>Ga0256406_1002214_pt1 | contig 28346 bp, 19 predicted proteins | sample RumenRJG_03DNA_FD_185986 | JGI IMG/M metagenome (GOLD analysis project Ga0256406, IMG submission 185986) | Bovine rumen microbial communities from Lethbridge, Alberta, Canada - RJG_03 | ecosystem: Host-associated > Mammals > Digestive system > Stomach > Rumen | place: Canada: Alberta | collected... | reverse complement strand
GCTCCTCAATAGACAGGAGGTTGTTATTGCTGTTCATCGCCACCGGGCGATTTTCGAACCCCTTGAAGCTGTCCGGATCATTCATCATGGAAGACGCCTCCTGTCTAGTCAGAATCGTATGGTTTCTGTCTTGAGTTTGATACTTGTATCATTGTATACACGGGTATCTTCAAAGTCAACAAAAAGCCTTGAAATTTACCATGATCGTATCAGTCTTGAAATTTACCATGATCGGCAAGCATCCCTTCATCCTGGCTTCTGACTTGTCTCCTCAATAAAATGCCCTGAAGATTGCTGTATAACCGGCAATCTTCAGGGCAGATTCATTCAATGGATTGGTCAGCACCCCGAATCCGATGATCAATCTGAGTATGGTGCGTACACATCTGTCAAATTCATCGGATGATTCGGTGTGCCCGGACCGTATCGTTTCCCGGGCACTTCCGCCATGGATACTGAATCATGATAAGTACATTATTTTTTTACCACAATATTCAGGATCTTTCCGGGAACATAGATTTCCTTCACGACAACCGCGCCGTCAAGGAATCTTGCCACGTTGCTCTCCTTCCTTGCTGCAGCGAGTGCTTCCTCTCTGCTGCAGTCAGGCGCTATCTCGATTGTGCCGCGGACCTTGCCGTTTACCTGCACACCGATTTTGATCACGGCATCCTTTGTCTTGCTCTCATCATATTCCGGCCATGCGGACAGGGTGAGGAAGGTCTTTCCGTCGGGGTTTTCTCCGAGCTCCTCCCACATCTCCTCTGTGATGTGGGGCGCGAACGGGCTGAGAAGCTTGAGGAATACAGTCAGGTCATACCGTGTGATACTGCCCGCCTTTGTAAAGGAATTGATCAGCGTCATCAGCGCCGCGATTGCGGTGTTGAACTTCATGCTCTCAATATCCTCGGACACCTTTCGGATCGTCTTCTGCACTTCCACATCGAGCTGCGGATTTTCCTCCGCGGCTGTGCAGAGATCCGTGAGTCCGTATACGCGGTCGAGGAAACGCTTGCATCCCTTCAGCGACTCTTCGCTCCAGGGAGCCGCGCTGCCGTAATCTCCCATGAAAAGCACATAGGTGCGCAGGGTGTCCGCGCCATACTGCCTGACAATATCCTCCGGATCGACCACATTGCCCTTGGACTTGCTCATTTTCTCGCCGTCCGCACCGAGAATCATTCCCTGATAGGTGCGTTTTGCATAAGGCTCAGGAGTGTTCACCTCGCCGATGTCATAGAGAAAATGATGCCAGAATCTTGAATAAAGCAGATGGCGGGTGACGTGCTCCATTCCGCCGTTGTAATGATCCACAGGCATCCAGTATTCCAGCTTCTTCCTGTCCGCAAATGCCTTGTCATTGTGCGGATCGCAGAACCGCAGATAATACCAGGAAGAACCTGCCCACTGCGGCATCGTATCTGTTTCCCGCTGCGCAGGTCCGCCGCACTTAGGGCAAGTGCAGTTGACAAAGGAAGGAATCCGCGCGAGAGGACTCTTTCCATCCTGTCCGGGTTCAAAATTCTCCACGTCCGGCAGGCGGAGCGGCAGCTCATCCTCCGGCACCGCGACGGTGCCGCACTTCGGACAGTGAATGAGCGGGATCGGCTCGCCCCAGTATCTCTGACGGTTGAACGCCCAGTCCTTCATGCGGTACTGCACGCCCTTGTGACCGATGCCCTTCTCTGTCAGATATTCCCGCATCTTCTCGATGGAGTCCTTCTTGTTGGTCAGTCCGTCGAGAAATCCGGAGTTGATCATTTCTCCGTCTCCGGTATAGGCCTCCTTTGAGATGTCGCCGCCCTTGATGACCTGTACAATTTCGATGCCGAACTTTTTGGCAAAATCATAGTCTCTCTGATCATGTGCCGGCACAGCCATAATCGCGCCGGTGCCGTATCCCATCATGACATAATCCGAGATAAAGATCGGAATTTCTTTGCCCGTGATGGGGTTGACGGCGCAGAGACCGTCGATGCGCACGCCGGTTTTGTCCTTGACAAGCTGCGTCCTCTCAAACTCCGTCTTCTTCGCTGATTCCGCGCGATAAGCTTCCACAGCGTCCCAGTTCGTGATGTTTTTCCGGTACTTGTCAAGGATTGGATGCTCTGGCGCCACGACCATAAAGGTCACGCCGTACAGCGTATCACAGCGGGTGGTATAGATTTCGAGCGTCTCGTCCGGAATCGGTCTGCCCTGTCCGTCCGCGACCTGGAAGTTGACAAAGGTGCCCTCGGAGCGGCCGATCCAGGAGATCTCCTGTTGCTTGATGGAATCCGGATAGTCCACATGATCCAGTCCCTCGAGCAGCTTGTCTGCATAATCTGTGATCCGGAGGAACCATACATCCTTCGGCATCTGGACGACATCGCTGTGGCAGATGTCGCACTTGCCGCCCTGTGAATCCTCGTTGGACAGGACTACCTTGCAGTGCGGGCAGTAATTGACCAGCGTCTTCGAGCGGAACACGAGCCCGTGCTCAAACAGCTTGAGAAAGATCCACTGCGTCCACTTATAGTAATCCGGTCTGGAGGTAGCGAACTCTCTTGACCAGTCGAAGGAGAATCCGACGTCCTTCAGCTGCTGGGAGAAATGTTCAATATTCTTCTCCGTGATGATGTGCGGATGCGTGTTGGTCTTGATGGCATAATTCTCAGCAGGCAGGCCAAACGAATCAAATCCGATTGGGAACAAAACATTGTAGCCCTGCATGCGGCGCTTTCTCGCCAGAACCTCGATACTGGAATAAGCCTTGATATGTCCCACATGCATACCTGCACCGGACGGATACGGGAATTCTACGAGGCCGTACCACTTCGGCTTTTTATCAAAATCGATGGCCCGGAATGCGCCCGCCTCTTCCCAGCGCTTCTGCCACTTCTTCTCCACTTCCGCATGATTGTATGGCTTTGCCATGATGCTCGCACCTCCGTTTACTGCATATACAGTTTTTCATTGTAGCGGCGGTTCCGGAAGAAAGCAAGAGGGGAGAAGACGCTCCCGCGCCTCTCCCCTGCTGCTCCGGCATACAGCCGGTCTTTGTTTCTATTTATATTTCCTTTACATATTCCTGTTTTTATACTGACAGCTCATGTTATTTTATACTGACAATTCATGTCTGCGCTTGTTCAGCTGTTTTGCCTACACATAGAGCTGACACTGGAAACCGACACAGGGAAACTCATCCCTCCGCAAAGCCTTCCGCCGCCTTCTGCGCTCTCGCAGCCACCTCTGCGCTCTGCACATCCGCAGGAGCCTGTTCATATCTTGCAAACTCGTAGGAATACTCTCCGCGACCGCCGGTCATGGAACGCAGAACCGTGCAGTAATCGAAGAGCTCCATCATCGGCACATCCGCATCGATGATCTGTTTTCCGCCAGCCTTCGGTGTCATGCCAAGGACGCGTCCCCGCCTCTTGTTGAGGTCGCCCATGACATCGCCTGTGTAGGTGTCCGGGACGGTGACATGCAGGGAGACAATCGGCTCCATCAGGACAGGCCCCGCCTCCATGAAGCCCTTCTTGAATGCCTGTCTGGCAGCTGTCTTGAATGCCATTTCCGAGGAATCCACCGGATGATAGGAGCCATCATAGAGAACAGCTCTGACGCCGACCACCGGATAGGCCGCGAGCGGACCACGCTCGCAGGATTCCGCGATTCCCTTCTCCACAGCCGGGAAGTAATTCTTCGGCACCGAACCGCCGACCACCTCCTCGGCGAATTCATAGGGCTCGTCCATGTTGCCGGACGGGCTGAACCGCATCTTGACATGGCCGTACTGCCCGTGGCCTCCTGTCTGCTTCTTGTACTTGTATTCGACGTCCGACGTCTTGCGGATGGTCTCCCGGAATGCCACCTTTGGCTTTTCCGTCTCAATTTCTACCTTATATTCGTCCCTTAGACGTTCCCGCACAATGTCAAGCTGCAGGTCGCCCATACCATAGAGCAGTGTCTGATGATTCTCCGCGTCGTTGACAGCACGGAACGTGGGATCCTCCGCCATGATCTTGGCCAGCGCCTGCTGCACCTTGTCCACCTCGTCCTTTTTCGCTGCGCGGTAGCGCAGATAGGTATAGGGCTTCGAGATATCCATCGGCGCGTACTGAATCGGATTTGCTCTGGTGCTCAGCGTGTCCCCGGTCTGTGCGTTGCCGAACTTGGCAAGCGCGCCCAGATCGCCCGCGTGCAGCTCCGGAACCTCCTCGGCCTTATTGCCGCGGAGAATATAGATTTTGCCGATCTTTGCCTCTTCCTGTGTGCGGGAATCATACACCAGATCATCCGTCTTGAACACGCCGGAGCGGACTTTGATCAGACTGTACCGGCCGATAAACGGATCGACGATTGTTTTGAAGATAAAGGCACTCTTTGGCTTGGCAAAATCAAAGTCGGCATGGAAGATCTCGTTGGTCTTCATGTTGATGCCGGACATCTGTCTGGTATCGGCGCTCGGCATGTACTTCACGATGTCGTCGAGCAGTGTGTAAACACCCTTGCATTCGATACCGGATCCGCATCCCACCGGAACGATCGAACCGTCCTGAATATTGGTGCGGACTGCAGAACGGATTTCTGCCTCCGAAAACGTCTCGCCGGAGAAGTAACGGTCCATAAATTCCTCCGATGTCTCGGCGACCGCCTCCATCAGAGAATCGCGGTACTCCGTGAGATAATCCTTCAGATAGTCCGGTACAGGGCATTCATTTGCTTCCTTTCCTTCATAGCGGAAGCCCTTCTCCTGGATGACATTGACATATCCGACAAACTTGCCGTTCTCCCGGATCGGCAGATTGAACGGCGCGATTTTCTTGCCATAGTCTGCGATCAGATTCTCGACCACCTGATGATAGGACACGTCGTCGATATCCATATCCGTGACCCAGAACATTCTGGGGATATTGAATTTCTCGCACAGATCCCAGGCCTTCTCTGTTCCTACCTGCACGCCGTCCTTCCCGGAGATCACGATCACGGCGGCGTCCGCCACACTCAGGGCCTGCTCCACCTCCCCGATGAAGTCAAAATATCCGGGAGTGTCGAGAATATTGATTTTGTATTCATTCCACTCGAGCGGAAGGACAGATGTATTGATGGAAATTCCCCTCTTCTGTTCCAGCTTGTCAAAATCCGAGACGGTGTTGCCGTCTGCGATCTTCCCCATTCTGGATGTGACACCCGCCAGATAACACATTGCTTCGGCGAGAGTGGATTTTCCTGCACTGCCGTGGCCGAGCAGGACAACGTTTCTGATCTTGTCTGTGGTGTAAACCTTCATGTTGTTGTCCTCCAGTAATTTCGTTCCGCGCCGCCGTTCTCATTTTCCATCCAGCGAAAACGCTTATACGTATATTTTACTAAAGCACACGGGCAAGTACAAGATAAAATGATGCATATTGACGATACAATTTCAAATATATCCCGGATTCCGCAGTGGAAACAGACAACATGCGGGCCTTCATTCGCACCTGGTTCGTGAACAGTATCAAAGGCTGCTTCTGTAAGGCACGCCATCCAAATTCCACACCATGTGACCGCCTGATAACCCAGACGAAGTGACAGTCTTATCACTCAGGACAATGTGACACCTGTACATTCAGGATAATTCAGGATGATGTGACAGCCTGTCTTTGAATTTAATACTTTAACGTGATAGAATCTGAAAGATGCCGCCTGCAAGAGTATCGGCTTCATTTACTGAGCCGTTTCCAGCAGGAATGCGCCGGAACAGGCGGAAACAATTCTCGAAAGACTATAGCAGCGATCAGGAGGGATGGATATGTCTGCCCCGGAATATACATTTGGATTCATCGGTCTCGGCCTCATCGGAGGCTCCATAGCAAAGGCCATCCGGAAAGTGCATCCGGATGCCAGAATCACTGCATATAACCCCAGCCGGACCTCTCTCGACGAGGCGGTGGCTGACGGTGTTGTCGACAGCGCCGTCTCATCCATCGACGACTCGTTCCGGGACTGTCACTGGATTTTTCTCTGTGCACCCGTCGGCAGCAACGCCGACAATCTCCCGCTCGTCGCGGCGCATATGGCTTCGGATGCAATTCTCACTGATATCGGTTCTGTCAAATCCAGTATTCACGATGCGGTCGTGCGGGAGGGACTCTGCGCCCATTTCATCGGCGGCCATCCGATGGCCGGCAGTGAGCGGACCAAGTACCGCAATTCCCGCGCGGATCTGCTGGAAAATGCGTACTACATTCTCGCGCCTGAACCGGAGGTCCCCGATCATGAAGTTGCTGCACTCCGGCAGCTGGTCCGGGATATGCGGGCCATTCCGCTTGTGCTGTCCACCGAGCTGCATGATTATGCCACCGGTGCAGTCAGCCATGTTCCTCATGTCATCTCCGCAACACTCGTCAATCTGGTCCGGGAGTGTGACACAAAGGATGAAATCATGAAGACCATCGCGGCCGGAGGCTTTCGCGACATCACCAGAATCTCCTCCTCCTCCCCGGTCATGTGGCAGCAGATCTGCCTTGCCAACCGCAGCAACATTGTCCGGCTTCTCGATCACTACCTGGCGGATCTGGCGCACAATCGGAATATCATCGCGGAGGGCGATGAGGATGCGATCTATCAGCTGTTCGATTCCGCACGCCGATACAGGGACAGCATGAACAGTGAGCAGAGCGGCCCGATTTTGCCCAGTTTTGCAATCCATATCGACATTCCTGACCGTCCTGGTGTGATTGCAGAGATTGTGGATCTGCTGGCAAAGGAAGATATCAACATCAAAAATATCGGCATCGTCCACAACCGCGAATACGCGAGCGGTGTGATGCGCCTTGAGCTGAATACGGCGAAGCGGATGCGGGAGGCCGCGGAGCTCCTGTCCGCACATGGATTCGATGTGCGGGAATAACCGGCTAAATTCAGATGGAAAACTGAGGGATAGCAGAAAGGAAGGACCATGATGACAGGAGTATCTGATGCGGCGCTTCGCGGGGAACTCACAATGCCGGGCGACAAATCCATATCTCACCGCGCGGTGATGTTCAGCGCACTGGCGGAGGGGGACACACACATCACCGGTTTTCTGAACGGCGCAGACTGTCTCTCCACCATCCAGTGCTTTGAACGGCTCGGCGTGCCCATCGAGCTCTCGGAAAACGCCACGGAGGTCACCGTGCACGGGCGCGGAATGCATGGCCTGAGGCCGGAGAACGGTGAGACAGCTGTTCTCGACACCGGAAACAGCGGGACGACAACGCGTATCCTGAGCGGAATTCTTGCCGGACAGTCCTTCCCTTCTCTTCTATCCGGGGATGCTTCCATCAATCGGCGACCCATGCGAAGGATCATCGAGCCGCTCACTGCCATGGGTGCCGATATCGTCAGCGTGAACGATAATGGCTGCGCGCCACTCCACATCGCAGGCTCGCCCCTTCACGGCGTGGAATGGACCTCTCCTGTGGCCTCTGCCCAGGTCAAATCCTGCATTCTCTGCGCCGGTCTCTACGCGGACGGAGTGACGGCCGTGAAAGAGCCTGCCCTCTCCCGCGATCATACGGAGAGAATGCTCTCTGCCATGGGTGCCAGGGTCAAAACGGAAAAGCTATGTTCCTCTGACAAAACGGTCTCCTACCGCACGGAAATCACTGCGGCAGAGAAACTGACCTCTCCCGGAATAATTGAAATACCCGGCGACATCTCATCCGCCGCGTATTTCCTCGTGGCAGGGCTGATTGTCCCGGGCTCATCCATACTCCTGAGAAATGTAGGAATCAATCCGACGCGCGCCGGAATACTCACCGTGCTGCGCGCCATGGGTGGAGACATCACTCTGATGAACAGACGTGACAAGACGGGGGAGCCGTCCGCAGATATTCTGGTCAGATCCAGCGCACTCCACGGAACCAGAATCTGCGGGGATCTTATCCCCACGTTGATCGATGAAATTCCGGTGCTGGCGGTCGCCGCAGCGGCGGCGGACGGCGACACGGTTATTGCCGACGCAGAAGAGCTGAAAGTAAAGGAATCTGACCGGATTGCAGTCTGTACAGAAAATCTCCGCGCGATGGGCGCGGAGGTTACTCCGTCGGAGGATGGAATGACTATCGCGGGCGGAAAACCACTGCACGGCGCCTTGATCCGGTGTCATGCAGATCACCGCATCGCCATGTCATTTGCTGTCGCTTCGCTCATCGCGGAAGGCAGCGTGGATCTGGACGACGAATCCTGTGTCAGGATCTCCTATCCCGGATTCTTCCGCGACCTTACTTCTCTGCGCCGGTGAGCTGTTCATATCTCAAAGCGCCCGAAAGACACTGAGCAATTGTCAGCGGTCTCTTCCGCCGGCGCTCTGTCAGGATATCAGATAAAGAAGCACGCATCCCCAAAGCTGAAGAAGCGGTAGCGTTCCTTCACGGCTTCCTCATACGCATGCAGCACATGATCCCGCCCCGCAAACGCGGAGACCAGCATGATCAGCGTGGACTCCGGGAGATGAAAATTGGTGATCAGGCCGTCCATCACCTTGAATCGGTAGCCCGGATAGATAAAGATTGAGGTATTGTCCGCACCGGGATGAACGATCCCGTCCTCTGTGGAGGCACTCTCAACAGTGCGGCAGCTCGTCGTTCCGACGCAGATCACTCTTCCCCCGGACGCATGGGTCTGATTGATCAGGTCGGCGGCCTCCGGCGTCACCTGATACCACTCGGTATGCATATGATGATGCCTGACATCATCCACCTTGACCGGACGAAAGGTCCCGAGTCCGACATGAAGCGTGACATACGCAAGATGCACGCCCATATCCTCGATCTGCTCCAGAAGTCCCTCTGTGAAATGAAGACCCGCGGTTGGCGCCGCCGCGGAACCGTCATATTTTGCATAGACGGTATTGTACATCTCCGGATTCTCGAGCTTGTGCGTGATGTAGGGAGGGAGCGGCATCTCGCCGAGTCTGTCCAGCACTTCCTCAAAGATTCCATCATAGTAGAACTTTACGAGCCGGTTGCCGTCATCCACCACATCGAGAATCTCTGCCCTAAGGCTTCCGTCTCCAAAGGTCACCCGTGCGCCTGGACGGAGCTTCTTCCCGGGGCGGACGAGCGTCTCCCAGACATCGTTCTGCTTCCGGTTCAGGAGCAGAATTTCCACTGCGGCGCCGGTGTCCTCCTTGGTGCCGAGGAGTCTCGCCGGTATCACTCTGGTGTTATTGAGGACGAGAGTGTCACCGGGATGAAGATACTCTACGATATCCCGGAAGATTCGGTGCTCCAGCGCACCGGTCCGCCGGTCGATGACCATCAGTCTCGAGGAGGCGCGGTCCTCCAGCGGATCCTGCGCGATCAGTTCCTTTGGCAGGTCAAAATAATAATCCTTCGTGGAGTATCCTTCCGGAACCGGCTCTGTCACGCCGTCCGCCGGAACGGATGCGGCTTCGCCGGAGATTCCCGCCTGATTATTTTTTTCTATCTCGTCACGGATCATAAATTTCTGAGGGAAGCCTTTCTGAGGAATGCGCGGTAGCCGCGGTAAGCCTCGTAAATATCTGCCTTGCTGGTAGCCTCAAACGGTGCGTGCATGTTGAGCACCGGGACGCCGCTGTCGATGACATTCATGCCGTAGCGCGCCAAAATATAGGCGATGGTTCCGCCGCCTCCGACATCGACCTTGCCCAGCTCCGCGGTCTGGATCTGCACATCTTCTTCCTCGAAGATGGCGCGCAGATGCGCGATGTACTCCGCATTGGCATCATTGGAACCGGACTTTCCGCGGGCGCCGGTGAACTTGTTGAACACCATTCCGCGACCGAGGAATGCCGTGTTCTTCTCGTCAAAGCAGTCGCTGTAATTCGGATCAAAGGCACTGCTGACATCGGAGGAGAGCATGCAGGAATTTTCCAGGCAGCGGCGCAGCGAAATCTCACTGTACTGTCCGCAGAGATTCATCACCTCCGCGAGCGCGTTCTCGAAGAAGTGTGACTTCATGCCCGTGGCGCCGACAGAGCCGATCTCCTCCTTGTCGACCAGCAGGCACACGCTGGTGCGCCGGATGTCCTTCTCATCCATCAGAGCGCGCAGGGACGGGTACGCGCAGACGCGGTCATCCTGCCCGTAACCGAGGATCATGCTGCGGTCGAATCCGGCATCCCGTGCCCTGCCGGCAGGAACTACCTCGAGCTCGGCGGATTCAAAATCTCTCTCCTCAATTCCGTAGGTTTCCTTCAGAATTGCCAGGATTGCCTTCGCGACCGCATTCTTTTTCTGATGCTCCACATCCTTGCTGCCCGCCTTCGAATCAGCGTCGATGATGACCGGCTTGTTGCCGATGATGACGTCCAGGGCCTCTCCCTCGATCACCTTGCTTGCCTTCTTCTCCATCTGATCCTGCGCCAGATGGATGAGCAGATCGGATACGAAGAAGACCGGGTCGTCCTCATCCTCTCCGACATTCAGCACGACGGTCTCTCCGTTCTTCCTGACAATGACGCCGTGGATGGCAAGCGGCAGAGCGACGAACTGATATTTCTTGATTCCGCCGTAATAATGCGTATCCAGCATGGCAAATCCGCCCGCCTCATAGAGAGGGTTCTGTTTGATGTCCATGCGCGGAGAGTCGATGTGAGCTCCCAGAATATTGAGACCGTGCTCCATCGGCTCCTCTCCGATGCGGAACAGAACAACTGACTTGTTCATCCAGGCACAGTACACCTTGTCGCCTGCCTTCAGCTTTCTGCCCTCTTCGATCGCACGGCCGAGCTCGACAAAGCCTTCCTTTTCCACCATGTTCACGGCCGAATCCGTGAATTCCCGCTCTGTTTTGTTTTCACTGATAAACTGCCGATACTCTTCGGCAAAGGTATTGCAGCTCTTCTGCATGGAAAGATCATAGGTGTCCCAGCTGTTTATTCTCTGCATGATTTCCTCCTCTGTTTTATTCTGTTATCTTCTGCCACTGTCGTGTCACCGGCGGAATGTTTCCATGTCCCCGGCAGTATTTTCCGGAAATGCCGAAAAGGATTTCCGGCGGTTTCCTTGTTCCAATCGTATGCTGTGGCGTGAAAGTGTCATCACGTCAGGGCATCTCAGCTCCTCATGGTGATATCGCGCGTCACCTTCAGCTTGCGAAGAATTTTGTCCACATAGCCCTGTACCGCCTGCGGGGTAAATTCTTCCTCCTCCGGCGTGAATGTCACTGTGAACGCGAGCTGCTTTCTGCCAGGGCCGATCTTCGGTCCCTCGTATTCATCGAACAGTCTGACTTCCGTGACGAAGCGGCAGGCACTGCGGATGATCGATTCGACCTCTGCGCACGGAATATCTCTGTCCATCACGAGGGCGAGATCCCGCCGCTCCGCGGGGAACTTCGGCAGCGGCTTGAAAACCGGCTTTCTGTCATCATACTCCGCAAGGGAATCAAGGTCCAGTTCAGCCACATAGACCGGTGCTGTCATATCGGTATCCTCGCCGATCTCATAGCGGACCTGCCCGAGGCACCCGATTTCCTTTCCGTCACAGAGCACCGCGGCGCAGCGATATGGATGGAAATACGGCTCTTCTGCGGCCTGATAATCAAAATGGATCAGGAATGTGTCCGCTACCGTATCCACCAGGCCCTTCAGGGTGAAGAAGTCCTCTTCCTTTCCCCAGACTCCGATGCAAAGCGTAGTCCGCTCATCCGGATAGTCTGTCAGCGGAAGTGATTTCGGGATAAACCGGCTTCCGATCTCATAGAGCCGTCCCTCCATATTGTTCTTCTTCTGATTGCGGGCTGCCGCACGGATCATCTGCGGCACAAGCGTCGTCCGCATCAGGGAGAGATCCTCGTTAATCGGGTTGATCAGACGGATGGCTTCTCTCGCCGGATCCTTCTCCGGGAGACGAAGAAGATCGAGATCTGCCGGGGAGAAGAAACTGTAGTGCATACATTCATCCGCGCCCTGCGCGCAGAGCGCCCGCTTCAGTTTCAGAATCGCCTTCTGTCTTCTGTTACGGCCTCCCACTGTGACCTGCGCATCCTTCAGGAAGGTGGGCTTTACATGGTCATAGCCATACATGCGGATCACTTCCTCCGCAATATCCGGATAGGATTCCATGTCCTGCCGGTACGCCGGTACCTGAATCGTCAGCCTGTCGCCGTCGATCTCAGGGGCAAAATCAAGCCTCTCCAGAATGCTTCTGATATCCTCTGTGGGCACCGTGATGCCGAGCACGCCGTTGATTTTGTCTATACTCGCCTCCATCGGCCGGGGACCGATGGAATTCCCGGTGTTGATGTCGACGTGGGTCCTGGAGATGCGGCCGGCGCCCAGCTCCTCCACGAGATGCAGCGCTCTCCGCATAGCGAGCTCGGATGTATATTCATACACTCCCTTGCTGTAGGCAGCAGACGCATCCGAGACCTGCCCGAGCGCGCGGCTTGTTTTCCGGATATTGTCCCGTGCGAACGTGGCTGATTCGAACGTGATACTGGTGGTATCCGCCTGGACCTCCGACTCCTGGCCTCCCATGATGCCGGCGAGCGCAACCGGGCCTTCTCCGTCGCAGATCACGAGATTGTCATGACCAAGCGTGAATGTCTTTCCGTCCAGCGTGGTGATTTTTTCTCCGTCCGCGGCACGGCGCACATTAATGCAGTTTTCGCGCAGATACCCGCCGTTGAACGCATGCATCGGCTGACCGATTTCACGCATCACATAATTGGTGATGTCCACGATGTTGTTGATCGCATTATTTCCCACCAGATGCAGTCTGCGCCGCATCCATGCCGGGGACTCTCCGATTTTGACATCATAGACATAATGTGCGACATAGCGGGGGCAGAGTTCAGGCGCCTCCACGGTGACGTGAAATCCCTTGTTTTCGACATCTGTCTCCGTATAATCCAGTGCAGGCATCTTGAGCGGCTTGCCGAGGGCCGCTGCAATTTCCCGCGAGATGCCGAGGATACTCATCGCGTCCGGCCTGTTAGCCGTGATGGAGATATCGTAGATCCAGTCATCGAGGCCGACGATCGGCTTGACATCTTCCCCGGCAGGTACATCATCCGGAAGAACAAGCAGGCCGTTGTAGCCGGCTCCCGGATACATATCCTCGGTAAGACCGAGCTCGGTTCCGGAGCAGAGCATCCCATCCGAATCGTATCCGCGCAGCTTTCCCTTCCGGATCGTGGTGGTTCCAAGAACAGTCACATGATCCTTCGCTGTCTCGATCACCTGGGCGCCGACCAGTGCCAGCGGGTATTTCTTTCCGGCGCAGACATTGTCTGCGCCGCAGCACACCTGAAACGTGCCATATTTTCCGGCACTGACCCGGCACAGATGCAGATGGGTGTCCGGAATCGGATCGCACTGCTCGACATATCCGACGACAACGCCATGAATATCCTTCCCGAGCTCCGTCAGCTCCTCCACCTCAAACCCGCAGTCAAACAGCTTCTTTTCCAGTTCCTGCGGTGTCACATCAATATCAACATATTCCTTCAGCCAGCTAAGTGGTGCTAACATCTCTGTATTTCCTCCTGATGCGTTTCCTGTCGTGACAGCACATTGTCATCCCGGATCAGGTCTGATCGCCGATCTGATTCAGGACATTGACATCCGACTCAAAGAGAAGCTTGATATTGCCGATGCCATACTTGAGCATCGCCGTGCGCTCCAGGCCGATGCCGAATGCCAGCCCGCTGTACTCCTCCGGGTCGATGCCGCAGTTTGCTAGCACCTTCCGGTTGACGACACCTGCACCAAGGACCTCGATCCAGCCGGTCCCCTTGCAGAGGCTGCAGCCCTTTCCGCCGCAGGCAAAGCAGCTCACATCCACCTCGACGGACGGCTCCGTGAAGGGGAAGTAGGATGGACGAAGTCTCGTCGTGGTACCCTCTCCGAAAATCTTCTCCGCGAAGACATCCAGCATTCCCTTGAGGTCGCTCAGCGTGATATGACGGTCAACCACCAGACCCTCCATCTGAGAGAACATCGGGCTGTGCGTCGCATCGTCATCTGCGCGGAACACCTTGCCTGGAGAAAGAATCTTGATCGGAGGCTTTTTATTCTCCATGACATGAATCTGCCCCGAGGAGGTCTGGGTGCGGAGCAGAAACTCCGGACTCAGATAGAAGGTATCCTGCATGTCTCTGGCAGGATGATCCTTCGGCGTATTGAGCGCCGTGAAATTGTAGTAATCCGTCTCGACCTCGCTGCCCTCGTAGATTTCAAAGCCCATAGAGGAGAAGACGTCAATCAGTTCCTCCCGGACCTGTGTCACGGGATGAAGATGGCCCGGATGCATTTTGACAGCCGGTTTTGTGACATCGATCTGCTCGGCCTCGTAGCGGGCTGCGAGTTCCTTCTGTTTCATACGCGCATCCAGCTCGCTGAAGCGCTCCGACGCCCAGTTCTTCAGTTCGTTGACTGTCTGGCCGTATTCACGCCGCTGGTCCGCCGGGATGCTGCGCATATCCTTCATGAGCGCGCTGATTTTGCCGCGCTTTGAATCAAGATAATCGATCTTGGTGTCATACGCTTCCTTCACTGTCTGCATCGAGTCGGCCTTTTTCAGAATTTCCTGCCGTATCTCCTCGACCCGTTCCTTTAATCCGCTGATGTCTGCCATAGTCTTCCTTTCCTCTGCGCAGCGCCCTGCGGCGCGGCGTCAGGCTGTGCACCCGGCCTTAGCCGGGCGCATAAAAAATCCCCTGCATCCTGATCGGGATGCAAGGGACGAAATGATGAATCCTGTTCCGCGGTACCACCCTGCTTCCTGCCCGCGCCACGCCCGGACAGGCACTCATATGGCACGTCACGTGTGCTGCCCGCCGCAGACTACCAGACAGAGCAGAAGCCCTGCCGTTCCCCTGCGGAACTCCGGTGCGAAAAGAGCCTGTGCCTCTTCCGGAAGATCCTCCCAGCCAGCGGGATCTTCTCTCTTGCGGGGCTTGCACAGCTCAAACACCATCCTCGCCTTTATCTGATTTTGATAAACCTGAAATGCCGCCTCCTGCTTTTGACTCCTAGCCGTCGGCCAGGTGGGTTACCGCAGCCTATGCATTTGTCTTCCTCTCCCATAGCCTTTCGGCCGAAGGCGTGACAGCAGCAGGGGCAATATAGAGATCCCGTTTAAAGTAATGTAGGATCAAAATTGCAGAAGTCCCAACTGGCACCTCAGGCACCGTTATCGTATCACAGTTCTCCGGTCATCTCAAGCAGCCATGCGCGTTCTTCCTCATCCTGGATAAAGGGAAGAAGCTTTTCCCGGCACTGGCGCTGATAATCGTTGACCCGCTTCCGCTCCCTGTCTGTGAGATAGGCCGGATTCAGAAGGCTCCGGTCGAGCGGCACGAAGGTCAGCGGCTCAAACTGAAGGAACTGCCCGTCTTCTGTCTTCATCGCTTCCGTGCAGAGCAGAATCGTCTCAATGCGGATGCCATATTCCCCGGCTTTGTATACTCCCGGCTCATCCGAGATGATCATGCCCGGTTCAAAGACAGCGTCAGACAGATTCTTTCCCTGTCTCCAGCGGATCGACTGCGGGCCCTCATGCACGTTGAGACAGTATCCGATGCCATGGCCTGTTCCGCACTTATAATCCGAACCGGTCTCCCAGAGCGGCTCCCGGCAGAGAATGTCGAGATTGATTCCCTTGCAGCCGGACAGGAACACCGCGTGCAGCAGGTTCAGATTGCCCGCAGCTGTCAGCGTGTAGCTCTTGCGCATCTCCTCTGTGACCGGGCCGAGTGCTGTCGTGCGGGTGACGTCCGTGGTGCCGCGGGTATAGGTGCCGCCGGAATCCACGAGCAGCATTCCCTCCGGCGCGAGCTGCGCCGGCGCCTGTTTGGACGGATCGTAGTGCATCTGTGCCGCGTTGGCCCCATACGCGGCGATGGTTCCGAAGCTCAGCTCCAGAAATCCGGGGATCTCTGTGCGGAGATGATCGAGGTACTGTGCCGCGGAGAGCTCCGTCTCCTTCGTCAGATCGGCCTTGTGAGTGAGCCAGAAGATGAAATCTGTCACCTTCACAGAGTCCTCCAGATAGATCTCCTTCGTATTCCGGATCTCCGTCGCGTTCTTCACCGCCTTCATGAGCTCTATCGGGCAGGCCTCCCGGATCACCGGCACATCCGCCAGCTCGCAGCGCTTCTTGACGAGAGAGAAGATCCGATAGCTCACCTGCCCCGGGTCCATGGAAACGCCGCCGACAAAAGTCATTTCCTCCAGAAATGATTCAAAATCCGCGTAGTCATGCAGGGTAATCCCCGTCTCTCTGCAGTATGTCCGCACCTGATCCGTGACTTCCTCCGGCTGGACAAACAGATGCACATCGGCGGGCGTTACCACCGCATAGCTCAGTGCAACCGGATTATAGTCCACATCCGCTCCCCGGAGATTGGTGAGCCACATGATGTCATCCAGCTTCGTGATCACAAGATTCTGGGCCCCATTCCGTCCGAGCGCCTCTCTCAGTCTCCTGACCTTGGAGACGGAGGATTCTCCCACGTACTTTTCCTCCAGAACAAACATCGGATGGCAGGGAAGCTCCGGCCTGTGCTTCCAAGCTTTTCCCGCCAGATCCTTCTTAGCGCTGACCTGCACGCCGTGTACTTTCAGCGCCTTTTTGAGACGGTGTCCCTCCTCATAGCTGACGCACCGGCCATCGAAGCCGAGCACCTCCCCGTCCTTCATCGTCTGTTCCAGATACTCGCCTGTGTCCGGTACGCCCGGCTCAGCCATCTTCATCAGCGCTATACCGGTGTCCTTCATCTCCCGCTCTGCCTGAATCCAGTAGCGGCCGTCGGTCCAGAGGCCGGCCCAGTCCTTCGAGACGATCAGCGTTCCCGCCGAACCGGTGAATCCGGAATAATACTTTCTCGCGGCAAAATATTCGGCGGCGTATTCCGAGTTGTGATAATCCGCCGTCGGAATCATCAGCGTATCGACGCCTTCCTTCTCCATCTCCTTCCGGAGCTGGTTCAGATGATCTCTGATCTCCTCACTCTTCTTCATGCTGTCTTTCCTCTCCTGTCTTCTTCAAAACTATTTCTTCGGAACTATTCTGGACTATTCTTGGGGACTATTTCTTTCTGCTTGTCTTGTCCTCTATTCCTTTCAATCCGCCTTTTCCGCGCCCGCGTCTGTTCTCTTCTGCATCGGCACATAGACCTGCAGCGGTTTTACCGTCGTGTATGCAGGACGGATAATTTTGCCCTTGTTTGCGATCTCCTCCATGCGGTGGGCACTCCAGCCGACGATCCTCGCCATGGCAAAGAGCGGCGTGAACAATTCGCGCGGCAGGCCCAGCATCTGATACACCAGACCGGAATAGAAGTCGACATTCACGCAGACGCCCTTGAACATCTTTCGTTCCTCGGCGATGACCTCCGGCGCGATCCTCGCGACCCGGCTGTACAGCTCGTACTCCCGGTACCGGTTTTTCGCGACTGACAGGCGCTCCACATACGACTGCAGAATCACCGCGCGCGGGTCAGACAGGGAGTAAACCGCGTGCCCGACGCCGTAGATCAGTCCGGCATGATCAAACGCCTCCCCGCGGAGAAGCTTCCTGCAATAATCCCGGATGGCGTCCTCATCCTCCCAGTCAGGGAGTGACTGTTCCATGTCCGCGAACATATCCACCACCTTGAGATTGGCGCCGCCGTGGCGGGGACCCTTGAGCGAAGCGAGCGCCGCGGAGATGCACGCATAGGTGTCTGTCATTGTGGAGGTCACAACGTGAGTCGTGAAGGTGGAATTGTTGCCTCCGCCGTGATCCATATGCAGGATCAGGCACAGATCCAGGATCATGGCCTCCAGCTGGGAGTACGTGCCATCTCTGCGCAGGAGCTGCAGAATATTCTCCGCCACGGAACCATGGTCCAGTGGAGGATGAATGGTGAGCGAACCGCCGTCGTTGTAGTAATGATTGGCCTGATACGCATAGACCGCCAGCATAGGGAAGAGGCTGATCAGCTGCAGACTCTGACGGAGTACATTGGGCAGAGAGACATCGTCCGGCTGGTCGTCATAGGAATACAATGTCAGAACCGAGCGGGCCAGACTGTTCATCATATTGCCGCTCGGCGCCTTCATGATCACGTCGCGCACAAAATTCTTCGGCAGGGAACGATAGAAAATCAGCAGCTCCTGAAAGTCAGACAGCTCCTTTTCTGTCGGAAGCTCTCCGAACATCAGGAGATAGGTGATTTCCTCAAATCCGAACCGGTTGTCCGCGATGATACCATTCACCAGGTCTTCGATGGCATACCCGCGGTAATAAAGATGCCCGTAATCAGGCACCTCGTTCCCGTCCGCATCCTTCTTCTTGGCGCGCACCTCACTGACATTGGTGAGACCTGCAAGCACACCCTTGCCGTTCAGGTCACGCAGACCGCGCTTGACATTCAGCTTCGTATAAAGGGCATTGTCTATTTTGTCATTGCGCTCTGATTCCTCCGCCAGCCCCTCGATTTCCGGTGTGATTCTGGAGTAAATATTAATTTCATTATTTGCCATATTTCTACCCTGTGCCGCGTTCTTTGCGGCACCAATGTCAAGCCATCGCCTTTCCATCCTTCAGGCAAGGCCAAGAAAACGGCAGACCTCTTCCGCCATGTCGTCTCTGCTGCAGACTCCGGTATGACGGATTTTGGCGCCGCGGAGACTGCTGACTGCCTCCGGAACCGGCACGCCGGCGAGCCGGGAGAGCTCATCGGCGAGTGCCAGATCGTCCATGTCCGTCTCTCTGCCGAGCGCATGCATCACTGTGCTCTCGAACTTGAACGGACTTGCGGTGGAAGCGATTACGGTCGGCGTCTTATCTCCGGTTTCCTTCCGGTAACGTCTGTACACCGATGACGCCACCGCGGTGTGCGGATCGATCACATAGCCGGTTTCCTCATACAACGTGCGGATCTCTTCCGCTGTCTCCTCCTCTGTCGCATACCCGCCGCGGAACAGGGTCAGCTTCTCCCGCATATCAGGCGTGATGGTGTAGGCTCCCTGTTCCCGCAGTGCCCGCATATAGGCGGCATTTTGTTCCGGATTCTCCCCCGTGATGTGATAGATAAGCCGCTCCAGATTGCTGGAAACGAGAATGTCCATCGACGGGGAACTGGTCACGACAAACGGTCTTCTGCGGTCATAGGTGCCGGTGGTAAAGAAATCATATAAAACCCGGTTGGTGTTCGAGGCGCACAGGAGCCGGTGCACCGGAATGCCCATCCTGCCGGCATAAAACGCGGCGAGGATATTGCCGAAGTTACCGGTCGGCACGGCAAAATTCACCGGATCACCGGCCTGAATGCGCCCATTTTCCACCAGCTTTGCGTAAGCGTAGACATAATAGACGATCTGTGGCACCAGCCTGCCGATATTGATCGAATTCGCGGAGGAGAAACGACACCCATGCGCGTCGAGCTTCTCCCGCATCACCGGATCTGTGAAAATCTTCTTGACACCGGTCTGCGCATCATCAAAATTTCCCTCTATTCCGATGACACAGGTGTTATCCCCTGTCTGGGTGACCATCTGCCTTTTCTGAATGGGTGAGACACCATCCTTCGGGTAAAATACAATGATCTTTGTTCCGGGAACATCGGCAAATCCGGCGAGCGCAGCCTTGCCGGTATCGCCGCTGGTTGCGGTCAGGATGACAATTTCCCGGTCGTCCTGGTTCTTTCTTGCGGCGGTAATCATCAGATGCGGCAGAATGGACAGAGCCATATCCTTGAACGCGATGGTTTTGCCGTGAAACAGCTCCAGATAATAGGCATTGTCCGCATAAACAAGCGGAGCGATCACTTCGGTGTCAAACTTGCTGTCGTAAGCCTTTGCAATACAGTCCTTCAGCTCATCCGCTGTATAGTCAGACAGAAGGCGCTTCATCACCTCCAGTGCCGTCTCCTGATAGGACATCCCCGCAAGCGTTTCGAATGGAATGTCGAGTGAAGGAATATGATCCGGCACGTACAGACCGCTGTCGTCCGCAAGACCCCGCAGGATTGCCTGCGATGCAGTAATCGGTTTGCCGCTGCTTCTTGTGCTCTGGTATACAACATGATCCATAAACAAATCCTCCGTGCCGCGTCCTTCGGCGCGGCTGTCTGCTGAAATCGCCTCTACTTTCCGGGGTGCGGAACGGTGAAACGGCTGCCCGGACGTCTCAGCCCGAATGGTCTTGGCATCGTGTGCTGGTCCAGAAAACGTGCTGTCAGATTGGTGAGCAGCAGGGAAATCACCACCGCATGTTCCGTTCTGCCGAAAAACAATCTGAGCACAGCTGTCAGAATGCCAAAGATGACTCCATAGAGCACCTGCCCTGCACCGGTCACCGGGCTGGTGGAATAATCCGTTGCCATCAGGAATAACGTGAAGAGAAAGCTTCCGCCGCAGAGCTCCACCATCAGAAAGCCGGGACGCCAGCCGTGATGGCCGAAGAGGATCATCATGGCCGTGAAACTGACAAGGCCGCTCAGCGGAATCGTCAGCGTGATCACCCCGCTCAGAAGCAGAAACACCGATGCCGCCAGGATCAGAAGAATGCTGCCCGTCCCGATGCAGGCAGAGACATTGCCTGTCAGTACATCCCGCGTACTGACCGAATTTCCCATAGTGAGCTGCATCAGAGGGGAAATTGGCCCGAAATTTCCGGAAGAAAAATCCCCCATCGCATTCCGGAACAGGGAGATCAGAATCAGCTTGCCGGTCATGGCCGGATTGATCAGATTTCGTCCGATTCCGCCGAAAAGGCACTTCCCGAGGATAATGCCGCCCGCCGCGCCGATCGCGGCGAAATAAACCGGCACTGCGGGCGGCAGGATCAGTCCCAGCATCAGTCCGCTCACTGCCGCGGAATAGTCCCGGATTGTCAGTCCTCTCCCGGCAGCTGCGCTGTAGGCGGCCTCCGCCGCCACAGCAGAAACCGTACTGACAAGGCAGAGAAGAAGGGCGTGCGGGCCATATCGGAAAATCCCGCCGCCGCCGATCACGATCAGAGCGGTCATCATCATCCCCATGATGGAATCGGTGCCATAGGAGGTGCGCATAAATGGCCGTATCCGGGAGGTGCCAGGGCGGTATTCCACCCGGTCCGGAAGCTGTGTTGTCAATTCCTGTGTGGATGTCATTGCGTGCTCAGTCTCCTTGCATAAAGTCCGGCTCGTTCCGGGTCCCTGATCAGAGCGGTTCGTCTGCTGTAGATCCGGTATGAAAGCTGCATGCGGGATGGACACGCGTAGCTGCAGCAGCCACAGCCGCTGCATTCAAGGCCTCCATGGCGCAGGAACAGATCGTCCCGCTTCTTCAGCAGATCGTCATAGAGCTGCATCGGAACCAGATGGTTCGGGCATGCCCGGACACAGCGCCCGCAGCGGGTGCACGGTGTCTCATGATATCCTCCGCAGCGATCCTTCCGCAGCGCAACAATCGCAGAGGTCAGCTTCGTGACCGGAACATCCAGACTGTCGATCCGGGTTCCTGTCATAGGGCCCCCATCCAGAATCAGGGCCGGCTGCTGCGAAAAACCTCCCGCTCTCTCCAGCAGCTCGCGGATACTCATTCCGATCCGCACCCGGAAATTGCGCGGCTCAGCTGCCGCATCTCCGGATACTGTGACAATCCGTGTGAGAAGCGGTTCATGTACCATCACTGCCTGATTGATGGCCACAAGAGTGTCGACATTGCTGACCGTACATCCGATATCAGCAGGAAGCATTGCGGCGTTCAGCGTCCTGCCTGTCAGCGCATAAATCAGCTGCCGCTCCGCTCCCTGTGGATACTTGGAGCGCAGACTCCGAACATATATTCTGGGATCATCCCGGGTAAGATCGCGAAACAGGCGGGAGACATCGCCGCAGCGCTCATCAACGGCAAGAATTCCCCGCGCACGCGAAAAAATTTTCATTTCAATCCGCAGTCCGTTGATTACCTTCGCGGGATTTTCCACCATGCGGCGGTAATCCGAGGTGAGGTACGGCTCGCACTCCACACAATTGGCGATGCAGTAATCAATCCTGCGTGGATTCTCTGTCTCCAGCTTGATATGAGCAGGAAGACCGGCACCGCCCATCCCGACCACTCCTGCGTCCCGCACAGATTCAATGATGGTGGCTGCATTCAGCTGATCGAGGCTTCTGGTCTGCGGATAAAATATCTCGTGATACCGCCCGTCATTATGGATCACAATACATTCCTGTTCGGTCCCGTCTGCCACCAGATGAGGCCCGATCCGTATGACCGTGCCGGAGACTGTGGCATGCACCGATGCGGAAAGATCCCCATCCGCTCTTGCAATCATCTGTCCGGTGAGAACCGGATCCCCCGGTTTTACGATTGGAACAGCCGGTGCCCCGATATGCTGCTTCAGGGGATAGACCATATCTCCACGTGGAAATATTGTTTTGATCGGCTTTTCCTTGCTCATGTCCTTTCCGTCAAAGGGATGGACGCCGCCGAAAAATGTGGAATGGGGCATGCTGACTCTCCTGCTTGCTGCTAGATTTCAAAATGACTTATGGGCATTTTACCATATCTTCGAAACAGATGTGCTAAAATCACCACATCAGCAATTTTAGCTTCACATCAAACTTCTGTCGAAGTTCTGACGAGATTCTTATGGGTGTCTGATGAGATTCTTTTGGGATTCCCACGTAATTCCCATGAAAGGAATGAGTTGTATGTTGCAGAGGATCGAAAAAATACTGCCTCCGGTCGCACTGCCGGAGCATCTCCCCGGCGATACCGGGCTGGATTCCGCCGTTCTGATTGACATCGAAACCACAGGGCTCTCTCCCGAGAGAAGCTTCGTCTATCTGATTGGGCAGATTCGCTTCCTGGAGAATGGAGAAAGACAGCTGCGACAGTATTTTGCAGAAAACGCAGCACAGGAAGCAGAGCTGCTCAGAGCCTTCTTTCAGAGTCTAAAGAAATCAGATGTTCTCATCCAGTACAACGGAGACCGGTTCGATCTTCCCTTTCTCGCCAAACGGGCAGCAAAACTGGATGTTCGGTGCCCGCTGGAGCACATTCCCAGCCTCGATTTGTACAAAATCATCCATCCTCTGAAGAACGTACTCGGACTGATCGACGGCCGTCAGCAGACGGTGGAGTCGCTTCTTGGTACCGGCCGGATCGAGGCGCGAAGCGGAAAGGAACTGATCGCCGCCTACGCCGATTTCACGGAGTCCGGTTCGGAAAAGGCCAGACAGCTCATTCTTTCCCATAATGAGGCGGATATTCGTGGGCTGTCCGGTCTTCTTTGCCTTTCCGCCTACGAGCCGCTTTTTCATACGGAGCAAGGCATCCCGCTCTATCGGGCAAAGGCGCAGCCCTATCTGTCCTACGACGGAACGCCCCGGAATGAGCTGCTTCTCTATTTTCATCCCCGGGAGCCATATCCCGCGCCGATTCTCGGCACAGCACATGGCTGTATGCTTCGGGTGCAGGGAAATGAAGGCATCATAAAAATTCCGATTTATACCGGAGAACTCAGATATTATTATGCTGATTACCGGGAATACTGGTATTTCCCGGAGGAAGACGAGGCGCTCCACCGCTCCGTCGCCGTCTATGCGGACCGCAGTCACCGGATCCCGGCCACTGCGGACACCTGCTATACGCGCAAAACGGGCGATTTCCTGCCTGAATGGAGTGAATTTCAAAATCCGGTCTTCAAAAAAGAGCGCAGGGATCCTACTGCCTGGTTTGAGTTTACAACGGAACTCCGGCAGAACCGCTCATTCTTCGAAGCGTACGCGGGATATATCGTCCGTCACATTCTGTCTCAGAAGTAGCCGGCTGCTTCGTCCGTCACATTCCGTCTAAGAAATGGACGGCTGCTTCGTCCGTCACATTCTGTCTCAGAAGTAGTTGACTGCCGTGTGTCCTGCTTCATAGAAAAAGTCCCCGGGAATTCCCGGGGACTTTTTCTATGACGATTCAGTCAGAGACCGGATCACTCCGACTTCTCTTCCTTTTCTTCCGCCGCCTTGGCAGCTGCAACGGCAGCCTCGATGTCAACTGTCGCGACATCGTCATTGTCGCCGTTGGCCGCAGCCTCTTCCTCTTTCCTTCTCTTCTCCTGATCGATCAGAAGAGCCTTGATGGAAAGACTGATCTTCTGCTCCGCCTCGTTGAAATCAACGATCTTGGCGGTGACTTCCTCTCCGGTCTTCAGTACATCGGAGGGCTTGTCAATGTGCTCTCTGGAAATCTGAGAGACATGAAGCAGGGCATCGATACCGGGCTCCAGCTCCACAAATGCACCAAAATCGGTCATTCTTGCGATCTTGCCTGTGACAATCGTGCCGACTGCATACTTCTCTGCTGCGCCGACCCACGGATTCTCATCAGGGAACTTCAGGGAAAGAGCAATCTTCTCGCCCTGGATATCCTTCACGAGAACTCTCAGCTTCTGGCCAACCTTGAAGACCTTCTTCGGATTCTCAACTCTGCCCCAGCTCATCTCGCTGATATGGAGAAGACCGTCAGCACCGCCGAGATCGACGAACGCGCCGAAGTCGGTGATATTCTTTACCGTACCCTCGACAATATCGCCCACCTTCAGCGTGGCGAACAGCTGTTCCTTCTGCTTTGCTCTCTCCGCTACCAGGAGCTGCTTGCGGTCACCAATATATCTTCTTCTGTGCGGATTGTACTCAATGATCACGAAACGGATCTCCTGATCCTGATACTTTGTGAGATCCTTCTCATACGTATCGGAAACCAGGGAAGCGGGGATAAATACGCGGACGCCCTCAACATTGACGGAAAGTCCGCCGTTGAGCACCTGCACGACCTTGGCAGTGAGGACTTCCTTGTTGTTGTAGGCCTCCTCAATCCGCTTGTTGCCGCGGTCAGCAGCCAGCCTCTTGTAGGAAAGAATGACCTGTCCGTCTCCGTCGTTCACCTTGAGGACCTTGACCTCGAGCGGATCGCCCGGGTGAAGAACAGTCGTGAGATCGACAGAATTATCATTGGTGTATTCGCTGCGAGTCAGAATACCGTCTGACTTGTAGTTGATGTTCAGCACAGCCTCATCCGGCTTGACATCAATCACTTTGCCTTCCACAACCTCTCCGTTATGGATGGTCTTGAAAGATTCGTTCAGCATTTGTTCAAAATTCTCTTCGGCCTGTTCGGACATAATTTTGAACCTCCTCGATGATATTTTTTGGGGTGGAAGCCCCGGCGGTAATGCCCACACGAAGAGTGCTGAAGTCACGCTCCGGAAGATCCCTTACCGTCTGTATGAAATAAGTGTCATGGCACTCCTTCCGGCAGATCTCATAAAGCTTCGCCGAGTTGGAACTGCTCTTTCCACCTATCACAATCATAACATCCGACTGCGCCGCAACCCGCCTGGCTTCCTGCTGGCGCATACGGGTAGCGTTACAGATCGTATTCACAACAGCTATATTGTACGCGCGGCGTTGTAAAATAGCAACCAATTCCTGAAATTTGTCCGTGTTGAATGTTGTCTGCGCCACCACAAGCACCGGGCGGGACAAATCGCCATCCCAGTTCTCTGCCTCTTCCGTCGTGCCGATCACAGATGCCGGTTCATGACTCCAGCCCATGGTGCCGACCACCTCCGGATGGCCTGCATTGCCGATGATGACGATCTGGCTTCCCCTTTTGCTCGCATCCTCCACCAGCTGATGGATCCTGCTCACAAACGGACAGGTCGTATCGATGATAGCCAGCCCGCTCTCCTGGATATGACTCATCACATCTCTTGATACGCCGTGGGAGCGGATGACGATGGTGATTTTTTCTCCGCTTTCCGCTGCTTCCGCGGCGAGCCGGTCCACTTCCTCCAGGGAATGGATCACTCCGACGCCGCGGTGTTTCAGGTCCTCCACCACTGTCTCGTTGTGAATGATCGGCCCATAGGTATAAATCCGGTTTTTATGCCCGGCTGCTTCATAGACCGCGTTCACTGCCTTCTCGACGCCGAAGCAGAAGCCGGCATTTCTTGCAACAGTAAGTTCCATTCCTCTACCCCATCCGCGGGAGAGATGCCCGAACGGGCGTTTTCCCGGTTCAGGACATTGGGGCCGGCGGCTCCAATATCCGTTTGAGTGTGACACATCTGTGCCACGTTCAAACCAGCCTTCTTCAGACAGTCAGTCCCTCGTCTGCTGCGGCATTCCGGTAGCAGGCAAGAATTTTATCTGTCACCTCTTCAATCGTGAGGTCGGAGGTGTCAAGCAGCACGGCATCGTCAGCCTGTCTGAGCGGCGAGATGGCGCGGTTGCTGTCGCGCTCGTCTCTCTCAGCAATCTCCTGCTCCAGTTTCTCCAGCGTAGTCTGCATGCCGCGTGCAAGATCTTCCTTCAGACGGCGTTCCGCTCTGACCCGGACGCTCGCTGTCAGATATATTTTGCAGACGGCATCCGGCAGGACAACAGTACCGATGTCCCGGCCATCCATGACCACAGGCGTCTCCTGTGCCAGCTTCTGCTGCAGCTCCACCAGTCTTCTCCGCACATCTCCGTTGGCGCTGAAAACAGATGCCATCTGACTGATCTGTTCCGTGCGGATCATCGCATTGACATTGACGCCGTCAAGCAGCGTGACCTGTCCGCCATCCTGATACGCGATGGAAATATCCGCCCTGCGGCATGCTCTGCTGACGGCGTCCTGGTCCGATGGATCGATATGGTTCTGCTCCATAAACAGTGCCATGGCCCGGTACATGGCGCCGGTATCTACATAAATAAATCCGAGCTGTCCGGCCACTTTTCTGGCGATGGTACTCTTTCCCGCACCTGCTGGCCCATCAATGGCGATACTGTTCAGTTTCATAATCTGTTCCTTTCCGTCCCTTCCTCGCCGTCTCTGTTCTATGCTTCTTCGCTGTTCTGCGCGGCACAGAGGCCGGCCGTGTGCCCGGTGGACCAGGCGATTTGAAGATTGAATCCTCCCGTCACGGCGTCAACATCCATGATTTCCCCTGCAAAATACAAGCCCTTCACAAGCTTTGATTCCATGGTGGATGGATTGATTTCCTTCACGCTGACGCCTCCCCGCGTGACCACTGCCTCCGGGAATCCGCCGGTTCTCACGATGGTGAGCGGTAGTGCCTGAAGGCAGGTGGCAAAACGACGTCTGTCGCCCTCCTGCACCTCTCTGGCCGGCAGATCCGGATCCAACCCAGCAGCCAGAATCATTTCCCGCCCGAGCCGGGCAGGAAAAAGAGAGGATGCCGCGTGGATAAAGGATCGGTCCGGTGTCTCCCGCAGCAGCATGTCGACGCGCGCTGCCAGCTCCTCCGCAGGAACTGCCGGTTTCAGATTCAGCATGAGCCGGTATCCTTCCGGGTGCTCACGAAAGCTGACTCTCGTCGAGGCTGTCAGTACAAGAGGACCGCTGACTCCCTGCTGGGTAAACAGCATTTCTCCAAACCCTTCATAGACGGCGCGGTCCTTTTTCTTTTTCTGTTTTCTGCCATTTGCCGGCGGCTCCGGGCTCGCCTGTTTTTCTCCGCCCCGGGGCAGCGGCCATACGGAGACCGCAACGTTGCGCAGGGAAAGTCCGGACAGCCTCGTCGGCCAGCTCTCCTTCGTGACAAACGGGACAAGAGATGGCTCCTGCGGCATCACCGTGTGACCGGCTTCCTGCGCGAGAAGATATCCACTGCCGTCAGAGCCGGTAGACGCATAGGATCTTCCCCCGGTGCACAGGATGACCGCGTCTGCGGCCAGGAAAGAGCCGTCTGAGAGACGGACGCCGGTGATCTTTCCGCTCTCCGTCTGCAGGTGACGGCATGTTCTGCCGGTCAGAATCCGGCCGCCCTGTGCCTGCAGGGTACGGGTCAGCGCCTTTGTCACGTCGGATGCGTGATCCGACACCGGGAACACACGCTCCCCCCGTTCCGTCTTGACCGGGCAGCCTGCCTGTGTGAAGAAAGCCTTGACGGCATCATGGTCAAAGGCATGGACACTGTGGTAAAGAAACTTCGGGTTCGTCACGACATGGTCGAAAAAATCGGACGTCGCGCAGTCATTCGTGAGATTGCAGCGTCCCTTGCCCGTGATATAGATTTTTTTCCCCGCCTTCTCGTTCTGTTCCAGCACCGTGACGGAGGCACCGGCTGCAGAGGCGGCTGCGGCAGCCATGAGCCCGGAGGCGCCGGCGCCGATCACCAGAATGCTTTTGTTTTTCATGCCGCTATCTTACACCAATGCTTCTTTTCCTTGCAATGAAATGGAAAACAGGTCTGGTTTGTTTTTACGCACCGGTTCCCGCTTATCGATGTATTTCCGGTACTATTCCCCGGCATTTCTTGCGTGTGGATGCCCGGAATATCACTGGCCGCACCGGACGATAAAGATTACAGCATTTCTGAATTGGCTGTTCTTGTGATAATGCCAAAATCAGAGATTCCATC
>Ga0256406_1002213_pt1 | contig 28363 bp, 22 predicted proteins | sample RumenRJG_03DNA_FD_185986 | JGI IMG/M metagenome (GOLD analysis project Ga0256406, IMG submission 185986) | Bovine rumen microbial communities from Lethbridge, Alberta, Canada - RJG_03 | ecosystem: Host-associated > Mammals > Digestive system > Stomach > Rumen | place: Canada: Alberta | collected... | reverse complement strand
TTCATCCACTCTGTTCAGCTTAAACTAAACCGCCGTCCGAGAGAAAAATTGAACTTCGATGCTCCGAAAAACGTTTTTTTTGTATATTTGCAATGACGTGTTGCATTCACATGTTGAACCTAAGTTTGTATCCAGGGGAAAGTTTTTTTTTGCCATGTGTAGGGGATTTCGTATCTTTGCAGCGCATTTAATATATGATATGAGCAATTTTTTGTCGGGAACAGTGAAGCGTTTAGGCCTGATGTACAGAGTGTTGCTGATGCTACTGACAGCGGCGCTGATAGTGGTGATATTTCCGCATACGCGCCACGGCGAGCACTATGACTACAAGGTGGGCGCCGTGTGGCGCGGTACGGACCTGAAGGCTCCGTATGACTTCGCGGTGATGAAGAGCGACGACGCAGTGAAGCTGGAGCAGGACGCCGAGCGACAGAAGGCGTTGCTGTACTACCAGGTGGACAGCCTGGCGCGGAGCAAGGCACTGGAGCGGCTCGGCCGACTGGAATCCAGGATTACGAATGCCGAACACAAGGCGTTGCGTCGGCAGTTGGACAGCGTCTACCGCCGGGGCTACCTCGAGACGGAGGGGCACCCTGCCGCCGAGCGCAAGATGGTGATACTGAACGGCAACATAGGCAGCGAACACACGGTGGGCGAATACCTGACGGTGGACGACCTGGAGCCGGGGCTGCTGAGAGACAGTGTGCTGGTGCCCAGCCTGGTGCTGGACCGGCACCGCACGACGCTCGAACTCGAGAGCCGGCTGTCGCAGCTGAGCTACACGAGCCAGCTGGTGATGGCGGGCGACCACATCGTGAGCAAGGGCGAGGAGGTGACGGAGGAGAAGGCGCAGGTGATTGCAGCGCTGGAGGCGGAGAACGACCGCCGGTACAGCGACCGCTACAGTGTGTGGGGGCAGATGCTGGGGCAGCTGCTGCTGGCCATCATCGCCTTCGTGGCACTCTACATGTTCCTGCTCAACACGCGGCACCCGATACTGGAGGACAACCGCAAGGTGACCTTCGTCATGCTGACCATACTGCTCATGGCGGCGCTGGAAGCGCTGATGGTGCGTGTGGCGCCGGGATGGGAGCTGCTGGTGCCGCTGTGCATAGTGCCCATCCTGATGCGCGTGTTCTTCGGCATGCGTGCTGCGCTGTATATCCACCTGACCACCGTCATCATCCTGGCCAACCTGGTGCCCAACGCGTTCGAATTCATCTTCTACCAGCTGGTGACGGGCATGATGAGCATCATCGCCGTGCGCAACCTCGAGAAGCGGAGCCAGTTCTTCGTGCTGGCGCTGGTGATATTCGGCAGCTACTCGTTCATCTACACCGCCGGCGTGCTGAGCCAGGACACCAACCTGGCGGCCCTGGATGCGGAGAAGTACCTCATGTTCTTCCTCAACGCCATTCTGACCCTGCTGGCCTACCCGCTGATATACCTGTTTGAGAAGATGAGCGGCATCACGACGGCGCTGACGCTGCTGGAGCTGTCGTCGACCAACACGCCGGCGCTGCGGGCGCTGAGCCGGAGGGCGCCGGGGACGTTCCAGCACTCGATGCAGGTGGCCAATATCGTGGAGGACCTGGTGAGCGAAATCGGCGGCGATGTGCTGCTGGCCAAAGTGGGGGCGCTCTACCACGACATCGGCAAGACGCGCAACCCACTCTATTTCACCGAGAACCAGACCTCGTTCAACCCGCACAACGAGTTGGAGAACGCCGAGAGCGCACGGATGATTACCTCGCACGTCACCATGGGGCTCGAGCTGGCGCGCAAATACAAGCTGCCGGCCGAGGTGCAGGACTTCATCCGCACCCACCACGGCACCACCTACACCGGCTACTTCTACGCCAAGGAGTTGGAGGCGCATCCCGACGGCGACTTTGACACCACGGTGTTCCGCTACCCGGGTCCGCGCCCTTATTCGCGCGAGACGGCGGTGGTGATGATTGTGGACACGGTGGAGGCCGCCTGCCGGAGCCTGAAGGTGCACACCAAGGAGAACACCGACGAGATGATCGACAAGCTGATTGACGGCAAGATACAGGCCGGGCAGCTGGACAACTGCCAGCTCTCCTACGGCGACATAGCCCGCATCAGGGAGATACTGAAGGCCAAGATGATGAGCATCTATCACGTGCGGGTGGAGTATCCGACGGTGAAGAAAAATCCTTAGATGACTCCTAGATGACTCCTAGATGACTCCTAGATGACTCCTACTCGGAGACTGGAATAAGAAGATAATGTGAAAAGAATAAAAATACAGTATAACACAATTTGAAATGAAGAAACAGATTCTGACACATATTGGGATAGTGGCCTTGCTGCTGGCCGTGGCCGTGGTGTACCTTTCCCCTGCATTGGGCGGCGACAAGGTGATACGCCAAGGCGATGTGGAGCATTTTGAGGCGATGGCCTACAGCCAGAAAGCCGAGAAGAAAGAGAGCGGCAAGACGCCGCACTGGAACTCGTCGATGTTCAGCGGTATGCCGGGCTACCAGATTACCAACGATCCGCCTAAACAGTTGTTCCACCAAGTGACCTCGGTGCTCACGCTGCGCCACCTGGGTTTGGACCGAAACATAGGCATCATTTTCCTCTACCTGCTGGGCTTCTACGTGGCGTTGCTGGCCTTCGGCGTGAGTCCATGGCTGGCGCTGATTGGTGCGCTGGGTTTCGGCTTGGGGAGTTATAACATTATAATAATACAGGCTGGCCACATCACCAAGGCGTGGGCCATCGGCATGATGGCGCCGATACTGGGTGGAATGACGCTGGCGCTGCGGAGCGCGGTGGCGCCCGAGATGGAGAAACGGCAGCGCACGCTGCGTGTTGTGTGGGGCAGCCTGCTGTTTACGCTGGCGCTGATTTTACAGCTGGCGTTCAACCACATACAGATTACGTTCTACACCGCCATCGGTTGCGTACTGCTGGCGCTGGCCTACTTGGTGGAAGCCATCCGCAACAGGCGCATAGGCTCCTATGTGATGAAGGTGGGAATTCTGATAGTGGGAGCCGCGCTGGCCTTCGGCTGCAACGTCAGGCTGCTGCTGGTGAGCGAGGAGTATGCCAGGTACACCATGCGCGGCGGCGGCGAGCTGACCATCGGTCCCGACGGGCAGAAGCTGGAGAAGCACAATGCCGAGAGCGGGGGACTGGACATCGAGTATGCCTACCGCTGGAGCTACGGCGTGGGCGAGACCTATACGCTGCTGGTGCCCGGTGCACTGGGCGGAAGCAACAACGAGAAGATCGGCACCGAGAGTCAATACGCCCGCACCTTCCGGGCCGACCGCGCGCCGCTCTACTGGGGCGACCAGCCCGGGACAAGCGGGCCGGTCTACTTTGGCGCCATCGTGATGCTGCTGGCCTTGATGGGGCTGATGGTGACGAAGGGAGCCGAGCGGTGGTGGATGCTGGCGGCAACGTTGCTGGCCATCCTGCTCTCGTGGGGCCACAATCTGGAGGGCTTCAACACATGGGTGTTCGAGCATGTACCCCTATACAACAAGTTCCGCACGCCGAGCATGGCGCTGGTGCTGGCCAATGTGTGTCTGGCGCTGCTGGCGGCACTGACTTTGAAGGCCATCTTTGAGCGAGGAGAGGGGGAACGGAAGCGGGTGAACACGGCACTGTATGTGGCCACGGGAGCGCTGGGAGTGCTGATTTTGGGTGTGATGGTGGCGTCGGGCGGATTCAGCTACAGTGGCAATTTCGACGAGAACCTGGCGCGATATTACGGGGACTACAGTACACAGGCCTCCGATATACTGCGCAGCGAACGTGCCGCCCTGCTGAAGGGCGACTCGTGGCGCTCGCTGATATTCATCCTGCTGGCGGCCCTGGTGCTGTGGCTCTACAACAATGGGAAGCTGAAACAGAAAGCCATCCCGATGGCCATCATCGGGTTGCTGATAGTGGTGGACTTGTGGGGTGTGGACCGCAGATACCTGGGCGAGGAGAACTTTGCCGACAAACGGCAGACCGAGCTGCGTCGGCAGCAGTATGACTACGACATCGACCAGCTGGCCACGCAATACGGCGACCACGATTTCCGAGTGTACAACCTGGCCACCGACCCCTTCAACGATGCCATCCCCTCTGCATTCCACAACCAGCTGGGCGGCTACAGCCCGGCGAAGCTCAACCGCTACCAGGACCTCATCAGCTTCCACCTGGCCTATGGGAACACGGCGGTGATGAATATGCTGAATATGCGCTACGTGGTGCAGGGTCAGGGCGGCCAGGCACGCGTGGTGCGCAACCCCGAGGCGCAGGGCAATGCCTGGTTTGTGGGCGAGGTGAAGGCCGTGGGCAGTGCCGACGAAGAGATTATGGCGCTGAAAGAGTTCGATCCGGCACGCACGGCGGTGGTGGACACCAGCAGGTGGTCAGTTGGCAACGGCCGATGGGCTGTGGATAGCATGGCAACCATAAAGCTGGTGCCCAACAAGCCAAAGAATTCGGACTATGTGAAGTACGAGAGCAGCAGTGCGACGGAGCAGTTGGCTGTATTCAGCGAGATACACTACGAGCCAGACTGGCGAGCCTATATCGACGGCAAGCCGGCCGAGTACATACGTGCCAATTATGTGCTGCGCGCCATGGTGGTGCCGGCTGGCAAACACGTGATAGAGTTCAAGAACGAGGCGCCACGGTTCAACCGCTTGGAGCGCACGGGCCTGTGGGTTTCCATCGTGACGCTGCTGGCCATGGCGGCTACTATATTTTTGGTATACAGAAAGAAGAAGGTCTGATGCTGAGTGTAATCATTTGCACATACAACCGCGAGCGGTACCTCTACAATGTGCTGCGGAGCATAGCTGCGGGCGGATATAACGACTACGAGATAGTGCTGGTGAACAACAACAGCACCGACGGGACGGAGACCGAATGCCGGCGCTTTCAGGAGGACTACCCGCAGGTGGCGTTCCGCTACTGTGTGGAGGAGGCGCAGGGGCTGTCGTACGCACGCAACCGCGGTATACAGGAGTCGCGGGGCGACATACTTGTCTATGTGGACGACGATGCGCTGGTGAACCCAGAGTACCTTCAGACTTACGCCACCTTCTTCGAGCGGCACCCGGAGGCTGTGGCAGCCGGGGGGCCGATATTGCCGCAATACGACGGCTGCGAGGAGCCGCAGTGGATGAGCCACTACACGCGCCAGCTGGTGACGGGGAAGCTCGACCTAGGCTCGCGCGAGCGCGAGTTCCCCGGCGGGGCGTTTCCCGGTGGCGGCAACGCGGCCTACCGCAAGGCGGTGTTTGACGAGGTGGGCCTGTTCAACGTGGAACTCGGACGCAAGGGGAACAGCCTCATCGGGGCGGAGGAGAAGGATTTGTTCGACAAGATGACCTCGCGAGGGATGAAATTCTACTACCTGCCGACAGCCATTCTCTACCACCTCATACCGCCCAAGAAGCTGACCAAAGAATATTTCGAGCGGCTGACCTACGGCATCGGCGTCAGCGAGCGCTACCGCACGAAGCAGATTGGGAGGGGGAAGTACGTGGGGCGGCTGTGGAAGGAGGCCGTCAAGTGGGGCGGCACGCTGGCGCTGTGGATGGGGTTTGCGCTGAAGGGTCAGCTGGCCAAGGGGAACAAGCTAGTGGCCTTCCGCAAAAATGTCACGCGAGGGTTGCTGGGTCAGTAGGGCAAATCGTTATATTTGCGATAGGGAGGCACGGCATCGCCGAACCATGCAAGAAGCTTTGGGTGCCGACGGGTACCGTACCAGTCTATATCCACACTTTCAGGGAAAGAATTTACAGAAGAGGAGCATATTGTACCTACACGTTCCACATTGGCGCCAAGCAGCACCAATAATTGCATGTTGACCTTCTTGTGATATATTGCCACTTCGGGAAAGTATTTTGTGTAGTCAAAAGTATCTCGAGGATGCAGTTTTAACAGCAACTTCGATGTTCCATAGCGATTGAATATCGGACACAACAAATCAACATATTCCTCTTCGGTCATTATTCCGTCCTTCACGATTGGCTGGGTACAGAACATATATGGACGACTATTGAGGATTGCAATATCCTGTTCTCCGACATTAAAAACATGCTTTACAAAGTTGCGGGTTTCCTCTTGTGCATCGTTCCATAACTGACGTAAGGAGTTGATGTGAACAGGTTTGTTTTTAAAAACCAAGCATTGATTTTCCTCCGTCATGAAGAATTCGACACACTGGTCGTTGTTACCCCAGCCTGATACTGCAACCGGTCCAAGAAGAGCGGTTTCAATACATCCCCGCAAACTGTTTCTGCGACGTTGTTGTCGCATGTATTCAGCACTGTCGCTCTGCATATTTTGGGAGATGCCCAGAGGCCCATCAGAAAGCAATGAATACTTTTTTTTACCTATCAGTGGAGGGACAAATCCCACATCGAAAGCGAAAATATGCGAATTCCTTAGGAATGGGTATCGCATATTGGCAGTCAATCTAAAAAAGAACTTATTAATCAGGCGTCTCACCGATGGGTTTACACCCGTCTGTTGCATCGGTATCCATACACCCGGCAGATGCGACGCTATATCGTCCGAAACTGCATATCCAGTGAAATAGGCAGTTTTGTGAGCCACGGTGTCATAGTCGAAGAGCAACATATACTGGAGCAGTGCATAAATCGATGGAGTCATACAGACCTGCCATATATCTCCATATGCAACTATAGTCCCGTCAATGGTCTTGAAACTATGCATAGTCAATCATCAGCTTACCCACAATCTTCTTTATTACTGTGTTTTTAGACCCAAGGCACACTGCCCTATGCGCATCCTTGGGGAACAGCACCACACAGGTACCAGGGCACATTTGGACAAACGACTGGTTACCGTGGACAGCGTAATTAATCAGGTCTTCCCTTTCATTGTAGGGTGCTATGGGTGTCAACCGGGAAATATCGGCTATCATCAAACGTTCTTCACCCGAAAGGACACGCTGGATATCTATGTATTTTCTGTGCGATTCAAAATGGACATCGTTCTCATGTTTGGATGTATATTCCATCACAATTACATAGAAATCGCTGGAAATATCGTACCTGCCGGGAATCAGATTGGCGGCTTCGGCGCTGTTGACAAAACCGATTGCCTTCGGGAGACGTAAATCAAGGGTGGTAGAACTAGAAAACTTGCCAGAAACTATCTGCTCAATAAAATCCCTTACAGCTCCCTCTCCCGCCTTGTAGGGCGACACATAAGTGCAGGCAGACACAACAATATCTGCGGCATCAGCCGGACACGCTGCGATGCCACCGCCTTGAACTACAGGTATCATGCACTGCAAGTCAAGTATATCATCACCAATGTAAGCCACATCGGCGAATGTAGCCTTGTATTTTCCCACAACATTATTGAGACAATCGATTTTACGCCGTATACCCTGATACAATTCAGTGATGCCGAGTTCGCGACAGCGGTTCTGCAAGATTTCACTGTTTCGCGCAGTTATAATCACTGGAACAATACCATGTTTGGGCAGTATCTCTTTAATTCCACAACCATCCTTTACATCGAATGCTTTGAACACCTCGCCCAATGGGCCCATATAGATTTTTCCGTCGGTCAGGGTACCGTCCACATCCATCACAAGTAAGCGTATCATTGCAGCAGGTTTAAAACTTTTGCATTCAACTCATCTGGAAGCAAGGGCATTATCTTGCCCGTCTCCCATTTAATTTTGGGAATTAGCGGAGTATCTGCCGGGATGAAAACATTTAGCAAGCAGGGCTCATCGTCGTCAAACCATTCCCTATAATCCTTGATGTTACGATACGATTCGAATGTTGCCGCACGCAGACCGTATGCATTGGCAATCTTCTGGAAATCGGGGACACTGTATCCGCTCTCTCGCGTGGTCTGAGCATAGCGGTCATCATAGGATCCATGTTGTATTTCGCTAATTTTACCCAGCACACGATTGTTAATGACTATTATTTTTATTGGCAACCTCTCGCGAGCGATCGTCTCAAGTTCTTGAATGTTCATTTGTAGGCCACCGTCACCGGTAATACAGTAAACGATTTCGTTATTGAGCGATATCGAAGCTCCGATGGCATACGGCAAGCCGCAACCCATGGAGCCATAGCCGCCACCAATCAAAATACGCCCTTCATGGCCTTTCAGCGCAAGCGACTGTGCACACCAACACTGGTGCTGTCCGATGTCTATAGTGCATATTGGATTCTCTGGCAATAATTCTGCAATAGCCTCGATGGCATCATTGCCCTCTGTATTGTCGTATTTGGAAAGCAAGTTCTTTACCGCAAGGCAACGCTGCTTCCATTCAGTACAGTCGGGGAAATGGGCGGAAAGCATGGCTGTCATGAAATCCTTGGCATCTATCAGATGCTTTTCCTCGTTCTCTTTTACATTACGGCTCAACTCGGCCTGGTCTATGTCGGCACGTACCAACCTGGCCTTGGGAGCAAACCATTCCTTTTTGTGGCCTATCTGGCGGAGACCAAGACGTGCACCCACTGATATTACAAGGTCGCAATTTTCAAGTATCATGTTCGACCAACGGTTGCCGTAGGTACCGAACATACCTATACGGAGATCTCCCTGTGCTATATCGATGGCATTCATCGATGTAAGCACCGGGATATTCGTTTTTTTTGCGAACTCCACTACCAGACCGGCGGCACCTGCTGCACGCACGCCATTGCCTACCAGCAGGACGGGTTTGTTGTAGTCATTATAGTTCATAGCATCACCTCTGTCTTTTGGATATTATATGGAAAATCAATAACGACACCGCCTTTTCTTCCCAGCAGGGCCATATTGTATGCACGAGACACTATTTCGGGAAAATCAATAGCGCTCAGCGGCGTTACCGAGAGCTTTGTGATATGTCTCGTCATGGAGACAATGTCCATTTCCTGGAAGCCATTTTGTCGGATGCCAGAGAATCCTTTCGTTTCGTTGGTAGGCACGTTGCCGCATATGCCCATTACCGGCACCCCGTCGAACCATGCATCTGCCAGCCCACCGAAAGCGTTCACCGCACCAGGTCCGGACGTGGTGAAATAGACACCGAGTTTGCCGCTGGTGCGGGCATACCCATTAGCCGCAAACGAGCATCCTTGCTCGTTGTAGCATACATGCACTTTGATCTCGGGGCGCTTGTAGAGTGCATCCTGAAAAGGCACGATATAACCTCCTGCAAAGCCGAACACATCGGTTACGCCCTGCTTTATTAAGAAGTCTACTAAATAATCAGCACAGTTCATTTCTGATTGTTTTTATACGTCTGGTATTGTTGGTCTAATTGGGAAAAATCAGTTTTTGAATATCCGGCACCATACCTCGTTCGTTGCTGAGGAGTAAGGGTGTCGATAATGTTGAACATATCGGTTATTGAGCAGTCCGTTGTCCTGTTCAGGTGATTGACATTGTCGACATGAGAATGTTTTGTGCCACAAATAAACATAGGCAAGTCGTAACCCCAATGCACATAGGATAAAACAGGCATGATGTATTTGTCGATGGTTTCGAGCAGGACCTGAACATTGTATTGGGTACCACAATGTTTGTTCAAGTAGTCGGCCAGCAACTCTGTTTTTGCATTGCCGGCACCTCGCCCCATGCCATAGAGCGATCCATCAACACACACCTCGCGTCCCGTCTCTTCGGCCAGCTGAACCATACGTTCGGCCAAAGCGCAGGAGAGACCCAGGTTGTCGTGCGAGTGGAGACCGATCATAATATCTTTGTCCAACCGACTGTCGAATTGGCGAAAAATATCCTCAAGATCAGTCATATACATAGCTCCGAAAGTGTCCACTATGGAGAACACCGCGGGCTTTACTCTGTTGACCTTTGCCACCAATGCCACTCGTTCTTCGGCAGTATAACTGATACTGTCCATCGGATTAAACTGAACGCGGTAGCCTTTGGCCTGTGCCGCCTTGCAGAATTCCAAGGAGTCTTCTATCTCATGTTTGGCAAACGATATGCGCAACCACTTGAACGACTTGCCGTCACACGCGTCTAGTTCCTCGGCAGTATATCGACTGTTGTCGCAGAATCCCAGATATGTTGATTGCTTCGGATCGCGGGGCAGGTACTTGACAACATCCTTTGAGTTGCGGTAGACTATGGTTTCGCCATTTACCTTGCTTTGCAAGAACCCCGTTTCCATATAATCTATTCCTGCATCAACCAATCCTTGAAGTATGCCTTTCACAAACTCGGGGTCTGAATTCTTATCGAACAGATAGCCACCATCCCTGATGGTACAATCAACTATATGAACTTTTGTTCCCATTTTTACTTTACTATTTTTTTTCTTTTCGCATTCTATAGATGGCATCGCAGAGAGCAAAATCTTCCGGATAGTCGATATCCATTGCCTCTATCTTGCCCACTTCGCAGACATAGGGTCTGGCGCCCAATCTTCTCTTATGCTTCAAGAACGACTCTTTTGTGAACACATAGGCGATTGATGTTTCGACAAAGATGTCCGGAAGGTCTTGGGTACGAGGGAAATGGTCGGGGTCAAAGTTGATGGGATTCCCGTCCATCCACATAAATGCCTTGATGTTTTCGGCGCAGAAGGCGCTGTCGTAGTTCCCCGAGACAACCATTGTTATACACCGGTCGATGGTGGCGACCTTAGCGAAAGGCGAAGTTGTATGGGCGTTTACATAAATGTCCGCATCAACCTCCTTCATAAAGGCCCTGATAATATCATTCGCGTTCTTGTCGTCGGCATCGAGTTCCTGGGGACGTTTGATGAACTTCACTCCAGGAAGCACATAGGGCATCACTGCCTCGTCCGAGCAATAGATGTAAACCTCGTCGATCAGTTCCGATTCCAAACAGGTTTGCTGAATGAACGACATCAGAGGCGTGCCATCGAAAAAAGGTTTGATGTTTTTCTGTGGAATACGCCTACTGCCTAACTTTATTGGAATTAATGCTACTGTTCTCATGTTTTTCTTTTGTTTGCAGATGGTGTAGCTCTGACATTTTTTTTCACAAACAACTGAAGGAATCGATCAGTCCTGCTACTTTTTGGTCGTCGTCAAGGACGACGAGTGTATGAATGCTGTATTTTCTCATTATTTCCGATGCTTCTGACAGTTTTGCTTTCGCGCTGACGGTTTTGGGTGTTCTGCTCATAATTTCGCTCACCGAGAGGGAGAAGAAGCGCTCGCTGTAGTTCTGCATGGCGCGACGAACGTCGCCGTCGGTGACCACGCCGACCATCCGACCCTGCTCCATGACGATGGCGAAGCCCTGCTTGGCGCGGCTGATCTCGATGATGGTGTCGCTCACCTTGTCGGAGGGGTTGACGTAGGGGAGGTCGGTGGCAACCATATAGTCTTCGACGCGGGAGAGGAGGCGCTTGCCGAGGGAGCCGCCGGGGTGGTAGCGTGCGAAGTCGTCGGGGCGGAAATTGCGGCGACGGATGAGGGCGCAAGCCAGGGCGTCGCCCATGGCGAGGGTGGCGGTGGTGGAGGAGGTGGGGGCGAGGCCGAGGGGATCGGCCTCTTTGGCGACAGAAATGTCGAGGTGGCACACCGACAACCGCCCGAGCGGCGAGCGGGCGTTGCTGCTCATGCCGATGATGGGGATGCCGCGCCGCTGCACGAGCGGGAGGAAGCGGAGCAGTTCGTCGGTCATGCCGCTGTAGGAGATGGCCATGACGACGTCGCCTTCTTGTATCATGCCGAGGTCGCCGTGGTAGGCGTCGAGGGGGTTGATGAAGAAGGAGGGGGTGCCGGTGGAGGCGAGGGTGGCGGCTATTTTGCTTCCAATGTGGCCGCTTTTGCCTACGCCTGTGATGACGAATTTGCCGCGGCAGGAATAGACAAGTTCGACGGCGCGGACGAAGTCGTCGCCCAGGCGCGGCACGAGGTCGAGGATGGCCTGGGCCTCGTCTTGGAGGCACTGGCGGGCTACATCCAGTATGTCTTTGTTATTCATGGCGATCTTTAGAGGAGTTGGCGGATGAGGGGTTCGAGGTCGGGGAGGGCGAGCATGTTGGGGCCGTCGGAGAGGGCGCGGTCGGGGTCGGGGTGGACCTCGAAGAAATAGCCTGTGGCGCCGAAGGCTTTGGCGGCGAGCGCCATGGCTGGGACGAAGCGGCGGTCGCCGCCGGTGGTGCCGCCGGCGCCGCCCGGGCGCTGGACGCTGTGGGTGCAGTCCATGATGACGGTGGGGGTGAACTGGAGCATGTCGGGCAGGTTGCGGAAGTCGACGACGAGGTTGTTGTAGCCGAAGGTGTTGCCGCGCTCGGTGAGCCATACGTCGGTGGCGCCGCTCTGGCGGGCTTTCTCGACGGGGTAGCGCATGTCCTGTCCGGAGAGGAACTGGGCTTTCTTGATGTTGACAGTGCGGCCTGTGCGTGCGGCGGCGACGAGGAGGTCGGTCTGGCGGCAGAGGAAGGCGGGTATCTGCAGCACGTCGGCCACCTGGGCGGCGGGAGCGGCCTGGTGGGCTTCGTGGATGTCGGTCAGGAGGCGGAGGCCGTGCTTGGCCTTGACGTCGGCGAGCATCTGCAGGCCGCGCTCGAGCCCTGGGCCGCGGAAGGAGGCGAGGGAGGTGCGGTTGGCCTTGTCGAAGGAGGCTTTGAAGATGATGTCGATGCCGAACAGGGCGTTGAGGCGCACGAGTTCGGAGGCGACGGCGTCAAGCAGTTCGGCGCTTTCGATGACGCATGGTCCGGCGATGAATATGGGTTTTGTCATTCTTGGGTGAGGTCTAGGGGGTGGGTGATTTTGATGTTGTCCGGGCTGCCGTGGACGATGTGGATGTGGACGTCGGGGCGGTAGCGGTGGAGGACGCCGCAGTCGTCGGTGGCGACGAAGGAGGGGTCTTGGAGTGCGAGGCGGTAGGCGTCGGCGAGGAGGTCGAGGCGGAAGGCTTGGGGAGTCTGGGCGCAGAAGAATTCGGCGCGGGGGGGCACGTCGGCAATGCAGCCGTGGGCGACGCGGAAGAGGGTGTCGGTGGTGGGGATGGCGACGGCTACGGCTTGGTGTTGCAACAGGGCGTCGGTGACGCGCTGGAGGATGCTGGCTGAGAGCCAGGGGCGCGCTGCGTCGTGGAGCAATAGGTTGCAGTCGGGGTGGTTGGCGTAGTGGCGCACTGCTGCCAGGGTGGACTGCCAGCGCTCGGCGCCACCGTCGAGGATGGCGGCGAGTTTGGTCCAGCGGCGGCGTGCGGCCAGTGCTTCGAAGTGGTCGCGCCATTGGGGGTTGAGCACAACGGCCACCTCGTCGACAGCCGTGTGGGAGTCGAAGAGGTCGAGCGAATGCTCGATGACTTCGCGTCCCTTGAGCGGCAGGAACTGCTTGGGCACGGGGCTTCCGAAGCGGGATCCTGAGCCTGCGGCGAGCACCACTGCGATGTTTTTCATGTTCATTTTTTAGCCATGTGGATAGCCAAAGCGAAGAGGCTACTCCAGAGTAGGATGGAAAGGAGCTGAAGCGTCCAGTCGGTGCCCACGAGGGTGGCGGCAGGCATCAGGAGGGCTTTGAGGGCATAGTAGACGCCTTTGCCGGCGAGGGCGGCCAGCAGGATGGCGGGCAGGGCGGCCATGCGGCGCGAAAGCAGCGCGTAGCCTCCGGCCACCACGGCCAATTCGGCCACCATGCAGGGCAGTTTTTCCACCACGGGCATGCCAACCAGCAGGCTGGAGAGCAGCGGCATGGCGACGGCCAGCACGAGGCCGTTGAGCAGCTGGAGGCCTGCGCGGCGTCCGAGGAGGAGGCCGAGCAGCAGGAGGGCGAGCATGGGGTTGAGCATGTAGAGGGGTGCCGCGGCGAGGTGGGAGGCGGCGGGGATGAGGCATGCGGCGGCGACCAGAAGGGCGTCGGCGGCGGCCAGGTGGGCGACGGGGAGGGTGCGTTGCAGGGTTGTCATGTGCATGTTATTAATTAATGTAGCAGGATTATAACACGGCAGCAGGGGTTTTATTGTGCCGGGCGCAAAATATTTTTCGCGCTGCAAGGGGGAGCACCAGGCAGATGCCAGCGAGACAGCAGGGGGTCTCCAGGGCTGTTCTTCGGTTGTTCTTCGGTTGTTCTTCGTCTGTTCTTCGTCTGTTGGTGGGGGTGGGGGGATTTTGCACGGGGGGATTTTGGGGCTTTGCCGGCTGAATGCCAGTCCGATGGGGCGGTTCCATGGCGGAATACGGTTTTGCAAAGGTACGAAGATTTGCGGACAAATGCAAGTGGTTTGAAAAATATTTTGCGCGCGGCACAATAAATGTGTCATTGCTACGTAATTAAACAAAAAAAATCACACATGAAGAAGAGCACACTGATTGCCGCCGTGGCGCTGACGATGCTGGCGCTGGGCGCCGAGGCACAAAACACTGTCGACAAGCAAGGACGCCGCCAAGGCCACTGGATACGCACGGACAAGGACGGCACGAAGCTGTTCGAGGCCACGTACATCGACGGCCTCGAGGTGGGCACCTCGACCTATTACTACGCCGACGGCACCACCCGCATCCGCAACACCTTCACCGAACCCGGCGTGCGCTGCATGCACGAGGCCTACGACGAGCAGGGGCGCATGCTGGCCATGGGCGAGTACTGCCAGCGCAACCGCGACGGCGAGTGGAAATTCTTTGCCAAGGACGGGCGGCTGCTGAAGGAGGCCGTCTACCGCATGGGCATCAAGGAGGGCCGCCACGTTATCTACACCAAGCAGGGCGACACGGCCGAGGTGACCCACTGGAAGAACAACCAGCGCCACGGGCGCTGGTGGAAGCGCATCGGCGAGAAGGGCTACATCACGGGACAATACGTGAACGGCAGCATGGAAGGCCGCCTGGTGGAATACGACAACGAGGGGCGCATGGCTCGCGAAGGCTACTATCAGAACGGGCTCAAGCACGGCACCTACCGTTTCTTCGAGCACGGCCGCCTGACGGTCGACGAGCGGTGGAACCACGGCATTCTGGGCGACCGCAAGATACTGCTGCTGACGCCCGAAGCGCAGTTTGTATCGATCTACGACATCGCCGCCCTGGCCGCCCAGGGAAAGAACCGCGTGGTGGTCATCCTCACCGATGGCACACGCCTCGTCACCCAGGAGAGCGCCGACCAGGTCTTCGACCGCCTCGGCAACGAGCGCTTCACAATGGCCAACCGCAAGAGCCGCATCCTGGTGGCCCGCGACGCCGTGCAGCGCATCGGCAAGGACAGCGAGGGGCGCGAGGTGCTGCTGATGGAACCGCAGCCCGACTTCGCCATCTTCCCCGACGAAGACTGCGTCAAGATGGTCAACGCCAAGCAGTATGACGAACATTCGCCCCTCGACGACTAAATGCCACCGGAACCACGACAAAAAAAGAAGCGGATGCCAGATTGCATCCGCTTCCTCCATTAAACACTATTACAAAATCCAAAATTTAGAAGGTATTCTGGAAACCTTTATCGTTCAATATCAGCTGATAGTCAGACAAAACTTCTCTTGTTTTACGCTGCAAAATTACAAAATAAAAACGAACTACAACAAAAAAATTAGCGGAATTGTATATTTTTAACATTTAAACCGACCGAAACCCAATGCGAATTGCCGCCCAGACACTAGGATGCAAACTCAACTACGCCGAAACCTCCGACCACCTGCGCCGCCTCTCCGACGAAGGGCACGAGATAGTGGACTGGACGGCCGAGGCCGACCTATACATCGTCAACACCTGCACCGTCACGGCTGTGGCCGAGAAGAAATGCCGCGCCGCCATCCGCCAAGCCCACCGCCGCAACCCCGAAGCACAAATCGTCGTCATGGGCTGCTTCGCCCAGACAGCTGCCGACGAGGTGGCTCGCATCCCGGGCGTCACCCAGGTGCTCGGCAACGAGAGCAAACGCCTCCTCTCCTACTCCACCGCCGGCGGCCATCGCACCCGCACCTTCTTCAAAATCCAGGACGGCTGCGACTACTTCTGCACCTACTGTGCCATCCCCTACGCCCGCGGCCGCTCCCGCTCCGCCACCATCGAGGAGACCCTCTGTGCCGCCCGCCGCATCGCCGACAGCGGCGCACGCGAGGTAGTGCTCACCGGTATCAACACCGGCACCTTCGGTCAACACCAAGGCGAAGCCTTCCTCGACCTGCTGCGCGGACTGGACCAAATTGAAGGCATCCTAAGATACAGAATATCAAGCATCGAGCCCAACCTGCTGACCGACGACATCATCGACTTCGTGGCCCACAGCCGCGCCTTCCTCCCCCACTTCCACGTGCCGCTCCAAGCCGGATCCGACCATGTCCTCAGCCTCATGCACCGCCGCTACACCACCGCCCTCTACGCCGACAAAGTACATCGCATCAAAGCCGCCATGCCCGACGCCTGCATCGCCGCCGACATCATGGCCGGCTTCAACGGCGAGAGCGAACAAGAGTTCCAAAAGACGCTCGACTTCATCGAATCCGTCCCCATCTCCTACCTCCACGTCTTCACCTACAGCGACCGCCCAGGCACCGCCGCCCTCCGTCTGGGCGAGAAAGTCCCCATCCCCGTCCGCCACGAACACACACACCGCCTCCTCGCCCTCTCCAAGCGCATGCATCAAACCTTCATCCAAAGCCAGCTCGGCAAAGAGCGCCCTGTCCTCTGGGAGACCGCCGAAGAGGGGTGGACCGACAACTACATCCGTCTCCGCGCCCCACACGACCCTAACCGCATCAACACCATCTCCCCCATCACCCTCACCCCAGACAACATCATCGCCACCACCCACGACAATTAAATCATTAAGAAAAAAGAGAGGGGCGCCCACATCACGGACGCCCCACTTTTTATTCTACCCATGTAGATTAGCGCTTTTTGCTCTTCTTGGCGTTCTTGTCGCTGCTGCTCTCGATGCCCAGCTTGGCACGGATAGCGGCGGGGACGGCGTCCTTGTGGACCACAATGTTCATCGTCTTGTAGCGGGCGAAAGCCTTGCTGACGAAGAAGTTGCCTCCGAATTCGCCGTTGTACTGGCCCCAGCTGTTCTTCACCATGTAGTACTCGTTGCCCATCTGGTCCTTGGCCTTGCCGAAGATCTGCATGCCGTGGTCGTCAGTGGTCTCCCAGTTGTCGTAGGCCTCCTGGCGCTCCTCCTGGGTCACCCAGCGCTGCGGCGTGGGGTGGTTGGCGGCCTCGTCGGCTATCTCGCTGGCCTTCATGCCGCTCCACTTGGCCTGGTCGCTACCCACACCGCCCTTCGGGGCCTCGGTGGCGGGCAGGACGGCAAAACCCTTGCGGGTGTAGCGGAAGCCGGGCTCGCTGACGTCGCTGCCCCAGGCGATGGTGTAGCCGTTGTCGATGGCGTAGTCGAAGATTTCCATCATCTCGTCGATGGGCACATTGTAGCTCTGGCCCCAGCGCCAGTTGTCCTGGATTTCGAGGACAAACTTTTCGTAGAAGGGGTGGTGGGTGTAGCTGGTGATGCTCACATAGTCGTCGGGGTTCAGGCCCAGGCTCTCGGCGTAGCTCTTGGGGGTGTACTTGACGCCCTTGTAGGTGAAGCTCTCGGGGGCTTTGCCGAGGTAGATTTCGTGCACAGCGGCCACAGCCTTGCTCCAGAGGGGCTCGCCGTCCGGGCTGCGCTGCAGCTTCTTCAGCTTGCCTTTGGCCACGGCCTCGACCATCACGTCGGTCAGCGCGCTCAGCTCGGTGTGGTTCGACAGGGTGTCGCCGTACATCGCGCCGGGACGCATCACCTCTTCGGGCACCATGCCGTAGTGCTTCCAGCAGTAGAGCACATCGTTGAAGGCTCCGCCCTGGCTGAAGCTCACGTCGCCATGGGTGCGCACGGCAGCCTTGGCGCGGTCGTTGTAGGTCTTGGCCACCACGAACATCTCGCTCAGGTCGTGCTCGCCCTTGCCCATGCGGATCAGCTCGCTCTCGAGGAAGGCGATGGTGGAATAGCTCCAGCACGTGCCGGCGTTGTTCTGGTTCTTCACGGGGGTGATCGGAAGCACCTTGATGGTGTCGAACTTGTAGCCCTCGTCGTCTTTCTTCTGCTCCTGTGCAATGGCCGAGCTGCACACAACTGCCATGGCACCAATCATTAAGAATGTCTTTTTCATCTATTTAATATGTTTTTTTGTTTGTTTTCGCGGTGCAAAGATACAAAACTTGCCCGACATGACAAAATATTTTTTCATCCGCCCTCCGCATCCCACCCCCCAACATCCCCTCCCCTGCCCTTCACCTGGCGAGGAAGAAGAGAGGAAGAAGAGGATACCTCTAATCCACTGCAAATCACCAGGTTGAAAACATGCCATTTTTGCCCGTTTTGGCACTTTTCATCCACTTTTTTGCAGCCTTTTTGCACCCGTTTTCCACCCCCGTGCCGAAAAAAATTACACCCCATGCACAATAACCGCGCACGCATCGCGTTACGAACCATATTTATATACAAAAACATGACAAAGATAGCAGTTGCCGGCACCGGTTACGTCGGCCTCTCACTCGCCACCCTGCTGGCTCAGCACAACGACGTCACGGCCGTGGACATCGTCCCGGAACGTGTTGACTTGGTGAATAATAAAAAGTCGCCCATCCAGGACGACTATATCGAGGACTACCTCGCCCACAAGCCGCTCACCCTCCGCGCCACACTCGACTGGCAGGACGGCTACCGCGATGCCGAATACGTCGTCATCGCCGCCCCCACCAACTACGACTCGGTGCGCAACTTCTTCGACACCAGCGCGGTCGAGGATGTCATCCAGAAGGTGATGCAGGTCAACCCCACCGCCACCATGGTCATCAAGAGCACCATCCCCGTGGGCTACACCGAGCACATCCGCCGGCAGACGGGCAGCCGCAACATCATCTTCGCCCCCGAGTTCCTCCGCGAGAGCAAAGCCCTCTACGACAACCTCTACCCCAGCCGCATCATCGTCGGCTACCGGCAGGACGACCCCGACCTCGAGCAGCGCGCCCACCGCTTCGCCGAGCTGGTCCGCCAGGGGGCCATCCAGCAGGACGTGCCCGTCCTCTTCATGGGCACCACCGAGGCCGAAGCCGTCAAGCTCTTCGCCAACACATATCTCGCCCTGCGCGTCAGCTATTTCAACGAGCTCGACACCTACGCCGAAATGAAAGGCCTCAACACCCAGGCCATCATCAACGGCGTCTGCCTCGACCCCCGCATCGGCACCCACTACAACAATCCCTCCTTCGGCTACGGCGGCTACTGCCTGCCCAAGGACACCAAGCAGCTGCTGGCCAACTATGCCGACGTGCCCGAGGAGCTCATCCGCGCCATCGTCGAGAGCAACCGCACGCGCAAAGACTTCATAGCCGACCAGGTGCTCAAAAAAGCCGGCTACTACGACTACTACAACCGCGGCGACTTCGACGCCTCGGCCGAGCGCGAATGCACCATCGGCGTCTACCGCCTCACCATGAAAAGCGGCTCCGACAACTTCCGCCAGTCCTCCATCCAGGGCGTCATGAAGCGCGTCAAGGCCAAAGGCGCAAAAGTCATCATCTACGAACCCACGCTCGAAGCCGGCAGCACCTTCTTCGGCAGCGAGGTGGTGGGCGACCTGGCCGAGTTCAAGCGCCGCGCCCAAGCCATCATAGCCAACCGCTACGACCCCTGCCTCGACGATGTGCAGCAGAAGGTCTACACCCGCGACATATTTAAAAGAGATTAACCTATGAACATCATCATCACCGGCGGCGCCGGCTTCATCGGCAGCCATGTTGTCCGACTCTTCGTCAACAAGTACCCCCAGTACAAAATTATCAACGTCGACAAGCTCACCTATGCCGGCAACCTGGCCAACCTCCGCGACATCGAGGACAAGCCCAACTACCGCTTCGTCCGCATGGACATCTGCGACTTCGACGGCATCTACCGCCTGATGCAGGAGGAGCAGGTCAGCGGCATCATCCACCTGGCCGCCGAGAGCCACGTCGACCGCTCCATCAAAGACCCCTTCACCTTTGCCCAAACCAACGTCATGGGCACCCTTTCCCTCCTCCAGGCCGCCAAGCTCTACTGGGAAAGCCTGCCCGAAAAGTATGAGGGCAAACGCTTCTACCATATCTCGACCGACGAGGTCTACGGCGCCCTCGAAATGACCCACCCCGAAGGCATCAAGCCCCCCTTCAGCACCAAAGCCTCCAGCGGCGAGCACCACCTCGCCTACGGCGACCGCTTCTTCACCGAAGACCTCAAGTACCAGCCCCACTCGCCCTACAGCGCCGCCAAGGCCAGCAGCGACCACTTCGTGCGCGCCTTCCACGACACCTACGGCTTGCCCACCATCGTCACCAACTGCTCCAACAACTACGGCCCCTACCAGTTCCCCGAGAAGCTCATCCCCCTCTTCATTAACAACATCCGCCACCGCAAGCCCCTCCCCGTCTACGGCAAAGGAGAGAACGTGCGCGACTGGCTCTACGTCGAGGACCACGCCCGCGCCATCGACCTCATCTTCCACGAGGGCAAGGTGGCCGAGACCTATAACATCGGCGGCTTCAACGAATGGAAGAACATTGACATCATCAAGGTGCTGATCAACACCGTGGACCGCCTGCTCGGCCGCCCCGAAGGGCAGGACATGGACCTCATCACCTACGTCACCGACCGCGCCGGCCACGACATGCGCTACGCCATCGACAGCTCCAAGCTGCAGCGCGAACTCGGCTGGGAACCCAGCCTGCAGTTCGAGGAGGGCATCGAAAAGACCGTCCGCTGGTATCTGGACAACCAGGAGTGGATGGACCAGGTGACCTCTGGCGACTACATGAAGTACTACGAAGATATGTACGCCGGGCGCTAAACACCGACGGCATCCAACAGAAAAGCCTCCCCGACCGGGGAGGCTTTCTTGTTTATTGCTTGCCGCGCAGCATCAGGGTGCTGTGGCTATACCATAGCGCCATCAGCCGGCGGAAGTCGGCATAGTCGGCTGCCGGGATGATGCTCTGCTTGAGCACCAGACGACGCCTCTCTACTATCTTGCTGCCTTTCTGCACGAGCGACACCTCTACCGAGCCGAAACCGGGGACGGAATAGGACTCGCTAACATCCTCGCCCACCAGTTTCAAGCCCTTGGGCAGGAGGTGGGTAGTGGTGACGGTGATATCGCACATGGAGGCCTGCAGGGGCATGGTGCGGGTAGCGGGCAGCTGTTTGGGATCGATGGTGACGGAGAGACCGTTGAGCCGGGTGGTGATGGGGATGGACATGCGGTAGAAGCCGCCTTCGAGAGTGTCGATGGTGGCTTGCACTTCACCGTTGTTTATGGTGCCGGAGTGCTCCACATCGATGGCCTTGCCGAGGAGTGTGGGCGGGGTGCGGTGGTGGGGGTCGAGGGCATATTCGAGGGTGTCGATATAGACGGCCACCTGGTCGAACTGCTCACCCATGACGCGAGCCGAGAAGCCTTCGTTGGAGAGGATGGAGGCCAGGAGGACTGCTTTCTCGGTGGCGGTGCCGCAGCCGGAGTTCCACACCTCGGCGGCGGTGGCGCGGGTGTAGTTGAGGTGGCGGGGATGGATGGCGTTGAGGTGGATGTTGTCGAGGACGAAGTTGCGGATGGATACGACGTTTGCCAGCGGGTCACGGCCGAAGTCTTTCACCACAGCGTCGGAGGCGGCGGTGAAGCGCTCGACCTCGACGGCGGGGCTGAACTCGACCGGGCCGTTGAAGAGGCGGAGGGTGGGCACGATATTCTCGGGCATGAAGGGCTCGCGGGGTGCCTGCGGCAGGTTGCGCAGGACGATGTCGCCGCTGAGGAGGGCGGCCTTGGTGACGCCGGCGGGGAGGTACTGCTCGCCGAGCAGGTCGCGGCGCACCTCCATATCGCGGGGTGCGTTGACCTTGATCTCGAGGCGTTCGACGGGGCATTCGCGGAGCAGGGGTATGGTTTCGTGGAGGAAGTTGTGGCGGCGGTGGACGGTGTAGTCGACCACCACGATGCAGCCTATTTCCATACCGGTGTGGACCATGGCGAGTTCGCGCAGGTGGTTGAAGCGGCCGCAGTCGGCACACTCGGCGGGGAGCTGGTGGATGAAGGCGTTTTGGGGCATGTCGACGCGCTTGCCGTCGAGCTGGATGGTATATACCTCGTTGACGGTAACCTCCTCGATGTCGGGGTTGTAGACGACGAAGGTCTCGCCCTTGTCGGCGTAGGCGGTGAGGGCGCGGTTGCGGAGGATCTGCACCTCGTGGCGGTAGCGGTAGTCGGAGGTGCCGTCGCTGTTGAGTGTCCACTCGTGACGCAGGAGGCGGAAGACGGCGTCGGGCTGCTGGGCTCGAAGAATTGAAAATTGAAAATTGAAAATTGAAAATAGCGCTGCTATGAGAAGTGTCTTTTTCATGACGATGAAATTCTATGGGGTTAGGGATTTATTTGGTGAGGATGATGGGTGTTTGCGACAGTTGCTGCTGTGCTTTGGCGACGGCGCGGAAGGCGGGCCAGTCGGCAGCCTCGTAGATACGCTTGGAGAAGACGGCCTGCTCGCCGAAGGTGAGGGTGGTGCCGTTCAGCTGGATGCCGCAGCCGAAGCTGGCCACGGGGTCGGCGATGCCGTCGACCATGGGGTAGTGCAGTTGCTTGGGCTCGAAGGGGAGGGTGACGGTTTCGCGGATGTCGACCAGGCGGGAGCAGCGGTCGGCGAAGGGCTGTGTGCGGGTTTCGGGTGTGAGGTCGAAGTTGAGGTGAGCCATGGCGCGTCGGAAGATGCCGCGGGCGGCGAGGGGTGTGAAGACGACGGCGTCCTTGCTGACGGAGGCGTAGTTGGGGATGCGGTAGGTGTAGGTGATGGCGACGGGCTGCTCGAGGTAGCGGTCGGGGTCGGTGTGGGTGATGTCGAGGATCTGTGCCTGGGGGGCGATGCGGAGCAGTTCGAGTTCGAGTGCGGCGCGCCACTCGCTCTGGCGGGCGGAGAAGACGGAGCGGACCGAGGCGTCGGACTGGCCTTCGGCGGTGACGATGAGGGTGCCGGTGAGGGTGCCCTGGCGGTCGATGGCGCTGGTGCCGACGATGCTGATATAGTGTTTCTCGGCGGGGGAGATGGGCGTTTCCATGAGGTCGCAGCCTTCGGCGGTGCCGATGAGGTAGCCTTGCTGCTGCTCGGCGCTGGACCACAGCTCGCGGACGTTGGGGACCCAGGTGGGGTCGAGGAGTTCGAACTGGCCGTTGCGGCGCTTGACGGCGCAGACGGAGTGGTTGAACTGGTCGGCGGGTATGCGGTCGATGCGCTCGCCAGCCATGGTCATGGCGGCGTAGGCTTCGAAGCCTGCGGCGCGGAGCATGGCGATGAGGAGCGAGGCTTTGTCTTTGCAGACGCCGCAGCGGTCGGTGTAGTTCATGTCGGCGCTGTGGAGGGTGAAGCCTTCGCCGGGGCCCATGGAGATGCCGGCGTAGCGCATATTGTCGGCCACCCAGTGGGTAAGGATGGAGATGGAGTCGGTCTCGTCCTTGGCACCTTGGAGCAGTTCGTTCACCTTCTTCTGCAGTTCGGGGGTGGGCTGGAAGCTGCCGTAGGCCTCGTTGACGCCGTAGAACCAGCGGCTTTTGGCCTGCCAGTCGGGGCTGGTGGAGAGGAGGAGTTTGCACTCGATGTCGTTGCTGGCCAGGGCGCGGGGTTCGCGTTTGAGGGGCATGATGTTGGCGCGGGTGAAGGTGTAGAGCGAGCGGCCGGGCTCGTCGGCGGCGGCGCGGTGGGTGCCGACGGTGCCGTTGTAGGCTTTGTATTGGAGTTTTTTATTGTCCTGTATGTTAAGCTGGTAGACTTTCTGGACGATGGGTTCGGAGCTCCAGAAGGGGACGATGTCGTAGTAGTGGCCGCGCATGGGGGGAATGTAGCGGTCGTCGTTCTGTGGGAGTGAGGCGAAAGCGGCGTTGAGGCCTGCGGTGGGCTGTCCGCCGTCGGCGAGGAGGGCGTAGGTGTAGCCTTTTTTGTAGGTCCAGACTTCGAGTTCGTCGCCGAGGTCGAGGAAGCCGACGTGGACCATTTTCTGGCTGGCGCCCCAGTAGATCATGCGAGCGGGGGCGATGTAGTCGTAGACGGGTCGGTTGTCGGTGCGTCCGGGCCAGACGAGGGTGTCGGTGAGGCCGTTGGAGGCGCGGTGGACGAGGACGCGCTCGATGTTGCAGTGGGCGGAGAGGGGGTCGTAGTCGATTTTGACTGCGATGTTGGCGGCGCAGCCACGGTAGGAGTACATCTGTGTGCGCCAGTGGCGGACGATGTGGCTGAGGCCGGACTCCTCGACGTAGACGCCGGTGGAGTCGAAGAGGGTGACGGTGTTGCTGCCGGCATATTTGTCGGGCAGTGCGCGGAGCTGCGCGGCGGCACCAAAGGCGGTAGCCGCTAGCAGCGAGAGGATTAGGTATAGTTTCTTGTTCATATACAACAGGATTTTGAACTGCAAAGATACGATTTTTTTTCGAGTTTTTTGAGATTTTTTTGAAAAAATTCGAGGTTTATTAAGTGGTGGAAACCAGCGGTTTAGATGCATCCTCTTCTTCCTCTGTTCTTCGATGGGAGGGGATGGGGGGCAATAAGACGGGATTTTTGGCGTTGTAGGGGTATTGGAACGGCGAATTTTTCGAATTATGCGAAAGGGTGGCGCGAACAAAATTTGGGGCGGATTACTCGAATGCGCCGTGCGATGGAAATTCGAGTAATTGACTGGAAATTAAAAGGGTAAGCAAATTCGTTTAATTCGCGAAATTCGCCGTTAAAACAAAAAAAACGCAGGAATATGGCAAAGTTAGAGCAGGGCATCCTCGGGCCGTTCCGGGGGAAGGTGGGTACCGTGGTGGGGTACCTTTGGCGCGGCAAGCAGGTCGTAAGGGCTTACCGCCGGGAGATCAATTATCCGAACACGGAGATGCAACAGGCTGAAAGGGAGTGGTTTGTGGGGATGGTGAGGTTCGCGGCGACGGCGCGGCAGGCGCTGTTGCTGGGATTGAGAGAGAAGGCGTCGAGGGAGGGGATGACGGAGGGGAATGTGTTTGTGAGGATGAACAAGGGGTGTTTTGAGAGGGGGGCGGCGCGCGGCGTCCGCAGTGGGGTTGATTATGAGCGGATCAGGATTGCGGAGGGTGCGGCGGCGCCGGTGCGGTTCACGGGTGCGGTGGTGGATGAAGAGGGGGTGTTGAGGGTTGAGTATGAGAAGAATAATGGCATGACGCGGGCGAAGGCGTCGGACCAGGTCTACCTCTACATATATAATATAGATACGCGCGAGGGGATGTTGAGCGCCGCCGCGGAGCGGCGGCACGGCAAGGTGCAGATGCAACTGCCCGAGGGGTGGGATGCACAATCCGCCAAGGTCTACGGTTTTACGGTAGACGCTGACGGACGGGCCAGTATGTCGAGCTATATTGCTCTTTCTGAGGGTATTGTCAGCCTAGAACGGGAGGGTCTTGCCGGCGGCGATGTTTTTGTTGAGCTCTTTGGCGAGCACAGCGAGCGAGGCGGCGAGGTTTTCGTTCTTGATGATGACGCCACGCGGGATGTTGATGTGGGAGGGGGAGAAATTCCAGATGGCGCGGATGCCGTTGGCGATCATCAGGTCTGCCACAGCCTGGGCCTGGGTTGAGGGGACGGCGATGATGCCGACGTGGATTCCTAGGCGCTTGGCGAGGCTGGGCAGTTTTTCCATCGGCATGACGGACTTGCCTCCAATGCGCTTGCCGTGGAGGTCGGGGTTGATGTCGAACCCGACGGCGATGGAGAGGCCATAGTTGTCAAAACCCTGATATTGCAGCAGGGTGCGGCCCAGGTTGCCGACGCCGACGAGGATGGCTTCGTCGTGGTTGTCGTAGCCGAGGTAGGCCTCCATGTCGGCCATGAGGCGCTTGGTGAGGAAACCGCGCTTGGGTTTGCCCGGCACCGAGCTGACACTGGCGAGGTCTTTGCGCACCTGGACAGGGTTGAGCGAAAGATTTTCGGCAATGAGCGAGGAGGAAATATACTCCACACCGTCTTTGAGTTTCTGCTGCAGGTAGCAGTAATAGATTGGCAATCGGCTGAGGGTTGACTTCATGATTACCAAGGACTTTTCTTCGTGCGTGTACTTGCGTTTTCCGCCGTTAACTGTGCTTCCCATAAATAAAAATAGTATATGTTTTGTAATAATGTTGGGTGCAAAATGACGCTGCAAAAGTACAACATTTTTTCAAATTGGAAATATTTTTTTTTCAGAACGACATTTTTTTTGTAATTTTGCAAATGGTTTTGGTCGCCCTGCGAGGGGCGCCAAGAGGGAAGCAGGTGAGAGTCCTGCGCAGTCCCGCTGCTGTGAGTTCCAAGCAGTTAGCCACTCCATACAGAATGCCACTGCGGTGCGCGACAGTGCCGTGGGAAGGTTGGAGCGAGGCTAGGAACAAGCCAGAAGACCTGCCAAGACCGAGAAAAAAAGAAGAAAGATCACAGCCCTCGAGGAAAGGTTCTGTTGACCCAATGAGCATTGTTGTTCTATACATAGTATCGTTTATTGTTGGCTGCCGACGGCGGACAGCGCGGCGGTGGCATCTGCTCAGGACAGGCCTTTCGGCGGGGGCTTTTCTTTTGACGTATACGGCTGCGGCACAGGATGTTGACACGGTGCAGCGGCTGGAGGAGATAACCATCAGCAGCCAGCGCGCGCCTTCGACGCTGCGGACTGCCGCGCCGACGCAAGTCGTTGAGTATGAGCAGTTGGAGCGCCTAGGGGCGATGCAGCTGAGCGACGCCATCAAGCAGATGGCGGGCGTGACGCTGAAGGACTATGGCGGTGTGGGCGGCGTGAAGACGGTGTCGGCCCGCGGGCTGGGGAGCCAGTTTTCGGCCGTGACGATCGACGGGGTGCCGGTGGACGACTCGCAGAACGGGCAGGTGGATTTGGGGCGATACACGCTGGGCAATGCGGCCTATGTGAGTATGAGCCAGGGGCAGGAGGAGGGGTCGCTGCTGACGGCACGGGCCTATGCGGCTGGCAATGTGCTCAATATGGAGACTGCGCAGCCGAGTTTCTGGCCCGGCGAGCGGACGAAGCTCAAGGCCGGCATGGAGGCGGGCTCGTTCGGCATGGCCTCCCCCACCCTACTGTGGCAGCAACGGTGGGGCAAACGCCTCAGCACCAGCCTGTGGGCCAACTACTTGTACTGCCGCGGCGACTATCCCTTCCTGCCCTACGAGAGCGCGCCGGAGAAAATCCGCCGCGAGCACTCGGCGGTGTGGATGGCCACGGTGGACGGCAATCTCTTCTACACCCTCGCGGAGGGTAACACGCTGAGCGCCAAGGTGCACTGGATGAGCGGCGAGCATGAGTTGCCGGGTCCGCTGCACCTGCACTCGCAGGCTCCCAGCGGACAGAGCTCGGACGAGCAGCTGGCCTTTGCGCAGGCGAAGTGGAAGGTGGAGCGCGAGCGGTGGCGCTGGCAGCTGCTGGGCAAGGTGCGCGGCAGCCACGACGCCTTCCTCGACACCACCCCCGGCACCTTCCAACACAACGACTACCGGCAGCGCGAAGGCTACTTCAGCGCCAGCGCGAGCCACGACCTGACGCCCTGGCTCGAACTCAACGCCGCCGCCGACGCCAGCCTGAGCCACCTCCTGGGTCGCCAGCAGACACTGACCACGCCGTGGCAGGTGCAGACCGACGTCACGCGGCGCAACCTTGCCGCCGCCGCGGCAGCTCGGACCCACTTCGCCATCGGAAAGGCCAAACTCGACCTCCGCGCCAGCCTCGTGCTCACCGACATCGCAGACCGGCTGGAAAACGGCAACCATAGGCCTCACTACCAGCGGCTTACCCCCTACCTCTCGGCCATGGCCACGCTGGGCGGCGGCACCACCCTGCGGCTGTTCTACAAAGAGAGCTACCGCGCACCCAACTTCGGCGAGCTCTACTTCTTCCAACTCATGGCCAAAAACCTGCGCCCCGAACACGCCAGGCAGCTGAACCTGGGGGCAACGCAGGCCTTCTACGGCCAAAGGAGGGGGCTGAGCGGCGAGGTGACGGTGGACGCCTACTATAACCGCGTGAGCGACAAGCTGGTGGCCTACCCGCTGCACAGCATGTACTACTGGACCACCGACAACCTGGGGCGCGTGGACATCACGGGGCTCGACGCCACGGCCAGCATCCGCTACGAGGCCTTCAGCCTGCAACTCAACTACACCTTCCAGCACGCCGTGGACCGCAGCGTCGAAGGGAGCAAGTTCTACGGCCACCAGATAGCCTACACGCCGCGCCACAGCGGCGGCGGCAGCGCGCGGTGGGAGAGCCGCTGGGTGAACCTGGGGCTGACGGCCATGGTGGTGGGCAAACGCTATAGCAACCAGCAGAATATAGAGAAATGGAGCCTGCCGGCCTACTGCGACCTGGGCCTTGCGGCCGACCGCAAGTTCGACCTGCCCGTGGGCACC
>Ga0256406_1002212_pt1 | contig 28372 bp, 25 predicted proteins | sample RumenRJG_03DNA_FD_185986 | JGI IMG/M metagenome (GOLD analysis project Ga0256406, IMG submission 185986) | Bovine rumen microbial communities from Lethbridge, Alberta, Canada - RJG_03 | ecosystem: Host-associated > Mammals > Digestive system > Stomach > Rumen | place: Canada: Alberta | collected... | reverse complement strand
CGGTCTGACTGCCGCGGCAGCCGGGATCGGTTATGCGCTGTATCGCTATTTTGCTCCGAAATATCTGGGCGGTTTCCCGGATGATGATTTCAAAGACGACTTTGATGATTATTTTGAGGATGAGGATGGGGACAGCAGCCGGACGGAGAAGGACGGCAGTGCAGAGGCAGCTGCTGCAGGAACGGCTGAGGAAGTGAAGAAAGTTTCCGATGAAACAGAGGAAGCGCCCGAAGCTTCTTCTGATGAGAAATCTGATGAGAAATCTGACGAGAAATCTGAAATCACAGGAGAGAACATTTGAAGAAGGGCGAGATCCATACCGGAACGATTGAAAAGGTATTATTCCCGAACCGTGGGCTTGCGACGGTTGAATCATCGGAGGATGCGGGAACAGAAAATCAGGACAGCGGTGTACGTGTCATCGTGAAGAATGTGATCCCCGGACAGCATATACGTTACAGAATATCAAAAAAGAGGTCCGGCCGGTGTGAAGGTCAGCTTCTGGAAGTACTGGACAAATCACCGCTGCAGTCGGAGGAAGCCGGCTGCAGCCTTTTTCCTGTCTGTGGCGGATGCATGTACCGGACGATGACATACGAAGACACGCTGCAGCTGAAGGAAGAGCAGATCAGGGAGCTGCTGACAGGCGCCATCGGCGCACCGGCTCAGCAGGACAGACAGCATGCGGAAAATCTGCCGGATTCGTGGATTTTTGAAAAAATCCAGGGAAGTCCGGACCCGGACGGATACCGGAACAAAATGGAATATTCGTTCGGCGATGCGGAAAAAGACGGACCGCTGACGCTGGGCCTCCATAAAAAGAACAGCAGATTCGATGTACTGCCGGTAACGGACTGCCGGATCGTACACGGTGATTTTAATCTGATCTGCCGGTGCGTGCTTGAATTCTGCAGGGAAAAAGGCTGGACGTACATGCACAGGGTGACGCATCAGGGGTACCTGAGGCATCTCATGATCCGCAGAGCGGCCATGACGGGAGAGATCATGGCGGATCTCGTCACAACTTCCAGGCTGCCGGACGGACTCGATGAAGAAGGTGAAAAGAAGGCACTCGATGAGCTTGCCGCGAGGATTCTCGCGCTGCCGCTTGAGGGAAAGGTGACCGGCCTTCTGCACACGGTAAATGATTCTCCTGCCGATGTCGTGAAGAATGACCGTACCGATATCCTTTACGGGCGCGACTGGTTCAATGAAAAGCTTCTCGGACTTTCGTTCAGGATTACGCCTTTTTCTTTCTTCCAGACGAATTCGAAGGGGGCGGAGGTGCTTTACCGCACCGTAAGAGAATACGTCGGGGATGTGAAAGGACAGACGGTTTTCGACCTGTACAGCGGCACGGGAACGATCGCACAGGTCATCGCGCCGGTCTGCAGTCATGTGGTCGGCGTGGAAATCGTTCCGGAGGCTGTCGAAGCTGCGCGGGAGAATGCCAGGCTGAATGGTCTGGAAAACTGCGAATTTCTCTGCGGGGATGTGCTCCGGGTGATCGATGAAATAGAGAAGAAACCGGATACGATCATACTTGATCCGCCCCGCGACGGCATTCATCCGAAGGCCATGCCGAAGATTCTGGCGTTCGGTGTGGACAGAATTGTGTATATTTCCTGCAAGGCGACGAGCCTGGCCAGAGATCTCCCGATCATGATCGAACACGGGTACCGCGTTGAGAAAGTCCGCTGCGTTGACATGTTCCCGTTTGCTGTACCGACAGAAGTGGTCGCGCTGCTGACGAGGAACGGCACAGCCTCATGATGGATATGACCAGAAGAGAAACAGTGAATATAATCAGAACGGATGAATATAATCCGTAAGAAAGGACGGGTATGATGAATATCATAATCAGAGAAGCAGAAAAAGAAGATCTGCCTGAACTGATCCGTATCTGGAACGAGGTTGTCGAAGACGGGATGGCATTTCCGCAGAAGGATCTGCTGGATGAAAAAACAGGATCCGAATTTTTCAGTTCGATGTATACGGCAGCTGCGGTGGCCGATGGAAAGGTTGTCGGTCTCTACATTCTTCATCCGAATAATATCGGCAGGATCGGTCATATTGCCAATGCCAGCTATGCGGTTGACCGGAACATCCGGGGACAGCATATCGGAGAGAAACTCGTCAGAGACAGCCTGGCACAGGCCGGAAAGCAGGGCTATCGCATTATGCAGTTCAATGCGGTCGTCGCATCCAACATTCACGCCTTCCATCTGTATCAGAGAGAGGGCTTTACGGATCTCGGGATGATTCCGGGCGGGTTTCACAATAAAAACGGTGAATATGAGGACATCCATGTGATGTATAAGGTGCTCTGATTTCGAAGGCAGGGCATGAAATCACACGGACAGATATAGAACGGACAGATATAGAACAGAATGACATGAAACAGGCCCGTGACGCAGTATCACGGGCCTGTTTCAGGTAAGCATCGTATGATCATCAGGATACAACGTTTACCGGTCTGCCTTCGAGCCATGCGCTGAGGTTGCCGGCAATCTGATTCACCAGTCTTGTCCTCGCTTCGATCGATGCCCATGCGATGTGAGGCGTGATCAGGATATTCGGCGCTGTGAGGAGCGGATTATCCGGTTTCATCGGCTCTTCGGAGATGACATCGACCCCGGCCCCGGCCACCTTGCCGCTTTTCAGTGCAGCCGCGAGGTCAGCCTCATTGACGAGCCCGCCCCTGGCCGTATTGATGAGAAAGACACCGTCCTTCATGCGGCTGATGGTATCAGCATTGACCATATGCTCCGTCTCATCTGTGAGAGGACAGTGGAAGGTGATGGCGTCGGAGGACGACAGCATTTCGTCAAAGGACACAAAATGCAGCGTATCGTCTGCCGATGCCGTGTACTTTTCCGGATGCCTCGTGCTGACCAGAATATTCATGCCAAGTGAAGCTGCAATCCGTGCGACGCTGCGTCCGATGCTTCCGTATCCCACGATACCGAGGGTCCGTCCGGCGAGTTCAGTGACCGGCGCTTCCCAGTAGCAGAAGACAGGGGAATGTACCCAGCCGCCTCTGCGGACGCTTTCGCTGTGCAGGGTGATTTTTGATGCGAGATCGAGCAGAAGGGCCATGGTGTGCTGAGCGACACTCGCCGTACTGTAGGCCGGAACGTTGGTGACAGTGACGTTGTGCCTTCTGGCGGCTTCCAGGTCAATGACATTGTAGCCGGTCGCGCAGACACCGATATACCGGATCGACGGATAACGGCTCAGTACTTCTTCGTCGATGATCAGCTTGTTGTCAAGGATGATCTCCGCATCGCGGAGTCTGTCCCATTTTTCCTGTTCTGTGGTTCTTTCAAATGTCTTCAGGTCACACAGCGCTTCCACAGGGGCAAAGGAGACATCTCCCTTGCTGATCGCAGAAGCTTCCAGCAGGACCGCTTTCATTTTCATGGTTATATACTCCTGATAATTTTATTTCCGAATCTGCTGTATTTATCCGTATCAGTCATACCGGATCATGTAGCCAGGAAGTCTGTCAGTTCGTGAGTTCGGGCAGCTTTCTGTTCTTTTTTCTTTTCATACATCAGAGCATCGGCACTGGTGAGTGCTTTTTCCAGATCATTCGGTGCCGTATAGACGAACCGGCTGCTCCCGTAGGCAATCTGCATATGCCTGAAGTTTTTTTTGCGGGCATTGTACTCGTCTTCAAGCCGGTGCATCTGCTTCACAGCTTCATCCAGATCAAAACTGCTTTCATCCGTCAGCGCTGCGAATTCGTCGCCGCCCATCCGGTAGCACTTTGCGGAAGCAGGAAAAATCTCCCGGAGGATGTTGGCGGCGGAGGTGATGTATTCATCTCCGGCTTTGTGTCCGTAAGTGTCGTTGACCTGTTTCAGGTTATTCAGATCGAAGGAAACAAGCAGATATGCCTGACCGACTTTCATGTTGTGCCGGTCTGATTCGAATGCCATGCGGCTGAACAGTCCCGTCATGACATCGTGGGTGGCCATCTCCTCGAAGTAAACGGCCTTCCGGCCCTTGTCCATCTGCTGAATAATATCATTGATGATATCGATGAGCATGATGATGAGATAGAGCAGCATCGCCAGTTTGGTGATGAACTCCGCTTCTTCCTGACTCCCCCTGTTGAGATAATAGATAATCACACGGGCAATGATGGAGAGGGTGAATGCCGTGATGCCGATCAGATTCGTTCTGGCTCTTGATGTCAGCCCTCTCAGGCGTATATCATTGATAATACCGATGATCAGATAAAGCAGGTCTGCGAACACAAGAAGATGCAGCGCAATGACCGATTCTTTCAGGTCCATGACGCCGGCCATCTGGAAAATGATGAGACAGCCGTTTACCACAAAGCTTGCCGCGTAAAGAATCTTCCATATAAACCGGTCTTCATTAAAGAGGCCGCTCTTGACGAACAGGGTCATGGGAACCGGCATCAGCATCAGACAGACGTAGGAAAAGACGCTGGTCGTCGCATGCTGGATCATGAGCAGGTCCATGGCGTCTGTTTCCTTCAGCGTCCAGAAACCCAGTGCAATCGTGAAGATACCGAAATAAAAGGCGGAAGAATCGATCTGCGTATAATTCCGTGCCACGGCCCAGAAAATAATGATGAGCACACCAAAGGTAATGATCAGGATGTCCGCGTACAGTCCGGGCAGGCAGCGCTGCAGGATCCATCCGGTACCTTCACCGCTGTACGCCATGTAAAAGGAAGGGGTATCGTTCCGCACGTTCTTATAGAGCGCTCTGACTTCAATGCGAAGGTTTCTCGATGTGTTCCGCAGCGGAACAATGTTCCAGGCGGAGCCCGTCGTATTCAGGTATTTATTGGACGGTTTCTTGTTGTAAATAAGCTCCGTATTATTGCTGTAGACTTTGATCACCTGATGATTGCTGTAAAAAATCAGACTTGCACCGTACGGATTGTAGTTGAGTGTGATATAGTAGGCTTTTGTATCCTCATCGATGGTACGTACACGGCCGGGCTGAAGCTCTTTTACCGTACCCTGATTGTACCTGTCCTGCCAGATGGCAAGTTTGCTCTCGCCGGTGGAAAGAAAAACAAGATACAGACCCAGAAGCGCAACCATCACAAGATAGGCTGCGAAATATTTATAGAGATGAAGCCGATTCATAGCTGTGGACCTCGGAGTTTAAAGAAATTTACTTATTCTCATTATATATTATCAGAACGAATAAAAAAACAGAGGAATTGACGTAAGGCACTGTTTTTTTTATGATAAGGAAGTGCGTCTGCGGAGAAAGTGCGGCAAGGTACTTTCAGCGCATCAGTGAAAGGGTGCCGGCATAAAAATGCCGGTTAAATATATGGATAATAACGATCGTATTCGGGAAGTCAGACAGACAAAAATCAGGATCGTCGTGGCCGTTGTACTGGCGGTCGCGGCGGTCCTGATCATCACGGCAGTTGTCCGGGGAAGAAAGGCGGATGCCGTCACGGCTGCGGACCTGGCGAAGGAGAATGTCACGGGAACTAATGCCGGTGACGTGTCGAAGGGGATTGCCTTTCTGGAAGAAAAGGAAGCCGTCAGCACACAGAGCATTGAGAATAAAATCCGTGCGCAGGAAGCGTCTGATCAGAGCGAGCAGCGCGATCAGATTCTCTCGGACCTGGAGAACGGAAGCGGCGATATCTGGAGCCTTTTTTCAGATGCCGTGATCCTCGGCGATTCACGTGCCATGGGATTCTCAACCTTCGAGTATCTGCCGACGGACCGCGTCTTTGCCTCGACCGGCGACACCGTTGATCAGATGGAACAGTATTTTGATCAGATTTCCACGCTGAATCCGTCGGTGATCTTTGTCTGCTACGGCATGAATGATATTCTGAAACAGCTGAATCCGGACGGCGCGACGATTGCCTCACTGTTCAGAGATGAGCTTTCGAAGCTGCGGCAGGCGGCGCCGGAGGCAAAAATCTACGTCAATTCCATTCTTCCCGCGTCAGCCGCTGGACAGGCGGATCAGCCGTCGCTTTCCGTGGTGCCGGATGTCAATGCTGCGCTGAAACAGATGACACAGGAGGAAGGCTACGGATGGATCGACTGCGACGGCATTGTCTCGGAACATCAGGACATGTATGATGAGGACGGCGTTCATTTTGTCACGGATTTTTATCCGATCTGGGCGAAACAGATGATGCTGCAGGTTTATGCGCCCGAGGGTGAGGCATCTGACGGGGGTTCGACCGGTGACGCCGCTGACTCACAGGAAAGCACGGATACAGGCGGGACAGACACGGGAAGTGAAGATGTCAGTGCAGAGAATGTGAACGGGACTTCAGGAGAATAACTGGGTACTTCACGGAAATAACAGGGTACTTCACGGAAATAACAGGGTACTTCGCGGAAAGAACAGGGTACTTCACGGAAATAAAAGGGTACTTCACGGGGATGAAGGAATGAGGCAGGGATTGCAGAAGAGAACATTATATGCCGCGGGCAAGTTCGCCGCGCTGGCGTTGATTGTGCTGATCATCGTGCGGATGGCGGCGTCGGACAGGGTCAGCAGAACCGGTTTTTCTGCGATGACCGATGCGGTGACAGCGGATTTTCAGACGGATCATGTGCTGGAGGGACAGGCGCAGATGGTGAGGCGTCTGTACGGACTCGACCCTTCGGCGTATGACGGCGTGCTGCTGTATTACCCCGGGACCAACATGGACTGCGAGGAGCTTTTCCTGGTGAAGCTGAAGAGCACGGATCAGCAGGATGAGGTCAGGGCGGCCATCGAGTCGCGGAAATCGACGCAGCTGGATAATTTCAACGGTTACGGTACCTATCAGTACGGCATGCTTCAGCAGAGTGTGACGGAGATCGACGGAAATTACTGCCTGTTTGTCTGTGCGGACAATGCGGATACGATTAAACAGGATTTTCTGAAGGCATTATAGACAGGGGAGATACAGGGTGTCTTTTTCATCAATATCTTTTTTATTCTTATTCATGGGTCTGGTCTGTCTCTGCTACTGGCTGATTCCAAGACAGTATCAGACGGCGAAACTGGTGCTGCTGTTTGTCGCAGGTCTTCTGTTCTACACCTGGGGCGACGCGAAAGCGCTTCCCGTCTACCTGCTTTCAGTTCTGTTCAACTGCTTTGCGGGAGCGGAGATCGGAGAGGTGCTGGATGAGGAAGGCACCCGTCCGGGGGATCCGAGGCCTCAGAGGGCAAAGGTGAGGGTGATTTTTGCGGCAGCGGCCGATCTGGCTGTGCTCGCGCTGTTTAAATACTCCGCGCTTGCCATGCCGGTGGGCATCTCCTTCTATACGTTTTCGGCCATGTCCTATCTTTTTGACGTGTATTACGGAAGAACGGAGGACCGCGGGAATTTTCTGACCGCATGCTTTTATATTACGTTTTTTCCCAAGCTGATTTCCGGCCCGATCGTCGAATATAAGGATATGGCAGAGCAGATTGACTACAGGACGCTGTCCTCATCTGATTTTACGATCGGAACGACGAAATTCATCGCGGGTCTGTTCAAGAAAGTGCTGATTGCCGATAATTTTCAGGCGCTCGTGGCTGACATTTCGGGAAAACAGACGATGGCGGCGGGAACGGCATGGCTCTGCATGATCTATTATTCGCTGGAACTGTATTTCGATTTCAGCGGATATTCCGATATGGCGATCGGTCTGGCCAGAATCTTCGGCTTTCAGTTTGATGAGAACTTCAATTATCCCTATCTGTCGCAGGGACTGACGGATTTCTGGAGACGGTGGCATATTTCCCTTGGCCGATGGTTCAGGGATTATGTGTATATCCCGCTCGGCGGCAACCGGAAAGGAAAGCAGCGTCAGATCATCAACCTCTGCGTGGTATGGATTCTCACCGGCGTTTGGCATGGCAGTACACTGAATTTCGTGTTCTGGGGCATTTATCACGGCTGTCTGATTATGCTGGAGCGTTTTGTCGTGCCCGGCGTGGAACGGTGGCCGGCAGCCGTCAGGATTTTCTTTACCGATCTCCTGGTGGGCATCGGATGGATTTTCTTCTTCTGTCCGGGACTGGGGGCATCGGTCCATTTCATGGGGCAGATGTTCGGCGCCGGAGGCCTCGGGTTTGTGAATAAGGAGACCGTCTATTATTTTACCGGGAACCTTGTCCTGCTGGTGGCTGCGGTCATCTGCTGCGGTCCGGGACTGAAGAAGCTGAATGCGAAAATCACAGCTTCGGGTCAGGCAGGGCGTGTGGTATCCACAGTTCTGGTGGCACTGCTTTTTGCTCTGACGATTGCTTACATGGTGGGTTCAACATATCATTCGTTCCTGTACTTTACGTTCTGACAGCGGAACAGAAAGGCTGAGATGGCAGGGAATTTGCATCAGCGGAAAAGAAGCAGAAGAATTTATCTTGGCAATCTGGCGAGAGGATTTTTTCTGATTCTGATCATCATCATGATACTGAATCTGATTATCCCGGACAGGGATTACTCCGAAGGGGAGAACCGGTCCCTTGCGAAAAGGCCGGCGTTTTCCCCGGAAGCGCTCGCGGACGGAGATTTTTTCAGTGATGTCGATACGTGGTACTCTGACCAGTTTGTGCTCAGGGATTCGTGGATGAATCTCCGGTTTACCGCACAGAAGCTGCAGGGAAAAAAGGAGACGGACGGCGTCTATATCGGTAAGGACGGCTACCTGATGGGCAGGCCGGAAGAGGCGGATGCGGACCGGAACAGACGGACCATTGAAGCGGTCAACGCCTTTGCCGTGTCGCATAAGAACATGCATATGACGGCGGTGGTGGTGCCCGCGGCGGCCTGCATCATGACGGACAAGCTGCCGGATGATGCGCCGGTTTATGATCAGATCGGTGCGATCAGGAATTTCACAGATCAGCTGGACGATACGATATCGGTGCCGGATGTGATCTCGGCGCTTCAGGACAAAAGCAGTGACCAGCTGTATTATAAAACAGACCATCACTGGACCACCTACGGCGCCTATACGGCCTACGTGGCAGCGGCGAATGATATCGGGGCGGATGCTTCGGAGCGCTATATGGATTATACCGTCTCGGATTCTTTTCAGGGCACGATGGCATCCCGGACGGGGTGCAGGAGCTCGAAGGATACGATCGACGTGTGTGAACCGATCGAGACGGATCTTCAGTATGTGGTGACGTACCCGCAGACAGGAGAAAAAAGCGCGTCGATTTTTAAAAGAGAAAGCCTGAATCAGAAAGATCAGTATGAGGTTTTCTTCGGAGGAAACTATCCGACGGTGGAGATACAGACGACAGTCAATAACGGAAAAAGCCTTCTGATCTTCAAGGATTCGTTTGCCAATTCGTTTGTGCAGTTTCTGCTGCCCTTCTATGAGCGGATCACGATGGTGGATCCCCGTTATTATTACGATAATATTGACACGCTGATGAGTTCGGAAAAGGTAACGGATGTGCTGTTTCTCTACAGCGGAGACACACTTCTTGATGATCAGAATCTGGCGGATACGCTGGAAGCGGCGAAAGAACCGTCAGGATCAGCCGGAGGAAACCGGAAATGAATTACCGGTACGTGAGAAAAACAGGCAGGAGACCGTCGGAGGACGGCGGAACGGAAGAGAAGGCCTTTGCCGAAATTACCGGAACCGATGCGCCGGCGAGATTTCTGGAAATCCCTGAGGAGATCGGAGGACTCCGGGTGGCGTCGATCGGAGATCATGCTTTTTCAGGGAGAAAAGAGCTGGAGGAAGTCCGGCTTCCCTCCACGGTAAGAAAACTCGGCCGGTTCTGCTTTTATGACTGTGAATCTCTGAAGAGGCTTGAACTGACGGATGCTGCCTCGGATATCGGAGACGGTACGATCCGGGAATGCGGTGCGCTCCGGGAGATTTACGTGCATCTCACCCGGGGGTCCTGGCGCGTGGTCCGGGATCTGGAGGAAGACAGCATGAGAAAGATGCGTTTTACCGTGCTGGAGGAGGAAACAGAACCTTCTTCCGGGAAAAGCCGGGTGGTGCGGACATACAGGTTTCTTATACCCGCCTGGCATCCGGAGGACCGGGAGGATACGCATGCCCGTGCGATCCACCCGAAAATTGTCGGGGCAGGCTATGCCTACCGCCAGACGGTCACCAGGACGGAATTTCATGTGAGGGAGTATGACAGCCTTTTTGAGAAGGCAGAGGCGGACGGCGTCAGAACGGCGTCGGAAATTGCGCTGCTCCGGCTGTCGTGTCCGGAGGAGCTTTCGGAGGAAGCGGAAGAGGCCTACACGGCTTATCTGAAAAATCACGCGGATGAGATTCTTCTGTATCTTGCTGCTCCTGATCTGTCTGCGCGATATGATGATGTCCGGCATTCGAAGGAGAGCCGGGAATCTCTTTCCGGAAAATCCGGAGGGCTGTTCCCTTCGGACGGATCCGGAGAGGAAGTGATTCCGGCGGGGGAACGACGTGATATGACAGCCCTGATGCTTCAGAGGACGACACCCGGGCGAGAGGCCGTGGCGCAGGCCGCTGATGCGGCGTCACGGGCGGGTGAGACGGAAATCTGCAGTATGCTCCTGGACTACGAACATCGCTGTTTCGGACCTTCCGGGGGCGGTGAAATTTTTATTCTGTAAACATCTGTATCATACAAGATGCCACAGTACTGTACTAAGCCCGAACAGAATGGATCAGGGAACAGAAAAGAGACTGAGCGGAAATGGGAAACAGAAAAGAGATTGATCTCATGGGAAAGCGCATTCTGAACTATGTGAGGAATGAGCTTTTTCTGTCGATGCACTTTATGGGACCGGCTCTTTCCGGTCTGGATCTGATCATGGATCTCAGCACGAAAACGGTCGGGACCGACGCTGTGTATATCCGGTACAATCCGTCCTATCTGATGACGGTCTGGCTGGAGCATCCCTGGGTGCTGGACAGAACCTGGATGCATATGCTGGTGCACTGTCTTTTCCGGCACATGTATTCGGCAAAGGAGCACAGCGACACACAGCTTTGGGACCTTTGTGCGGATATTGCGGCGGAGGCCGTCGTCGACAGCATGGATTACGAAGTGATCCGTGTGACGCAGTCCGACTACCGGGAGTCGTGTTATGCGTCGCTGAAGGAGGCCGTGCATGTGCTGACCGCGGAGAGACTGTACCGGTATTTCATATCCCATACAAGAAACTATGCGGAAGAAGACCGGATGCAGGCGGAATTCGCACGTGACGATCACAGCTTCTGGCAGCGGCTGAACGATGACAGAAGCCGCGACGGAAACCACCCGGATATGCCTGATCTGCCGGATCCTCTGATGCAGAAAGAGAAAGAAGATGACTGGAAGAAGAATGCACACCGGATCATGACGGAGCTGCAGAGCGGAAAAGCGGCGTCACAGAAAAGCGGCAGTCTGACAAGGCTTCTCACGGTGGAGAATAAGGAGAAGACGGATTACCGCGAGTTCCTGAAAGATTTTTCCGTGATGAGAGAGGAAGCCTGTGTAGATCCGGACTCTTTTGACTACGGCTATTATTATCTCGGCATGGAAATGTACGGCAACATGCCGCTGATCGAGGAAAACGAGTACCGGATTTCGCGGAAAGTCGAGGATCTCGTGATCGCGATCGATACATCCGCCTCCTGTCAGGACAGGCTGGTGCAGCGCTTTCTGAATGAGACGGCGGCTGTGCTGGCGCGCGGCGAGTCCTTTTTCCACCGCGTCGACATTCATGTGATCGAATGTGATGAGCACGTGGAACGGGATGTCAGAATCACCGATCTCGATGAGATGCACCGGTTTGCGGACGGGTTTCACATCAGGGGAGGCGGCGGAACGGATTTCCGGCCGGTTTTTTCCTATGTGGAGGCGCTCCGGAGAAAGGGAGAGCTCGTTAATCTGAAAGGACTGATGTACTTCACGGACGGCTTCGGCACGTATCCGGAAAAAATGCCGCCTTACCGGACGGCTTTTGTGTTCTGTGATGACGATGAATATGATGACACCGGAGTGCCGGACTGGGCGGTGAAGCTTTATCTGAAAGATACAGAGGAGGAACAGAGAAAACAGTGAATATCCGGGATGCAAAGCAGGAAATTACGGACACGGTACGTGCCTATCTGAAAAAAGATGAGACCGGCGCCTATGAAATACCGGTGGAAAAGCAGCGGCCTCTGCTGCTGATTGGCCCGCCCGGAATCGGCAAGACTGCGATCGTGGAGCAGGCGGCGCATGAATGCGGCATCAATCTCGTTTCCTATACCATGACGCATCACACGAGACAGAGCGCGATCGGTCTTCCGTATATCGTGAAAAAGCGGTACGGCGGAAAAGAGGTTTCCGTCACGGAATACACGATGAGTGAGATCGTGGCGGCCGTCTATGACCAGATCGAGAAGACGGGCATTAAAGAAGGCATTCTTTTTCTGGACGAGATCAACTGCGTCTCGGAGACACTGGCACCGACCATGCTGCAGTTCCTGCAGTACAAGACTTTCGGAACACACCGTGTGCCCGACGGCTTCGTCATCGTGACAGCAGGCAATCCGCCGCAGTACAACAGGTCGGTCCGGGATTTTGATGTCGTTACCTGGGACAGGGTGCGGCGCATCGATGTGGAACCGGACTTTGATGCGTGGAAAGAATATGCGTACCGCGCGGGCGTACACGGTGCGGTCATTTCGTATCTTGAGATCCACCGCGATTATTTTTACCGGATCCGCACCGAAGTGGAGGGAAGACGTTTTGTGACAGCCAGGGGCTGGGAAGATCTTTCGCGGATGATCCGTGTGCGTGAGGAACTGGGCAGACCCGTGACGGAGGATCTGGTGGCGGAATATCTGCAGGACAGGGAGATCGCGGGTGATTTTGCCGTCTACTGTGAGCTGTACAGGAAGTACAGGGATCAGTACCGGGTTCCGGATATTCTTGCCGGCAGCTGGCGTGAAATGACGGAAAAATCCACGGCCGGAACGGGTGACGCCTCGGATGCCGGTGATGCGCCGGACAGTCTGAAGAATGCGCCGTTCGATGAGAAACTGAGTCTTCTGAGTCTTCTGCTCGACAGCCTGGGCCAGGATTTTCGTGCGTACGCAGAAGAAAAAGATGTGCAGAAGATGCTTTTCGGCATTCTGAAGAGGGCGAAAACACAGGCACAGGTACAGGAAGAGGCAGCAGCGCTCAGGGAGAAATGTGAAGCGGAAGCGGAATCGCATATGGCTGACAGGACGGAGGAGCGCGAGATGAGACTGGCGCTGGAAGCCCTGAAAGGGCTGGACCGTGAGCTCACGATGGCGAAAACCCGGCATGACGGGGCGGACGGGGATACGCAGGAGTACGACAGGATCCGCGCCTGGTTTGCCGCAAGAGAAGAAAAGCGGCAGGCCCGCATCAGAGATACGGACCGCCGCCTGACCAACTGCTTTTCCTTCATTGCCGAAACCTACGGGGAGGGGCAGGAGATGGTTCTCTTCCTCTCGGAGCTTTCCGGCAGTTCATACGCCGTCACTTTTCTCCGCGAATGCGGCAATGACGCGTACTTCCGTTATAACCGTCTGCTTCTGCTGAAAGACCGCAGAAGCGAGCTGAGGCAGGAAATCCTTTCGCTGAATCCTTCGTGATCCGGCACGGCTTCCTGCACTGGCAAACGGCTGTAAATGACCGTTTACTGATACAGAGGGTATTTCTCAACCAGTGCTTTTACTTTGGCGGCCGAAGCTTCTTTCGTGCCGTCAAAGTCACGGATGGTGTCGGCGATGCATTCGGCGATGACATCCATGTCCTGAGTCTTCATGCCTCTTGTGGTAACCGCAGGCGTGCCGAGACGCAGACCGGACGTCTGGAACGGGCTTCTCTTCTCACCGGGCACGGTGTTCTTGTTGGCTGTGATGTGAATCTCATCGAGGTTGTTCTGAAGCACTTTGCCTGTCAGCTCTGTATCGGAGAGATCAATCAGCATCAGGTGATTGTCTGTGCCGCCGGATACGAGCGTGACGCCTCTCTTCAGAAGGCCGTCTGCCAGTGCTCTGGCGTTGTCAATAATGCCCTGAGCATAGGTTCTGAACTCGGGTTTCAGTGCTTCGCCGAGACATACGGCCTTGCCTGCGATGACATGCATCAGCGGGCCGCCCTGCGTTCCAGGAAAAACAGCCTTGTCGATGGCTTTTGCGTACTTTTCTCTGCAGAGGATCATGCCGCCTCTCGGACCGCGGAGCGTCTTATGGGTGGTCGTTGTCACAATGTCGGCGTATTCTACCGGGTTCGGATGAAGACCTGCCGCAACAAGTCCGGCAATGTGAGCCATATCAACCATCAGGATCGCGCCGCAGGCATCGGCTGCCTCACGGAATTTACTGAAATCAATGATCCTGGGATAAGCGGAGGCTCCGGCAATGATCATTTTCGGCTTTTCTTTCCTGGCGGTCTCAATCAGCTGATCGTAATCAATGCGGCCGGTGGCGGGATCGACGCCGTAGGCTGTGACGTTGAAATAGGTGCCGGAGATGTTGACCGGTGAGCCGTGTGTGAGGTGACCTCCCTCGGACAGGTTCATGCCCATGATTTTGTCGCCGGGCTTCAGCAGTCCGAAGTAAACCGCGGTATTGGCCTGTGCGCCGGAGTGCGGCTGTACGTTGGCGTGTTCTGCGCCGAACAGTCTGCAGGCACGCTGCCTTGCGATTTCCTCTACCTCATCGACGAACTGGCATCCGCCGTAATATCTCTTTCCGGGATATCCTTCAGCATATTTGTTCGTGAGAACGCTTCCCATTGCGGCCATGACAGCCGGAGAAACAATGTTCTCGGATGCGATCAGTTCAATCGTGTCGCGCTGTCTTCTGAGTTCGCGTTCCATGGCGCCGCCGACTTCCGGATCTTTGTCAGCGACAAATCCGATGGTGTTGATCAGATCACTGTACATGTAAGCCTCCTTTTATACTTTTCTGGTTGGGTTTTCTGATAAACAATCTACAGTATAACGGATTGAAAAACACTTTACAATGAGATGAAAATAATTTATGTTAGTGACCGTAAATGCATTGAAATTACTGATGAGACATAAGATTTGACGGAGGTCAGTGATGGTACAGCAGATATCCGTTTATGCGGAAAACAAAAAAGGAACCATGCAGAAAATCACGGGAGTTCTGCTCGGTGTGAATGTGAATATAATTGCACTCGTCTCCAATGACAGTGCGGAATTCGGCATCGTAAGAATGATCGTTGATCAGTCGAAGAAGGCGCAGAAGGCGCTGGAGGACGCGGGATATCTCGTTCACTGCGATGATGTGCTGGCTGTGGATATGGATGATCACCCGGGCGGACTGAATGCGCTGCTTGAGACAATCAGAGAAAGCAACACCAATATTGACTATCTCTATATTTCCTATGACAGAGATCATTCGGTTCCGATCGCCATCATTCACGCGCCGGACATTCCGGAGCTTGAAGCCTGCCTTACCTTCCACGGCTTTACGGTCCGTCAGGAATCCTGAGGAGGCGGCGGTGAAAACGGCAGTTACAGTGCTGATCTGTGTGCTGGTGTCGATTTTTATCGTGTTTCTCCTGCTGGAGAATGCCATATACCGGGCGGCCTTCTATCAATCGACCGCGGCAAAGCATGCGCGGTATCATCTGCCGAAGAGCAGCCAGTACGACAGACTGCGCGGCGAGATGACGGGGCTGGTGGAGAATGCGGCTGACGTGAAATGCGAGGAGGTATACACGGAATCGTATGACGGACTGAAGCTGTACGCCAGATACTATCATATCAGAGACGGGGCGCCGCTGATCATCATGTTTCACGGATGGAAGGGCGGCTCGCTGCGGGATATGGCGGGAGCCCATGAGATCGCACGGCATAACGGATACAATATCCTGCTGGTGGACGAGCGGGCACACGGCAACAGTGATGGACACCGGATCACCTTCGGGGTGAAGGAACGGTTTGATGTAAAATCCTGGGTGGCTTATGCGCTGAACCGTTTCGGTGATGATCTGGAGATCATTCTTTCCGGCGTTTCCATGGGAGGCGCCGTCGTGCTGATGGCTTCGGACCTGGATCTTCCGGAAAATGTGAAGGGAATCATTGCGGATTCTGCCTTTGCTTCCCCGAAATCCATCATCTGCCGGGTTTCGGAGGACCGGGGCATAGCGTCCCGCGTTTCATGGCCGTTTATCCGGTTTGCGGCGAAGGTTTTCGCGCGGTTTGATCCGGAATCCGCAAGCGCTGTTGAGTCGGTCAGACATACAGAAATCCCGGTCCTTCTGATTCACGGAACAGCGGACAGGTTCGTGCCCTGTGAGATGAGCGTGCAGATCAGAGACAGCTGCGCTTCGCCGTGCCGCCTCGAAATCTTCGAGGGTGCAATGCACGGCGTAAGCTACTGCATAGACCGGGACAGATATACGAAAGCAGTGCTTGATTTTGTCAGGCATGTGACCTGACAGATTCATTTATTTTCATTTATTTGATGTCATATTTTTCATAAAGAAACCGCTCCGGCAGTTTGACGTTGAAGCCCTTGGCAACTGCGCGGAGATTGTCGGCCGTGATCGTCTGAAGCTTGTTCGGGGTGACCGAAAGAACCTTCAGAAGGATTTCGGCCGATTTTTCTACGGTGTGCATCAGGCCGAAGGTCAGGTCAAAATCCTCGCCGGCGCAGAACATGCCGTGATGTGCCCAGATGGCGATGTCGTATTTCTTCATGAGCTTGCTGGTGGCGATGCCGATCTCGCTTCCGCCGGGAACCATCCACGGAACGACGCCGACGCCGTCAGGGAAGACAACGGGGCACTCGGTGGCGGACTCCCAGAGCTCACGGGTGAATACCTCATCCTTCAGCGGAAGGATAAAGGTGAGTGCGATGATATTCGTGGTATGGGCGTGATAGATGACGCGGTAACGGCCGTTCGTGATTTTTTTCTTCACTTCATGGTTCAGGAGATGCGTCGGCAGCTCGCTGGTCGGCCGGCCGCCCTCAACGAGTCCCCAGCGGATCCTGTAGTTTTCGCCCTTGTCGTCAATCTCGATGATGGCGAGGCAGGCCTCCGGATCTACCTTGATATTTCTGAAATATTTGCCGCTTCCGGTCACGAGGAAAAATTCTCCGGCAAGACCGGGAACCGTGGTGCCGATCGGCTGCCATGTCTGATTGTCATTCAGACGCTGGCGGATATCCTCGACCTCTTCCGGTTTCAGCCGGTAGGAGAGGTTGCCGCCGTTGCGTTCATGCCATCCCATCTGATAACCGTCATCAGCCATTTTGATAAAACCCTTCATAAATTTCGTATCAAGAATTTTCACTGCTTTTCCCTCCTTATCTGTTTACAGCCTGACTATACCACGGCAGAAACTTAAAATCAACATAAAACAACATAAATATGTTGATTTAGTTTGGGTTACACCAAATATAAATGTTAGATTATGTTGCATTTGTGAAAAATTACATAAAACGATGCATCTCCGTCGGCCATTCTCATCTGAAAGGCGGTGCATCTCCGCCGGTCATTCTCTTCTGAAAGGCGGCGCTGCGCCGGGGACAGGCGAAAGCGCATCGAGGCCGGAAGTCTCCATGTGTGACAGCGGCTGGCAGAGCGTAACCGGCAGCATCCGACGGCCGACGCATGCCGGCAGTTGCATCCGCGGAGAAATTTGCTTATAATCGGAGGAAAGTGTCGTAAGTCAGGAAGCAGCTATGGAAAGTATATATGGAGATCATCTGCCCGAGATGAACAAAGTGATGAGCTGTCTGGAAGACAGTGTCACGGAGATCCGGGGGCAGCTGAAGAAAAAATACGGAAGCGATCCTGTGGAGCATTGTCTCGCAAGGATCAAGTCGGAAGAGAGCATGAGAGAGAAGTGCAGACGGCGCGAAATTCCCGAAAATGAAGATTCGGCGCTGAATGTACTGACGGATGCCATCGGTCTTCGCGTAATCTGTGCCTTTGTGGAGGACGTCTATACGATCTGTGATGATCTGAAGGCACTGTCTTATGCGGAGGTCGTAAAAGAGAAGGATTATATCAGACATGCGAAGCCGAACGGATACAGAAGCTATCATATGATTCTGAAGGTCAGCGGCGGGAAGCTCGGCCTTTCGCGTGATTATTTCGCGGAGTTCCAGCTCAGAACCATATCCATGGATACCTGGGCGGCGCTGGAACATCATCTCAAATACAAGAAGAATCCGTCCGGCAATACGGAGCTTCTCATCAGAGAACTGAAGAGATGCGCTGATGAGCTGGCTGCGACGGATATGTCGATGCAGACGCTGCGCAACATGATCTACAGAGACGAGCTTCCGGAATAAACGGAAACGGAGTGTTGCTGAATTGAAGATTTTACTGGCAGAAGATACCAGAGATCTGAACCGTGCGGAGACAGCCGTGCTGACCATGCAGGGCTACGATGTGGATTCCGCCTTTGACGGGGAAGAAGCTCTGGCGTACATTGATAAAAACGGTTATGATGCCATCATCCTTGACATCATGATGCCGAAGAAGGACGGTATGCAGGTCCTTCAGGAACTCAGAGAGAGAAACGTCATGACGCCGGTGCTGATGCTGACGGCCAAGGCCGAGGTCGATGACCGCGTGGAGGGACTGGATGCCGGAGCGGATGACTATCTGACGAAGCCCTTCGCGATGAAGGAACTGATCGCCCGTGTGAAGGCGATGACGAGGAGAAGAACCAGCTACAGTGCGAAGGAGCTGTCATACGGCGACGTCGTGCTGAAGGCGGAGTCGCAGGAACTGACGTCGGAGAACACGGTCAGACTGTCTGTGAGAGAACTGGAACTGATGCAGACGCTGATGATGAACAGTGACAGAGCGCTGTCGACCGCTTACCTGCTGGAGCATGTCTGGGGAGACGGTGACGGACTTCCGGATGATGAGGAATCCAGGAAGGACACGGTCTGGCTGTATATAAACTATCTGAAAGGCAAGCTTGCCTACATCAATTCCGGTCTGGATATAGACGGTGAGCGGGGCGGCGAATTCAGACTCGTCATGAAGAACAGGACATGACAACAGAAGGCAGACAGGATATTTTAAGATACAATAATGAAAAGCCGGAGCTGCCATGAGCAGAACTTCGGGAAAGGGGACGAAAGTCATGAAATATGATTTTAAGATGATTGAGCCGAAATGGCAGAAGGCCTGGGAGGACAACAAGGCGTTCAGAGCCGTTGATTTTTCGAAAAAACCGAAGTGGTACGGACTGGTAGAGTTCCCGTATCCTTCAGGAGCGGGCATGCACGTCGGCCACATCAAGGCATATTCGAGCATCGAGGTACTTTCCAGAAAGCGCAGGATGCAGGGCTATAACGTCCTCTTCCCGATCGGATTTGATTCCTTCGGTCTGCCGGCGGAAAATTATGCGGTCAAGACCAACACCCATCCGCATGATATTACAGAGAAGAACATCGCTCATTTTTCCGAGCAGCTGAGAAAAGTCGGATTTTCCTTTGACTGGGACCGCTGCATCGCCACTTCCCACAAGGACTACTATAAGTGGACGCAGTGGATTTTTGAGAAGCTGTTCGAGCACGGACTGGTATTCCGTTCGAAGACGCTCGTCAATTACTGCCCGCACTGCAAAGTCGTTCTTTCCAATGAGGACTCCCAGGGCGGCAAGTGCGATATCTGCCACAGTGACGTCATCCAGCTTCCGAAAAACGTCTGGTTCCTCCGCATCACGCAATATGCGGATAAGCTCCTGGAAGGACTGGAGCACGTGGACTATCCGGAAAGCGTAAAGCAGCAGGAGATCACCTGGATCGGCAGGTCGACCGGTGCTTTTGTGAAGTTCCCGATCGCCGATACGGAAGAAAAACTTGAAGTTTACACGACACGCTGCGATACGCTCTACGGCGTGACCTTCATGGTCGTTGCACCGGAGCATCCGATCCTGGACAGATATAAGGACAGAATAAAGAACTGGGCTGCCGTCGAGGCTTACCGCGCGGAGTGCGCGAAGAAGACGGAGTTCGAGAGAACGCAGCTCGTCAAGGATAAGACCGGTGTAAAAATCGACGGCCTGACGGCAGTCAATCCGATAACCGGAAAGGCTGTGCCGCTGTTCATCGCGGATTACGTTATGATGGGATATGGCACCGGCGCGATCATGGGTGTGCCGGCACACGATCAGCGTGACTGGGATTTCGCCACAAAGTTCGGCATGGAAATCATCCCTGTCATCGAGGGCGGAGATGTCACGAAAGAAGCCTACACAGGCGACGGCAGGATGATCAACTCCGGTTTCCTCAACGGCAGCACGAACAAGAAGGATTCCATTGCGAAGATGCTGACCTACCTTGAGGAGAAGGGCATCGGTCACAGGGGCGTGCAGTACAAGATGAAGGACTGGGCGTTCAACCGCCAGAGATACTGGGGTGAGCCGATCCCGATCATCCACTGCCCGAACTGTGGCGATGTGCTTGTGCCCGAGGATGAACTTCCGCTGGAGCTTCCGCCGGTGAAGAATTTCGAGCCCGGCACGGACGGCGAGTCGCCTCTGGCCAAAATCCCGGAGTTCGTAAACTGCAAGTGTCCGAAATGCGGTGCCGACGCAAAGCGCGAGACCGATACGATGCCGCAGTGGGCCGGATCCTCGTGGTATTTCCTCCGCTTCTGCGATCCGCATAATGACAGGGCGTTCGCGGACAGGAAGAAAATCGATTACTGGATGCCCGTCGATCAGTACAACGGCGGCATGGAGCACGTGACGCGTCATATGCTCTATTCCAGATTCTGGCACCATTTCCTTTATGACATCGGACTGGTCAACACACCGGAGCCGTACGCGAAGAGAACCTACCAGGGCATGATTCTCGGCGCCGACGGCGAGAAGATGTCGAAGTCGAAGGGCAATGTGGTCGATCCGCTGGATATCGTCGACAAGTACGGCGCGGATGCGCTTCGTGTCTATGTGATGTTCATGGGTGATTACGGCAGCGCGGCGCCGTGGAACGATGAGTCGCTCCGCGGATGCAAGCGTTTCCTGGACCGTGTAGCCGGTCTGACGGATATCGCAACAGCGGACAAAGAGGATGCCGGCATTGAGACAGATCTTCACAAGACCATCAAGAAAGTCACCGAAGACATCGAGAACATGAAGTTCAACACCGCGATTGCGGCCATGATGGGTCTGATTAATGAGTTCTACAGGGCAGGCGCCATCACAAAGGATGATCTGATCTCCTTTGTCAAAATCCTCTCCCCGTTCGCACCGCATCTCTGCGAGGAAATCTGGCAGTATGAGGGCATGAACCCGGACGGAAAGACGTTCTGCACGCTGTCCTCCTGGCCGGAATACGACGAGGCGAAGACCGTAGATGCAACGAAGAAGATCGGTGTCCAGGTCAACGGCAAGGTCCGCGGCGCCGTAGAGCTTCCTGTCGATATTTCAAAAGAGGAAGCGCTGGCAGCGGCAAAGAAGGAGCCGAACGTGGCGAGATTCCTTGAAGGGAAGAACATTGTGAAGGAAATCTACGTACCCGGAAAAATCCTGAACTTTGTAGTGAAATGAGAAGCTTATGATTTTCTGCATTAAGCCGGACGGTAACATTACCGGTCCGGCTTTTTTGTCACATCCGGCAGGAAGAGCATGTTCTGCGGGAGGAAAGATATGACGAAAAAAGAAAGGGCGCTGGAGGTCATCCGGCGTCTGAAAAAAGAATATCCCGAAGCATTCTGCACACTTTCCTATGAAGATGCGTGGCAGCTGCTGGTGAGTGTCCGGCTTTCGGCACAGTGCACGGACAAAAGGGTGGACCAGACAACGCCGGAACTGTACCGCAGATTTCCGACGGTCGAGGCACTGGCGGAGGCGGATCCTTCGGAGATTGAGGAGATCATCCGGCCCTGCGGCCTCGGTCACAGCAAGGCGCGCGATATTTCAGCGTGCATGAAAATGCTTCATACGGTGTATCATGACAGGGTACCTGATACCATGGAAGAACTGCTGAAGCTGCCGGGCGTCGGCAGAAAGAGTGCCAATCTGGTGCTGGGAGATGTATTCGGGAAGCCGGCCATTGTCACGGATACGCACTGTATCCGCCTCTCGAATCTGATCGGACTGACCGACAATATAAAAGAACCTGTAAAGGTAGAGAGAGAACTGAGAAAAATCATCCCTCCGGAAGAGGGCAGTGACCTGTGTCACCGTTTTGTGCTGCACGGGCGTGCCGTCTGCATAGCACGCCGTCCGCAGTGCGGACGGTGCTGTCTGTCAGACGTGTGCCGGTATGGGATAGCTCATTCGGACACGGAAGACCGGAGTCCTCAGTGATTTTTCTTCCACAGACGGACAGTCTGAAGAAGTTCAAGTTTTTTGTCCCGGGGAAGCCCGGAAAATTCCTGCATCATTTCATGATCAAGGGCGGTTTCCGCATATCCCGGTTCCACGTCTCCGATGAGTGAATCCAGGGTTCTGCCGGTCAGTCTGGCGTAGTAGAAAAGGACGCGCAGAGACATGGCGGTGCGGTTATTTTCCACGTTGCTGATATAGCCGGGAGTGACATGGAGCGCTTCTGCGACCTGGCTCTGCGTCAGGCCGTTCTGCAGACGCAGCGACCGGATCCGGCTTCCGAGATCGTGAAACGCAAATGTATTATCTTTTTCCTGTCCGGGCGTATGATTCGTTTTCTTTGTGCCTGTCATATCTTACCTCCTGCTGTTTTATGTCTGTACCATGCTGCCGTTCAGCAGTGCATCGAGTTATACACCTTGATCATTTTCTATCACAAACAATAGGAAAAATAAAGGGATCAGAGATGAAAAAAACGTTAATTTTTTCTCGGAAATCGATATTGCGGATACAAAAGCGACAATGTCTGGTTGTTTTTCTGGCTTTTCTCCTTTTCTCGGCTGCAGGGATACATGCTGTTTCCGCTGCCTCCCGGTATGTTCAGGATGCCGACGGTCAGTTCGGATCTGATGAAGAGGAACGTCTGGAACAGGAGTGCGAAGCTTTCAGGGAAGCGCACGGATTTGATATTTATATACTGACGGTAAACTCAGAAGAAGCGGGCGGAAGCACGGAACAGGACAGCAGGGATTATGTGGAAGCCTTTACGGATGAACATGCCCCGTCGGGTGCTGTCGCCCTGCTGATCAACATGGATATACGGTATTATTACCTTGATGTGACAGGAGATACGCCGCTCGCCATTTATACGGACAGCCGTCAGCAGGATCTGGGGGATGAGGTGCGGTCATATCTCTCATCCTCTGACACAGATGGTGCTGCAGAAGCCTTCCTGTCGGAGGCTGGCGCTGTCGCCTCTTATGCGGAAAATCACGGTGACAGTGAATCAGGAGAAGACGGACAGCATACGGTGGGGATTTTTGTCATTCCCGCGGTCATCGCGGCAATTGTCTCGCTGATCATTCTGGGCGTCATGGCCGGCATGCATCACCAGAAAAAAGAGGCGCGGGATGCCTCTGCGTACGTCACGAAAAATTCGGTGAGCTTTCCCGTCCGGCAGGACGTTTTTATCAGTCAGTATGAGACACGGGTGCCGGTGGCACAGGACAGAAATTCCTCCGGCGGTCCGCATATTTCCACACACACGTCTTCCGGCGGAGGTACCCACAGCGGCAGCGGCGGGCATTTCTGAGGCTGATGCAGGGCGAAGGTGACCGGAACGAAAAAATTGCGTCGATCACGCAAACAGTGAGACCGGAGGAATTTTATGGCAGATGAGGAAAAAATCTGGAAATGTCCGTCGTGCGGAGGATATCTTCAGTGGTCGCCGTCGGACCAGAAACTGAAATGTCCCTGGTGCGGCTCCGTGTATGATCCGTCGTACTTTGAAAATCAGGAGAAGCAGGCGGATCAGGATGTCCGGGATCAGGATTATCAGAAGGGGGAAACGACAGAAGAGGCCGGAGCCTCTGAGAAAAGCACGGATGACACGGACTACCGGCCGGAAGACCTCCGGGTGTATCGGTGTCAGAACTGCGGCGCAGAGATTATCACCGACAAAACAACGGCGGCCACGACCTGTGCCTACTGCGGCAGCCCTGTCGTTCTGATGGAACAGTTCGACACGGAATTCAGGCCCAGGTGGGTTGTCCCTTTCAGAATTGACAGGAATCAGGTGGCGGACCTGTATAAGAAGTATGTGAAATCACGGCCTCTGACCCCGGGTGCTTTCATGAGAGATGCCGTCATAAGCAAAATCAAAGGCGTTTATATTCCTTTCTGGCTTTACGATCTGGAGACAGAGGGAAGGGCTGAGGCGAGGGGTGAGCGCTGCCATACCTTCACGGATGACCGATATATTCACACCATCCATCAGGTTTTCGCCATCCGGAGAGAGGGAAAGCTGGACATCCGTGAACTGCCGGTGGACTCCTCTTCAAAAACGCCCGATGATGCCATGGACAGCATTGAACCTTTCAACATGAATGACAGAGTGCCGTTCAGACTTTCCTATCTGACAGGCTTTTATGCGGAGAGGTACGATGTCGGCGCGGAAGAGTGCAGCAGACGTGCGGTCAGACGCGCCGAACAGTCCATGCACGAAGAAATCATGAAATCCATTGCAGGATATACGTCCGTTCAGATCCTGAACGAACAGGAACGCTGTCTGCCGGAAAAAATGAGCGCGGACTACGCGCTTCTTCCGGTTTACCTCCTGTCCGTACAGTATTCGGGTAAAAATTACCTGTTTGCCATCAACGGGCAGACCGGCCGGATCGTCGGAGATGTACCGGTTTCACCGGCGCGGGCTGCCGGAAAGACGGCGGTGATTTTTGCGATCCTGTATGTCATTGGCATACTGATCGCCATGCTGCTGTTCTGAGAAACTGAAGATCTCCTCAGACGGCGCGGTCACTTCTGGCTTCCTTTCTTACCACGAGGAAGCAGAGAAGATAGATGACCACAATGACAGCGAGGAACACAAGCGAGGATTTCGTGCTGCTGATCGAGGCGCAGGTGTCATAGATGCCGTGCAGGAGCGCTGCGAGCAGATAGCCGATGGCGATCAGGATACCGGCGCCGACGGCGTTTCCGCGGTCAGAGGCAAGCTTTGCGCGGCCGTAGAACAGGCCGAACAGGACGGAGAAAGCCATGTGGCCGGGAATCGACAGAATGGCACGGGTGATGACGACGGAAATGCCGTAATGAGCGACATACAGAATGTTTTCCATGGCCGCGAAGCCGAGGGAAACAAATACCGAGTAGACGATACCGTCAAACCGGTAGTTGAAGGCCGGATCATGCCAGGTGCGGATGCCCATGAGCAGGTATTTGGTACCTTCCTCCACACAGGCGACAACCAGGAAATAATAGCTGAAGACATGGGCGAGCGTATCCGGCACACCATCCTGCGGGGCACTGATGAACAGACCGCCGATGGACTCGAGGATCATGGACAGGAAGCCGGCCAGCGCGCCGAGGAACAGCAGGCGGATGAGGAGGCCGGCAGGTTCTTTCTCCACACTGTCCTGTGAGTAGACATAGCGTAGCAGTAATGCAGCGGGAAGCACAGCCATGAGCGCGTAAAACAGTGCAATTTCCATGACGGGTACAAAGGGCAGTGCAAAAAAGATCATGATTTTCCCCTTTCATTGACAGATCCGGGTGAACCGGTGATTGTCAGCATGCTGAATCTGCAGAAAAATACCTGTATTCTGTTTCTTAATACATTACATATAAAGTACCTTTTTTATCACATGAATGCAACTTTCAGTTCACAGATTCTTCACGGGCGGGGATTATGATACAGAGGTTGGCAGCGGGAACAAGGGGACCGGTGCCGGAGTTACTAAGGGAAAACGAGGGTGATCAAATGAAACTGACAAACTGGAAAATGGAAAACGGAGAACTGATCGGCTGTGTATTCGGCAGCAAGCAGTTTAAGAAAGGCACCTATGTGCACACGTCAAGGGTGATCTCGACGGTATATGATGACGGTCTTTTTCTTTTCAGAACGGAACATTCCATCTATGAGGGAATGGCCACGGAATTTATCGGAACAGAGGTGGAACTGAACCAGCTGATCGAGAATGCGGAAAAGGGCGAGAGGCAGACGACGGCACAGATCAACTTTGAAAGAGGTCAGTGATCTGAGATAAACAGCATACGGATAACAGACGGGGAAGCGCGGATCCGGAAGGATCCGCGCTTCCCCGTCTGCGTTATAAAGCGGCTGACATTTTTTCATATTTCTGCTTGTGCAGCCGGATTCAGAATGATACAATCAGTTTGTCAGGAAACTGAAAACCTGATTTCAGTTTCCAAAGCGGAACAGGAGAGAGACAATGGACGTGAATAAGACGATAACACGGGATGAGAAGGATGAAGAGCTCCGGCATGAGATTCTGGAAGGAACCGCGGTGCTTTTCAACCGGAACGGACTGAAGTTCACGATGGATGAGCTTGCCGCGATGATCCACAGGAGTAAAAAGACAATTTATACGGTGTTCCCTGATAAGGAGACACTGCTCTGCTCAATGGTGGATCATGTCTTCGACAATATCAAGACGACCGAGCAGAAGGTCCTGCAGAATCCGGAACTGGAAACAGTCGAAAAGCTGAGAAAGCTTCTCGGCGCCATGCCGGAACAGTATCAGACGGTTGATTTCCGGAAACTCTATGTGCTGAAGGAAAAGTATCCGGTCGTTTACGACAGAGTGCAGGAACGGCTGGAGAGCGGCTGGGAATCCACGATTGCCCTGATGAAAAAGGGTATGAAGGAAGGGACGATCCGGCGGGTTTCCATACCGGTGTTCAAGACGATGTTTGAGAGCACGCTGGAGCAGTTTTTCCAGAGAGACGTCCTGGTAGAAAACGGCATTACCTACAGCAGGGCGCTGGATGAGGTTGTGAATATCCTGGTCGACGGTATTGTGATCAGAGACTGATCGACAGGTTTATTTGATGGGAGGTTTTTATGGAAGACAGAGCTAAGGTGATTTTCGGCAACACAATCAGTGCGGCGGACTACCGCGCGGCCTGTGCTTCGAAAGAGCGGTTTGTGAAAAAATTCGGAAGCGACGCCGATGTGACATACCGTGCCGAACTGAAGGAGAACGAAGTGATCGGACCCGTTTTCGGCGTGAAGGATGTGAGGGTGACGAAGGGAAACACCCCTGGTCATGAGAATCCGGCAGACGGGGATGCGGAAAAGGCGAAACCGGGCAGTCCGGATACAGAGCCCGGGAACGCCGGTTTTGATACGGAAAAGGGCATCATTATCGGGAACATCCGTATGGGATTCGGCCATTACCGGATTGCCATGGCCATGGCATCCTGTGCCCATGCGCTCGGATATCAGCCATACTGGATGGATCTCAATTCGTATCCGGAGACAGCCTGCACGAAGGTGATCAGCGAGCAGAACAGGCTGTATTCCATGGGATCCAGAATCTCACAGAAAAGTGCACTGTTCAACAAAGTCGTGTGGGAACCTGTGAACTATGAGGGTTTCAGGAAACTTTCCTATAATGCTTCCGATCAGAAGAACGCGGAGATCATGGCCCCTGTGTACAGCGGCATACCGAAGGATATTCCGGTGATCGGAACGCATGTGTGGCCTGCGCAGGCCGCGCTGCACGCCGGCATGAAATATGTGGTGGATGCCATTCCGGACAACTGGCCGATGGCGCTTCATCTGGCAGAGGGAGCTGTTCACACCGTTCAGACGCATTTTGCGTATCAGGGGTACCGTGTGCTGAACGGCATGAACGGCAGAGAGGTGCTCAAACCCATGCCTGCCGGAAGCCTGCTTTATACGGGTCATTATGTGGATGATGAGCTGGTAAGGAACATTGAACAGGACTGTGAGGCCAGGATCAGGAGAAAGAAAGACGGCAGGCCGATGCGTTTCCTCCTGACGGTCGGAGGTGCCGGCGCGCAGCAGGCGATTTTTGCTGCGGTGGTGAGGGCACTGCTTCCTGCGGTGAGAGAGAAAAAGGCAGTGCTCTATGTGAATGTCGGAGACTACCGTGACTTCTGGTTCGATCTGGTTCACTCGGTGCCGGGACTCGAAGAAGTTTCTGAGAAACATTTCAACAACTGGAAGAATACCACGGCGTTCTGCCGTCACGCACTGGACGGTGAGGTTGAAGGGGTGCATGCGTTCTGGCATGAGGATATTTTCGAGGCCGTTTACTGCACCAATCTTCTGATGCGCAGTGCGGATGTGCTTGTCACCAAGCCGTCTGAGCTTTCATTCTATCCTGTTCCGAAACTGTTTATCCACAGGGTCGGAGGTCATGAGAAGTGGGGCGCAATCCATTCCGCGGAAATCGGAGACGGAACGCTGGAGTGCGATGATATTCCGCATACCCTTCAGATGGCGGACATGTTCATGAATGACAGAGATTTTCTGGCGCAGATGTGCGAAAACATCGTGCGGAACAAGAAGGCGGGTATTTATAACGGAGGCTACGAAGTGGTGCGCACAGC
>Ga0256406_1002211_pt1 | contig 28398 bp, 17 predicted proteins | sample RumenRJG_03DNA_FD_185986 | JGI IMG/M metagenome (GOLD analysis project Ga0256406, IMG submission 185986) | Bovine rumen microbial communities from Lethbridge, Alberta, Canada - RJG_03 | ecosystem: Host-associated > Mammals > Digestive system > Stomach > Rumen | place: Canada: Alberta | collected... | reverse complement strand
CCCCGCCGTGAACGTGGGAGCCGTGCGCGGCGGGCTGCTCCACACCCGCGACGAGTGGGTGAGCGAGGCGAGCCTCGTCGACGGCCTCACGGTCATCCTCGGCATCATGCTCAAGGCGCTCGCGCGCTATCGTTAGGGTCGCCGGGGGCAGGGTCGCCGGGGGCAGGGTCGCCGGGTTCAGGGTCGACAGCGGTACGCGGAAGGAAGGCGGGGTCCAGGTGCAGAAGGCCGAGACGGAGCGGGACGCGCGGCAGGCGGCGGGCGTGGGGACGCCCGTGCGCGAGGGGGCGACAGGCTCACAGGCGGTCGCGCGCGAGGAGACCGCGACCGACCGCCTCCAGATCGTGCTCGGCCGCGAGGGCCTGGATCGTCTCCGAGCCTCGACGGTCATGGTGCTCGGCCTCGGCGGCGTGGGCTCCAACTGCGTGGTCGCGCTCGCCCGCGGCGGCGTCGGCGGCCTCGTGCTCGTCGACCGCGACGTGGTGGGCCCCTCCAACATCAACCGGCAGGCGGTCGCGCGCGTGAGCACCCTCGGCCGCGACAAGACCGAGGCGATGCGCGAGCTCGTCGCGGACATCAACCCCGCATGCCACGTGACCTGCCTCAAGGCCTTCATCGAGAAGGACCGCGTCGCCGAGCAGCTCGGCGCCCTCCCCCGGCCCGACTACGTGGTCGACGCCATCGACACCGTGGCCCAGAAGCTCGCGATCGCCCGATGGTGCGCCGACGAGGGCCTGCGCGAGATCTCCTCCATGGGCGGGGCGAACAAGATCGACCCCACCCGCTTCCGCGTCTCCGACATCTCCCGGACCGAGGTCGACCCGCTCTGCCGCGTCATGCGCAAGGAGTGCCGCCGTCGCGGCATCAAGGGCCTCAAGGTGCTCTGGTCCGATGAGGTCCCGCTGTCCGTGGAGCCCATCGACGGGCCGCGCGACCACAGCACGAGGCCGGACGACAAGGGCTCCATCCTCGGCACGATGAGCTACATCCCGCCCGTCATGGGGCAGGTCATCGCCGGCCGCGTCATCTGCGACCTCGTCGGCCTCGAGTGCGCCCAGCCGGGACGCGGGGGCTGGTAGCGTGGGCGCGCGTGAGGCAGCGCTCCCTCGCGGCGAGGGACGCACCAGAGGCACGGGAGACCCCTGCGGCGCGGCGTATGCTCGCGACACGCCGGACGCGCACGGCGGCTCCCCGCGCCTGTGCGATGCCCACGTCCACCTCGACCTCATGTCGAACGCGGCCGACGTCGTGGCACGCGCCGAGCGCGACGGCGTCGCCCTGTTCGCCAACACGGTGGAACCCGCGGCGTACCTCGCCGCGCGCCGCGAGCCCTGGTCCTTCTCGCCCAACGTGAGGCTAGGCCTGGGCCTGCACCCGTGGTGGGTCGCGGACGGCCGCGTGGGCGATGAGGATCTCGAGCTCCTGGATTCACTGGATGACGTCCCCTACGTCGGCGAGGTGGGGCTCGATTTCTCCGACCACCATACCGACCCCGCCTCCCACGACCGACAGCTCGCGGCGTTCCGGCGCGTGGCGCGCGTGGCGGCGCGCTCGGAGGCGGTCGTGTCGATCCACTCGGTCGACTCCGTCGACGCGTGCCTGGACGTCTTGCAGGAGGCTGGGGCCCTGGACTCCGCGGATGCCGGTGCCGCTGGGACCGCCGGGGCTACCGGCGCCGCCGACGGGGTCGCGGGGCGCTGCCGCTGCGTCCTGCACTGGTTCTCCGGCTCCACGCCGCAGCTCTGGCGCGCCATCCGGGCCGGCTGCTACTTCTCCGTGAACGAGCGGCAGGTCCGCACCCGGAGGGCGAAGGAGCAGCTGAAGCTCGTACCGGCAGACCGGCTCCTGCTTGAGACGGACCTCCCCGCGCACGAGGGCGAGCCGCTTCTCGAGGGGGAGCTGGAGGGCTCGCTCGAGCGCGCCCTCGTCGGTCTCGCGCGGATCCGCTCCGCAGGTCGCGCCGGGGCCGGCCCACAGGTCGACCCTGCCTTCGTGGAGGCGCTCCGCGCGACCTGCGCCCACAACTCCCGTCGGCTCCTCGGGCTGTAGCCTGCCCACAGGCGGCAGCACGGGCGGCGCCGCGTTTCTCGATTCGGTTTGTGCAATTCCGCCACTTAGGGACGGGTCGCGGGCACGCCGGGGGCCATCCCTTGCCCACGGCCACGCCTCCGGCTTCTTTTGGTCTCCGAATCCTGGGGAAACGTCGAAACCGAGATCCGAATCGAGTCACCAGGCGCCTCCGGTCCGCCCGTGACCCATCCCTAACCCGCCAAATTGCACGATCCCGTGCTGAGAACTGCGTCGGAGGTGCGCGATGGCCCAGGCGGGCGGCGCCCCGCGGCAGCACGGGCGGCGCCCCGAGGCGGTCCGGGCAAGCACGAGCCCCGGCGGGCGCATGGCCTGCCGGGGCTCCTGTGGTGCAGCATCTCTCGCTATGTCCGCCTGGGCCTTCGCTAGGTTCCTCGAGGCCCGCTCGAGGCCTACCGTAGGCCACGCGGCGCACGCGCGAAGCTACGCGAGGTCCGCGATCTGGGACTTGAGCTGCTGGATGGTCAGCTCGAGCTCGTCTCGCTGCTCGTTCTTCTTGGCCACGACCTCCGGGGTCGCCTTCGCCAGGAAGCCCTGGTTGGAGAGGGTGCGGACCACGCCGGCCAGCTGCTTCTCGCTCTTGGAGAGCTCCTTCTCGAGCCGCTTGGACTCGCTCGCCAGGTCCACCAGGCCGCCCAGGGTCACGAAGATCTCGAGGCCGCCGTCGACGAAGGAAACCGAGCCGGCGGGCTTCTCCTGGTCGGGGCCGAGGGAGAGCTCGCCCACGAAGCCCACGCGCCTGATGAAGTCGCGCTGGCTGTCGAGCACCGCGCTGTCCTCGGCGGTCGCCCTGACGGCGACGTCGAGCTCGGCGCGGGGCGACAGGCGGTAGCGCGCACGGGCGGAGCGCACCTGGGAGATGACGCGCTTCGCCAGCTCGAACTCGCCCTCGGCGCGCTCGTTCACGAACCGCGCGAGGCGCTCGGGCTCGGGCCACGCTGCGAGCATCAGGAACTCGGCGGAGTGGTCGTCCAGGCCGCTGGCGGGCAGCGAGTCCCAGATCCTCTCGGTCACGAACGGCATCACGGGGTGCATGACCCTGAGCGCGCAGTCAAGCACGAAGACGAGGTTGCGCTGGACCTGCAGCTTCTCGGCGGCGTCGCCGTCCAGCAGGCGCCCCTTGCAGAGCTCGATGTACCAGTCGCAAACGTCGCTCCAGAAGAAGCTCTGGACGTTGCGGGCGTAGTCGCCGAAGTTGTACTCCTCGAGGTCGCGCGTGCTGCTCTCGACGATGCGCGCGAGGCGCGAGAGCATCCACGCGTCCTCGGGCGTCTCCGCCTTGGGCTCGCCGGGGGTGTAGCCGCCCAGGTTCATCTGGACGAAGCGGCTCGCGTTCCAGATCTTGGTCACGAACGAGCGCGCGGCGTCCGTTCGCGGCGAGTCGATCAACTTGCGCGTCTTCTTGTCCAGGTTGGCGTCGAACTTGACGTCCTGGTTGTTGGTGATGAGGGTGAGCAGGTTGTAGCGCATGGCGTCCGCGCCGTACTTCTCGATGAGGTCCATGGGGTCGACGCCGTTGCCCTTGGACTTGCTCATGCGGCTGCCGTCCTTGGCGAGGATGGTGGCGTAGATGTAGACGTCGTGGAAGGGCACCTCGTCGGTGAAGTACAGCGAGCTCATGATCATGCGGGCAACCCACAGAGCGATGATGTCGCGGGCGGTCACGAGGACCTTGGTGGGGTGGTGCCCCTCCATCTGCTCGGGGTGGTCGGGCCAGCCCTGCGTGGCGAAGGTCCACAGCTGGCTGGAGAACCAGGTGTCCAGCACGTCCTCGTCCTGGTGCACGTGATGGCCGCCGCACTTGGGGCACACGTCCGTGTCCTCCATGAGGGCGTCCTCCCAGCCGCAGTCCTCGCAGTAGAAGACGGGGATGCGGTGGCCCCACCACAGCTGGCGCGAGATGCACCAGTCCTTGAGGTTGTCCATCCAGGTGAGGTAGGTTTGCGTCCAGCGCGCGGGGTGGAAGCTGACCTCGCCGTCCTTGACCACCTCGGTCGCGCGCTCCTTGAGCCTGTCGACGGCGACGAACCACTGCTCGGAGAGCCAGGGCTCGAGCGCGGTGCCGCAGCGGTAGCAGTGCATGACCGAGTGGTCGAGCTCCTCGACGTGGTCGAGGAGGCCGTGCTCGTCGAACCAGGCGACGATGGCCTCGCGCGCCTGGTCGCGGTCCATGCCGCTGAACTCGCCGTAGCCCTCGACCACGTGCGCGGTCTCGTCGAAGATGTTGATCTGCTCGAGGCCGTGCGTCTGGCCCATTGCGTAGTCGTTGGGGTCGTGGGCGGGCGTGACCTTCACGAAGCCGGTGCCGAAGCCCTTGTCGACGTGCCAGTCCGAGAAGATCGGGATCTTGCGGCCCACGATCGGCAGGATGACGCTCCTGCCCACGAGCTTGGCCTTCTCCTTGTCCTCGGGGGAGACGGCGACGCCGGTGTCGCCGAGCATGGTCTCGGGGCGGGTCGTGGCGACGGTGATGTAGGAGACGCCGTCCACCGGCTCCTCGAGGGGGTAGCGCAGGTACCAGAGGTGGCCCTTCTCGTCCTTGTACTCCGCCTCGTCGTCGGAGATGGCCGTGCGGCAGTTGGGGCACCAGTTGACGATGCGCTTGCCGCGGTAGATCAGCCCGTCGTGGTACCAGTCGCAGAAGACCTTGCGGACCGCCTTGGCGTACTCAGGGCTCATCGTGAACTTCTCGTCCTCGAAGTCTATCGAGCAGCCCATGCGCCTGATCTGCGAGACGATCGTGCCGCCGTACTCCTTGCGCCACTTCCAGCACTCCTCGAGGAAGGCGTCGCGGCCGATCTCCAGGCGGGAGACGCCCTCGCTCTTGAGCTTCTTGTCCACCTTGGTCTGCGTCGCGATGCCGGCGTGGTCGGTGCCGAGGATCCAGCGGGTCGACCTGCCGCGCATGCGGTTGTAGCGGACGTAGGTGTCCTGGATGGTGTCGTCCATGGCGTGACCCATGTGCAGGATGCCGGTCACGTTGGGGGGCGGGATCACGACCGTGCAGTCCCCCACGCCCTTGCTGCGCCGGTAGCAGCCGGCCTTGATCCAGCTATCGATAAGCTCCTGCTCGTTGGTACTGGGGTCGTACGTCTTGGGCATCTCTTCCACGCTGATATCACCTCACACGTCGCCTCGGACGGTCGGTGTCGGCACTCGTGTATTGGGCGCGCGCCGCCGGGCGGGGCATTGCCGATAAGCGCCTGCGAAGCGCAGGCGGAGAAGAGCATACCACGCCCGGCCGGGCGCGAACCCGACCGGGCGTGGCTACGTGGTTCCTGTGGGCGCCTCGCGCGTGGCCAGGCGACGGGCTCCCTAGTGCGAGTCGATCTCGGCCATGATGAGGGCGACCTCAGCGTCCGCCAGCTTGGAGTTCGCCGCGTCGAGGCGCGCCTGTGCGGCCGCGAGCTCCTCCTTGGAGCGGCGGTAGGCCGCCGCGAGCTCGCCGACCTTGGTCTCGCACTCCCCGAGCGCGGCCTTGTGCGCCTCGATCCCGGCCTCCATCTCGCCCACGGCGCGCTCCTGCGCGGCGAGAAGGGCGTCCGCCTCGCGGTTCGCCTCCTCGCGCGCGCGGATCTGCTCGTCGGCGGTGGCGAGCGCCTCCTGCGCGGCCTCGCGCTCGGCGCGCGTGCGCTCCACCGCCATCACGGCCTGACGCACCTCCTCGCGGCGGGTCGCGAGCGCGTCCGAGGCAACCTGGCTCGCGTGGCCCTGGCGCACCGCGTCGTCCTGGAGCTCCTTCAGGCCCCTCTGCAGCTCGGCGTTGCTCCGTGCGGCCGCCTCGCGCTCCGCCTTAGCGCCCGCCACGGTGGCCTCGGCCTTCTCGGCCTCCTCCTCGAGGGCGCGCAGCTCCTCCTCGGCGGCCTCCCGGGCCGCCTTCTCCCTCACGACGGCGTCCTTTGCCTCGGCGAGCTCGCGCTCGGCGCGCGCGAGCCCCGCGTTGGCGTGGTCGAGGTCGCCCTTGGCCCGGTCGCAGGCGAGCCGCGCGCGGATGGCCTCGACGTCCGCGTCGGCGAGGGCCGTGAGCGCCTGGGTGTTCACGGTCATCGCGGCGCTGCGCACGTCGCTCGCGCTCGCGTACGCGGAGACCGCCTCCGAGTAGGCGCCCTTGGCCTGCTCGTCGTCCGCGTAGGCGTCCTGCTGCCGCTCGTGCATCTCGGCCTCCGCCCTGTCGCAGGCGGCGATGGCCGTCTTGAGGTTGAGCTGGGCCTCGTCGTAGTCGTGCTTGGCGGCAGCCGCGGCCTTCTCCGCCAGGATCTGCTTCTTGCGCGCGGCCTCGTAGGCGCGGGCGACGTCCTCCGAGGCGGCCTTCGCCTCGTCGTAGGCGCCCTGCCTGGCGCCCACCTCCTCCTCGAGCCCCGAGGCGACGTCCGGCCCCTCCCCCATGCGCTCGCGCGCGGCCTCGAGCGCCTGGCTGGCCGCCTGGGAGGCGAGCTCGGCGCTCTCCTGGGCCGCCGTGGCGACGTCGAGCCTGCGCTGCGCCTCGGTCGCGCGCTGGACGCGCTCGTCCAGGTCGGCGCGCGAGGCGCTCGCCGTGCTGCCGGCCTCCTCGAGGCGGCGCTGCGCCTCCTTGAGGGAGCCGTCCGCCTCGTCGCGGGCGCGCTCGGCCTGCGCGATTCCCTCCTCCAGCGAGGCGAGGTGCGCCTTCGCCTCCTCGAGCTGCCGCTGGGCGAGCTCGAACTCGAGCTTTGCCTTCTTGGCGGCGACGGTGTCCGCCGTCCCTTCGTCCCTCCTGGCCTTGAGGTCGGCCCTCAGCTGGTCGAGCTTCGAGCGCGCCTGGGCCCTCTCCTGCTCGGCGGCCTCGAGCGCGCTCTTTGCCGCCTCCGCGGCGGCGTACGCCTCGGCGCGCTCGGCCGTCCTCGCCCCCACCGCCTTGCTGGCTTCCTGCTGGGCCTTACGCGCCTCAACCAAGCTGTCGACCATACGAGCCCCCAACGATTCCCAAGGGCCGGCCCTCCCGGCCCCGAAGCAGTAACGAGTGTCCGCTCTAGGATAGCAACTACCCCTATCCCGCGCGGGCGGACCGGCGCCAAAACGGATTTGCGAGCAGAGGGGCGCGCCCGCCTCGCGGTCGCGCCCCTCCCTCCCTGCCTTGTCGTGTGGTCGCGGGCCTGGCGCCCCTCGCGGACGATGGGCGCCCTTCCCTCGGCCTTACGCGGACGCGCCGGCGGCGTCGCGCTCGATGACGGGCTCGCTCGTGCCGTCCACCGCGCCCTTGGTCACGGTCACCTTGGTGACCGTAAGGTCGCTCGGGACGTCGAACATCGTCCGCTGGAGGGTCGCCTCCATGATCGCGCGCAGGCCGCGGGCGCCGGTGTTGCGCTTGATGGCCTGGTGGGCGATCTCGGTGAGCGCGTCATCCTCGAACTCGAGGTCCACGCCCTCGATGGCGAACATCCTGCGGTACTGCTTCACGAGGGCGTTCTTGGGCTTCGTCAGGATCTCGACGAGGTCGGCCTCCTTGAGCTCGCGCGTGGAGCAGATCACGGGGATGCGGCCCACGAACTCGGGAATCATGCCGAACTTGTGCAGGTCCTCGGGCATGACCCGGCTCATGAGCTCGTCCTCGTTGTCCTCGACCTTCTGGGCGAGCGTGCCGTTGAAGCCGATGCCCTTCTTGCCGACCCTGTCGGCGACGATCTTGTCGAGGCCGACGAAGGCCCCGCCGCAGATGAAGAGGATGTTGTTCGTGTTGATGTGGATGAGCTCCTGCTGGGGGTGCTTGCGCCCTCCCTGGGGAGGCACGCTTGCGTCCGTGCCCTCGATGATCTTGAGCAGGGCCTGCTGCACGCCCTCGCCGGAGACGTCCCTCGTGATGGAGAGGTTCTCCGCCTTGCGCGCGATCTTGTCGATCTCGTCGATGTAGACGATGCCGACCTCGGCGCGCGAGACGTCGCCGTCTGCCGCGGTGATGAGCTTGAGGAGGATGTTCTCCACGTCCTCGCCCACGTAGCCCGCCTCGGTCAGGGTCGTGGCGTCGGCGATGGCGAAGGGCACCTCGAGGAAGCGCGCGAGCGTCTGTGCGAGGAGCGTCTTGCCCGTGCCGGTGGGACCGAGGAGAAGGATGTTGCTCTTCGCGAGCTCCACGGACTCCTCGCCCTCTTCGGCCCTGTCCGCGCCGGCCACGATGCGACGGTAGTGGTTGTAGACGGCCACGCTCATCGCGAGCTTGGCCTCCTCCTGCCCCATCACGTACTGCGAGAGCTCGTCGTAGATCTCGTGCGGCGTGGGGAGGTCCTTAATCGGGGCGTCCTCCACCGGGCCGAAGTCGTCCTCCGGCTCGCCCTCGGAGTCGCGGATGATGTCGCCACAGGCCTTGACGCACTCGTCGCAGATGTAGACCCCGTTGGGGCCCTGGATGAGCTTGCGCACCTGGCTCCTCGACTTGCCGCAGAAGGAGCACCTCATATCGTCGTTGTATGACGCCATCCGCTACTCCTCGCTGGACTGCTCGCTGCGCGACTTGACGACGCGGTCGATGAGGCCGTACTCGAGGGCCTCCTGGGCGCGCATGTAGTTGTCGCGCTCGGTGTCCGCGTTGATCTTCTCGGTCGTCTGCCCGGTGTACTCGGAGAGCAGCTCGTTCATGTGGTTGCGGATCCACCTGGTCTCGTCGGCCGCGATCTGGATGTCGGTCTGCTGGCCCTGGGCGCCGGAGCTCGGCTGGTGGATCAAGATCATGGAGTTGGGCAGTGCCAGGCGCTTGCCCTTGGTGCCGGCAGCGAGCAGCACGGAGGCCATGGAGGCGGCCATGCCGACGCAGATCGTCGAGACGTCCGGCTTGATGAAGTTCATCGTGTCGAGGATGCCCAGGCCCGCGTAGACCTCGCCGCCGGGCGAGTCGATGTAGAGGGAGATGTCCTTGTCGGGGTCCTGGCTCTCGAGGTGGAGGAGCTGCGCGATGACGAGGTTGGCGGAGTCGCGCGTGATCTCCTCGCCGAGGAAGACGATGCGGTCGTTCAGCAGGCGCGAGTAGATGTCGTAGCTGCGCTCGCCGCGCGGGGTCTGCTCCACGACATAGGGTATCAGGGGGATGCTCTTCGGGTTTACCATGCGTACCTTCCTTCTGTGACGTGTGCCCCGGGAGCTAGGGCGGCTCCCGGGGCACGTCTCATTCCGGGGGCTATATACCCAAATCCCCGGTCGTATACCAATCGGCGCAGGCGCTACTCGGCATCGCCATCGGTCGCGGCCTCGGCGTCACCCTCGGCCTCGGCGTCCTTGGCGGCCTCGTCCACGACGGTCACCGTGCAGTTCTCCACCAGCCAGTCGACGGCCTTGGTGCGGCGGATGGACTCGCGGATGGCCGGGAGGCGGCCCTCCTTCTTGAACTCGGCGACGGAGGCGTCGACGTCGTCGACGCCGGCCTTCTCGAACTCGCCGCGGACGTCCTCCTCGGTGGCGTCGAAGCCGAGCTTGGCGGCAAGCGCGTCGAGGGCGAGCGCCTGGCGGGCGCGCTCATCAGCCTGCTGGCGCAGGTCGGCCATGAACTCGTCGGTCGAGATGTTACGGACGTGCAGGTAGGCGTCGAGCGTCAGGCCCTGGCGCTGGAGCTGCTGGAGGAACTCGCTGGCGAGCTCGTTGAAGACGTTGTCGGCGTAGTTCTGCGGGACCTCCTCGAGGGTGAGGTGCTTGCCCATGGCCTCGACGACGCGGTCCTCCTTGAGCCCGGGGAGGCGGTTCTTCTTGTCCTCCTCGATCTCCTGCTTCACGGCGTCCTTGAGCTCGTCGACGGTGTCGAAGCCGAAGTTCTTCTTGACCATCTCGTCGTCGAGCTCGGGGGTAACGGAGTGCTTGAGGCCGGTCAGCTTCACCTTGGCGGTGTGCTTGACCTCCTTCTTGTCCTCGCCGGTGCCCTCCTCGGTGGTCCAGGAGACCTCCTTCTCCTCGCCCTTGCCCATCCCGACGATGCCGGAGAGGAGCTCGGCGGGCAGCATCTTGCTGGAGAGGTCGAACATGCGGCCCTCGCCGGCGAAGCGCTCGGCGCCCTCGACGCTCTCGACGTCGCAGACCGCGGTGTCGCCGGACTCGGCGGGACGGTCCTCCTCGACGTCCTCGAGGGTGGTGCGGTAGGAGACGATCATGTCGAGCTGGGCCTGGACCTCGGCCTCGGTGGCCTCCTCGGGGGGCATCTCAATCGCGGGGGCGTCGTAGGAGTCGAGCTCGACGTCCGGGCGGACGGGGATGGTCGCGTTGAGCTCGTAGTCCGCGTGCTCGACGACGTTGGCGGGCTCGTCGCCGTAGTCGACGCGGGCGACGGGCACGCAGTCGAGCTCCTCGAGCATCAGCGGGGAGACCTCGCTCACGAGGTCGTTGGTGGCCTGCGCGAGGACGGCCTCCCTGCCGATGATGCTGTTGATCACGGGACGGGGCGCGTGGCCGCGACGGAAGCCCTGGAAGTTGTACTGACGGGCGATGTCCTTGTAGGTCTTGGCGACCGCGGCGTCGACGTCCTTCTTGTCGACGACGACCTTGGCGACGAGCTTGCCGTCCTCGGGCTTCTCAGTGGTGACGGTGATGTTCAACGTTCCTCCAGTGTCTCATGGCCTCGGGCTTACCTTGAGGCCCGACTGCCGTTTCTACCAGATGGTGCGGGCGAAAGGATTTGAACCTTCACGGGATCTCTCCCACTGGAACCTAAATCCAGCGCGTCTACCTGTTCCGCCACGCCCGCGTGGGAATAAACAGCTCTCTGACTATAGCAAATGTCCCATCCGTTGCCACCTGGCATTTCGTTTTCCACGCAAAGCGACGCCCGGAGGAGCTCCCCCGGGCGTCGCCTTCGCGTCCTTGGGCCCAAGGCCCGCCTCGTCCGGCCGGCCGCGCGCCCCGCTTGCGCCCCGCCGCTACTTGAGCGGCAGGTCCTGCAGGGCGTAGGGCTTGAGCGTCGTGGCCTTGAGCGCGGCGATGGCCTGGATGAGGGCCGTCGCGCCGCTCATGGCCGTCACGAGGTCGACGCCGTACTCCACGGCGGCGGCGCGGATCTGGTAGCCGTCGCCGCGCGAGCGGCTCCCGTGGGGCGTGTTGATGATGAAGGCGATCCTGCCCTCGGAGATGGCGTCGATGATGTTGGGGTGCGGCTCGCTCGCCATGTTGATGTTCTCGCACTCGATGCCCGCGGCGCGCAGCACCTTGGCGGTGCCACCCGTGGAGAGGATGTGGTAGCCGTCGTTCAGCAGCGCCAGGGCGACCGGGGCGATGTTGCGCTTGTCGCGGTCGCAGACGCTGATGAAGACGTTGCCGCTCATCGGGATGGAGTAGTTGATGGCGTCGCGGGTCTTGGCGTAGGCCTTCGGGAAGGTCGTAGCGATGCCCATGACCTCGCCGGTCGACTTCATCTCGGGACCCAGGCGGGTGTCGGCGCCGGGGAAGCGCGACCAGGGCATCACGGCCTCCTTGCAGGCGTAGTAGCCGAGGTCCTTGCCCTCCTCGGGGAGGTCGAACTCGGAGATCTTGTGGCCCGCCATGATGAGCGAGGCGTACTTGGCCAGGGGCACCGTCGTCGCCTTGCTCGAGAAGGGCACGGTGCGGCTGGCGCGCGGGTTGAGCTCGATCACGAAGACCTGCTCGTCCTTGACCGCGTACTGCACGTTGAGGAGGCCCTTGATGTGGCAGCTCAGCGCGAGCCGACGGGTGATGTCGCGGATCTTGGCGACGATGGAGTCGGAGAGCGAGAAGGGCGGGAAGCAGCAGGCGGAGTCGCCAGAGTGGATGCCGCACTCCTCGATGTGCTCGAGGACGGCGCCCACGTAGCACTGCTCGTCGTCGCACAGGGCGTCGACGTCGAGCTCGATCGCGTCCTCGAGGAAGGCGTCGAGGTAGACGGGGTGGTCGGGCGAGACCTGCGTGGCCTCCTCCATGTAGGTCCTGAGGTCCTTGTCGTCGTAGACGATCGCCATGCCGCGGCCGCCCAGGACGTAGCTCGGCCTCACGAGCAGCGGGTAGCCGATGTGGCGCGCCACGCGCTTTGCGTCGTCGAGGGTCTCAGCCGTGGAGCTCGGCGGGTAGGCGATGTCGAGGCGGTCGAGCAGCTCGCTGAAGCGCTCGCGGTCCTCGGCGAGGTCGATCGCCTCGGGCTGGGTGCCCATGATCGGCACGCCCGCCTCCTTGAGGCGGTGCGCCAGGTTGATGGGCGTCTGGCCGCCGAGGGTGACGATCACGCCCGCGGGCTTCTCGACCTCGACGATGTTCATCACGTCCTCGAAGGTCAGGGGCTCGAAGTAGAGGCGGTCGGAGGTGTCGTAGTCGGTGGAGACGGTCTCGGGGTTGCAGTTGACCATCACCGTCTCGAAGCCCTCGGCGTGCAGGGCGTAGGCGGCGTGGACGCAGCAGTAGTCGAACTCGATGCCCTGGCCGATGCGGTTGGGTCCTGCCGATAGGATGACGACGCGCGGCCTGTCGGCGGGGCGGAACTCGCTCGCGCCGCCGCGCTCGTAGGTGAGGTAGTGGTAGCTCGTGCGGCTCTCGAACTCGCCGGCGCAGGTGTCGACCGTCTTGATGACGGGGCGCACGCCCATGACCTCTCGCAGCGCGCGCACGACCTTCTCGTCCTGGCCCGTGAGGTGGCCGATCTGTACGTCGGAGAAGCCCATCTGCTTGGCGGCGAGCATGCGCTCGGGCGTCATCCCGGAGAGGCCCGCGTCGCGGATGGCGCGCTCGGCGCGCACCACGTCGGCGATGCGGTCGACGAACCACGGGTCGATGTGGGTCATCTCGCAGACGCGCTTGACACCGTAGCCGCGGCGCAGCGCCTCGGCGACGTAGAGGATGCGCTCGGGCGTGGGGGTCGAGACCAGCTCGTCGAAGTGCTCCTCGTCGAAGGCGTCGTTGCCGTCGGCGCCGAGGCCCATGTGGCCCTTCTCGAGCGAGCGCATGGCCTTCTGCAGGGCCTCCTCGAAGGTGTGGCCGATCGCCATGACCTCGCCGACGCTCTTCATGCGCGTCGTGAGGCGGTCGCTCGCGCCCTTGAACTTCTCGAAGGCGAAGCGCGGGACCTTGACCACCGTGTAGTCGATGGAGGGCTCGAAGCAGGCGGGCGTCGCCTGCGTGATGTCGTTGGTGATCTCGTCGAGGGTGTAGCCCACGGCGAGCAGCGCCGCCTCCTTGGCGATCGGGAAGCCCGTCGCCTTGGACGCGAGGGCCGAGGAGCGGCTCACGCGCGGGTTCATCTCGATGACGATGACCTCGCCGTCCTTGGGGTTGACGGCGAACTGGACGTTGGAGCCGCCCGTCGCCACGCCGACCTTCTCGAGGATGGCGAGGGAGTAGTCGCGCAGGCGCTGGTGCTCCATGTCCGTGAGGGTCTGGGCGGGGGCGACCGTGATGGAGTCGCCGGTGTGGACGCCCATCGGGTCGAGGTTCTCGATGGAGCAGATCACGATGCCGTTGCCGGCGGAGTCGCGCATGACCTCCATCTCGTACTCTTTCCAGCCCTCGAGGCTCTTCTCGACCAGGACCTCGGTCGCCGGGGAGAGGTCGAGGCCCTCGGTGGCGATGCGGTCGAGGTCCTCGTCGGTGTAGGCCATGCCGCCGCCGGCCCCGCCCAGGGTGAAGCTCGGGCGGATGACCACGGGCAGGCCGATCCTGTGCGCGACCTCGCGCGCCTCGTCCAGGGTGTGGGCGATGCCGGCCTCGGCGCACTTGAGGCCGATCTCCTCCATCGCCTTGGCAAAGAGCTCGCGGTCCTCGCCGCGGTTGATGGAGTCGAGGTCGCAGCCGATCACCTCGACGCCGTACTTCTCGAGCACGCCGGCCTTGCCGAGCTCGACGGCGCAGTTGAGGGCCGTCTGGCCGCCCATGTTGGGCAGCAGCGCGTCGGGGCGCTCGCGCTCGATTATCTTGCTCACGGCGCCGAGCGTGATCGGCTCGACGTAGGTGCGGTCGGCCGTGTCGGGGTCGGTCATGATGGTCGCCGGGTTGGAGTTGACGAGGACGACCTCGTAGCCCTCCTGTCGCAGCGCCCGGCACGCCTGGGTGCCGGAGTAGTCGAACTCGCAGGCCTGGCCGATGACGATGGGGCCGGAGCCGATGACGAGGATCTTCTTGATGTCGGTGCGCTTGGGCATTAGAAGCGCCTCCCCTCGCGGACGTCGATGTCGAGGTAGTCGTCGCGGCCCTCCATCAGGCGCGCGAAGGCCTCGAAGAGGTAGCTGGAGTCGTTGGGACCGGGCTTGCTCTCGGGGTGGTACTGGACCGAGAAGGCCGGGACGTCCAGGAACTGGATGCCCTCCGGCGTCCCGTCGTTGAGGTTGACGTGGGTGAGGCGGATGCGGCCGTAGCGCTCGTTCCTGACGACGGGGGCGACGTGCAGGCGGCTCCAGTGGCGCAGGTCGTCGTGGTGGGTGGACTCGCCGCCCGAGAGCTCGGGCACGAGGTCGCCCAGGCTCGGGAAGACCATGCCGTAGTTGTGGTTCTGGGCCGTGATCTCCACCTTGCCGGTGAGCAGGTTCATGACCGGCTCGTTGCCGCCGTGGTGGCCGTAGGGCAGCTTCTCGATCGAGCCGCCCGCGGCCAGGGTGAACATCTGGTTGCCCAGGCAGATGCCGAAGCAGGGCAGCTTGCCGAGAAGCGCGCGGGCCGCCTCGCTCGTGCTCACGACCTGCTCGGGGTCGCCGGGACCGTTGGAGAAGAACACGCCGTCGGGGGCGAGCTCGAGCACGCGGCTGGCGGGCGTGTCCCACGGGACGAGCGTGACCTCGCAGCCGTGCTCGCAGAGGCCCTCGACGATGCCGCGCTTCATGCCGCAGTGGTAGGCCACGACGCCGAAGCGCCGCTCGCCCTTGGCGGGCACGACGGTCTCCTCCGCAGGGGAGACGTCCTCGACGAAGTTGTGGCTCGAGATGGGCTCGGAGGCGCGCACGCGCGCGACCAGGCTCTCGGGGTCGAGGTCGACCGTGGAGATCGCCGCGCGCATGGCGCCGGACTCCCTGATCTGGAGCGTCAGTGCGCGCGTGTCGACCCCCTCGATGGAGACGACGCCGGAGCGCCTCAGCAGGTCCGGGAGCGACCCCTCGCTCTGCCAGTTGCTCGGCGTGTAGCACATGTCGTGCACGACGAGTCCACGCAGCGCGAGGCCGGGGGCCTGGAGGTAGCGCTCGCACACGCCGTAGTTCCCGACCTGCGGGTACGTGAGGGTCACGATCTGGCCCGCGTAGCTCGGGTCGCTCACGATCTCGTCGTAGCCGACCATGGAGGTGTTGAAGACGACCTCGCCGAAGGCCTCGCCCTCCGCACCAGACGCGTAGCCGGCGAACGTGCTGCCGTTCTCGAGCGCCAGAAGCGCCCTCGGCCGGTCCTCGCTCACCAAGAGGTTCATGCGCATCCCCTTTCACTGTTCGTCTCGCCAGCCGGTCCGCGCCCCTCGGCACGCCCGCCAGGAGGCGGCTCCCACCTCCTGGGATATCAGAGACCATGTATACAACAAAGGGAGCAGAACCGCCCGCAGGCAGTCGCTCCCCTATCGTCTGTATGCGCTCAATACCAACTGGACTCCTTGACGGCATCTCGGTACCGCCCTTAAAGGCAGGGACAATTGTAGGCGCTTGCCCGAGGGGGCGTCACACCCCTCCCGCCCGCGTAAGAGAATCGACACAAAACCTCTCCCCCGCGAATCGTGCGCCCCATTGTACGCCTTGGCGTTCGCCGAGAAGGACGCGGGGCCCCGAGAAGACCGCGGGGCCCCGGCAAGTCCGGGGCCCCGCTACCCTTGCGCAAGCCCGTCCCGTGATGGCCGGGCCTCTTCCGTCGCCTGGGGCCTAGACGCCCTGGGCCATCATCGCGTCGGCGACCTTCAGGAAGCCGGCGATGTTGGCGCCGAAGACGAGGTCGCCCGCATGGCCGTACTCCTCGGCCGCGCTCGCCGCGGCGTCAAAGATGGAGTTCATGATGGCGTGGAGCTTCTCGTCCACCTCGTCGAAGGTCCAGGAGAGGTGCTCGTGGTTCTGGGACATCTCGAGGCCCGAGGTCGCGACGCCGCCGGCGTTGGCAGCCTTGCCGGGCGCGAAGAAGACGCCGTTGTCCATGAGGTACTTGGTCGCGTCGGTCGTGGTGGGCATGTTGGCGCCCTCGACGACGTACTTGACGCCGTTGGCGACGAGCGCCTTGGCGTCCTCGAGGCCGAGCTCGTTCTGGGTCGCGCACGGCATCGCGACGTCGGCCTTCTCGCCCCAGGGGCGCTCGCCCTCGTGGTAGACGGCGCCGGGCCTGCGCTCCGCGTACTCCTTGATGCGGCCGCGCTCGACCTGCTTGATCTGGCAGACGAGGTCGAAGTCGATGCCGGCGGGGTCGAAGACGTAGCCGTTGGAGTCGGACGCGGTCACAACCTTGGCGCCGAGCTGCTCGGCCTTCTGGATCGCGTACTGCGCGACGTTGCCGGAGCCCGAGACGACGATGGTCTTGCCCTCCATGGCGTCGCCCTTGTAGGCGAGCATCTTCTGGAGGAAGTAGACCGCGCCGTAGCCCGTGGCCTCGGAGCGCGCGAGCGAGCCGCCATAGGAGAGTCCCTTGCCGGTGAGAACGGAGTCCCACCTGCCGGTCAGGCGCTTGTACTGGCCGAAGAGGTAGCCGATCTCGCGGGCGCCCGTGCCGATGTCACCGGCGGGGACGTCGGTGTCCGGGCCGATGTACTTCACGAGCTCGGTCATGAAGGACTGGCAGAAGCGCATGACCTCGGCGTCCGACTTGCCCTTGGGGTCGAAGTCGGATCCGCCCTTGCCGCCGCCCATGGGCAGGGTCGTGAGCGAGTTCTTGAAAATCTGCTCGAAGCCCAGGAACTTGAGGATGGACAGGTTGACGCTCGGGTGCAGGCGCAGGCCGCCCTTGTAGGGCCCGATGGCCGAGTTGAACTGCACGCGGTAGCCGCGGTTGACCTGGACCTTGCCCTCGTCGTCGACCCAGGGGACGCGGAAGATGACGACGCGCTCGGGCTCGACGAGGCGCTCGAGCAGGCCGGCCCTCTCGTACTCCGGGTGCGCGTCGAGCGCGGGCTGCAGGGTGGTAAGGACCTCCGAGGCCGCCTGGATGAACTCAGGCTGGTCGGCGTAGCGCTCCTCGAGCTCGGCGATGATCCTCTCGGAATAGGACATGTCGCTCCCTTCTCGCCGCCTTGGGCGGCGTCCTCATGGGACGGGTACGTACCTCTGGGCTAAGGTACGGCCGGGGCGTTTCGAATCCTATGAAGGTTCGCGTCTTGTAACACCGGACGCATCGTCTCGCAACCTAGCGGAAAACTTCCCGCATCCGTCTCGCAACCTCATGGCAACGCTTGGCGACGGATGGCGCAGGAGCCCGGCGTCGAGGGTCGCGACAGGCGCCGCCATCGAGAAGGGCGAGAGGCCGAGGGGGCCACGAGACGAGAAAGGCCACGGCGTAGCCGTGGCCTCGTGTGCGATGGAGCGGCGGACGGGACTCGAACCCGCAACAGGCAGCTTGGAAGGCTGCTGCTCTACCAATTGAACTACCGCCGCAGCGCTCGGGCGAACCCGAACCTCTCCCATCCTAAACCAAGCCCACGCGGCAGCGCAACTCCCGGCGCCTGGCAGGGGCCCCAAGGGGCCCCTCGGATGCGAATGGTCGGGGCGACTGGATTCGAACCAGCGACCCTCTGCTCCCAAAGCAGATGCGCTACCAAGCTGCGCCACGCCCCGACGCTAAGTGCTCAGTATAGGATACCGTCACCCTGCGGGCAATGGTCTTTCTCGCGCTGGCAAGCGCCGGGGGACCGCGTGCGGAATCCTCCGCGTCCGCGCCGAGCGCATCACGGATACTGGTCCCAGCTGCGACGAGCGTCGCCCGAACCCTGAGAGCCGATCCCGAGAGCCCCGGCCCGAGCGGCCGCCTAACCGAGGAGGACACCATGACGTCCACCCCCGACAGCCCGAGCAGGCCTCCCGCGCCGGAGGAGGCCCAGGCCGAGAGCCAGGCCACGCTCCGCGTCCCCTCCCCCGCCGCCGGCACCACTTCCGAGGAGGACGCCGAGGCCAAGCGCGCCCTGGAGAGCCTCATGGCGCACCGCCGGCGCCGCCGCACGAAGAGGGTCGTCGCGCTCGTGGTCGCCCTCGCCGTCGTCGCCGCGGTCGCGGCCTTCGCAGCCCTCGGCTCGCGACAGCCCGACCCCTCCGAGGCAATCGTCCCGACCGTCACCGTCACGCGCCAGGACTATACGGAGAGCGTCAAGGCGTCCGGCAGCGTCGAGCCCGTCGAGTCCGTCCAGGTGACCCCCGAGGTGGACGGCATCATCCAGAAGGTCTACGTCCGGCAGGGGGACCGCGTCGAGAAGGGCGACCCCCTGCTGCTCATCGGCAACGACGCGCTCGACAAGGCGGTGCGCGACGCCGAGCTCCAGCTGCGCTCCGCGAAGAACCAGCTCCGGTCCGCACGCGAGTCCTACCAGGCCGCCTACGACGCCTACTACGCCGACGAGACGGGCTCGATCGACGTCTCGACCGTCAACTCCGCCGCGGACGCGGTCGACGCGGCCCAACTCGCGCTCGAGGGGGCGCAGTCCTCCTACGATGACGCGGTGGCCAACGCCGACAAGCGCACCGTCCTCGCCCCCGCCTCCGGCTCCGTCGTCGTGATGAACGCGGTCGAGGGGGCCCAGGCGGGCTCCGGCGGCGCGGGGGCCGCCTCCAAGGACTCCTCCGGGGCCCTCATCATGATCGGCGACCTCTCCCAGATGAGCGTCACGGTGCAGGTGAACGAGCTCGACATCGCCAAGGTCCAGGTGGGCCAGCCTGCCACCGCGACCTTCTCCGCCCTCCCCGATCTCTCCCTCGACGCCGAGGTGACCAACATCGCGTCCGTCTCCTCCTCGGACGCCTCCTCGGCGGGCTACGGTGGCACCGTCGTGACCTACGCCGTGAGGCTGCTCGTCCCCGAGCCCGACGCCTCGCTCAAGCCCGGGATGACGGCGAACGTCGACATCACCTGCGCGAGCATCCCCGACGCGCTCACCGTGCCCGCGAGCGCCATCGGCACGGACGCGGACGGCGCCAGCTACGTGTGCGTCGTCACGGGCTGGGAAGGGACCGTCCCCGCGACCGAGCGGCGCCGCGTGGACGTCAGGGCCTCGGGCGGCTCCGACGTGGTCGTCGAGGGCGGCGTCTCCGAGGGGGACGAGGTCCTCGAGGACGCGCAGGCGGAGCCCGGGGACGCGCCCGTCCCCTCCGGCGTGGCGGCCTAGCATGGCGACCCCGGTCATACGCGCCAGTGGCCTCTGGCGCATCTACGCCACGGGCGCCGGCCTCACCTGCGCCCTGCGCGGCGTCGATCTCGAGGTCGCGCGCGGGGAGTTCCTCGCCATCATGGGACCCTCCGGCTCCGGCAAGTCCACCCTCATGAGCATCCTGGGCTGCCTCGACAGGCCGACCTCGGGCACCTACGAGCTCTCCGGGATCGACGTCTCGACCCTGAGCGACTCGGAGCTCGCGCAGGTGCGCTCCGAGGCGCTGGGCTTCGTCTTCCAGTCCTTCAACCTGCTCCCGCGCGCCACGGTCATCCGCAACGTGATGCTGCCGCTCATCTACACCCGCCGCCCCGCGCGCGAGCGCGAGCTGCGCGCCTGGCGCGCCCTCGCGGAGACGGGCCTGCCCGAGGAGCTCTACTACCACCGCTCCAACGAGCTCTCGGGAGGCCAGATGCAGCGCGTCGCGATCGCGCGGGCGCTGGTCTGCGACCCCGAGGTCATCCTCGCCGACGAGCCCACCGGCAACCTCGACTCCGAGACGGGCGAGCTCGTCATGGGCATCTTCCGCAGGATGCAGTCGAGGGGCAAGACCGTGGTCCTCATCACCCACGACCCGGAGGTCGCGGCCTGGGCCGACCGCGTGGTCCACATCCGGGACGGCCGGCTCCTCACCGACGAGCAGGAGCGCGCCTTCGTCCGCGCGATGAGGCAGGGGGCGACCGAGGGGGAGGCGAGAGGGGCATGAGGGCGAGCGACCTGTTCTACGAGACCTTCTCGGCCATCCACGCCAACCGGGGGCGGAGCCTGCTCACGGTCCTCGGCATCGTGATCGGCATCGCCGCCGTCATCTCCATGACGGCGCTCATCGACGGCGTGAAGGCCTCCCTCGTCGGCGAGCTGGGCCTCGACCAGTCGCGGACGGTGATGATCACCTGCTACGTGGGGCGCGACCTCACGTCGGATGACGTCGACGCCTTAGAGGAGGGCCTCTCCGACCAGTACGACTTCATCACGGGGACCACGTACGCGAGCGGCGACGCCACGAACGGCGTCGCGACCGCGAGCCTGAGCATCCAGGGCGTGGAGCCCGAGTACTTCCAGGCGACCGGCGTCAAGGCCTCGGCGGGCAGGCTCGTCTCCGAAGGCGAGGCGAGCGTCGGCGCCCGCGTGATCGTGCTCGACCGCCAGTCCGCAGACCAGCTGTGGCCGCAGGGCCCCGACGCCGCACTCGGCCAGACCCTGAGGCTCGGCAACGACGACTTCACCGTCGTGGGCGTCACCGAGGCGAGCCTCTCGGGCGGCACGAGCTACGTCCCCCTCAAGACCGCGGAGGCGCGCCTCACCGGGAGCTCTGCGATCACGCACGTCGTGGGCTTCGCGCGCGAGGGCGCGGACATGGACTCGATCGCGGCCACGACCGAGGCCTACCTCAGGCGCTACTTCAACGTGCCCGACGACGCCGTGACGGACGGCACCTCGAGCTCGCAGTACTACATCAGCGTCATGACCATGGCCTCGATCCTGCAGCAGCTCGACTCCACCATGGCCGCGTTCCAGCTGCTCATGGGCGCCGTCGCGGGCGTCTCGCTCGTCGTGGGCGGCATCGGCATCATGAACATGATGCTCACCAACGTCACCGAGCGCATCCGCGAGATCGGCCTCAGGAAGGCGCTCGGGGCGCGCCGGAGCGACATCACCCTGCAGTTCCTGCTCGAGTCCGTGATGCTGTGCCTGATCGGCGGCGTCATCGGCATCCTGCTCGGATACGGCGGCGCCTCCGTCCTCGCCGCCGTCGCGTCGTCGTCCTCAATGATGGACGGCATGCAGGTGACCCCGGTGATCACCCCCACGGCCGTCGTACTCGCCACCGGCATCTGCGTCGGCATCGGGGTGCTCTTCGGCTTCTACCCCGCCTGGCGCGCCTCGAGGCTCGACCCCGTCGAGTCGCTCCGCTACCAGTAGGCAGGGGCGAGTCGCGCGGCACCTCCGCCCCCCACGCGACGCCACGGCGCGCAGGCGCGCGCCGTGGTACGCCTCTCCGAGGCGGGAGGTTGCGAACGAAGGGGGCGCCGGACCTGGTCCGACGCCCCCTTGCGCTACGCGCTCCTCCGGGATGCCCGGGCGGGCGGGTTCCTCTCTCCTTAGAAGTGGATCTCCTCGTCGAAGTAGCAGGCGGTGAGCAGCTTCTCCATCTGCTGCTGGTTGACCGGGCGCGGGTTGGCTCCGGTGCAGGCGTCCAGCAGTGCGTTGGCCGCGATGTCGGAGAGCTTCTTCTCGAACTCCTCCTCGCTCACGATGCCGTCGCCGTCCGCCACGAGGGCGCCGCCCTGGCCGTAGTTCTTGATGGCGTGGGGGATGTTCATCTGGTCGTTGAGCCAGCGGACCCACCCGATGAGGTTCTCGACCTTGTCGGCGCGCGTCAGGCCTCCGAGGTTCAAGACGTCGGCGATCTGGGCGAAGCGCTCGGCGGTGGCACCCACGCCGGCGTTGAAGCGGATGACCTTGGGCAGGTACATGGCGTTGGCGCAGCCGTGGATGATGTGGCCGTTCTCGAACGCGGCGCCGGTCTTGTGCGCCATGGAGTGGACGATGCCGAGCAGGCCGCTGGAGAAGGCGACGCCCGCGAGGCACTGCGCGTCGTGCATCGCGGCGCGGGCGGCCTGGTCGCCGGAGTAGGACTGCACGATGTTGTCGCGGATCATGCGCATAGCGTGCAGGCCCATGGCGTCGGTGTAGGGGCTGTGCGCGGTGGAGACGTAGGACTCGATGGCGTGGGTCAGCGCGTCCATGCCGGTGAAGGCGACCATCTTGACCGGGAGCTTCTTGACGAGCGCCGGGTCGACGATCGCGACGTCGGGCGTGATCTCGAAGTCCGCGATCGGGTACTTGATACCCTTGTGGTAGTCGGTGATAATCGAGAAGGCAGTGACCTCGGTGCCCGTGCCGCTCGTGGTGGTGATGGCGCAGAAGTGGGCCTTCTTGCGGAGCTTGGGCAGGCCGAACGGGGTGGTCATCTGCTCGAAGGTGATGTCGGGGTACTCGTACTTGATCCACATGGCCTTCGCGGCGTCGATCGGGGAGCCGCCGCCGACGGCGACGATCCAGTCGGGGCCAAACTCCTGCATGACCTTGGCGCCCTTCTCCACGGTCTCAACGGAGGGGTCGGACTCGATGCCCTCGATGACCTTGACCTCGAGCCCGGCCTCCTTGAGGTCCCCGAGGATGACGTCGTAGTAGCCGTTGCGCTTCAGCGAGCCGCCGCCCATGCACAGGACGGCCTTCTTCCCCTCGAGCGTCTTGAGCGCATCGAGCGCGCCCTCACCGTGGTAGACGAAACGCGGATTGATGAACTGCTGCATGGTGATCCTCTCTTTCCGATGCCGATACCCGCAAAGAGGCTATATCTTTTTTAATAAAGCCTCTCCGTACACACAATCGTCGCTCTATCAGACCTTCCCGCTACTTGTGGGGGTAGAACCCGGAGGGGCCGTCGTTGGTGTTGACCATGACGTTCTTGACCTGAGTATAGGCATTGAGGATCATCTTGTGCGTCTCACGGCCTATACCAGAGGTTTTATAACCACCGAAGGGCGCTCCAGCAGGGATCTGGTTGTAGGTGTTGACCCACATGCGACCCGTCTCCACCCCGCGCGCCACGCGGATGGCGCGGTTGATGTCGCGGGTCCAGACCGCGCCGCCGAGACCGTAGTCGGAGTCGTTCGCCATCGCGAGGACCTCCTCCTCGGTCTTGAACTTGATGACGACGGCCACCGGCCCGAAGATCTCCTCGCGGGCGCAGCGCATGGCGTTCGTGGCATCGGCGATCAGCGTGGGCTTGTAGAAGACGCCCTTGGCGCACTCCCCCTCCGTGTAGGCCTCGCCGCCACAGAGGATCGTCGCGCCCTCCTCGCGGGCGAGGTCGACGTAGGACTGCACCTTCCTTGCCTGCGCAGGGTTGATCTGGGCGCCGAGCTGCGTCTCCGGGTCGAGCGGGTCTCCGATCCTCACCTTCTCGAACTGGTCCACGGCGGCCGCGACGAACTCGTCGTAGATGCCCTCCTGTACGAAGACGCGAGAGCCCGCGCAGCAGACCTGCCCCTGGTTGAAGAGGATGCCGAGCTGGAGGCCGTCGATGGCCTGATCGAGGTCGCAGTCGTCGAAGAAGATGCTGGCGCTCTTGCCGCCCAGCTCGAGGGTCGCTGGGATCAGGCGCTCTGCGGCCGCGCGGGCGACGGAGCGGCCGACCTCGGTGGAGCCGGTGAAGGCGAGCTTCCTGAAGCCGGGGTGCTCGAGCATCCACTGGCCCGACCTCGAGCCCTTGCCCGTAATCACGTTCACGACACCCTTGGGCAGGAGGTCGCCGACGAGGTCCATGAGAACCAGCAGCGAGAGGGGCGTCGAGGAGGAGGACTTGATGACCACGCAGTCGCCCGCCGCGAGCGCCGGCGCCAGCTTCCACGCCGCCATCAGGAACGGGAAGTTCCAGGGGACGATCTGCCCCACGACGCCGATGGGCTCGCGCAGCACGACGTTGAGCAGCCCGCCCTCGAGGACGGACGCGCTGCCCTCCTCCGAGCGGATCACGCCGGCGAAGTAGCGGAAGTGGTCTGCGCCGTACGGCACGTCGATGGCCTTGGTCTCGCGGATGGGCTTGCCGTTGTCCAGCGTCTCGACGCGGGCGAGAAGCTCTGCGTTCTCGTCGATGACGTCCGCGATGCGCAGCAGGAGGTCGGCGCGCTCGATCGGCTGGACGGCGGCCCAACCGGGCTGCGCCGCCCAGGCCGCCTCGACCGCGGCGTCGACGTCCTCCTTGGTGGCCTCCGCGCACTCGGCGAGGACCTCGCCGTTCGCAGGGTTCACCGTCTTGAAGGTCCCCCCGTCCGAAGCCGGCCTGAAGGCGCCGTCGATGTATAGTCCGTAGCTGCTCCTGAGCTCGTATGCCATGATGCTTCCCCCTTCTTTCGGAAGTCGGTCGGGCCCATCCGGGCCCCCTGTGGACATCTGGCACCCTACCCGAGGCCACAGGGAGGCGACAGGTTCGCATCACGACTTTTTTTGCAGTCCGGTTTCGGCCGAGCGGACGGCTCAGCGACGCCCACGACTCGCCTCGGCGCGGGCGATGTCGTCAGCGAACACTTCCTCCAGAATCGACACGAGCTCGCCCACGCGCGCCTCCTCGACGCTCGCGGTGTTGAGTACCACGTAGCCCGCATGGAGCACGTCCTGGCAGGCGCAGTGCTCCGAGAGCATGTCCAGGCTCAGGCTCCTCTCCGCCGCGGCCTCGACGATCTGGCGGTCGCTCATGCGCGTGTCGACGGAAAGGAGCAGGTGGGTCCCCACCTCGCTGGGCAGGAGGTGGCCGACGAGCGAGAGCCTCGAGGAGTCGACCTTCTCGACGAAGACGTCGCGCTGGCGGCGGTAGTAGCGCCTGAGGTGGTTGACGTGGCGCCTGAAGTGGCCCTCGGAGATGAACTCGGCGAGCGTCGCCTGCTCGAGGCTCGACGCGGTGCAGGAGTAGAAGCCCGCCTGGTCGCGGTAGATCTCCATGAGACGGTGGGGCAGCACCATGTAGGAGATGCGGATCGAGGGCACGAGGGTCTTTGAGAAGGTGTTGAGGTAGATGACCCTCTCGGACTGGCACATGCCGAACAGCGTGGGGAGGGAGCGCTGCGAGTAGCGCAGCTCGCTGTCGTAGTCGTCCTCGATGACGAGGCGCCTCGGCTCCGCCTCGACCCATCTCAGCAGTTCCTCGCGCCTCTCCATCGACAGCACCGCGCCCGTGGGGAAGAGGTTGGCGGGCGAGACGAGCACGGCCTGGGCGGAGGTCGCGCCAAGCTCCTCGGTCCTCATCCCGTGCAGGTCCGCAGTGACAAACTCCCAGGTGGCGCCGCTGTTGCGCGCTATCTGCACGAGCTTCTTAGGGTAGATGTCGCCCGTGACCAGCCGGGGTCGACCTGCCAGCAGGTGGATGAGGCGGCTGTAGAGGAACTCCGTCCCGGCACCGACCACCACGCAGGAGGGGTCCACCACGATGCCCCGCGACTCGAAGAGGTACTCCGCGATCGCCCGGCGCAGCTCGTAAAGGCCGTTCAGGGGCACCGTCTCGTACATCTCCGAGTCCTGGGCGGAGAGGATCCTCCTCATGCAGCGCACCCAGGTGTTCGCCGGGAAGAGCCGGATGCCGTTGCGGTTGGCGTTGGCGTCGAACACCTTGCGCGCGCCCTCGTCCAGACCCTCCTCCGACTCCTCCGCCTCCGGCAGCTCGCGCGCCGCCACCTCGGAGACGTAGAACCCGCTGCCGGGCCTCGCCAGCACGTATCCCTCGCTCGCGAGGAGGTCGTAGGCGCGCTCCACCGTCGAGACGCTCACGCCCAGGCGCTCGGCGAGCTCTCGCTTGGAGGCCAGCCGCACCCCCGCCTGGAGCGCGCCGGAGCGGATGTCGCGCCTGAGGCAGCTATGGAGGTACTCGTACTTCTTGAGGGACCCCCGCCCCTCGAGGTCATGTGGATACATTCCGCGCCTCTCCCCGCCCGGTGGCGCCGGCTCGCGGCAGACCCCGGCGCTCCTCGACTGACCCGTTATTCTCGTCCAGGCTGTATCTATTAAATCATGTCGATTGACCGGTCACTTGTCATCGGGCGGGCCCTCTGGCGAACTCGGAATACCTCCGACGGCAGCAGGTGCCACCGCGAGCGGCCGCACCCGTCCCGCGGGACCCGCCTGGGCTAACATCGAGCCCGAAACGGGGCACCCCCGACGGGCGCTCGTGGTGACGTGGCGGAGGGACGACATGGCAGGCGTGGAGTTCGGCAGGTCCCTCATCATCGCGAACCCTGCCTCGCGCAGCGGGCGTGGGGCTGGCGCCGCCGTGCTCGTGGGCCGCTTCTTCGACTGCTACGGCTCGCTCACGGACGGGCACGAGCTCGTCCTGACCGAGGGACCGGGCGACGCGCACCAGCTCGCCGCCGGCTCGGCGGGCTTCGACACGGTCTTCTCGCTCGGGGGCGACGGGCTTGCCCACGAGGTGGCCTGCGGCCTGATGGAGGTGCCAGCCGGCAGGCGCCCGCGCTTCGCCCTGATCCCCATGGGCTCCGGCAACGACCTCGCGCGGACCTTCCATGCGACGAGGAACGACCCCGGCCACGCAATCGCCGAGCTTGTCTCCGGCAAGGAGCGCTCGATGGACCTGGGGCGCGTCAACGACACCTACTTCGTCCAGACGCTCTCCTTCGGCATGGACGCGGCGATCGCGCTCGACACGACGAGGCGCCGCGCCGAGGACGCGACGCAACGGGGTGCCGCGCTCTTCGCCACCTCGGGCGTCAGGCTCTTCTCCTCTGGGATGCGCGGCTGGGCCTTCGAGGCGACCTGCGACGGCGAGGCGCTCGAGGGCACGGACATCGTCTTCGCCGTGCAGAACGGCCCCACCTACGGCGGAGGCTTCAAGGTGTGCCCCGACGCCGACCCCGCAGACGGCAGGCTCGACCTGTGCTACTCGCGGCGCCGGCCCCACTCCGCCACGGCGCTCGGGCTCTTCGGTCTCGCACGCCTCGGCCTGCACACCCACTCGAGCGTGCTCGCCTTCCGCGACCTCTCCCGCCTGGACGTCCGCTTCCCTGAGGGCTCGCCGCCCTGCCAGGCGGACGGCGAGCGCCTCGACGCGGACGAGTACCACGTCACCGTCGAGCCGGCGGCGCTCAGGGTACTTGTCCCCGCCGCCTGTCCCTGGTAGGCGGCGTAGGCCCTGGTACGTGGCATAGCATAGGAGAAGGGCCGCCCCCTCGCGAGGGCGGCCCTTTGCGTCAGGCGCGGTGCCAGCCGGTCTTCTCCGGGCGGACGCCTACTTCGCGGCGGCCTGCAGCGCGGCGCGGACCTCGGCGGAGGTTTCGAGGCTCATGACCTTCTCGGTCAGGGCGTCCGCCTCCTCCATCGTCCACTCGGAGATGGTGCGGCGCGTGCGCAGGATCGACGGCGCGGACACGGAGAACTCGGTCAGGCCGAAGGAGAGCAGCACCGGGATCAGCAGCGGGTCTGCCGCGGCCTCGCCGCACATGCCGACCATGATGCCCTGCTTGACGCCGTTCTGAATGATGGTCTTGAGCGAACGCAGGACGGAGGGCTGGTAGACGTTGTAGAGGTACGCGACACGGTCGTTGCCGCGGTCGGCGCACATGGTGTAACCGATCAGGTCGTTGGTGCCGATGGAGAAGAAGTCGCACTCCTTGGCAAGCAGGTCGGAGATCAGCGAGGCGGACGGGGTCTCGACCATGGTGCCGACCTCGATGTCCTGGTTGTACTTCACGCCCTCGGCGTCGAGCTCCTTCTTGCAGGTCTCGACCAGGGCCTTGACCTGACGGACCTCGTCCAGGGTCGTCACGAGCGGCAGCATGATCTTGATGTCACCGTAGGCCGAGGCGCGCAGCAGGGCGCGGAGCTGCACCTTGTACTGCTCGGGGTTGTTGAGGCAGTAGCGGACGGCGCGGAAGCCCATGAACGGGTTGTCCTCGCGCTTCATGTCGAGGTACGGGATCTCCTTGTCGCCGCCCACGTCGAGGGTGCGGATGATGACGGGCTTGTCCTTCATCGCGATGGCGACCTTCTGGTACGCGGAGAACTGCTCCTCCTCGCTCGGGAGCTCCTTGGCGTCCATGAAGAGGAACTCGGAGCGGAACAGGCCGACGCCCTCGGCGTCATGCTCGAGCGCCGCGGTGGCGTCGCCGGGGTTGCCGATGTTGGCGACGAGCAGGACCTGCTTGCCGTCGGCCGTCTTGGTCGCGACGCCGCGGAAGGCCTCGAGGGCCGCCTTGTCGGCCGCGTACTTCTTGGCCTTCTCGGTGTAGGTGGAGAGGAGCTCGTCGTCCGGGTCGACCACGACCTGGCCCTTGCCGCCGTCGACGACGACCATGTCGCCGGTCTTGATGTTGGAGGTGCAGTCCGCGACCGAGAGGACGGCGGGAATCTCGAGCGCGCGGGCGATGATGGCCGAGTGGGAGGTGCGGCCGCCGGTCTCGGTGACGATGGCGACGACGTTGTCCCTGTCGATGTCAGCGGTCATCGATGGGGTCAGCTCGTGGACGATGATGACCGAATGCTCGGGGAGGCTCGAGAGGTCGACCAGCTCCTGG
>Ga0256406_1002210_pt1 | contig 28407 bp, 40 predicted proteins | sample RumenRJG_03DNA_FD_185986 | JGI IMG/M metagenome (GOLD analysis project Ga0256406, IMG submission 185986) | Bovine rumen microbial communities from Lethbridge, Alberta, Canada - RJG_03 | ecosystem: Host-associated > Mammals > Digestive system > Stomach > Rumen | place: Canada: Alberta | collected... | reverse complement strand
TATGCTCAAGGATGGGAAATACCATTTTGTCATCGTCCAGAAAGATGGGAACGACATCGGCGTCGGATTCGTCATCGGTGTCGATGACGATACGCAGAGCATCGTGCTTGCAGACTATCCAGAATATCGGAAGGAGCTGCATCGGGCACGAACGGGGAAGCCGTCCTATCTTGCCACAAGAATACGGACGTTTTACGACGCCACGACGGGGCTCGTCATTTATGAGACGGAGTATCCGCCGACGTGGGCGCCGGAGCGGGTGCAGGATGCGCCGGCGGAGTGGCCGGTTTAGACGGACGCGCAGGCGCAGGAAAATGATAGGAACTGCGCTGACTTGGTTTTGATGGCTCGGAGGAGCCTGTAACTCTCTCCATCATATACACATACCTCTTTTCTGAAAGCCCCTCGGGTAGCGACCGAGGGGCTTTTTCTTATGCTTGTGATTCTTTACTTCCACTTGTGCCGTCGCTCGGGGTCGAGGTAGATGAGCTTCCCTTTTGCTCGGCGAGAAGTTCCTGGCGGTAGCGCTCTACTTCGCGCTCGATCTCGTCCTCTTTGGACGGGGCGGGCGCGGGGAGGTCGGCGGCGACCTGCTGGATGAGGCGGAACATGGTGGCGCGGTCTTCTTCGCTGAGGGCGAGGAAGTTCTTCATGACTTGGATGAAGGTCTCGCCGAGGTGGCAGCGCTCGGCGAAGGCGCGGACGTAATCGTCGCGGGTCTGCGCAAGCATGTCGCCGGTGCCTTCGCGCAGCCAGCGCTCGGAGACGCCGAACGTCGTGCAGATCAGGCGGATGTTTTGGTCGATGACGGTGCTGCCGTCTTTCTCCATCTTGCTAACGGCACTATTCTTCAAGCCGATACGTTTGCCGAATTCTTCTTGGTTCAGATGCAGAGACTTGCGAAATTCTTTGATTCTCTGATTGATTGTTGACATTGTATCACCTCCCGTTTTCTATATAATATTCCACTTAGCGGAAAAAATCAAGAAAAAGTATTGACAGATTTGAATAAACGGAATATATTATAGGTGAAAGCTCCACTAAGGAAAATTTGGAGCGGGATTTTTGAAGGAGGTGAATCGCCATGATGGAATCGTGGAACCATGCCGCCCTTGTGACGGAAGCGGACAAGCAGTACACGGAGAAAATCGGGGAGATCATGAAGCAGCTGCCGGAAATCCAGCAGGCGTATATCGAGGGTCTCGCCGAAGGCATCCGCCGGGCGCTCGAGCTCGTGAAGACGGGTGCGCCGAAAGGGGAGGGAGCGGCGTGAAGGAAGACGAGATAAAAGAAATGCTCGTGGAGCAGCTGCAACTGCTTCACGAGCGGTCAAAAGAAAGCAACGTGGCGTTCGAGCTCGTCGCATTGACGAAAGCAATGGTCGAGCTCATGCGCCTTATGGGTGAGATGGTTGCGACGGAGGAATCGTATCGCGCAGTTGCAGGTAAGATTTGCGATGGGCTTGAGATTTATCCGCATCACCATCTCTAAGAATGGAAAGATACAGCTCTTCGATGATGCGAGAGCAATCAATCGCTTGAGAAAGTAAAGGGAGGGAACGACGATGACGGAGGAAGAGAGGTCGAAGGTGATGAACGCTGCGCGGGTCGAGGCACAGATTGCCTGGGGCGATAGCCTTGACGGGATTCCAGAGAAGATGCGCGAGCATCGGACGGCGTTCTATGCATTGATGCGGCTGGCCGTGAATCTCGGCATCGCGACCGAAGAGGATGAAGAAACCATATGGGAGGACGCGCACGTCGAGGCGATGGACTTCGACGAGTGGAAGAAAGAGCGGGCGGCGCAGATGAAGGAAGAAGGGAAAATGTAATGAAGGATGAGACAGTTCTGCCGCGACCTTGCAATGGGCCTGCCTATGATGGCTGGAAAATCGGCGAGTGGATGCTCAAGGTTTGCGAGGAATGCGGCGAAGCCGTGACGGCGCTGAAGCTGACGCAGAAAGCGGCGATAGAGTACGGGAATTTCGTGCGCGGTTTGTCGCTCGACGAGATGAACGAGGCGAAGATGGCGAAGGCCGAAGCCTATTATGATGACTTGCTGGAAGAGAAACGAAATCTATGCTTGGAGCTCACGGACATCATCACGGCCGCGACGTCGATGCTCGAGAATATCGGTGTAGACGAAACAGGCCGCCAGATGTACCAGAGAATCATCAACGCGAGGAACGCTCGCCGCGATGGCGGGCGGCGCTTTCGGGAGGAAGATGTGAAATGAGAGATGAGAGACTTTTGAAGTGCCAGACGACGCACCTGATCGGCGACTTGCTTAGTCGCGCGACGGGGCACAAGGTGCAGGCGTATCTCAATGGAGACAACACGCGTGTCGATGTCTACTGCGACAATCGGACGCTGCTCTCGGTCAATGTGACGAGCGACTCGCCCATCGCTATCGTCGGCGATGTCGTGCCGCGCGCGGTGCAGAGGCTCATGTGAGGGATGGATATGGAAGAAGAATTGGAACCGACGGCTTCGCGCGCCGAGGTCGTGCGCTGGAGAATCGCTCACGGCATCTGCCGGAAGTGTGGCAAGGCGAAGGCACTGCCGGGCGGCGTCCTTTGCGCGAAGTGCAAGGAGCATCGCGACCGGCTGCGGGCGTGGCTGGATGCACAGCACGGGAAGAACTGAAAGAAGGTATGAAGCACCTCGAAAGGGGGTGGTCTCATGAGGTACCTTCATAACGTAATTGAATTTCTCAAGGTTTTCTTGGGCGGATTCATACCGGCGTGGCTGCTTATGGAGTTCGTCGAGTGGATTTAAGGAGACAACACAATGAAGTTCGCGGACAGCATCGGGGACGTCTACTCCATCCGAAAGAATGGAAACAGCGGATGGGTGATGACGTGCACGTCGGCATCGGACGGCCGGACGGAGGAAGTGCATTGGAACGCGCAGCCGTTCCATTCGAGAGCCGAGGCCGCGATGTGGATTCGCAGCTACGCGAATACGTTTCATTGGAAGGAACTGTCAGACGATTGAAGGAAGGCGAATGAGATGCAGGGAGCAAAGGACAACTTGCAGATCAAGCTCGTGCGCGTCGAGGCGGCACAAAAAAAGACCCTCGAAGACCAATGTATGGCCATCGAGGGCGTGAGCATCGACCGGTTCGTCAGGGAATTGTTTCAGAATCGGGATGGAAGATTTTCGGGAATCTTCTTTGATGATGCTCAGGGTGGAGTCATTTCCAATACTTAACAAGGAAATTATACCACCAAGAAGCACAAAGAAGCAAGCAGGCAAGCGGGGGAAGTTCCCGCTTGCGGGCTTGTATGCGGTATTAACAATCCGAGGAAATCAGGGTGGGGCGGTATGGGAGTCAGAAAAAAGACAAGACATTGTTCAAGATTTGGACAGAAAGCAGAGTTCTTGCAAGTGACGTATTTCTCCTATACCGAGCGGGGAAGGGGGAAGAGGCGGAACAAGAGGTATCAGGAGAGCAGCCCGAAGCAGAAGAAGCTGAACGACAAGAACAGCAAGAGGTACTTCGAGGCATTGGTGCAGAGCAACTTCGGGAAAGGCGGTCTCCATGTGACGCCGACCTATGACGATGCTCATGTGCCGGAGAACGAGGACGAGGCGAAGCGGCGAGTGACGAACTTCCTTGCGAGGGTCAACTACCGACGCAAGAAGAAGGGGCTGCCGCGCGCGAAGTGGGTGATGGTGACGGAGATGGGCAAGAAGAACGGCCGGCCACATCATCACATCATCATGGACGACCTGCTTTCTCGTGACGAGGTGGAAGAGTGCTGGCACGATGGATACTGCAACGCCGACAGAATTCGGCCGGACAAGAAAAACGGCATCATGGCGCTCACGACGTACCTCATGAAGGACCCGAAGGGAAACCGACGCTGGACATCGTCGCATGGCAATCTCGCCATGCCGTGGGTCACAGTCAACGACGAGCCGAAGGCCATGAGCAAGAAGCGGCTGCGCTTCATGAGCGACCTGCCGGAGGACAGCGAGTACATGAAACAGCTGATCGAGCGGGACAACAAGGGCTATGAGCTCGTGAACGTCGAGAAAGAGTTTCGCGAGGACACGGCGACCTGGTATTTCTTCGCTCGCATGAAGCGGAAACATCCACAGGGGACACAGGCCAGCGGTGGATAAGTCGCCGCGCTTGTGGACATCTGCATCAAGGGAGGTGATGGCATGGACGCGAGCGTCGCATACGCTGTCGAGAAACACATTCTCGAAAAGACACGGCCCCATCGGAGGGCATATCGGAACTTGGTGCCGATCAAGAGGCACGTCTTGACAAAGGCAGAATTCAAGAGGAGGCTCATGAAAGACCTATGCATCGCAGAAAAAGAGTGAACCATCAGGAAGTGGACGCGCTGCGCAGCCAGATCGCGGCGATGAACAACGGGCGCGGCCGCCAGCATGAAGACGCCATCCGCGCGGCATGCGTCGGGTACCGGCTCGACGGCCGGGCGAACGTCGTAAAGGTGCCGGAGCCGTTTCGCGTGCGCCAGAAAACGAGCCCGACGACGGCCTATGTCTATTTCACGGAAAAGGCGCAGCCAGATTTCGTCGGCGTGCTGGCGGGCGGCCGCGCCATCGCCTTCGAGGCGAAGTATACGAGCACCGACCGCATCCACCAAGACGTCGTGACGCAGGCGCAGGCAGATGCGCTTGAGGCGTATCAGAGGCTCGGCGCCATCGCGGGCGTCTGCGTCGGCATCGGGTACGAAAATTTCTTCGTGCCGTGGGAGGTCTTTTCCCACATGAAGGAGCATTTCGGCCACAAGTACGCGACGGCGGAAGAGCTCGCCTATTATCGCGTGCGCTTCGATGGCGCGACGAAGTTCCTCGATTACGAGGGCGGCGACCATCGGACGGGCGGCACCGTCGAGAGCCAGTTCCAAGACTAACAAGAGGGATGGAGAGACCAACATGAAGACAATCAGCATCGCAAATCTCAAGGGCGGCGTCGGCAAGACCATCACGACCATCAACTTGAGCTATCTGCTCGCGTCGGAGTTCGGGATGCGCGTCCTTGTCGTGGACAACGACCAGCAGGGCAACACAAGCCAGTTCTTCGGCCGCTATGACTATGAGCATCCGGGCATGAGCGAAGTCATGCTTCGCAAGTGCGACGACGCGAACGACGTCATCCAGAAAACGAACAACCCGAATCTCGACATCATCGCGTCGAACCTCTCGCTGGCGATGGCCGAGCGGCAGGTGCAGAGCGAGGCGGGCGGCTGCCCGCAGCAGGTGCGTTTGCGCGAAGTGCTCAAGAAGGTCGATGCGTGGTATGACTACTGCATCATCGACAACGCGCCGAGCCTCGGGATGTGCGTCATCAACGCGCTCGTGGCGAGTGACTTCCTCGTCGTGCCGGCCAAAATCGACCGCTTCACCTTCGACGGCATTGAGAGCCTGCTCGAGCAGGCGCAGCAGATGCGTGAGTACTTCAATCCGAGCTTGCGGCTCTTGGGGACGCTCGTGACGTGCTATCGCCGCAACGACAGCAACGAGAGCGGCGAGGAATATCTCAAGCAGGCCGAGCAGTACAAAGTCTTCGACCACCACATCCGTTACACGGAGAAAGTCGACGAATCGACGTTCTCGTCGGAGCCGATCATGGTGCACTCGAAGTATTGCGGAGCGGCGAAGGACTATCGCGGATGGGCGCAGGAAGTGCTCGAGAAAATCGCCGAAGGGAGGAGAGCAGAATGAGCAAGCAGCCATTCAACGTCATGGACATGATGAACGCGTCCTCGAAAGCCGCTGCCGGAGAGGCGGCACGCTTCGAGGAACGCGACATCGACATCGCGGACATCGTCGCGAATCCTGCCAATGCGAAAATCTACACGACGGAGAACATCGGGCGGCTGGCAGAGTCCATCGAGCTCGCCGGGAAGGTCTTGCAGAATCTCGTCGTGACCGACCGAGGCGAGGACGGGAAATACATGCTGATTTCGGGGCATCGCCGCTGGATGGCGTGCCAGCAGCTCGTGAGCGAGGGAAAGGAGAAATTCAAGACCGTCCATGCCTTGATCGAGCGCGTGCCGGACAAGCGCGTCGAGGAACTGCTGCTGATCGAGAGCAACGCTTCCTCACGCAACCTGACGGACGCCGAAAAGATGCGCCAGGCCGAGCGCACGATGCAGCTCTGCAAGGAGCTCAAGGAAGAGCAGATGCTTTCGGGGCGCGTCCGCGACATCGCCGCGCAGATGCTGAACATGTCCGCCAGCCACATCGCGCGGCTGCACGCCATTCACGAAAATCTCGCGGAACCTCTCACGGAGCGCTTCGAGAATGGGAGCATGAGCACGAGCGCGGCATACGAAGCGCAGAAACTTAGCGAGGAAGAGCAGCATCGTCTCGCCGAGCAGACGCGCGAGAAAGAAACCGTCACGATGAACGACGTGGCGGCGGCGCGCGCGCCGGAGGTGCCGGATGTGTCCAATTTGGACACGGCGGAGGAAGAAGCACAAGAGCGGCAGAAAGCCTTCGAGGAAGAGCATCCAGAATGGTACGGGAAACAGGATGTGTCCAAGTCGGACACGCAGGAAGAGCCGACGGAAGAAAGCGAAGGGCTGACAGATTTCGAAATCCGCGCGTATTTCATCGGTTTGCTGCCGGACGTTCGCGGGCGGATCATGCGAATGCGCTCGATGGCCGAGGAAGAAGCAAAGCTCGACTTGCAGGACGGGCGGCCGCATGATATGCACAGGAATCTCATGAAAGCCAGCATCTTCGACGCGCTGCTGCATGCGTCCATCGAGCTCGAAGGAGACGGGACGCTCTACGGAAAAGCACGCTTGCGCTTCGAGGAACATCTCAGGAAAGCAAAGAACGGGGAGGAATACTGACATGAACAAGGTCATTTTAGTCGGGAGGCTCACGAAAGACCCGGAAGTGCGATACACGCAAAGCGGCATCGCCGTCGCGACGTTCACGCTGGCGGTCGACCGCAAGTATGCGAAGAAGGACAGCGGGCAGCAGACGGCAGATTTCATCCCGATTGTCTGCTGGCGCAAGCTCGCGGAAATCGTAGGGAACAACCTCGTGAAAGGCCGTCGCGTCGGCGTCGAAGGCGCGATGCAGGTGCGTACCTACGACGCGCAGGACGGCTCAAAACGTTGGGTGACGGAAGTCGTGGCGGACGAGGTCGAATTCCTCGATTCGCGACAGGATGCGCAGGCGGGCGGCAATGCGCCAGAGCAGGGCTATCCGACAAAAGCGCCGGAGATTCCAGACGAGGAAATCCCGTTTTGACGAAAGGAGGCAGGGGACGGAAATGCTTGGCAAGATGGAACTCGGCGACTGGATGATGGTGGCAGCAGTCCTCGCGGGGTTCGCGTTCGCCTTCCTGTTCGGGGAAGGGCTATAAATCAAGGCATCAGGGAAGAAGCACAAGGAGGTACGGCGATGCAGTACAGAGGGAAAGGCAAGAACGACTATTTGCGGCGCGTGGAATTCGCCTTTTACAACGAGGCGGCAATTCGGCAGGCCGTGCGGGAAAAGCGTCTCGACCGTGGAACGAAAGCGGTGGGAGCGCGCGGGGGATTTTCAGACCCGACCGCCAGCGCGGCCATCTCGGCGGCGACGCCAATCCGCTGCGTCGTCATCGACGGGCGGCGCGTCGGAAAGCCGGAGACGTGGCTCAAAGTCGTTGACAAGACCTATGAGCATCTGGAACCGCTGCATCGCGGCGTCGTTCGCGACCGCTACCTCGGACGGAGCTATCAAGAGACCTGCATCAAGCGGAGCGTGTCGCAGGCGACATACAGCCGCATCGTTTCGGACGCGCGCATGTTCGCCGCCAGCATCGCCGCGCAGTACGGGCTCGTAAAAATCGTGGATTGAAATAACGGAAATTTCGGCAGCGAAATTATGCTATGATAAAGACACGGTGCAAAGCCAGAGAGAAAAGCAACCTCCTAGAAATTTTCCCTATCGTGCCATGAAAAAGGGCGCTTGCCAAAATCGGCAGGCGTCCTTTTTTGTGCGCGGGCTTCGGAAATTGGATTTCTGGGAGCGACGGAAGGAGCAGTCAGCAGATGGCGCGCGAGTTTTCCAGGCACATCTACGAATCGCGGCGGTGGCGGAAATGCGCGAAAGCCTATGCAGAGTCGAAGCTCTATGTCTGCGAGAAGTGCCACAACGCCATTCCGCACAAGGACGGCAGGCCGCAGCGCTTCATCGTCCATCACATCCGGCCGCTCACGCCGGACAACATCGGAGACGACGCGACGGTCTACGGGTGGGACAACCTCATGCTACTCTGCCAGGAGTGCCACAACGCCATCCATGCGAGAGGCGAGGACGGCGGGAGGCGCGTCTGCTTTGACGAGGACGGCAACGTCACAGGAGTTATCGACGTTGATGCAGGCGGCTGACACGCTCGGCGGGCGGCGCGCGCTCGTGCAGCGGGCGTGGAGGTCGGCTCTCGCGGGCGGCGCTCTCTGGCGTTGTCTCTTTGCAGTAAACACTCCCCCCCTGTTTGTGCGTCCAAAAAGTATTTTCTGTCCGCCGGGGGCGGGCCTTCGAGTGATACGCACGTCGCACATGAGAGGGGGGTGGTCGAAAAAGGGGTGAAAAATTGGCATAAGATGAGAGGAAGAACGACGATTAAGAAAAGGGTGGCCGAATTAGAGGCCATTTTCGAGAATTTAGACGCCGATAAAATGAAAATCGTGCGGCCAATGCTATCGCGTATGGCGCACCTCGAAGTCTACATGACCAACCTCGAAGCGACCATCGAAAAAGACGGATTCGTCGAGAAATACGAGAATGGCGGCGGCCAGTCGGGGACGAAAGAGTCCACGGCCAGCCGATCGTACTCGACCGTCGTGAAGAACTACAATGCGCTGGCGCGGACGGTGCTCTCGCTGCTGCCGGAGACGGAACAGCAGGAAGCATCGGACGGGCTCGACGAGTTCCTGCACGGCATGAGTGGCTAACTACATCGAGCAGTATGCAGCGGCCATCGAGCGCGGCGACATCGTGACGAGCGACAAGGTCAAACGGCTTTACCGGCACCTTGTGAAGAAATTGCAGGACACGGGCGGCCGGTACGTCTTCGACGAGGGGAAGGCGAAGTACGTCATCGAGTTCATCGAGCGTTTCTGCAAGCACTCCAAGGGAAAATGGGCGGGAAAGCCCGTCCTCTTGGAGCTCTGGCAGAAAGCCATCCTCTCGGCGCTCTTCGGATTCGTCGACCGCAAGACGGGGAAGCGGCAGTACCGCGAACTGCTGCTGATCGTCGCGCGCAAGAACGGCAAATCGACACTCGCGGCCGCCATCGGCGTCTACCTGCTCGTGGCAGACAAAGAGCCGGGGCCTGAAATCTACAGCGCGGCGACGAAGCGCGACCAGGCGAAGATCATCTGGTCGGAGTCGGTTAACATGATTCGGCATAGTCCGGCGCTCAACAAGCGATGCAAGTGCCTTGTGTCGAAAATCCGCTGCAACTTCAACGGCGGCATGTTCGCGCCGCTCGCCAGCGACACGAACAACCAAGACGGCCTGAACATTCACGGGGCGCTCATCGACGAGCTGCACGCCATCAAGGACAAGAACGCCTATGACGTTCTCGTAGATGGCATGAGCGCGCGCGAGCAGCCTATCTGCATCATCACGTCGACGGCAGGCACGGTCCGCGATAACATCTTCGACCTCAAGTATGAAGAGGGCGCGAAAATCGTCGCGGGCTACGGAGACCCGGAAGGGTATCACGACGAGACGATTTTGCCGGTCATGTACGAGCTCGACAAGCGGGAAGAATGGGTCAAGCCGGAAAGCTGGGGCAAAGCCAATCCGGCACTCGGCACGGTCAAGGACATCGAGCAGCTGAAAGTCAAGGTCGAGCGCGCGAAAGCCAATTCGATTTACGTCAAGAACCTGCTCTGCAAGGACTTCAACGTGCGCGAGACGGCTTCGGCGGCGTTCTTCACGTTCGAGCAGCTGAACAACGAAGCGACGTTCGACCTCGACGCGCTGCATCCGCGCTACGCCATCGGCGGCGTCGACTTGTCGGCCACGACCGACCTCACATGCGCGAGCATCCTGTTTCGTGTGGCGGGCGACGAGACAATCTATGTGCAATCCATGTACTGGATTCCTGAAGACCTCATGGAGAAACACATCCGCGAGGACAAAGTGCCTTATGACATCTGGCAAAAGCGCGGCTTCGTCCGCACGTCGCCGGGGAACTCCATCGACTATCGGCTGCTCGTCGAATGGTTCGAGGAAATGCGCACGGAGCACGACGTCTATCTCTATCGCGTCGGCTATGATTCGTGGAGCGCGAAATACTTCGTCCAGAACATGGTCGACGTCTTCGGCGAAGCGATCATGGTGCCGGTTATCCAGGGCAAAAAGACGCTCTCGGGCCCGATGAAGTCGCTCGGGGCGCTGCTGGAAGGGAAGAAAGTCAACTATGGCAACAATCCCGTGACGAAATGGTGCATGGCGAATGTCTGCGTCGATGTCGACCGCAACGGCAACATCCAGCCGACGAAAGGCATTTCGCCAAAGAAACGCATCGACGGCTTCGCCGCCATGCTGGACGCTTTCGTTGTCTACGAGGACACGAAAGACGAATACGAAAACATGCTATGAGGGGGTGAGAACTTGGAACTTCGAGGGCTATTCCATAAGATTTTCGGAGCGCTCGGCGGCGGGCGGCGACAGACGGAGCAGGCGGAACTGCTCAACAGCTATACGAACGTCTACACACCGTGGGACGGAAATGCCTACGACGACCCGACCGTCCGCGACTGCGTCGATACCATCGCGCGCCACTTCGGCAAGATGAATCCGCGCCACGTCGTGCGGCAGGGCGGGAAAATCCAGAAAACCGTCGAGGACAACTTGAATTACCTTCTCACGACGAAGCCGAATGTGCTAATGACGACGAGCGAATTCCTCGAAAAGGTGGCGGCGCAGTATCTCACGTACAACAACGCTTTCGTCTACCCGCAGCGCGACGCTGGCGGGCGGCTCGTGGCGCTCTGGCCGCTGCACTTCGAGGAAGTGGAGCTGCGCGAGCACGCAGACGATCTTTACTGCAAGTTCACGTTCGGGACGGGCAAGCAGACAACGGTGCCGTATGACAGCATCGTCCACATCCGCCGCCAGTTCAACCGGGACGACGTCTGGGGCGAAGAGCAGGGGCGCATCATGCGCGACGACCTCTCAACGCTCAAGGCAGTCAAGTCGTCCATCGTGAACGCCGTCAACAACTTCGGCAGCTTGCGCGGCATCCTCCACTGGAAATCGACGCTGCGGCCGGAGGACGAGAAGGCTGCATGGCAGAAATTCATCGACACCTATGCGTCGAGCAAGAACGGCAGTGGCATCGGAAGTCTCGACAACAAGGCCGACTTCCAGCAGATCACGACGACCGTCACGACGTTCAACGCCGCGCAGATGCAGTTTGCGCGGGATGCCATTTACCGGCATTTCGGGCTGAATGACAGCATCGTCACGGGAAAGTACACGGAGGACGAGTACATCGCTTTCTACGAGAGTGTTTTGGAGCCCATCGCCGTCAAGCTGGCGCAAGAACTCACGGACAAGCTCTTCACGCCGCGCGAGCGCGGCTTCGGTAACGAAATCGTGCTCGAGACGAACCGACTTTCGTACATGTCGGTCGCGTCGAAAATCAAAGTCTGCCAGGCGCTCACGCCAATCGGATGTATCTCCATCAACGAAGTGCGCGAGATGTTCGGATATGCGGGAGTCGAAGACGGAGACGAGCGGCAAGTGAGCCTGAACTACGTCAAGGCGGGCGACCAATCCGCCTATCAGACAGGAAACATGGGAGGGGGTGACGACAATGGACAAGGAGATTCGGCAGATGACGATGAAGCCGCTGCTTCGGAGTGACGAGGCGGGCGGCGGCATGGTCGTCGAAGGCTATGCAGCCGTCTTTGAATCGCCGACCGTGCTCTACGAATCGGAATACTCGGGGTATCAGTATCTCGAGCAGATTACAAGGGGCGCGTTTGACGGCGCGGACATGTCTCGCACGGTCTTCAAGTACAATCACGGGGACAATGCGCTCGTGCTGGCGCGGACGTCGAATGGTTCGTTGAAACTTGAAGCCGACGAGCACGGCCTCAAGGTGACGGCGACGCTGGCGGAAACGACGGCCGGCCGCGACCTCTACACGCTCATCCGCGGGGGCTATATCGACAAGATGTCGTTCGCCTTTACCGTGGACGCCACGACGACCGCGCAGGATGACAAGGCGAAGCGCTACTTGCGCAGCATTGACAAGATCGGGACGGTTTACGACGTTGCCGCCGTGGACTTTCCCGCATACGATGACACCGAAATCGAAGCACGCAGCGGCAGCGCGGATTTTTTCAAGCGTCTGGACGCGAAGCGCATCGAGGATAGAAAACGCCGGCTGAAATTGCTGGCATCGCTCTGAAGGAGGGGCAAAACACATGAATCGCATGGAAGAAATCAACAAGAGAAAAGCCGAAATCCGCGCTCTGCTGGAATCGGACAAGGAAGCCGACCTCGACGCACTCGAAAAGGAGCTGCGCGAGCTCGACGATGAACAGGCGAAGCTCGAGAAGCGGGCGGCGGTCGCTGCCGGCATCCAGGAAGGGAGCATCCCGTCTGCGAAGGTCGAAGCGCCGAAGGACGAGACGCGCACGGCGAAGTACGACAGCGAGGAATACCGCACGGCCTTCATGGAATATGTCTGCCGTGGCAAGGAACTGCCGCTTGAATTCCGCGCGGACGCTACGACCGCCACGACGGACATCGGCGCACTCGTGCCGCCGGTCACGCTGAACAAGATTGTCGAGAAAATCGAGGCGTATGGCATGATCCTGCCGCTCGTCAATCGGACGGCATACAAGACGGGCATGAACATCCCTGTCGCCAGCATCAAGCCGACGGCATCGTGGGTCGCCGAGGGCGCGGGCTCTGACAAGCAGAAACTGCCGCTCGACGCCGCTATCACGTTCGGGCACTTCAAGCTGCGCTGCGCGGTGTCCATCACGCTCGAGACGAGCGAGATGGCACTGAGTGCGTTCGAGTCGCGTCTCGTGAACTCCATTTCGGAGGCGATGGCAAAGGCCATCGAGAAAGCCATCATCGAAGGCACGGGCAGCGGCCAGCCGACGGGCATCCTCACGGACGCCAGCAAGGGCGAGACGTTCAACCTCAAGGCGCTCACGTACAAAGACCTCGTCGCGGCCGAAGCGGCGCTGCCGATGGAGCACGAGAACAATGCTGTGTGGGTCATGAGCAAGAAGACGTTCATGGAGTTCGTCGGCATGGTGGACAGCAACGGCCAGCCGGTCGCTCGCGTCGAGCACGGTATCGCGGCCGCGCCGGAGCGCACGCTGCTCGGGCGGCGCGTCGTGCTCACGAACTATCTGCCGGCATTCTCGACGTCGCTCAAGAAGACGGATGTCTTCGCGATGATTTACAATTTCGGCGACTACACGCTGAACACGAATTTCGCCGTCGGCATCAAGACCTATGAGGACAACGACACCGACGACATCGTCCGCAAGAGCATCATGGTCGTCGATGGCAAGCCGATTGATTACACGTCGCTCGTCAAGCTCGCAGGCACGACGACGGCCTGAAACGAGGTGTGAGACATGGCGGTCACGCTGGAAGACCTCAAGAATTATCTGAAAGTGGACGCTGACATCACGGAGGATGACGAACTGCTGAAATCCATGATGTCTGCTGCCGTCGAATACATCGAGCAGCTCACAGGGAAGAAATTCAACGAGGACGCAGAGCTCTTCAACATTGCCGAGCGCGAGCTCATCCTGCAATGGTACGAGAACCGCACGTCCTACACGACGAAGACGAACCTGAACGAGCTGCCGCACAGCCTGTCCGCCATCCTTCGCCACATCGCGCTCGCGCAGCACTATGAAAGTCTCGACGAGGGGGCGGCGACATGATCAACTTCGACGAGCCGGGCATGCTGAACCGAAGGGTCCGCATCCTGCGCTACAAGGAGACGGTCGACGAATACGGGCTCACGCATCAGACACTCGAGGACGTCTTCGGCGGTCCGATATGGGCGCTCATCGAGCCCGCGCGCGGCCATACGTACTATGAGCAGTACCGCGACAAGGTCGAGCTCATCACGAAAATCATCATCCGCTATCGAAAAGGCATTGACGAGAATATGCTCGTCGCCTATGGCGGGCGGCAATACAAAATCACGAGCGTCGTGGACCCTTACGAGGCGCATGTGAAACTAGAGCTCATGTGCAACCTCAAGGAAAGGGGTGCTCAAGATGGAACTTGACGAATTTATCCAGCATATCGACGAAGCGCGGCTGCGCTTTCCTGCCGATGCGGAAGACAGCCTGCAAAAGGGCGCGAAACGCATGACGAAGGAAATCAAGAAGGCTTCGCCAGTCGGAAAGACTGACCATCCGCGAAAACTGAACAAGTCGTGGGTGTGCACGATGAAAGGGTGGACGGCGGACACGCTGCATGCAGAAATCCGCTCGAAAGCGCCGCACTTCCATCTCGTGAACCGTGGATTTCGCCGGAAAAACCATCTGGGACGCTTCGTGCCAAACAAGGGGAACGACCTCGCGCACGTCGGCTTTCTCAAGAAGACGCTCGACGCGAATTGGCCGGAAATCCGCGAGAACATGGACAAGGATTTCTACAAGAGAGTGAGGGACCGCCTTGAGTGACATCGTCAAGCAGTCGGATGTTCTCAAAGCCGTCATCGCGGCCGTGGCGAAAGAATTCTCGTGTCCTGTCTATTCCGACGAGGTACGCGAGGATTACAAGAAGCCTTGCTTCTTCATCGCCGCCAGCTCGCGCATGACGACGAAGGCCAACAACTGGCTCGAAAAGACGCTCGAAATGAAGCTCACGTATTACGCGAAAGACGAGCGAAAAAACGAAGTTGCATACATGGACGTCATCGACCGCATGCAGCTGCTCTTCCAGTCCGGCATCCAGACGGACGGCGGGCGCTACCTGCATATCGACACCGTCGAAGACGACCGCGCAGGCGAAGAGAACGACATCCTGACCATCCTCATCACCATCAACTACATCGAGAAGATCATCAAGTCTGTTTCCAGCATCTACATCGACGAGGTCGACGTCAACTATCAGACGGGCGGCGCGCGCGAAGACGAAGAGACATGGAAACAGACCATCGGGGAGGAATAACAAATGGCAAAACTCGGCATGCCTTCCGTGAACATCGCTTTCACGGAAGCAGGCATTGAAGCAATCGAGAGGAGCCAGCGCGGCATCGTCGCGCTCATCCTCGAAGAGCCTGCTGCGACCATCACGGAGCTCCTGGCAGGCTACAAGGACGGGGACGAAGACATCCCCGCCATCGAGAACCCGTTCACGGTCTATACGAGCGACGACATCCCTGAAAAGCTCACGGATGACAACAAGGACTATATCCGCAAGACGCTGCTCGGCTACCAGACGACGCCGTATCGCGTCAAGGTCTACTTGCAGCCGACTGTCGCGAAGGCCGAGGGCGAAGAGACAGACCCGAACGACAGCGCGGACAAGTTCGCGAAGACGCTCGACATGCTCGCGACCGACCGTTGGGATTATCTCGCCATTCCGACCATCACGGACAAGCAGACGGAGTCCGTCGGGACGTGGCTCAAGACGAACCGCGAGAACAAGTTCAAGCGCTCGAAGGTCGTGCTGCCGAATTACTCGGGCGATTACGAAGGCATCATCAACTTCACGAATTCGTTCGTCAAGACCGCTGCGAAGGAGTACACGACCGCGCAGTACACGCCGCGCATCGCCGGCCTTATCGCCGGGACGCCGATGACGATTTCTGCCACCTACGCGCCGCTTTCGGAGGTCATTGACTGCGACAAGCACACGCTCGACGAAAATGACGAAAAGGTCAACAAGGGAGAGTTCTTCATCTGGTACGATGGCGAAAAGTTCAAGATGAGCCGCGCCATGAACTCTCTTGTCACGACATCGCAGAGCAAGCTCGAAGCGTACCAGACCATCAAGTCGGTCGACGCCATGGATATGATCTATGACGACATCAAGCGCACGGCGCAGGACAGCTACATTGGCAAGTACACGAACGATTACGACAACAAGAAGCTGCTCATTTCGGCCATCTACGGTTATTTCCGTGAGCTCGAGAACGCGCGCATCTTGCAGAAGGGCTATTCCGTCGTGGACATCGACACAGAAGCCGTCAAGACGTACCAGCTCAAGCACGGGCTCTATACGAAGGACGAGCTGGCGAAGATGACGACGGACGAAATCAAGCAGCTCGACACGAAGAAGCAGGTCTATCTGAATGCGAAAATCCGTATTCTCGACGCGATGGAGGACATCCATCTCGACGTCGCCATCTGACGGGAGGTAAATCATGGACAGTTTCAAAGCACAACAGGTCATGACCGGCACCGAGGGCGAAGTCTGGATTGACTCGCAGTACATGGCGCAGGTCACGTCCTTCAAGGCACAGGTCAAGCTCATCAAGACCGAGGTCAATCAGGTCAAGGTGCGCGCGAAGCAGTACAAGGTCACGGGCTGGGAAGGCTCGGGCTCGGTCAAGATGAACCACGTATCGAGCTATTTCGTCCAGAAAATGAGCGACAACATCAAGAACGGACACCAGACCGTCTGCGAAATCGTGGCGAAGGTGTCCGACCCGGACGCTGTCGGCGCCGAGCGCGTCGCCATCCATGACGCGACGTTTGACACGCTCGTGCTCATGAACTGGGAAGCAAAGAAGCTCATGGAGGATGACGTGAACTTCACGTTTACGGACTATGACATCCTCGACACGGCAAGTGACAACTGATAGGAGGCATACCACATGAATCTGGCAGAAGCACTGCTCGCCGTTGATGCGGGCAAAATCAAGGAACGCGCGACGAAGGAAATCGAGATTCCGCGCCTTTCGAAAATCACGGGGGAACCGTTCATCGTTCAGCTGCGGCAGATTCCGTCGAAGCGCGTCCGCGAAATCCAGGACATGGCCATCGAGCTCGACCGGAACGGAAAGCCGAAAGCCGTCGAAGGCTTCGACTTGCAGCTCATGATGATTTGCGACAGCATCGCAAACAAGGAGTTCGACAACAAGGAAGTGCTGAAACGCTTCGGCGCGATGACGCGCAAAGAATTGTTCCAGACCATCTTCAACGCCGGTGAAGTCGCGGGGATTTTCCGCAAGACGCAGGAACTTTGCGGCTTCGGCGATGACACCGTCGTGGACAAGGTCGATGAAGTAAAAAACTGATCACGCAGAATGGCGACGTGCAGTTCATGTATTTCATGTTCGTAAGGCACGGAATACTGCCATCTGCGTTTTACAAGATGTCGCATGGCGAGAAAGTCATCTTGCGGGCGTTCATGCTGCAAGAAATCGAGGAAGACAAGAACGCCGTGAAGGAAATCGAGAACATGTCGAAAGGAGGATGACGTATGGCAGACATCATTGATGTCATCATGCGTATCACCGATATGGTGACGCCGTCGCTTGATGACATCCAGCGCCACCTCATTGACACGCGTAACCAGCATCGCCATCTTGCGAGCGAGGTGCGCGGCGTGAGCCGTTCACTTGGCTCGATGGCGGATGCTATGGCGCCGGTTGCTATGGCATCGGCTGCGGTCGGCGCGGTCGGCGTCAAAAGCTTCATGGATTTCGACGCGACCATCACGGCAGCTGGCGTCAAGGCGGGCGCAACGGCGGAAGAGGTTGAGCAAATGCGAGACGTCGCCGGAAAGCTCGGCGCAGAGTTCCCGATTTCGGCGCAGGACGCCGCGGCAGGCATGGACCGTCTCGCGGCGGGCGGCTTCGACGCACAACAGGCGATGGGAGCACTGCCGGCCATCATCGAGGCATCTGTCGCGTCGGGCGAAGACCTCGCGGCGACTTCGGATGTCGTGACATCGGCACTCGACATCTGGAACATGAGGACGGGGGATGTCGCGGCCAATTCGACGCACGTCGCCGACGTCATCCAGGCGACGGCGAATGCATCGAAGATGGGGATGCAGGAATTCGGCCTTGCGATGCAGTACGCAGGTGCGCCGGCCGCGACACTCGGTGTCAGCATCGAGGAACTTGGTACGGCCATGGGCGTCATGGCGAACAACGGCATCGAGGCATCGACCATTGGCACGTCGCTAAGGTCGGTATTCAGCAGACTTGCTGATCCGCCGAAAACGACGGCAATGGCATTCGACCAGCTAGGAATCAGCGTCGCCGACCTGCAAAACGGAGACGGCAGCTTCATCGGGCTCTCGGGGGCCGTCGATTTGTTGCGCGACAAGATGGACGGCCTAAGTGATACGCAGCAGGTAGCGATTGCGAAGGCTATCGCCGGTGAAGATGCATATAGCGGGCTGCTGGCACTCATTCGGACGTCGCCGGAGGCATACGCGCAGGTCGCGGACGCCATCAACAACTCGACAGGGTCGAGTCATGCAGCCTTCGAGAAAATGAACAACACCTTGAAGGGGTCAATCGACCAGCTCAAGGGCGCGGCAGAGTCGGCGGCCATCTCCATCGGGCAGACGCTCGCGCCACAGTTGCGAAGCCTGGCTGACATCGGGACGGCGGCCGCGACGGCCATCACGAACATGACGCCGGCACAGAAAGCCTTCCTGCTCTACGTCGGCGAAGGCATCATCGGGCTCACGGGTCTCTTGCTCGTGAGCAGCAAGACGCTCGGCATCGCCGCGACGATGATACAGGTCTATGGTGATGTCGGCAAGGTGCTTGCAGGACAGACCATCCGTAATCGTGCATTGCAGTATGCTGTGATTGGCGTGCAGCGGGCGTTTGGAACCATGCGGGCGGGTGCTGCTGCTTTGCGCACGGCCGTGCTTGGGCTCGGCGCATCGCAGACGGCGGCATCCATGACAACGGTCGCAGGATGGTCGCGCGCGCGGGCGGCGGTTGCGGCGTCAATGGCGTCCATGAGGGCGCAGGCGGCCGCCAGCATGGCGTCCATGCGTGCATCCGTCGCGGCGGCTGCCGGGACAGTTACGTCGCGCGTGAGTGCGATGGCTGCATCTGTCCGGGCATCGACGGCTGCGGCGGCGCAGACGATGACGTGGGCAAATTTCCGTGCAAGCGTTTCGGCGCACATGACAGCGGCGGGGGCGGCGGTCACGTCAGCGCGCACGTCCATCGTCGCGTCGTTCGCGACGATGCGGGCGTCTGCTACGGCGTCGATGGCATCCATGAGGGCGTCTGTCGTGGCGTCCGTCGGGGCGATGCAGGCGCGGCTTCGCGCTATGGCTGCATCCGCGCGCGCGGCAGGCGCTGCATCTCTCGCGATGGCACGTTCATTCTCTATCACGGGGGCGGCAAGCGCCGCGGCGAATGCGCTCTCGATGATTACAAAGAACGCGCTCGCGGCGACGGTCTCTATGGTGCGTCTTGTAGCGGCGTTTTCCGTCTCGGCGGCGCTCGGAACGGCCGCGCGGGCGTTCCGTCTCGTGGCAACGGCCATCGGGACGGCGACGAAAGCGTCTCTTGCTTTCGCTCTTAGTCCTGTCGGCCTCGCCATCATCGCCATCGCTGGCACGGCGTACCTGCTCTACACGAATTGGAGCCGTATCGCGCCACTCTTCCAGCGGCTCGCGCTCATCATCCGCGCGGGATTCACGGCGGCGCTCACGTCCGTCCAGCCTGCCATTCGCAGACTTGAAGCGGCGTGGAACCGTCTCATGGCAGTCTTCCAGCAGCATAGCGCGACGTTCGCCATGATCGGGAACGTGCTGCAAGTGCTCGCAACCATCGTCGGCGGCGTCGTTGTCGGTGCCGTCTATGTGCTGGCATCCGTGCTCACGGGTGTCCTCACGGCGGCATTCAACGTCGTCGCGGCAGTCGTGGAAATGGGCATCGGCGTCTTCACAGGCATCATCGACTTCATCACGGGCGTTTTCACCGGGAATTGGTCGGCTGCATGGCAGGGCATCGTTGAGATTTTCAGCAGTATCTTCGGCGGCATCAAAGGAATTGCCGAAGGAATCTTGGACGGTGTCAAAGCCGCCATCAACGCCGTCATCGGAGGAATCAACTCCATTTCCGTCACCGTGCCGGACTGGGTGCCAGGGCTCGGCGGAAAGTCGTTTGGTCCGCTCGGCATCCCGTACCTCGCAAATGGTACGGAGAACTGGGGCGGCGGTCCTGCCATCATCAACGAGCGCGGCGCGGAAATCGTCGACCTGCCGAGTGGGTCGCGCGTCATCCCGCACGACCAATCACTCAAGCAGGCGTACCAGCAGGGCGCACGCTCGGGCGGCGCGAAGGGCGGCACGGCCATCAACGTCTATATCACGGGCGCAACCATCAACAACGGCGGTGACATCAAGAAAATCGCCTATGAAGTCGCGAAAGAAATCGACTATCAGGTCGAGAAACGGGCAATCAATTTGAACGTGGGGGCGATCTAAATGAGCAGCTTCACGAGATTCGTATCGAAAGCAAACTCCATGCTTTCGGATGTGTTCAGTGCGCTCGGCATCGGCGGCGAAGGATGCACCTTCACGCTGTCGGGCGGCGGGGAGAGCGTTTCTTTCCCTGTCTCGCCGGCATCGTTCGAGGTGTCTCTACCGTCGAACAATCAGACTGTAAACGTCATATCTATCGGCGACGTCAACATGATCGGCAATGCCGGGCTGGCGTCGTTGAAGTTCGAGTCGTTCTTTCCATCAAACGAGTATCCGTTCGTCAACGACATGACGGCGACGGGTGCTTATGAGTACGTGGCGAAGGTCAAGAAGATGCAGACAGGGAAAGAGCCGTGTCAAATCAGCATCTCGGGGACGGATGTGAGCCTGCCGGTCACGATTGAGACATTTGAATACGGAGAAAAGGACGGCAGCGGGGATGTCTATTTCAGCTTGCAGCTTCGCGAGTACAAATTTGTTTCGCCGGCAAGCGAAGCGACGAACTCCGTGACGGGAATGAAAGGACGCATGTCAGATGTGCTCAAGGAAAAGCCGATGACATGCCTTGGAGGGCTCGACACGATGGACACGGCGCAGAAAGCCATCCAGCGAACGACATCCATCGCGAAGCAGTGCACGCGCGTCGTGAATACCTATCGGGCGATGGCGAAGTCGGGCGGCGTCCGCCCGGGCACGCTGCTGAAAACGACGATGAAGGGAATCTTCAAGGCTGAAGGAAAGACACCGATGGTGAAGTGGTGATGGAACATGATCAGTCTACGATACAGCGACCCGCCACAGACCGACAAAGAGGCGCAGGCGAGCAAGGACAGCGGACAAAAGCCGCTCGACAACTTCGACATCACGGACTACGTGTCCGGCGTCACTTGGTCAGGTGACGAAGACCAAGCTGCGAGAAAGCTCGAATTCACAATCATCTACAACACGGCCGATAAAGACACGACCTTCGTGCAGCTCGACTTGAAGCTCGGCGGCTACGTCTATATGTTCTATCGTGAGACAGAGACGTCGGACGAAATCGAGCTATTCGAAGGTCGCATCTTTTACCGCAAGCGCGCGACGGATTCCTATACGTTCGAGTTCACGGCATACGATGACATGATTTATTTAGCGAAATCGAACATCCGCGCCATCGTGAAGGGGACAGCGGAAGACGCCATCAAGAATATATGCGCCGAGGTCGGCATCAAGACGGACGTTATGCCGAGTCTGCCGACGGAGGTCAACTTTGTTGCGGACGACAAGAGCGCGACCGAAGCGATTCAGATGGTGCTCGATCAGGTGCGGGCGGCGACGGGAGACGAATACACGACGATAGCGCTCGGCGGCGCGTTCAACATGGTACACAAAAACGTCCTCGTTTCCTACGTAGCGTCGAATCAGACGAACGTGACAGGGGCAGAGCATTCGGAAAGCATCGAAGATATGGTTGACCGTGTCAAGTCCGTCGACGACAACGGGACCGTCTGCCAGATGTTTTCCATCAATGACGACATCAAGAAGTATGGTACCATCCAGAAAATATACAAAATGAAGCCGCCGAAAGAGGGCGAGACCGTCGACAACGTCGCCGGGGCGAAAGCTCTCTTGAAGGAAATCAAGAACGAATCGAGCCTCAAGGCCGTCGGGGACATCAACTGCATCGCGGGATACGCGCTCACGGTGCAAGAAGAGCAGCTGAAAGGGAAGTTCCACATCAAGGCGGATTCCCATACATTCAACGGGAACGTCCACATGATGACGCTCACGCTGCAATACCTGCCGGACACGCCGGAAACGCCGGAGGTCGAGCAGGTCGAGTATGCAAAGCCGGTCTTCAACAGCTCATCGAAGCGCATGAAGAAGAAGCGCGGGACGGGAAGCGGGGACGCTGCCGTCGATGCAGGTCTCAATACAGGATGGGATACCTGGGGCGGCCAGACGATGGCGAACGGCCGGAATGGCTGCGCCGAGTTCGTCGGGAAGTGCGGGAGCTACTATTCGCCATTCCTCGCAGACGAGTGCAACAACGGCGTCGTCTACGTGCCGACGATGGTGCAAGACGCCGACGCGAACGGCCTCTTGCAGGGCTTCGACGAGAACAACCTCGAAAAGGGCGATGTCATTGTCTATGGCGATGACGACCATGTTGTCATCTATGACGGGCAGGGCGGATACTATGGCAATTCGTCGAGCCGGAACGTCACCGTGCATGGAGGCGACTACACAGAAATGGGAATGACGCCGACGAAGATCATCAAGGCGTCGAAGGGGTGAGCAGACATGCCGAATATCACGAAAGCAGAAGACCCATACAGGGGCATCGTGCGGAATGTCCGGCGCATGGCGGGCGGCTCTGCCTTGCAGCCGTCGGCAGGCATCGGGAAGATCATCTCGCCGCCGCCGGAAATCGTCGTGTCGTATCACGGGATGATGCTCACGAAAGAATTTTTATGGATTGACGAGTATTGGTTGCAGGGACATACACGCCATGTTGTCGGTGCGACGAACTATGCAGGCGGCGGCTCTGGCTATGCCGAGTACGCAAGCCACAACCATCCTGTCGACAATGACGAAACACTCACGGACACATGGAAGGCAGGGGACAACGTCCTCGTGACGCCAGTGCTCGGCGATGACAATCGCACGACCGTGCAATACATCATTTCGGGAAAGCTCAAACGATTGGACGGGAACTGATATGGCGAATCCATTCATGACGGGAACGACACAGGGGACGAGCTCACAGGAAACGAGGCCGACATTTCGAGAAATGGCATGGGATTTCGGCCATGACTGCTTCATCCTCGACAAAGAGGGAAATCACGTCTACGTCGAGCGAAACGAGGCTATCAAGGTATGGGTCTATCATACGCTGCGCTGCGAGCGCTATCGCTATCGCGCTTATTTCGACGACTATGGTGTCCAACTTGAACCGTTCGTCGGGCGCGGTCCGAACGACGCGACGTATACCAACGAGCTCTATCAGACAGTCAAGGAAGGATTGCTCGTGAATCCCTACATCCTGAACGTAGCGGCCGTCAATGCCGTGCGAGAGCACAAGCGCGTGACGCTCTCACTGGCGCTCACGACAGTCTATGGTTCGATGACGATGCAGGTGCAGCTCTAAGAGGGAGGTGAGATGAATGTTTGAAGCGGAAACAAGGCTCGACATCCTCGAACGGCTCAAGACATACTATGCAGATGTCAACGACGGGAAAGCGAGTGCAGACGAAGGCACATTCTCTTTTGACGAGCTCTCTGCGAATGCGAAGGAGTTCGAGAAAGCCTATGCAGAAATGAGCCTCATCATCGAGGCGGCGTTTCCACAGACGAGCTGGGGGCAGTACCTGGATTATCTCGCGGACGCGCTCGCGGGCATCTCGCGCCGCGCGGCGACGGCTGCCGTCGTGGAGCTCACGGTCGCCGGCAAGGCGGGCGCGCGCATCCCGAAGGGCTACCAGTTCACGACGGAGGAAGGAACGGCTTTTTCGACAGATGCGTCCGCCACCATCGGGGATGACGGGGTGGTCATCGTCAAGGCGACGGCGACAACGACGGGCGCGGGCGGCAACGTCAAGCAAGGGACGATTACACAGATGCCGGTCACGCTCTACGGCGTCGAGAGCGTCACGAACGTCGCGGCCGCGCATGACGGCTATGAGGAAGAGAACGATGATTCTCTGCGCGAGCGTCTGCTCTTCATCGTGCGCAGACCGGTCACGAGCGGCAATGCAAACCACTACTGGACATGGGCGACAAGCGTCTCGGGAGTCGGTCAGTGCAAGGTGCTGCCACTCTGGAACGGTCCGGGGACGGTGAAAGTGCTCATCGTGGACGCGAATAACAAGATCGCATCCGCGAAGCTCATCAAGGAAGTCGCAGACTATATCGAGGAAGTGCGTCCGATCGGCGCGACCGTGACTGTCGTGTCGCCGCAGCCGGTCGCGGTCAACATCGACGTGAGCGTCGAAGGGACGCTGAATGTTGATACATTCAAGGCCGCTATGACGAAATGGCTGAAGGCGAAGACGCTCACACTCACAAAAATCTCGCCGGCGCAGGTCGGGAAACTCATCCTCGAGAGCGGCGCGTCCGACTATGACATGGAGAGCCTGAAACTGAACGGCAGCACGCAGGCGCTCAAGCTCACGGACGAGCAGATTGCGACGGTCGGGGAGGTGACGACGCATGTCATGGCTTCGTGAAAAGAACGTTGACATCCTCGAATACCTGCCGGCGTTCCTGGCATCTGATACAGAGTTCAAAACGCTTTCGGATGCTCTATCGAAAGAGCACGAGACCGTGCGCGTCGATATTCATCGATTACTGCAAGAGCTCTTCGTTGACTTGGAAACGAGCTACGGCCTAGCAAAGTGGGAGAGCGTGCTCGAGATGTCGCCGCCGCCAGACGCGACGGAGGACGAGCGCAGGCGCAGCATCATCTTGCGCTTGCAGTCCAAGAGCGTTTCGACGCTCGCATTCATGGGAGCGCTCACGGGGCGCTACATGTCGGGCGGCGAGACGCACATCGAGGAAGAGAACGAGAAGTACATGTTCAAGATCGTCACTTCGGGGACGATTGCGGACAAGAGAGGACTCAAAGAAGCACTCGACCTCTACAAGCCGGCGCACCTAGGCTATTCATTCCTCTACAATGTGTTCGACCTCGACGACGAGCCAATCGGAGACACGACGGTTCACGGGGACGAGCTCGTCGAAGGAGTTACGACATGGTGGCGTGATGATGTCCCTTATGGTCATGCACTAGACTATCCTCGCTACGACGGAACGCATCGCATCGGAGACATGCGTAATATCGGAAGCGGAAAAGCAGATGGATCCATTCGTCTCGGTGACGTGCTGCCGGGAACGCTGCAAGTACGAGAAGGAATTGACTGGCAGTTCGTCTATGACGGACCTGCCTTTTTTGATGGAACATTCAAGGCGGACGGAACGGTCATCGCGAACGGCCAGCGTCCTTGGAAGCTCCAATATAACGACTTCATGGATACGCTGTCCTTGCTCGTCATTACCATGCGGAAGCCGGATGGAACGACGCAGCTGGAAGACGATGTCGCAGCGACGTTGAAAATAGGCGAAGGAATCAAGGCGTGCGGTGGCGCGCAGCTAGGGAAGACACAGCTGCCGGTCGATAATTGCGGGCGGCTGGAAATCACGCGCGCGCATAAATACGACGGTAGCATCCGCATCGGCGAAGACCTGAACAAGACGGATGGTTCCATAAAGCTAGGTGAATCCTTCAAGATCGGCGGCGGCGGGTATCATCCGGGGTTCGAGTATTGGCAGGACGAGCTCTGCGGGACGCTGAACATAGTGAAGCAAAAGAAGCATCCGCCGCTTGCACTGCGCTATCCAGAATTGCATGATACCGTCGAGCCGCCAGACGAACGAGATGAAACGTCGGCATTGCTAGGCGGGTTTGAAGATTCGCCGGGGATTTCGGAGACGGCATTCAAGGTCGGGGATGGATTCAAGGCAGACGGCGCTGCCATGGTTGGAGCAGGGAACCTGCTGCCGGCCGATGCAGGCGGCGAAATTACCATCATCAAAGCAATCATGGCCGACGGCTCGCATCAAGTGGGCTTCGGCATGAGCTATAAAGCCGATGGCTCCGTTAAGGTAGGCGGCGGCACAAAACTGAAAGGAGGAAACCAGATTGGAATCATTCGTAGACATGATGAAACCTTGTAAGGGAGAGTTCCACGTCGACATCTTCAAAGGCGGGCGGCGCGTCGATTCTTTCGGCGATCACAACCTTGTCGTGGAGAGTGGGCGCGTCCGTCTTGCAGAGCTTGCGGCCGGGAAATCGTCGGCGTATATCACGCAGATCGGAATCGGAGAAGGAAGCACGACGGAGAAAGACACGGACACGGCTCTCGAGAATCAGATGCTTTTTCCGTTGAATGATGCATCTGTAACAGACAGAGACGCGAGATTTGATTTTTCCATCGACAACACACAAGGGAACGGGCTCAAGATTCATGAGTTCGGGCTTTTCTGTGCCGACGGGACGATGTTCTCGCATCGTGTTCGAAAAGGTGTCATCGAGAAAGAGAACGACATCACCATCAAGGGATATTGGATTCTTCATTTCTAACACAAAGGAAGGAGAGAACGAAACATGGCGGTCAATTACAATGACTACATGGGATTTGGTGCGAGCGCGGATGATTCCGGCGTGCGCCATACCATCAATCATCTGCCGGCAGTCGTAGCATGGGAGCCTGACGTTTACCAGATGGAAAACGGCGACTACATGATCGGCGGCAGGAACGGCGTGATGAATTTGCAAGCGCAGCAGCTGACAAACAGGACGGAGTACCTCAAGAAGGTCGAAGAAGACCTCAAGGCGCAGCTCGACGCGACGCAGCCAGGAACCGAAAAGTACGACGAGCTCGTCAAGCGCATTGAAGCGCTCGACGCGAACAAGCAGAACAACCGCATCAACCATTTGGAGCGTTTGGTCGGCAATGCTTACCTTGCGCTTGAAATGGCGAACATCGACCCAGACGGCTACGACAGCATGATTGTCGAGACGTTCAACGACAACGCGCCAGAAATCGACCAGTTCGTTGCTACGGTAACGTCGGTTGTGTCCGGCGATGACTCGGTTGACGTTGACGATTCCAGCGGCCTCATCATCGGTGCTCACTATCAGTTGACGGACGGAGAGCATCTGGAAGAAGTGCAGGTCAAGAGCATCAACGTCAGCGGCAAAATCAAGCGCGTTGTGCTCATGGGCAATGTCAAGAATCAGTATACGGACGGCAGAGCGAAACTTTACCGTTCCTCCGTCGCGATCTACAACGGCAGAGCCTACGGCGGCGGCAATCGTCGCGTGGACGAATGGACGGCGGACACGTCTTGGAGCGGCACGAACACGAAGCAGGACGTTTCGACGGAGCTTGACTACACGGATACGAGCGCGTTCACGATCTCGGGCGCGGTTCTCGAAAATGGCAAGCTCGTACTCGGCGACACGCCTGTTGGCATCGCGCTCGTCAAGACGGGCGGCGGTTCCGGCACTTGGGCTCGCGTTGATGAGGAAGGAGACGACCTGTAATGAGTATCGACTTTGACAAGACCTACCCTTGGGCGGGCATCGAGACGGTCACCATCGACGGGCAGCAGATGGTAAAGATTCCGAAATTCTACGTCAAGACGTTCGAGGCACCGAGCACGTCGAAACACGCAGGACAGTTCTGCCGCGTCGTGTCCGACATCAAGCGCGACGGCTTCCACGTCCACCCGGCGTTCATGTCGAAGGGTAAGGAAATCGGCCAGTTCTATATCGGCGCGTATGAGGCGAGCGCGAGCGGCTCGAAGGCTTGCAGCCTGTCGGGGAAAAGCCCGTGGGTCAACATCACGAATCCGGCGGCGATCTCGGCGTGCGCGGCCCGCAACACGGGCGCGGCAGGTTCGGAGCAGTACGGCTGGCACTTGCAGACCGTCTACGAACGCGCAGCCATCGCCATGCTCATGATGATTGAGCTCGGCACACCAAACGTCCAGACCGCCATCGCGGCGGGCAATGTATCGTCGAGCGCGGCGCAGGCGACAGGAGCGACTGCGGCTAAGTGGCGCGGCATCCACGAATTTTGGGGCAACGTATGGGAGCATACGGACGGCATCAAGACAGACGGCAGCTCGCGCATCCAGATTTTCGACAACCTCGGCAACGGTACGTACAAGAACACGGGCGTCGTCCTGCCGGGCGGTTGGATTAAGGAGACCTCTCGCACAAGCGGCGACGGCTTCGACCTCGGCGACGTATTCGTTCCCTCCGTCTGCGACGGCACGGAAAGCAACGGCACATACTCCGATTATTCTTGGGTCGCGGCGAATTGCGTCCTTTACCAGTCGGGGCGCTGGGCCATCGGCTCGAACGCGGGCGCGTTTGCTTTCCACGCGGCCGGCGGGGCGTCCTACTCGGACGGCAGCGTCGGTTTCCGCGTGGCAAAGGTGTGACGCT
>Ga0256406_1002208_pt1 | contig 28421 bp, 24 predicted proteins | sample RumenRJG_03DNA_FD_185986 | JGI IMG/M metagenome (GOLD analysis project Ga0256406, IMG submission 185986) | Bovine rumen microbial communities from Lethbridge, Alberta, Canada - RJG_03 | ecosystem: Host-associated > Mammals > Digestive system > Stomach > Rumen | place: Canada: Alberta | collected... | reverse complement strand
TTCTAGAGTCTGTCTGTAAAGTCATTCCAGATGTAACACAAACACTTTTACGTGAACATTACCGATGTCATCCAAAAATCATAAATTTTTGCAACCAAAAGTTCTATGGAGGCAAATTACTCATTATGACTAAAGACAATAATGAAGAAAATGTTTTATCCGCCATCAAAACAGTTCCTGGCGAACATTGCCGAGGTCATTATAATCAAAGAGAAATTGATGTTATAAAAAAAGAGGTATTACCTAATATTTCCGACAAATCCGAAATCGGAATCATTTCTCCATATAACTCTCAAGTTGCAGCTTTCAAGCGTCAAATTCCAGAAATTGAAACAGCAACTGTACATAAATATCAAGGACGAGAAAAAGACTCTATTATTATAAGTGTAGTGGATGATCAAATCTCAGAATTCAGTGATGATAAAAGTCTTCTCAATGTGGCAATTTCACGAGCTAAAAAGAATTTCTGTATCGTCTTATCCGGCAACAATCAGAATTTAAAAGGTAATATAAGTGAACTTGTTGATTATATCAGCTACAACAACTGTTCTGTATCAGATAGTAAAATCCGTTCTGTATTTGATTATCTATATAGTCATTACACTGAACAACGAATCTCATACATGAAAGACTCACAAAGCATATCAAAATTTGATTCTGAAAATTTAACTTATATACTTCTAAAAAATATAATTGACGAATTCTCCGAATTTAGTCATCTAGGCATATTGTGCCATACTCCTATAAGAAATATCATACAAGATTGGTCTTTAATGAATGAGGATGAGAAATGTTATGTTTCCCACTATACAACCCATTTAGATTTTCTATTAATCAACCATGTAACCAAAAAGCCAGTTTTAGCTATAGAAACCGACGGTTACAATTATCATAAAACCGGGACAAAACAATATAATAGAGATATAAAAAAGAACCATATCCTTGAATTATATGGAATACCATTATTAAGGCTTTCAACAAATGGAAGCGAAGAGAAGAATAAAATAGTGCATTGCTTAAAATCACTGAACAACATATAATAACCGATAAATCTTGATTTTTCAAAAAATCATAATGCATAATTCGTAATTGTGGGGAAATACTTCTGATGGGATTTTACCCGTAGGGTCGAACCCTTGTGGTCGCCCTGACCATAAATGAAGAGACTCCATAATACAACGTCTCTGCATTTTTTCCAAAATTTTCAAAACCTCCGCAACCAGTTGGCGTAGGTTCGGTTTTACTTTGCATTAGAAAAGTAAAATCAAGGAGGATAAATTATGGAGCATAACAAATTCAGTTTGGAGGGGATATTTGATTTGTGTCAACAATATCGCAACGACATATATGAGCGTAAGGATTTGAAACACGTCCTTAATCGTCGCAAAGTTCGTTTCATCAATCCGGAAGGCAAGTTTGACTACGCCTATTTTGGAGATTTCTATTTCAAGTCAATGGAAAGAATGATGTTGGTGACAAAGAATCGTGCCTATACCAGATACCATCAATGCGATCAAATGGGAAATTCCCTGTGGTCGACGGTACCCGTCATATTCGCAGGGGTGCAGACCGGTTATCGAGATGATACTGGTAGGGAAATTTACACAGGAGATATCGCGTCTGTGAAAGGGGAAAATGGAGAATTGGTATTTACCTCTGTTGTGAGATATCTGCCATATGTGGAGGAGCCAAGTCTCATTTGCGACAATTTTGACATGATGTTTTCAATGTGTAAACACGGAATCCACGTCGTAGGCACAGCATACAGCGAGATGAATAGAGAAATGTTCGATTTCTTCGATTCTCATTTTGTATTCTGGCCCACGTCGCAATTCTATATAGGAGGAATGACAACTGAAGAAATTGTGGAAAAAGCCTCATCTGCAAAAGACGCCCCAAGTTTCATAAAAGGATGTGAGCCTATTAAAAAAAGAGGCAATAAAACCCTTTACTCCGACATCAACAACGCCATGCACGGAGATTTCCAGCTTGTATGTGTAGACGGAGATGAGTTTATCGACGACGAAGAAGGTCCATGCAGCACACTGTATGCCGACAACATTCCAGACGACTACGAAGGTGAGATACGTAACATCCGTCTCAACGAAGAAGCCGACAGTGTAGCAGACCAACTCAAAGATTCATTAAATGAATTCATGATCTATGTGCATCGTCATCCTGAGACAAAATTCATCATCTGCGACTTTACCAAGTCGCTATTTCTCAATGAGAGCGAGAAACGAGAAGTAGCGAAGTTATTCAGTCCCCTTCGTCAATACAACATCACCAACGTCGTGCTACCATCGTGGATTACAATATGGTTAGTGACAGAAGATACGTTGGATTATATGTGTGGAGGCATTCCGAATTCATAATGCATAATTGTTGATTTTTTAGTATATTTGAAAACAAAAACAAAATTAACATGGATAATAATACAATTATAACAATTCAAGAACTTCTAAAAGGAAGGAATCCAGACTTTGATTCATCAAGAAAAATAAAACTTGTTCGACATCAAGACAATCGAAAACCAGAAGATAGACTTATATTAGGACAAAAATATGAAGGATCTCTTTTACAATTATACAGAAATAGAAACGATATGTTTTTAGATTATCAAAGAGAGCAAAAGCATCGCAATTTTGATAAGGTAGATTACATCGTAGCTTTTATTGGAGAATCTAATATGGAAGCCCGCTTCGTCGGTGTATACAAAAACAATGGTATCGAAAAAGAGCTTCCAGACGAATGTTGTCTGTACGATTTCCAAGAGATATCGGGGTTCGAAGTGTTAAAAGAACGTATTATCATTGATTGGGGTGCATCTGCCTTAGGTTGGCATCAGTGGATGAACGAAAACATAAAACCAGTAGTAAGAATAGATAGAGGGTTTACCGATGGAAAAATTCCAGTATTCACATCTTATAACGACGTGTTGTTAGATTATGAGACTCTTAATCTAATATTTGAAAAAGAGGACACAGAATGGAAAGCCAAATTGGAAGCTTGTAATTGTATATATCTAATTTTAGATAAATTAACTGGCAAGCAATATGTTGGAGTAACATATAATAAATTGGGAATATGGGGAAGATGGGCAAATTATGCTAAAGATGGACATGGTAATGATAAAGATTTAGAGCAACTTATCAAAAACAATCCCAATTATGGTAAAGAAAACTTTCAGTGGTGTATATTGGAAACCCTTCCTTTGAATGTTCTACAAGATTTTGCTATAGATAGAGAGTCTCTATATAAGGAAAAATTTGGCACTAGGAAATTCGGATATAACAATAACTAATTGTTATTCCTGTAGACTTTCAATCCGAAACAACTGTCATTTATCATTCGCATTTTGACAGTTCTGAAGTCCTCCCCAAACCGTATAACGGTTGCTATACCTAGCCCATGGCTGATTTGTAAGCGTATGCGAAAAAATCTACCGTAGGATGGATTTAATCATTTATTTTCAAATTCATCTCGAAATATTCTATTTCTTTTTTCTTCGCTTCTTCGATAAACTTGGCAACCAATGAATCTTCTCCATTCCAAAAGACAATGGCGACATTTCCTTCTGCAAGAATCTGTTGAATGTTTTCCTCTTCTGTAGCAAATAAGTTCTGGGTAACTTCTGGATTCTTTATTTCTAAACTGCGTTCTTTTGCATATCTCTTACAGATAGGATCCATATTGCAGACGAGAATCACATTATTCTCTTTCAATTCAGATTTAAGAAATTCATCACATTTGCTTCTGAATGTCTCATAGTCAACTTTCGCTTCATTTTTGATAATAACTTTGAACTCTGTTTTTATTGGATCTACATCTTCTGCTTCAAATTTACATTCTCCAATATTATACTTTTCAAACTGTTGGCAATTCCGGGCTTCCCATAAATAAAAATTTTTTTTCTTATAAATTTCTTGCCTTTGAGTACACATCCTATCAAATTTATCAAAATGAGAACAGATGTTGCAACTCTTTATCCCTTTATTTTCATATGCCCAATAAAGTAATGCATTTATGTTTTCATACACATAATCAAGAGTGTTGAGTTCTAAAATAGATTTTGAATGTAATTTTATATTCTTTTTATCGCACGGAATAGGAATTACCTTAAATTCATTATAACTTAGAACATAGCGAAGAATAGTTACAGAAAGTTTTTTCTTTTTAATTCGATTGAAAGCATGAAAAATAATCTTGTCGTGAGATTCTTTGATTGTATCTTGTGATAGAAGAAAATTAAAATCTTTTTCATCTTTGATATTAAATTCTATTACTTGTGACACAGAATTAAAATTCTCCTGAGAAAAAGTCTGTTTATGATTTAGGAACAACCAAATAGATGATTTTTCATTTGTCAGGAGAACTCCTTCTGTTCCATTAATATCTGATATGTCTGCTGTATAATTTAATTCCTTCAAATCTAAATATTCATATACTCCTGATTGTTCGCATGCACTACTACGCAGTTTGCAATCTTCTCTATCACAAACGATTTTGTATTTATAAGATATATAAAAATGAGGAGATTCTTCAAACTTTTTCTTCAATCTTAGATTTGCTAGTTTGTAACAGAATATCTCAGAGGAATAATCCTCCGATGAAAGATTTTTTTTCTGACAGAAAGAATGAAATGATATTTTACCTTCAGTCTCTTCTATTATTTCATTTTCATATAACGAATTTATATCATTTTCCTCTTTAATGTGAAATTCTATGATTCTTAAATCAGATTCCTTTTTTTCCTGTTTGCATTCGCTGGTCACCCATATTTCAAGAAGTATTGGCGGCTTTGATTCATCTTTGCTATTTGTCAGCAAAACATCAGCTCTGTACTTTTTACTCGATTCATATTCATTAACAGATTTTTCTATTGTTGCTGTATCATAGTCAAGTTTCAAATCTTCGGTTATTTTCTCATTTACTTTACAATCTGCATAACATTTTTGGTTGCAAGCGACCTCCGCATTATAAGAAATGTAGAAATGATCAGATTTATCAAACTTCTCTTTCAATCGAAGTTTTGCAAGTTCATGAAGATATGTTTCCCCTTTACAAACTGTATCTTCTTTATGATAAAAATGATGACGTCGAATATCTCCAAGTCTAGGCACTAATTGCTTTCCACACGAAATACAATGATATTCATGTTTTCGGTCCTCGTTCGAAACATCATTTATATCGACAAGGTTACCGATTTCGTCAAAAGCTGATCTATATTTAATTTCTTCCATATTATAATCTTTTATTGCATTGTATCTCTAACTCTAACATATTTAGATGGACGATTATTCTCATCTACAGGCTTAAAATTGATTTGAACCTCAGCATCAAGAAAATATGCAATTCTGTTAAGTATGTCCAATCCTACAGCATGTTTGCCTTGTTCAATTTTTGAAAGATTGGACGGATCTATATGGCAATGAAATGCTAATTCTCTTGCAGACATCCTTTTCTCTTCTCTAAGTTCACGTATTCTGTTGCCGATTCTTCTTCTCTGTGCCTCAATTGGAGACACAATTGTCTCAAACATTAGTCCTAACATTATTCTTTCTACAGAACATGTTTGAATAAAGCCTAATGCTTGTGCACAAGATTCTGAGTTGTCGAAACAATACCCAACCTTTTCAATTATCATATTCTTTTCTTCCTCAGTTTTAGCTGGTGCTATCGTGAGATGTCCAAGAAACTCTTCTCCTCGGACAGTAACAACCCTTATTTGGTTATCATTTATGAACTCTACTTTCGTTTTCATAAGCTGTTTATTTTGATGCAAAAATAATAAAAAATCAGCACAATGGGTAGATTTACCCATATTTATTTACCTATCATACAAAAACTCTTAAAATTCCTCATTATTGTTGCTTCATGATACGTTTCCACAAACAAAAAATCAGTACTGTCTTCCAGACAGATTCTTCCACACTCTTCTACACCCGAGACTTCGTCCCGGGTTACTCTCGCTTCGCTCTGTATTGCCTTCCAGGCAACAAACATAGAGACCACATTTCTCGCGTCTGGAAGACGCTATTTCTGTAACCGGGGATGCCGAAGTGTGCTACGAAGTAGTACACTGGCATCCCAGGCTTATCATGCATCCTCAGGCTTATCATGCATCCTCGGCTTATCATGCATCCCAGGCTTATCATGCATCCTCAGGCTTATCATGCATCCTCAGGCTTATCATGCATCCTCAGGCTTATCATGCATCCTCAGGATATGCAAACGACACAAAAAAAGAGACGTTGCGATGCAACGTCTCTGCAAAAAAATAATCGTATAAACGTATTATTTTTTAAGTTGTGGATTCTGTGGCTGAGGTCCGTTTGCCTGGCTCATATCACAGTTTCCAGTGAACTTAGCGTTAGGTTCAACTGACAATATCTTTGTCTTGATTTCACCTTCAACTCGTGATGTCGCCTTCAAATGAAGAGCCTCTGTCACAACTAGTTTTCCAGTAAACTTACCTAAGATCTCCGCATTTATACACTCCAATGTGCCTTCCATAGCACCATTCTGACCAATGATGACTTTTCCTCTACACTTCAATGTTCCGTTGATCTGTCCGTCCAAACGGAAATTTGTGTCAGAAGTGATGTCTCCCGTCATCTTTGTTCCAGCCGCAATAATATTATACTGCGAGCTCTGTGTTTCGTTTTCCTTTGACATAAATTTGCTGTTTATGTTAAACTTTCATTAATATGCTGATTTGAACTGTTCAAGGAATCTCACGTCGTTCTCTGAGAACATACGCAAATCCTTGACTCTGTACTTCAAGTTTGTGATTCGCTCAACACCTAGTCCGAACGCATAACCTGAATATACTTTGCTGTCTATGCCACATGCCTCCAACACTGCTGGATCCACCATGCCACATCCTAGGATTTCCACCCATCCTGTGTTCTTGCAGAATGCACAACCTACTCCTCCACAGATGTTACATGAGATATCCATCTCCGCGCTTGGCTCTGTGAATGGGAAATATGACGGACGCAAACGGATCTGTGTCTGCTCTCCAAACATTTCCTTGGCGAAATATAGCAATGCCTGCTTCAAGTCGGCAAACGATATGTTCTTGTCGATATACAATCCCTCCACCTGATGGAAGAAACAGTGTGCACGGTAGGAAATTGCCTCATTACGGTATACTCTTCCTGGGCAAAGCACACGGATTGGCGGCTTCTGGCTCGTCATCACACGCGACTGCACTGATGATGTATGTGTACGTAGCAGCACGTCTGGATCACGAGTGATGAAGAATGTGTCCTGCATATCACGTGCCGGATGCTCTGGTGGGAAATTAAGCGCTGAGAAGACATGCCAGTCGTCCTCCACCTCTGGTCCCTCTGCAATAGAGAATCCAATACGTGAGAATATATCTACAATTTCATTCTTTACCAATGACAATGGGTGACGTGTACCGACCTCGATTGGATCTGGTGTACGTGTCACATCTGGTGCATCTGCCTGAGCCTGTTTAGCCTCAAACTCTGCCTTCATCTCTGCGATACGTTCAGTGGCCTTTGTCTTCAACTCATTCAAAAGTCCACCAATCTCTCTTTTTTGATCTGCAGCAACATTCTTGAAATCATTGAACAACGAAGAAATCTCTCCTTTCTTGCTCAAATACTTGATTCTAAGTGCCTCCAACTGCTCTGCATTCTCCGCTGAAAGCTTGGAAACCTCTTCAAGAAGTTCACTAATTCTATCTTTCATTTTATTGTAATTTTTTCATTTTTTTTACTTCTCTGCATACATCGTCGTAGATGCCTCCAGGCAGAAAGAACCTCACGTCTCTGCCCTTCTCCACCGATTCTCTGATGAATGTCGACGACACTTCTATAATCGGTGTTTCGATTCTACTCATATTATTATATGGCAGTTCATCCGTGTATCCTCGACGTGGATATACCATGACGTGATACTTTTCAAGAATCTTATCATAGTTGCGCCACTTTGAGAAAACCTCCACATTGTCGGCTCCCATCAGCAGTATATATTCGTGCTCGGGATGCTCTCGTCTCAAATATTCCAAAGTGTCGTATGTGTACGACGGAATTGGAAGCCCAAACTCAACATCTGAAACCTCAATCTTGCTGTACCCTTCCACCGCCTTACGAAGCATATTAAGTCTCACTTCGTTTGGAAGCAATGTATTGCCTGCCTTCAACGGATTCAACGGTGACACTATCATCATCACCTTGTCGACATTCCCATACTCAGCCACATAATTCGCCAAAGCGACGTGACCGATATGGACTGGATTGAATGAACCGAAAAACAGTGCAATTTTCATAAGCGTCGGGATATTTATATTAGATTATGCCTCCAAATATTCCTTGATGACTCTCTCGATCTCTGCCTTGGCTGTCTCCAAATCATCGTTTACGACTACCTTGTCGAACTTGTCGGCAAAAGACAACTCAAAAGCGGCACGCTCTATTCTCTTCTCAATCACCTCTGGAGCATCTGTCGCGCGACCGACCAGACGGGCACGCAAGGCTTCGATGCTTGGCGGCTGGATGAAAACAGACAACGCTCTCTCTCCGTAGAATTTTTTGATGTTCATTCCGCCCTTCACGTCGACATCGAAAATAGCGACTTTTCCTGCCTTTATGATTCGCTCCACCTCACTTTTCAAAGTGCCGTAGAATTTGTCTGTGTAGACCTCCTCATACTCAAGGAATTCGTCGTTGGCAATCTTCTGTCTGAACTCCTCGGGTGTAAGGAAATAATACTCCACTCCATTCTGCTCAGTGCCACGTGGTGCGCGGCTTGTGGCTGAGATTGAAAACTCAAACACGTCCATCTTGCTCATCAAATGGTTGATGAGAGTGCTCTTGCCCGAGCCCGACGGTGCGGAAAATATTACGATTTTATCTTTATTCATACACATATATTATAGTACGTTAAGCACCTGCTCCTTGATCTGCTCAAGTTCGTCTTTCATCTTCACCACGATCATCTGCATCTCTGCCTGATTAGATTTGGATCCAAGAGTGTTGATTTCTCTACCCATCTCCTGAGCGATGAATCCGAGTTTCTTTCCAATCGACTCCTCTTTCATTGCCATCGTCTCGTAGTAGGCGTTGATATGGTGGCGCAGACGGTTTTTCTCCTCGCTCACGTCAAGCTTCTCAATGTAGAAAATCATCTCCTGCTCGAAACGGTTCTTATCAACATCCACATTCAAAGATGCGAGACTCTCTCTGATTCGGATCTTGATGTTCTCAACACGGCTCTTCTCGAATGGCTCGACACTTTCAAGCAAGCTTGATATTGCCTCCAGATTCTTAACAAACACGTTTTTCAAAGAGACTCCTTCCGACTTACGATATTCGACGATCTTAGTCAACGCCTCTTCCACTACCTTCTTTGCTGCTTCCCACTCTTCCTCATCAATCTCAGCAAGCTCATTCTGCATCACGTCTGGCATACGAAGAAGAAGAGTCATCCAATCAGCCGGTTCTGCGACACCCAGCTCTTTCGCCGCATCTGAAATCTGGTTCTTGTAGGATGCAAGCACCGTCTTATTTATCTTGTTAGACGTCTCCGCCTCTTTCGACTCAACATACAACATGAAATCCACTTTACCTCTCGAAAGTGCATTTCCAATCATTGTGCGCAATTCAATCTCTTTCTCTTTGTATACAGAGGGCATCCGAACCGAAAGATCAAGCTGTTTGCTGTTGAGCGACTTGATCTCGACGATGAATCTTTTCTTTCCATATTCACCGATCGCACGGCCAAACCCGGTCATCGACAATACCATAATCTCAATTTTTACACTAAAATTAAGGCAAAAATAACTTTTTAATTTCGTTAAGTGAACTAATTTGTGTATAAAGTGGTACTTTTGTTAAAAAAATATACGGAATTATGGCAACAATCATAAATATCGAGACCTCCACATCGTCTTGTTCGCTTGCTTTGGCGTCGGACGGGGAAATTTTATTTTCGGCTTGCGACCCTACTGGAATGAATCATGCCAAGCTGCTTGGAGGATATGCGAAAGAGGCTGAGAATGTGTTGAAAGAGAAAAATTTGCATCTCGACGCGGTATGCGTGAGCAAAGGTCCGGGATCATACACTGGTTTGAGAATCGGTGTCTCGATGGCTAAAGGATTATGTTTCGGCGCTGATGCAAAACTTATTGCTGTCGACACTCTCGCATTGATTGCCCACACTGCGATCAAATCTGGAGCTGTGAAGCCGGGAGCATTGGTATGCCCGATGATTGACGCCAGAAGAATGGAGGTGTACGCATCTTTCTTCGACGACAGCCTCAACCAGGTAAGAGCAACGTCGGCTGATATCATAGATGAAAATTCATACGCTGAATATCTCGGAAACAAGGAGGTCTTTTTCTGCGGAAACGGATCAGACAAATGCCAGAAAGTGTTGACGGGAGCAAACGCAAAATTCATTCAGAACATCATTCCTCTTGCTGAAAATATGGTGGATTTGAGTGAAAGGAAATATACGGAGCAGAAATTTGAAGACGTTGCATATTTTGAGCCAGAATATGTGAAAGAGTTCGTGGCTACAGTAGCGAAAAATAAAGTTTTGGGATAATGAAGAAAGCACTGATTATTATTGGTATAGCACTTGGAGTCATCTTAGTGGCATTAGTTGCAGCAGGATTCTATATCGTGAACGCCAACCTTGCGATGGAGCATCGCGGACAGGACATAGAGGGATCGTACAAAGAGATGAAAGGGTATTATCCGGAAATGATTCCATGGCTCGACTCATTGCAGAAGACGGGAGGGTTGAAAGACTCCACATTGCTTCGTGATGGCGACACAAAGGTGCACTACTACTATGCGTTCGCCCCACAGCATACTGGCAAGACAGCAGTCGTCTGTCACGGCTACACGGATAATGCGATACGTATGTTCATGATTGCCCGCATCTACAATCAGGTGCTCGGCTACAATATAATCGTGCCAGACATGCCCCACGCTGGAAATAGCGAGCCAAACCATATCAGCATGGGATACTACGAAAGCCAGATAGCAAGAAAACTTGCAGCGTCGGCTCAGAATATTTTCGGCGACGACACCACAAAAGTAGAAATTGTGGTGCATGGAATATCAATGGGAGCAGCCACAACAATGATGACAGTCGGCGACGACAATGTGAATAAAGAGCTGAATATCAAATGTGCGGTGGAGGATTGCGGCTACACATCTTGCTGGGATGAATTCTCACAGGAGATCACCAACTCTTATGGCATACCTCCTTTTCCACTGCTATACGTCGCTGATTTGGTCTGCGACATCAAGAACGGATGGTGTTTCCACGATGCGTCTCCTTTGGAAGCCGTGAAAAACACGTCGCTTCCTATCTTTTTCATCCACGGCGACAATGACGACTTCGTCCCTACTAAAATGGTCCACACCCTTTACGACGCCAAAACAAAAGGAGACAAGGAGTTGTGGGTTGCCAAAAGTTCAGAGCATGCCTTTTCTTACCACGACAACAAGGATGAGTATATCCAAAAGACGAAACAGTTTGTGGAGAAATACATGGAGTAAATTAGAAATGCTAAATGCTAAATGCTAAATGCTAAATGCTAAATTAAAATAAAAAAATGCTGAATGCTAACAGCCAACAGCTTTAAGCCATAAGCCAAAAATATGATCGAAAAACATTATAACATATCAGACTACACAGATGTTGAATCACCATGCTATGTGGTAAGTGAAAAACATCTGCGCGCCAATTTGAGCCTCATCAAATCTGTGGCGGAGAGTGCAGGAGTGGAAATCATCATGGCATTCAAGGCCTTTGCGTTGTGGAAAGTATTCCCAATCGTGCGTGAATATATCAGTTGCTCCACAGCCAGTTCACTCTCAGAGGCGAATCTTGCCGTCGACGAGATGAAAAACCTTGCCCATACGTATGCTCCCGTCTACACGGATAAAGAATTTGATGAGATCGCGAAACTCTCGTCGCACATTACATTCAACAGCATATCGCAGTTTGAAAAATATAAGAATCGTCTTGAAGTAGACGGAAGGAAAATCTCGGCCGGATTGCGAATCAACCCCGAGTATTCAGCTGTGGAAACAGACCTCTACAACCCATGCGCACCGGGCAGTCGTCTTGGAGTGACGCTCGACAATCTGAAGAAAGCCGACCTTACCGGCATCGACGGATTCCACTGCCACACACTATGTGAAAGCACATCGTATGAGCTAGAGAAAACACTAAAAATCATAGAGGAAAGATTCGGTGAGTTTCTGCCAAAAATCAAGTGGCTCAACATGGGAGGCGGCCATCTTATGACTCGTGCCGACTACGACACCGACCATCTCATCTCTGTGCTGAAAGCGTTCAAGAGCCGACATCCGCATCTGCATATCATCCTTGAGCCGGGAAGTGCATTCGCTTGGCAGACGGGGGAACTTGTGGCTGAGGTGCAGGATATTGTGGAGAATCACGGAGTCAGGACAGCCATATTAGACGTGTCGTTTGCATGCCACATGCCAGACTGTCTGGAGATGCCATACAAACCAGCTATCTTGGGAGAGGTGGAAGACAGAAGCACCCCATACGTCTACAGAATGGGAGGCAACAGTTGTCTGAGCGGAGATTTTTATTCAGACTGGACATTCGACCACGAGCTAAAAGTCGGAGAGAAAATCGTGTTTATGGATATGAACCACTACACGACAGTGAAGACAACGATGTTCAACGGTATCACCCACCCGTCGATCGCCCTACGCAAAATGAACGGCGAACTTGAACTGTTAAGGAAATACACCTACGCCGATTATAAAAACAGAATGGCGTAGAGACGTAGAGACGTCGTATTACGGCGTCTCTACTAAACCACACGTTTTTGAGATTATTGGCGAAAAAGCAGAGATCTATATCACTGAAATTCAGCAAACAATAACATATTCGCAAAGCAAGGAGGCCACTGATCACTCGGTAGCCTCCTTTTTAGGATTTTATTACGAAATAATATAATATTATGAGATCTAGTTTTAGAGTATAAAGCAATTCAATCGAAATTTAAAAATACGGTACAAAGGGATTTGTATAATCCCCACATATTTCTATATTTCAATTTGAGATCTATTTTTGTTATTAGATTTTAGTCTAGAATAATTTGAAGTTGTTTAAGTTTTAGTTGTCTAAATTGCCACGCAATTGATTTATTAAATAAAATCATAAATTTATACTGCCCGTTCTAACAAACTTGCAGATATGAAAAGTCAGTGAGTTCCACCATTAACATTATTTGTGGAACGAGCTCTACAGCAAAATATTTAATTAAAATTTAAACGATTTATTAAGTTATATGAAAACTGCAACCTAAGATTTAAGTTGGCTTCACCACATTTAACGGGAGGCATTTCCTGCGTCTATTTTCTGCCCGTAATTAAAAATCTCCTTTTGTTTCACTTACCATTCGATTGTTTTCCCAATCGTCTTCAACAAAACTAATTCATGGATTTAAGAAATGCAAACATTCCACCAGAAAAAATAACTGAATTATATTGTCAAACATAAATATATTGAAAAAATAGAGACGCACACAAATGCGTCTCTACGAATATATGCCAGTCCTTTGTGGCTATTATGATCGTATCCATACTCATATATTTTAGCACTTCAGCTCGTCTATCGTTTTCTGCAAGTTGGCAAGAAACTTTCCTGCGTGTGCCCCATCCATCTGTGTGTGGTGGAACTGAAACGAAAGATTCATATAATATCTGAAGAAATGTCTCGAATAACGTCCCCAAATAATGAACGGATTATTGAAGATGCCACTATACATTCCTCCAGCAAATTCCAACTCCGTGTCGATGATGGCAGACGTGCCGATCACCATACACTCTCCAGACAAATCCCTGTCGACACAACTTTCCGCAACTTCCGCCGTGTACTTCAAGTAATCACGATAGTAGGAGTCAAAATCCCCGGCAAACTCAACGTCGCAAGAGCTGACTTCGCCTGTGCGATTCTTTACCATCGTGTTTATGGCAATACTGTCGTACTTCATCAGTTTATCACCTTCAGGCAACAGATAAAACTCTTTCTGGGCTACTGCCGTCTTTCCAATACAAAAATCCATAAGCATATTAAACTTCAACCGTTTCTTTTTGCTTATTCTGACAAGATTGGTGACATCGAGTTTCTTCACAAAAACAAGCATGGGATTTGGAGCGTTTTTCCAAATCTCAAACTGTGATCCTCGAGTTGTATCTTTAGGGTTTACTTCTGTCTTCATTCTTATCCGCTATAACGACAACTTTATTCCACAGAGATTCCGACCATGACAGTCTCGTCCTCCTGAGTATTCCAGACAACAAAAAAGGCAGCTGAAAAAACAACTGCCTTTGTATTTGTGGCTCGCTTGGGGCTCGAACCCAAGACCCCATCCTTAAAAGGGATGTGCTCTACCAGCTGAGCTAGCGAACCATCGGTCTCAAAACCGAGTGCAAAAGTAATGCTTTATTTTGAATTTGCAAATTATTAGCCCGCAAAAGTGATTTATTTAGTTGTTTAATGTCACAAAATCGATGAATCATTCCAAAATCATGGATGATTTATGAGGAATTTTCATTCGTCTACGTGCTTAAAGGTTTCAGAACACAGCCATTATTTATTTGATATGATTCTCGCTATAAGATTCGACGGTACGGTCGTGCGAGGGATTTTCATTTTAAACCATCTGCTCAGTGGGAAATCAAGTCCGATGCCATGCATATAGTTGTAGGTTGCGAAACGGAGTCCCTCACCCATTTTCTCACTGTCATAGTCGATTTCCTCTTCAAATGGGATTTCATTGTTGCAGAATGAATTGCACGCGCATTTTGCCTTGTCCACACCAAAATCCTTTGGATTCTGTCCGCTTGGGCTATGCACCGTCATCGCATAACGATGCCAAAACGCGGAATGCACCAACCCATTTGCAAAGAGTTGTCGCACCACCTCAAGCGCATCTATACACTCCTGGAATGTCTCAGTCGGGAATCCATACATAAGATATGTGTGCACCATGATTCCTGCGTCTGTGAGATGTTTGCAAGCCAATGTTGTCTGCTCTATCGTCACACCCTTACGCATCAGTTTGAGAAGACGGTCGCTCGCCACCTCAAGTCCTCCGCTGGCTGCGATCATTCCGCTTTCGGAAAGCAGTTCACACAATTCAGCTGTATAAGTCTTGTCGAAACGGATATTTCCCCAATAGCTGACGACCATTTTTCTACGCTTTATCTCCAAAGCCACCTCCTTGAGCAGACGTGGGGGCATAGCCTCATCCGTGAAATGGAAGCCACTCTCGCCAGTCTGATTCATCACACTTTCCATACGGTCGACGACGATATCCGCGCTCGGAGCGTCGTACCGTCGGATATAGTCGAGCGTGACGTCGCAGAAAGCACACTTCGCCCAATAGCAGCCGTGAGCCATCACCAACTTGTTCCAGCGTCCGCTCTGCCAAAGCGTGTGCATCGGGTTGCTTCCCTCCGTCGTGGAGATATAGAGATCAAGTTTTAGTCCACTGAAATCAGGGATGCCAGTGTCTGCAAATCTCACATTTTCAGAATCATTGCCACTGTAAACGATCTTTTTTCTGTCGGCATCAAGATGGTAAGTTCTGACCAGTTTATCCGCATCTGTTTTTCCCTCAAGATATTCGCAAAGACGTTTGAGTGGCAACTCACCGTCGTCAAGAGTAAGATAGTCGACGTAGTTGAAAAATCTGGCATCGGAAATTTGGCGAAGCTCCGTATTTGGATAGCCGCCACCAGCAGTCACCGCCACTTCTGGATAGTTTTGCTTGATATGTTGGGCACACCGTAGAGCCGCATACAAGCATCCAGGGAACGGAATAGAAAAACCTATCAGCTGTGGCGAGCACGACTTGATTTTTTCGTCCAGCAACTGAAGCATCCACTCGTCGGTGAGCGACAAAGGAGCCTGGAGCGATTTTTCCACTTTGTCAAACTTAGGAGCGTAACTGCCGAGATGTTCCGCATAACGCACAAGGTCGAAATGAGGAGACACCATCTCACGAATATAATCAGCAACGTCTTCTATATACTTAGTGGCGAGATAGCGAGCCTCATCCGTTTTGCCAGCGAGGCCGAAAGCCATTTCAGTGTCGATCAGATTCTCAAAACGTGGACCTTCAGGCAGCAAAGTGTGATTGGCGATTCTTCCGGCAATCGTATGGTCCTTTCCACGTAGGAAACGCATCACCGTCTCCACGCAATTGATATAATCCTCACGACCGTCGAAAATAAACTGCATCGCCTCATTCTTAGGCTTTTTCTCGCTGTGACGGAATATTTCCGTCAACCCATTTCTGCTGTAGATGCGGTCGACGAGTTCGATACCAAGATCCATCTGTTCCACCTGATGTCCGAGAGTTTTCAAGAACCCCTTCAGCACCATAGTCGCAGGATACGGCGTATTGAGCTGAGTCAGTGGCGGTGTGATGAGGAGAATTTTCATTGCTGCGTTATTATTATTAAAAAAAGAGACGCGAAAAAAACATTCGCGTCCCCTTGTATATCATAACGATATTTCAAAACCTAAATCTTGACACGCACATCCGTGCGTCTCTACGAGTATTAAACAAGGTAATTTTCGCTGATTGACTCATTGTCTAGCACACGGCGGATAGTGTCGGCAAACAAAGGAGCAACGCTCAACGCCTTAGCCTTCTTGCAGGACTTGTTGAATGGAATAGAGTTAGTGAAGATCAACTCCTCCAAGCTTGATTCCATAACGCGAGTAGACGCAGGATCACTCATCACTGGGTGAGTAACGATAGCGCGCACACTCTTAGCACCGCCGTTAGCCATAAGGTCAGCAGCCTTTGTAAGAGTACCAGCAGTATCTACCATATCGTCGAGGATGATTACGTTTCTATCCTTAACATCACCGATGATAGTCATCTCGCTGACAACGTTAGCCTTCTCACGGCTCTTGTGGCAAAGCACCATTGGCACACCAAGATACTTAGCATAAGAGTTGGCTCTCTTACTACCACCAACATCTGGAGACGCGATTGTCAAGTTTTCAATCTTCATGCTCTGGATGTAAGGCAAGAAGATAGAAGATGCGTATAGATGGTCAACTGGTATATTGAAGAAACCTTGGATCTGATCTGCGTGAAGGTCCATAGTGATAAGGCGATCAATACCAGCTGTAGCAAGCATATCAGCAACAAGCTTTGCACCGATAGCAACTCTTGGCTTATCTTTTCTGTCCTGACGTGCCCAACCGAAGTAAGGGATTACAGCAACAATCTTATAAGCAGAAGCACGCTTAGCAGCGTCTACCATAAGAAGAAGCTCCATCAAATTGTCGGCATTTGGGAATGTAGACTGAACGATAAACACATAGTTACCACGAATACTCTCTTCGTAGCTTACTCCAAATTCACCGTCAGCGAAGTGCTGTACATTGCACTTACCGAGCGGACAACCCAACTGCGCGCAAATCTCCTCTGCCAAATATTTGCTTTTAGTACCAGAGAAAACTTTAAAAGGTCTGTTCTCCATTGTTTTTTAGTTTGTTTTTGTTGTTGCCACAAAATTACTGCTTTTTTAGATTGGATGTTCTTTTTTCCGTCACTTTTTGCGAAAAATTGTGTTTTTCAGCATAAGAAATTATCAACAATGGGAAACGGGAGGATTGTGGATAAAATAGTTTAAAAGGGATTTTCAAACATAATCACAGAATAGGAAAAGACCAGTCATGATAAATCTACGACAAAAGTATCATCTGATAACAAACAAGCCATTTTAGAGGAGATCTCCAAAACGGCTTGTTTTATAATACAATAGAACAAATCTATATCTAACCTTTACTTATTAACTACGCCTCGAACATTTCGTCCCATTTCTTGGGCAGCGTTGCTAACTTGAACCATACGGGAAGAGTTTGAAATTCTTGCATGGTACGATGCCGCATCATATGCAGAAGTACCATCATATCCGTAAGTACTTGTCCAATAAGTTGCTGCTGTTCCTTCTGCCTCAACAGTTGCTTTAGCATATCCGCAGAAAGGTAAGAAAATAACATTTTTATTCTTTTTGCTTATTCCCACCAAACCTGCGACACCAGAACCACCAAAGTCGGACGCTATTTTCCACTCACATTCTCTCGCCAACTCCAAAAACTCCTCACGCGTTGGCAAACGCCAATTGTCTCCCCAATTGACAGTAACTGCATCATCTGATGCCACCAATACCGTATCACCTGATGTTTTTGAATATCTTTCTTTAGCTTTATAATTGCTCATAACATATTTTTCCTTGACCTCAGTCTCTCCCCATGCATAAAAATCTCCATACTCTGTTGGGACTTTCGCACCAACATTATATGTTGCCCATAAAGTCCCGCTTTCAAGACCCATATCAACATAATCATAACCAGCAACCTTTCCACTGACCGTCACACTATCAGGAATGTATTCTGGCACATATTGTGCATAGATATCCAAATTGGAATGTACTTCAGTAAATGAAGAGTCGCTCCAGCCAACAAAATCATAACCAGCCAGCGATGGTGCGTTAATATTACCTGCAGATTTTCCCTCTTCTACACTCTTGCATAGAATGAGAGAACTGTCTGCTCTATAAAAACTTACTTTGTAGAGCTTCTTTTCAACAAGAGGTCCAGACACCGCACGGACAACCATACCATAGTAGCGGCTGTTTGCAGCTTCACTTTTAACTGCATCAGTTTCAAATTCCAATGTATATGCTGCATCGCTATATGATTCATAAACAGTAGACGACCAATAATAACCTGAAATGTCGCTCTTCATTCTGTCATAACAATAACCTGTAGTAGGGAAAAAAATTGTGTTGCCATTTATCTTACTAGTACCCACATTTCCACTAATACCTGAACCATTAAAATCGTCAGTCCATTTCCAATCACAAGATTCAGCCAATTCTACCTGCTCTTCATGAGTTGGCATTCTCCATTCTTTTCCCCAAGTTACAGTCACGACATCATCTTCCGCATCCAGAATTCTGTTGCCGTCGACCACTCCAAAATTACTATGGATACAATATTTTTTCACCTTATGATAATCTTCTTCATCAATCCACTTGTACGTATCCCAATAGTAATTATCTTTGGTTTCAACTTCTCCCCATGCATAATAATTACCTTTCTCTATAGGCTTTGTCGCTCCTACATTGTAAGTGGCCCATTTAGCACCACTTTTCAATCCGAGGTCGACGTATGCATAATTGTCTAGATAACCACTCACCGATACTCCATCTACAACAGTATCATTCGGAGCTTCAAAAAAATCAACCGTTTCTACATTATTCACTTCATAAAGTACGGTCTTACCGTCTGTGGTATTCACTCGCATATATGTCACCGATTCAGCCACAAACACCAGCGACACTGCGGAAACAAAAGAAAATATGATTTTTTTCATTTTATTATTGATTAAAACAAAACTGTTAGAATATATCATTTGCAAAAATACAATTTATTTCCCGACAAAACAAAATCACAATACATTTTATCAAAGGCAAATAAACAAACAAGCAACAAAAGTCTTTTCTGTGCAACAACTCATGCATAACATCCTTTTCATTACCTAATTTTTAATTTTGATATGCAAATCTTACACTTTTTCCTCCATATAACACTCATTCAACAGACAGACATCCAAAATCGCCAAATTTCACTACCTTTGCACTACAAACTAACGCAGACAAACATGAGAAGAGTATTTTTACAACTAATATGCTTGGCAGTTGCGGTCAGTGCCGTGGCTCAAAGCAAAATATATGTCCACCAAACGGATGGCACAACTGTGGCTTTCGATATCAGCAGGATAACTGAAATCAATTTCAGCGCTCCAGAAACGAGAATTTTTATAGTCAACGGGATCTCGTTCAAAATGAAAAAGGTCGACGCAGGGACATTCACTATGGGCATGATAGACGGAGACGAATATGGTGAGAGCTTCAATGAAATACAACATGAAGTGACTCTGACCAAAGATTTCTATCTCGCGGAGACGGAATGCACCCAGGAATTGTGGACAGCTGTCATGGGGACAAACCCAAGCCGATTCAAAGACAAGATGAAACCGGTGGACAACATAGAATGGGAAGACGCAAAGGCCTTCTTAGATAGACTGAATGAAATCACTGGCGAACAATTCCGTCTGCCTACAGAAGCAGAATGGGAATTTGCAGCCAAGGGTGGCAATAAATCTAATGGCTACCTCTATGCAGGAAGCGATAGCTTGGACGACGTAGCATGGAATGCAAAAAATGCTGTATTTGACACAAAAGATCCGACATATGGCACTCATTCCGTCGGAATGAAACAGCCAAACGAACTTGGATTTTATGACATGAGCGGGAACGTATGGGAATGGTGTGAAGACATGTTCAGCAAATATACCGATTCTCCACAAACCGACCCTCTTGTGTCCGACGGATTCCCTCACATCTTCAAAGGAGGAGGATGGGATTTTATGCCATATTACTGTCGATCTTCTCACCACTCCCTGCCAGGAAACAGATATTACGATGTAGGATTACGTTTTTGTTTGACAATTGAAAAATGATGGGACAATGAATAATTTTTTCGACACGACGATTTACGGCAACACACTGCATCAATGGTGTGTCGCCCTTTTATATCTAATCGGTGCTTTTACCATTGCCAAAACGACATTCTGGTTCATCAGAAAATTCGTGAAAAGATTGGCAAGCAAGACTAAGACTCGCCTCGACGATATTCTTGTCAATATGTTTGAGGAGCCTTTCGTGTTTGCCATTGTCCTGTTTGGCAGCTACCTCGCAATCAATCATCTGACTTTGCCTGATGTCATCACCGCATGGGCTTCCAAAATTTACACGTTCCTTGTCATCATCAACGTCACTTGGTTTATCGCACGTACTGTCACTTCCCTTATGGACAACTATCTGCGTCCAAAGATGCAGCAGTCGAATTCGATGGACAAACAGGTATACCCAATCCTGTACAAAATGATGGCTTCTATCATTTGGGGTATTGGCGTCGTCATGGCTCTCAACAATGCCGGATACGACATCACGGCTATGATTGCCGGACTTGGAATCGGTGGTTTGGCTCTTGCCATGGCAGCCCAGGATTCCGTCTCCAATTTCTTCGGCGGCTTCACTATCTTCACAGACCATCCATTTAAAGTCGGCGACAGAATCACTATCAACGGATATTCCGGCACCGTCTACGAAATCGGAATGCGTTCGTTCCGCCTGAAAACTCTTGAAGGCACTGAAATCGTGATTCCAAACTCTCAGGTGACAAACAGTATCATCGAAAACATTTCAAGAGCTCCGGCTAAAAAGATAGTTCTTGAATTGGGATTGACTTACGACACTCCTCCTGCAAAAATGCAAGAGGCTCAAAAAATATTGAAAGAAATCGCAAAAGATAATGTCGACGTGAATGACGATTACGCGACGTACTTCCTTACATTCGGTGACTTTTCTCTCGGCATCCGTTTCATCTACTACATCAAAAAAGGAGCCGACAAACTGCAGGTGCAGAACGACATGAATATGGAAATTCTCCGCAGATTCAATGAAGCTGGTCTGGATTTCGCATTCCCGTCGCAGACGATCTATATGGGGAATGCATAATTCATAATGCATAATTCGTAATGCATAAAATCTACCTATATGTAACGTCTAAATGTGGAGACGCCGTAATACGACGTCTCTACGTGGTGGCAATTCCATATTTCATTGGAGAAATTCCTCAGATGTATTTCCCGACAATTATGAATTAAATTTCGTCTTTTCTCGCAAACAGATTTGCCAAAATCGTGCCTGATATTGAATGCCATACACATGAAATGGCACATGGCACGATGCTCAACGGATTTGTTGCCATGAAGAATGTCGACGACAAGACAGTGGCAAGTCCGGCATTCTGCATTCCAATCTCAATAGAGACGGTGCGTTTCTTGGCAGTGGAGAATTTGAAAAATGTTCCAACCAAATAGCCGAGTATGTATCCTAATGTGTTGTGGCAGAACACTACCGAACACGTCAGCAACAACAGTTCAAATCCTCCGTTGATAATATGTGGGTGTACAGCGGAAATCACTCCTCCCACAATACAAGCCAATCCCAACACTGAAAACAACGGCATCGTCTTCTTGGTCTCCTCAAATTTCTCATTTCCACCGTAGAAATGGTTGACTGCAAAACCGATCGCAACAGGAAGGATAGTGACGTACAGAATATTAAGGAACATGCTTGGAGCATCCACGTCTACCCTCTCTCCTGCCAATGCAAGCACCAAGAATGGAGTGGCGACGGGAGCCAACAACGTAGAAACCGTAGTCATACCGACTGAAAAAGCGACGTCGCCCTTGCAGAGATAACTCATGATATTTGACGAGACGCCACCTGGACAACATCCCACAAGTATGATTCCGATGGCAAGCTGATTATCCAATCCGAACAGTTTGCAAAGCGAGTAGGCAATCAACGGCATGATTGTGAATTGTGCGCACGTTCCTATCAGGATGTCAAGCGGACGTGATAGAAGAATCTTGAAATCGTTGAGCGACAATGTCAACCCCATCGTCAACATGATGAATCCAAGAATCAAAGTTTGCGTGAGCCCTTTGACCCACGAGAACAACTCGGGAATGAGAATTGTGATGACGGCAATTGCGATGATGAATGCCGACGTGTGTTTCGTCATAAAGTTGACGAACGAATTGAATACTTTGTTTTCCATTATCTTATTTTTTTCTCAACACATTGATAAGCCACTATGCTGAACAACGCTATAAAAATCAGACAGGCCACCGTCATCATCGGTGCACTAAGCTCTCCTCCCCACAATCTCAAAGCGAAGTTGAATCCTACAGCATGAAGGAGGTAGACGGAATAACTATAGTTGCCGACCGCTGTGATTGGTTTCCATGCCACACACATTCGGTTGAAGCCAACAAACAGGATTGTGCCGACGCCATATGTAAGGAAGTAGCGGTACCACGTCTCCTGATGCTCCGTCGCAAAATTATAGGCGAGCAGAGTGATCGGAAGCAGTGCGATTATAAATGTCACGTAGAGATACCACTGCGTCTTTCTTGAAAAAATTCCGTCGTCGCACATTCTTGTGTAATAGCCAAGCAGCGACGTGATTGTCAGCAAAGGAAGCGCGACAGGCAGTTTCACATGGGCATATCCACGTGCGGCAGCCATCAGGATTGTGGAGACTACTACAGCGATGAACAAGCCAATCACTGTTTTCTCATTATCCAATCGTTTTCTGAAGACGGTGAACATCGCGCAAATCAGCAGTTCGATCGGCAATGTCCAGTAGCAGCCAAGGATATCCTGTTGACGGAAAAACATCTGCAACATGGTGAAGTTTGCGGCAATTGCTTTCCACGAAAATGTGTCTTTCAGTATATGGATTCCCTCTGATGAGAATACAGTGCCAAGGAACGCTATAGCGCAAATGATTGAGAACCAATATGTGGGATACAGACGTTTGAAACGTCCCCACCAAAAGTCTTTGGGAGACTTTCTCTTAACACTCACAACAAAATAGCCACACAGGAAAAAGAATATGCTCACACCGATTTTACCAGCGTCGAGGAAATCCACCGTCATGAAACTGCAAAAGGAGTTTTCCACCCCGTACACCTCCTGAATAGCAAGCCACAGATGGCAGAACACCACCAAAAGTGCTCCGACTCCTCTCAACGACTGTGCCCACTCCAATTTTTTCTTTTCTGCCGCCATTGTTTTTAATTATAATGCAAAATTAGGAATTATAAATGCGAAATGCTAAGAATATGTCCACAAAAAAAGGGCGATGATTTCTCATCGTCCTTTCACAATCTTAATTATTGATTCTTAATTTGCAAGACGGAATGTCACAGGCAACTGGAATTTTGTACGTACCTTTTGGCCCTGCATCTCTCCTGGAGTCCATGCTGGCATAGAAGAAACCACACGTATAGCCTCAGCGTCTAGTTTTTCATTTACGCTACTTAATACAGTCACATTCTGGATAGAGCCATCTTTATTAACGACAAAACCAACCACAACTCGTCCCTGAATTCCCATTTCCTGACAAATTGCTGGATATTTGATGTTTTTCATCAAATACTCCATCATAGCTTTCTGTCCACCTGGGAACAATGGAGCCTTTTCTGCAAACGAAACAATCGGATCCTCGTCCACAACTTCTGGCTCAGTAACTACAGGTTCATAAGTGACATTGTCATCTGTCGGTACTACAACATCCACAGGATCAACTGTCACATCGTTATCCACTGGTTTAATGATCGGAGGTATCACACGAGGTGGAGCTGACACTGCTGGCGGTGGAAGATTCGGTTTCTGGATAGTCACTGGAACCAATATTTCCGAGCCAAAGTAATCATCATGCGGCACAGGGGCTGGCTTCTTCACATCTACAGAAGACCACTCGAAGATAATGAAGAGGAATCCCAAAGCGACGACAAGACCCATCAAAAGAAAGTCGTGCGACTTATTCTCCAAGCTTGCGCTTTCAATTTTCTTGATTTCCATAAGCATTAAATTTAACAGGTTAATACTAAATTATCATATCTAACTCTCCGTCTAAGATAATTAAATATTTGCATTACTATTGTTTCTTCTCATTTTTTCGCTCATTTTTAACATTTTTTCACTTGGTTTCATTAAAAACATTGAAAAATAGCCAATTGCTCGCATTATCTACCAATATTAAACGTCTGACGGTGTAATTGGGGGAATCATACGTTTTTTCTGAAGAGACGCCATGATACTATTTGAGACGCCGTGATACGATTAGAGACGCCGTAATACGACGTCTCTACTGCAACAAAAAAAGGTGTATCAATAAATTTGATACACCTTCTAAATATCTTAGCTATTTATAATTAGCTTGCAAGACGGAAGAATACTGGAAGCTGGAACTTCGAACGTACCTTTCTACCCTGCTGCTCACCTGGTGACCATGCTGGCATAGACTTAACCACACGAACAGCCTCAGCGTCAAGTTTCTCGTGTACGCCACGGATAACCTCCACATTCTGGATTGTACCGTCCTTGTTTACGACGAATGAAACGATAACACGGCCCTGGATACCTGCCTCCTGACAAGCTGCTGGATACTTGATGTTCTTCATCAAATACTCCATCATAGCCTTCTGTCCGCCTGGGAATGCAGGAGCCTTCTCCACACGCATGAAGATTTCCTCCTCTTCTACCTCTTCTGGACCATTGTCTATAGGAGCAGCCTCAACAGCCTCACCTGTTTCCTCTGAAGATTTAATCTCAATGTCCTTAGTCTCAACAGTGTTTTCTACCACCTTGATCTCTGGTGCGACTACTGGTGGTGGAGCTACAGCTGCAGGTGGTGGCGGTGGAACGTCTTTCTGGACAGTCACCTCCATCATCTCCTCCTCTTCAAAGATGGCCTGAGCATCGCTTGTTTCAATCTTCTTCACATCTGTTGTTGTCCACTCAAAGAAGATGAAAAGGAAGCCCAAAGCAACAACGAGTCCCATCAAAAGAAAGTCTGACGACTTATTCTCTAGGCTCGCGCTAGCGGATTTTTTTACTTCCATATTCTATTTATAAATTTCGTTAATATTCTGCCTTTTATACAAAGTCACTAGCAAAAATAGTGAATTATTTGCTTTATCGCTCATTTTACTCAAAGTTTTTTTAACAATAAGCCACAAAAGACAAAGAATTCTTTTCTGCTTGTACTTAAATTATAAATTTGACTATAGGCTCAAGGATTATAATGGCGTAACACACTTAACAATCCTCGACTCGATAGCCGAATATTTAATTTGACCAGCAGTTATTCCACGTTATTGTTCATCTTTGAATAACGTAGCATCTGCTCCGCATAGCCTTCTTTGTAGTCCACCTTCACGTCGACTACCTTTCCATCTTTCTCAACCAACTGATAAGTAGGGTTGATGAAGCCTTTATATGGAGAGATATTAAGTTTCGCATATCTCTCCTTCACCTCTTTATGAAGTTCAGGATCAATATTTACACCATAATTCTCCACCAGTTTTCTTGCGGCCTCAAAATCTCCTTCCGACTTGATTCTCTGGATTTCTGCAAGCAAGTCGCCGAAAAGGGTTCTCAGTTTTTTGTAATCGTTGATTCTGACGTAGGTCTTCCCATCTCTTTTCTCCAATTCCACAACCTTGTCCGTGGCCCCTTTCTCATACACCCTGTGGGCAATCAACGCGCGATTACGCATGTGAGCCTCCTCTATCTGGTCGCCAAGGTTGATACGGACTAGCTGAGTCATCAGACCGTTCATCAGATATGTGTAGTACTCTGCTTTATAAGCGTCCTCTGTTGGCAACAATCCCAACTCCACCATCTTCGGATCAGCTGAGTAATAAAGTCCGAACAAATCTGCTCTTGCCTCCTCTACCGTCGCCCCATACGCTTTCAATGCGTCTTGGCTCACACCAGGCAACAATTGTCCGCTTCCATGTCCTAAACACTCGTGCAAATCGGTGTGGATATTGTCGGTGATGTAACCGTATTTTTCAATCATCTCTCTGTCGGCATCACAGTCTACAAACTCTTCCTTGAAGCCGTTTCCTTTCGCAGCCTGATCATAAGCGTATGTGATGTTTTCGATTGTCACCGACTTAGATCCGTAAGTTTCACGAATCCAATTGGCATTAGGGAGATTGATGCCGATAGGTGTAGCTGGATAGCAATCGCCAGCCAAAATCGCAGTTGTGATCACCTTTGCTGTCACTCCCTTGCACTCCTTCTTCTTGAATCTCGCGTCGACGGGAGAATTATCCTCAAACCATTGCGCGTTATCGCTCAGCACTTCAGTACGTTTAGTCGCTTCCAAATTTTTGAAATTGACTATAGATTCCCAGCTTGCCTTCAAGCCAAGCGGATCTCCGTATGTCTCGATGAATCCGTTTACAAAATCGACTCTTGAGGTTGAGTCGGCAACCCAAGCGATACTGTATTCATCAAACTTCTTCAAATCTCCAGTATTGTAGAACTCGATCAAAAGCTCGATCACCTTTTTCTGCCTATCATTTTCGGCATACGGAAGGGCATCCTTCAAATGACCAACAATCTTGTCGATTGCCTTGGCATACATTCCGCCCGACTTCCACACCTTCTCCACCAGTTTGCCTGCCTCATCCTTTGTCAACAATGAATTCAAGCCGTAAGAGATTGGTGATTTGTCTGTAGTGTCACGCATGGCATCGTAGAATTTCTCCACCTCTGACTGAGTCACACCATCATAATAATGGTTGGCAGACGTGGCTATCAAATCCTGTCCGTCTGCCTGATTGACACGTTTCGCATACAAAGTGGGATCAAACATCACGTCGACAAGCAAAGCCTTCTTTTCCGCAAGACTCTTGCCAGCCACATTAGCAAGCAATCCCGTCAACTTATCTTCTCCGATTTTCTCAAGACATCCGTTGAAGAAATCTTTTGAGAAATCCGGAAGGAATTTATCGCAAGAATAATGATGATGTATTCCGTTCGAGAACCACACACGTTTCAAATATTTCTCCAATGCATCAAACTCCGACGAGTTTTCTGCACCAATTTTCTCAGTGTAAATGGTCTCCAATATGCGACGGATAGGCAGATTGAATTTACAATTCTGATCAAAAAGAATATCACGGCCCTCTTCCGCTGCGAGAGAAAGATGATAGATCAGCAGTTTTTGATTCAAAGATAGAGATTCAAACTCTGGCACTTGATAACGCAAAATCTGAAGATCGTAGAATTTCTCCACGTCATATTTGAAATTCATTTCCATATCCGATAATTTGTTTTCCTCTTTATTTCCGCACGCTGTCAACATAGCGGATGCGATTAAACTAAAAAATATTTTTTTCATTACTCTTTATTTCTTACATCAACATTATCGTTGAAATACCATTTGCCTTCATGAAGATTATAAGTGTCGTAGGTGAAATCCGGTCCATAGTAAGATGGAATATCGGTGTACATCATACTTTCTGGCACGAGATGATCGAACACAATCATTTTTGCCGCATCATCATAATTCAGCACAATCTTTCCCTCAGCATTATATTCGAAGACATGGCGGCTCCACGTCTGTCTGCCCTTTTTTTTCAGCACCTGCTTTCCAAACGACGGTCTGCCAGACGCGTCCACACGAAGGACTTCTATCAGTTTATAGTGGGTGATCGACGAGAGTCCTGCCCAACCGAGCAAAATATAATAGTTGTCACGACGGTACTTCACATGGGCGATTTTATAGTAGAGAGCTCCATACCAGTTATGACGCTGGATTCGTTCGGTTGGCTGAGGCAAGAAGGGAGCTTTTTTTATGGTAAGTGCCTCAACGCGCGACCCTTTTCTCTGTTTTGTCTGAACAATCGA
>Ga0256406_1002207_pt1 | contig 28423 bp, 27 predicted proteins | sample RumenRJG_03DNA_FD_185986 | JGI IMG/M metagenome (GOLD analysis project Ga0256406, IMG submission 185986) | Bovine rumen microbial communities from Lethbridge, Alberta, Canada - RJG_03 | ecosystem: Host-associated > Mammals > Digestive system > Stomach > Rumen | place: Canada: Alberta | collected... | reverse complement strand
ATAGCTTTCCATGGCCGCAACTGCGCCGTCAGCTGCAGGGAAGTTCTGCCCTGATGGCGGACAGGGGTATGAATTAAACTTTCCAGTTTTTTAGGAATTCACTGGGAACACAGCATGACAGAGACAGCCCCGAACCAGCCGAGGCTCGCACCAAAACGCGGGGATGAGGATTTTGCTGTTTTCCGCGAAGATGGAATCTACTATGCAGACAAGACACAGTACCTGAAGCCACTCTTCTCAGGCACAGCAAGCAGGCTCCTGCTGCTCCGCCCCAGGCGCTTCGGGAAGACACTGACCATGAGCACCCTCCGCCGTTTCCTTGAGATGGACTACGAGCAACCGGGCGATACCTCGAGGCAGCATGAGCTCTTCCTGGGGCTTAAGGTAATGGAGGACCGGGAGTTCTGTGAGGAGCACATGGGGCGCCATCCTGTGGTGTTCCTCTCGCTCAAGGATGCCGGCGGTATCGGATTCGAAGGCGCATACCGCTCTCTTGCCGGGGCGATATGGAGGCTGGCCGGGAATTTCAGCTGGCTGGACGGCCCTGAACTTGCAGAAGATGAGCATGATTTCTTAAACATGCTCACTGGCTACAGCCATTTGAGGGAGCCGGACAACAGTTACTATGTGGAGCAGTCCCTGGTTTTTCTGTGCCGCCTCCTCAGGAAACGATTCGGTGACAGCCATAAGCCGGTGCTGCTCATCGACGAGTACGATGTGCCCCTCCAGAAAGCGGCCGCTGGCGGCTACTATGAGCCGATGAGCAGGTTGGTCGGGACAATGCTGAACAGAGCCCTTAAGGACCATGATGACATCTGCAAGGTCATTCTGACAGGATGCCTCCCGGCCACAGGGGAAGCAATTTTCGCCGGGGTGAACGGCCTCTGCATTGACACTGTGCTTGCCCGGGGAAACGGCCTCAGCGCCGCCATCGGCTTCACGCCGGATGAGGTCAGGGCCATGCTTGAGTATTACGGCTTCGGGGATTTGTACGAGAAGGCCGCTGACTGGTACGAAGGCTACAGCATAGGCGGTGAGGATCTCTTCTGCCCGTGGGATATCACGAGCCACGTCAGGGAGCTGTGCCGGAGCAGGGATCCCGCAGCGGTCAGGCCCAAATCCCACTGGAACCTCACGACCAGCAGCAATTTCATTGCCGGGTTTATGCCGCGCCTTGCCCCGGAGGACGCGGAGTGCCTGCAGGATCTGATTGCGGGAAGGAGCATATCGCTGCCGGCGTACAAGGGGATGAGCTATGGCACCCTTGATTTCAATAACCTCCGCTCCTCAGAGTTCTGGAACATTCTCATTTATACCGGCTACCTGACTCTTTCCGGAACCGGCAGCGGCGGCGCAAACGAGCTCCGCATCCCGAACAAAGAGATCCTCAGATACTTCAGGGACAATATAAGCGGCTATTACAGGAACACCTGGTCAAGGGAGTACGACACTCTCGTCAGAGGCCTTATGGAGAGGCTCCTTTCCGGTGATTCAGGAGGCGCGGAAGACTCCATGAGCGCTCTTCTCGGCGGCTTTGTCCCGCTGGAGGAGAATGCGCCCAAAGCTCCCCACGGTGATTTCTACAGGAGTTTCCTGGACAGCCTCTTTGCCGCGGCAGAGCACAGCATCAGTGACTGCAGAGTTCTGTACGGGAGCGGCTTTGCGGAGATCACGTTCAGATCAGCAGGCTGCACTTATGCCGCGGTGATCAGGATTGAATACGCGCCGGACAGCACCGCCGGCCTTCACACTCTCGCGGACCGTGCCCTGGAGCATCTCGAAGAGAATGTGTGCGCGAAAGCGCTGCTCTCCCAAACGAAGATAACGCATATCGCTGAATGCGGAATGGCCTTCCGCGGCCGCAGCTGCGCCGTAAGCTGCAGGGAGCTTCTCCCTGAGACGCCCGGCGCCTGACTTGCCCTGTCCCCGGATTCAGAAAAGTCCCTCAGTTTTCATCAGGAGCTCTCCTGACGCACCACCCCGCAGCCGCGACAGGCAGGATCTCACCGGCGGCAGCCTCGGGTGAGTAGTGCAGCTGCTCCTCAGGAAATTCATTCAGGGCCCTCACAAAGCCGGTCTGCCCTATGATGCGGGGTATTTCCTCCCCGGTGAGACCGCGGCTCCGCATCTCCTCACAGACTTATATCTTTTCTTCTGCTCCCCTGGAACTCTCTCAGCCATCAACCTGCAATCAGGGCTTTCGGGGGTTTCCGCGTCATAAGGCAATGGTATGCCATTGGATCTCCTCGCTGCAGTAAGCAGGATCTCAGAGGCTGCGGCCTCCGGTGAGCAGTACATCTGCTCCTCCGGATTTTCATTCATGGCACTCATGAAGCCGGTCTTACTGATAACGAATGGGATATCCTCATCCCAGAGCCCGCGGCGGCGCAGCTCCACGTAAACACAGGAGAGATATCTTTTCTTCCGCATTTCAGAAACAGCCATGCTCATTCCTCCCAGTCCGGGCCACAGGACAGAGACTCAGTGTTTTCCGGAAAATATCCACGATAGCCTCACTCCCCGGAAAGGACATCGCTCACCGCCTCCTCAATGGAGCCATAGCGCCTGTAAAGCTGCGGATGCTCCTTCATTCCAGGTCACTCATCAAGTGCCGCGCGGGTCTCCGCATTCGGCTCCTCTTTTTCCTGTTCCGCCTCTTCTGTGTCAAACGGCATGCCGCCGCATCTCACAACGCTCTGGAGGAACATCGTGATGGCAGTCTCCAGGTCAAGGCCGAGAGCACTCAGGATTCTCTCAGCATCTCTTTTGAGATCAGCTTCAACGCTGATGCTTATAGTTTCATATGACATTGCGCATTCTCCCTTCAGTACTGCCGGCATCATGGGCTCAGAAGCCCGCTCTCAATACCGGCAGGCAGCAGAATAAATCCCGGGCCCGCTGCCGCGATGTGAGGCAGCTCTCATGCCCAGCCTCATGTCTCCGGAGCTGCCCACGCTCCGGCGAAATACGAGCATCACGCCCCGGAAGGCGGCTTATCGGGCTCCTTGCCGTCTTCCCTGCACCACCCGAGATAATCATCGACTGATTCGCGGAAAGCCTTCTCTGCGTCACTTAAGCATCAAAGGTGATGACATCCCGCGTGTTGATTACTTCACCGTGAAAAATCCCTGCCACGTCATCATATTCCGCCTGGCCGGCATAGCCTTTGTACTCCATCATTCCTCACGTTCTCCCTTGATGCCTGCTGCCCGCGGAAATCAGCGCATTATTCTCACTTCGCCTCTGCACGCGGCATCTCCGGGATGCAGTGAAACACAGACCGCGCGCTCCGGGCTCTCTCGTACGCGCGGGCATGCCCGAGGTTTCAGCGCCCGGCCATCAGCAGAGGCTCATCATCCGCCAGGACTTTCCGTACAGAACCCGGGCATGCAGAGCCAGCGCCTTCAGATGCTTTTATCACTTTTTCATGCCCTGAACAAGAACAATCCGTCATTCCCGCGTCAGTGAGTGCCATGCAGCACAGAATCTGTCCATCGGCCATCCCTGACAGGAATTCATCCTGCCTCACGCTGCAAAGGCTGCCTGGAGTCACTGTCACCTGAGACGGAACTCAGGTAAGCCTCTCAGCATGATGATGCCTCAGCAGATTGATCACGAGGCAAGTTATTCCGGGAGGCAGATGAAAACGCTCAATTCCCCCTTGCGCAGGAATTCAGCCTTGAATCACCGGCTTCAGGGCATCATCAGGGATTCGGACGCTGCAGCGGTGATTGTGCCTCACGCCATGCAGGATCTGCTTCTCAGAATCGCCCATGCAGAACGCCCGCTGCGGCTGTGAGACCAGGAAAAGACGCCAGGCCGAGGGCATAGCCATCGCGAAGAAGTCCGGGATCTATACCGGCCGCAAGCCGGATCTGAAGAGGAGTGAGGTAATCAGAACGCTCAGGAAACAGAGTCTGTCCTGACAGAAGATCGCGGAAATGACCGGCTGCCCAGCCGCGGCTGTGTACCGGGCAGTCAATGAAAAATAAATTGAATGACCCGTTATGGCATATGAGATGCGAATGGAATGTTGCAAACATCTGCCGGTCAGATATGATAATCAATGCCGGCTGAACCGGCTGCTTACAGGAGAGTGACCATGACGATTGATGGACTGAAGAAGAAGTGTCTGAACTGGCTCAGGCGTTCCACAGATGCAGGGAAAATGACCATGACAGTTGATGAACTTAAGAAGAGGGAAGAGGAGCTGATTCAGCTTTGGAATGACGGGAAAATCGACGATGACGAGTTTGATGAGCAGATGAAAAAGCACATGCAAGAGCTGATTCAGCTCAGGAAGGACGGGAAAATCGGCTGGTACGAGTTCCTTCTGTCCTATGGCGGTTACATTTCCAGCTGTTACAGCGGATGGCTTGAAGAAGGACACGGGGCTGATGAGGAGGATGCGAAAAATTTTCTTCGTTCTTCTGATCCTGCAATTCTGATTTTATTGAAAGATGATGGCCTTATTACAGAGAATGAGTTTCTCCTCGGAGAAAATACCGAATTTCATGAGGAATATCTGGCCTGGCTTCATGGAAGGGAACCCACCGAGGAAACCGCAGAGAAATTCAAAAAGAGTAAGGAAGAGCTGATTCAGCTCAAGAAGGACGGAAAAATCGGCTGGAACAAGTTCCTTCTTTCCTATAGCAAGTATCTTTCCGCCCCTTACATCGAATGGCTTGCAGGACATGAGCAGAACGATGTGAATGCGAAAAACTTTATTCTTTCTGACGGTGGGATTCTGAATATATTGGAAGATTATGGTCTTGTTACAGAGAATGAGTATCTCCTCGGAAATACCGAATTTCATTTCCAATATATGGTCTGGCTTAATGGAAGGGAACCAACCGAGGAAACCGCAAAGGAATTCAATAAGATTCCTCTTGAAGAACTTATGGAAGGTGTAGAATACTAAAATTTTCGCTCGTCTTACATCCAAAAGCCCCTGACAGCTGAAAAGCTGTCAGGGGCTTTTTGTTTTTAAAACACGGGAAGCAGACTTCAATAATGCTGAACCGCGTTCCTGTTTCCGCTCCTCACCCGCTATAATATCCGCATCAGAAAGAAGGCACATGAGCGGAGAGAACATGCCAGAGGCAATCGGAGCATCAGCACAGCCCGGAACTGTAGGAGCAGAGGCAGGAGAAATGAACGAGGATATGTCCGTATCAAAAGACGCTCCCGAATCACCGGCCGCAAAGCCTGCCGCGGGCCTCAGGAGCATCATACTCATCCACTCCTACCTCTCCTCACGCCCGGGCGCCGGCTCCCAGATAGCGGCAGAGTTCCGCGTCGGGGAACACACCCAGGTGAACGGCGCTAACGGCTCCGGGAAAACGAGCCTCCTCCGTCTCATCCCGGTGTTCTACGGCATGGACCCCGGGCGCGCGGTAACAAGGAGCTCGGTAAAGCGGAGCTTCACCTCCTACTATCTCCCGACTGACCGCAGCTACATCATCTTCGAGTACGTGACAGGGCTCGGGAAGCCCGCCCTCGCTGTGCTCACGAGAAGCGGGCAGAACACCGTGAACTACCGCTTCATCTCCTCCTCGTTCAGTGAGGTGAGGGACGTCTTCATTGAAAAGATCACCGATCCCGCCGGCACCGAGTCCTGGCAGGGAGCCTCCCGCGAGAAGTACACCAGAGCCCTTTCAGACAGAAAAGTAAAGTTCACGAGGCTCCTCGGGAGCATCGACGAGTACCGCTCGGTAATCGGCAACCTCCCCGGAAGAAATTCTCCCGGAGCGGAGTTCCTCAACTACTCCCTCTGCGCTAACGGCAACCGCCTGATGCACATCGAGAAGATCGCGCAGAGCCTTATAACGGGACGGGTGAGCCTCGAGAACATGAAGCTCCTCATCGCTGACATCCTGAACTCCCAGAGCTCCGAGGTGAGCCTCCAGGTGAACAGAGCGGCCCTCCGCGAGGTTACGTCGGACTGCCGCGGCATCAGGGCCTTCCTCGGGAAGGAAAAGGAGTTCCGCGGCTACGCGGAAAATGCCCTCAGGCTCGCCTCGCTCAGAAAGCAGCTCCTCACCCTGCGGACCGGGATTAACGCTGCCCTTGCCGCCGCGCAGGAGCGCTCCGCCTCCATAAGGTCAGAGATTGACGAGAGCGGCCGGAGCCTCGCGGAGAGAATCTCAGCACTCGAGGAGAGGAGGAACCAGGCGCAGCAGGCGCTCGCGGCGAAGGACCTGGAGAAAAAGGACACCGAGCGGGAGTGCGCGCAGATCGAGGCGCGCCGCGAGGAGTACGACAAAGAGAGCGTCGAGGAGAAGCGGCAGGCCGTCATGGCCATACCCGCCATGGAGGAGGAGCTCCGCGCTGACCGGAAGTCCTTCGAGCGCATCGCGAATGACTTTGACGCAGTGGGGAGCCTCATAGACGGAAGGAAGGCCCAGAAGGAGAGCGCCTTTCAGAAGGAGGCTGCCCGCATTGCCGCTGAGCGGCATGAGGCCGCGGAGAAGGCCGCAGCGCAGAAGTCAGGGATCCTCTCCGAGAAGTCAGAGGCCGAAAGGTCACTCGATGAGAGCTTCTACAAGGAGCGCCTTGAACTCGGGCAGAAGAAGTCAGATTTTGAGGCCGCAATCAGGAAGAACGAGTCAATCCTTCAGAACACCGCCCTCCTCGCGGACGCAGACGCCCTGAGGCAGAAGGAGGCCGCGGAGAAGGCCCTGGGGGACTTCCGCGACTCCCTCGGCTCCGCCTCACGGGAGCTCCTCGGCACGGAGGAGAAAATCCGGCAGCAGGAGGAGCTTCTCCGGCAGAAGGACAGTGAGCTCGCGGCGCTCCGCGGAAGGCGCTGCGATAATGTCTCCGAGATGGAGCGCCTCAGGAGCATTTCAGACGCCCCGGAGAATTCCCTCCTCTCGTTCCTTGAGAGCAGTGTCCCCGGCTGGGAGGAGACCATCGGGAAGACCGTGCGGGAGGATCTTCTCCTCCGCACCGACCTCAGGCCGGAGCTCATCCCTGGGCGCGCGGACTCGGCGCCCGGAGCAGGGAAAGAGGGAGGCTCATCCGCGCTCCGCGAGGCGCTCCCCGGCATCCTCATCGACACCTCAAGGATTGAGTCCGCCCCGGCGCGCGAAAGGGATTCGGAGAGCAGGAAGGCGGAGCTTGACGCCGAAATTGAGGACACTGACCGGAAAATCGAGGCCGCAGCCGCAGAAAAGCGCGCCGCTGAGGAGTCCCTCTCGAAGCTTCACCTCCAGAAATCCGCCCTTAAGGAAAGGATTGAGGACACGGGACGGGCCGAGGAGCTCCGGAAGGCCATATCTGACGCTGAGGAGAGAGTGAAGGAGAGCGCGGAGAAAAAGGCCGCCGGGATCCGGAGCCTCCTAAAAGAGCTTAAGGCACAATCAAACGGCCTTGAGAAGGAGCGGGAGGATGCGGAGAAGAGCCACAGTGAGGAGCTCACGAGGCTCCGTCAGGCGTTCCTCGAGCGCACCGCGGCCGTTGACGCCGAGGTGAGCGAGAGCGACGCGGCGGCCGGGGAGAAGCTCCGGTCCCTCACTGAGTCCCACAGAAAGGAGATGTCTGCCCTCGAGAGCGAGAAGAAGGAGCTCCTCGGGAAGAAAGGCATCGATGACGGGACGGTCAAACTCTGGCATGAGCGCATCAGCGAGGGCGAGCGGAAAATCGCCGAGGCCGAGGGCTTCCGTGACATCGTCGCGGAGTACCAGAACTGGAAGAGGGACTCCTGGAGCAGGCTCGACACGCTGCGCTCAAGGCTGCAGGCCATCACCCTTGAGGCAAAGGACCTAGGGAAGGAACTCAGCGGCGCGAAGGCAGAGCTCCGCGCGGCGCGCGACGAGCGCTCAAAGGCCGAAAAGGAGCTCTCCGGGCGCCTCCGCGAGTCTGACGCGCTCGTGAGCCGCCTCATGCTCATAAGGAACAGCTTTGACTCCCGCGCGGCCGAGCTCCCGGCGGCACCCCTCCCGGAGAACGAGCCCCTGCCTGACGCCACGGGCCTTGCGGACGATGCGGAGAAAGCGCTCCGCGAGTATGAGCGCCTGAAGGAATGTCTCATCTCGGACACCGACACGGTGAGGAGCTTTGTCTCGGGGAGCAGCTGCCCCTGGGAGGAGCTGAGGCGCGGCATCGCGGGGCTCACCTCCCGGAAGGAGCAGTCCGACGAGATGAGGGAGCTCTTCCCGGGCTTTGACATCAGTGAGGCCTCATCCCCCGAGAAGGCTGAGCTTTTGAAGCCCCTCGCGACCCTCTACCGGAGCACCGCGTACCTCCTCGTCATCCGCGACGAGTACGACATCTACGTGCCGCAGAACGTCGCGGGGCTCATCTCGAACGCGAGAAACCAGGGGCAGATCATCGACAACTTCTACGAGAAGCTCCGGAAGTTCCACGAGAGCATCGCCTCCATAAGCCGCCAGATCGGGGAGGCGATAAGAGAGCGCATCCGCTTCAGCGAGATCAGCCTCTTCGAGGTGAAGCTCGAGTCAAGAATTGAGAGCCTCCGCTGCGCCGAGTCCCTCCGGAAGGTCACGAGGCTCTTCCGGGAGTGGCTGATGGAAGGGGGCACCGGGCTTCCCGGAGAGGAGTTCGTCTCGTCCCTTGAGAGCTTCCTCGGGAGCATCAAGGATCTCGACACCTCCACGGAGAGCCTATTCGACATCGTCTTCACGGTGAACGAGAACGGGCACCTCAAGACCGCGAGGACCTCGGGTGAGCTCGAGGGACTCAGCTCCAACGGCATAACGTTCCTCATCATCTGCGTCCTCTATATAAGCCTCATCCACATCGAGAGGCAGAGGCAGAACATCATGATCGCCTGGCCGGTGGACGAGATCGCCCGCCTTTCGAGCGAGAACACCCACCGCCTGATGGGGCTCCTCTCGGACAACAACATAGCGATGATTTCGGCGGCGCCGGAGTTCAACACCTCGCTTCTCGGGGAGTTCCCGAACATCTACTACATCGGTCAGTCCGGGGTGCTCACCAACACCGCACCGGAGGACAGCCTGGACAAAGTCATGAGGAGCCTCGGAGCCTAAATGGAAACTTCAAGAAACCTTAAAAGGGAGACGCTTGAGGATCTCCTGGAGGGAAAGTTCATCAGCATGGAGACCGACGCCGACGAGTTCCGCTACCTCTCGGCGGAGGGAACTGTGGAGGATTTGGGCACAGTGCTCCGCGAGTTCGGGCGCACAATCAGGAAGACGAGGACCGGGAGCGCCTTCTACCTCGTCTGGGAGAGCCTCGGGACAGCCGAGCAGCGGAGCGTCCGGAGCGAGTTCCGGGAGTTCCGCAACACCCTCCGCCCGGTTGTGGACTTCCTCCTCCTCGTGATGAACGCCTCGCAGAGCGACGTGCCGCTCCGCTCCGGGGATACCATCAGCGTCTCAGATCTTTCGGTGAGGATTGAGGACAACCCGCCCCAGAGGAAGAAGCTTGAGGAGATCGCGACGCTCCTCAGCGTCCGCCGCGAGACTGTCTCGGAGCGCACCGCGGGGGTCCTCGACGAGCTCGCGAAGGAGGGGCTCACCGTCCTCCGGAACCGCGACGCGCAGGTCTATCTCGTCACGGGGAAAATCGACTACTTCTACGAGGTCCTGGACTACATCGACTCCCGCGAGAAGATCACGGAGGAGGCTTCTGAGTCAGCAGACTCAGGTGAGGAGGACATCTTCTCATGAGCGGATACTCGAACGGGGACGCGATAAGGAGGCTCCTCAAGGCCCTCTCCGACGGGCGCGATCTCATCACGGAGGCGTACAACGCCGGGGGCGCCCTGCCCGCGGGATTTGATCCGGATGACCAGAAGCTCCTCTCCCTGAGACTCTTCAGGGTATTCACCGGGACGCCTGACGGCTACCTCCTGAGCCCGGGGCTCGGCGAGGTCATCGCGACCGCCCTCCGCGAGGACCGCTCCGGCTATATCGACACCGCCTTCGAGAAGCGTCTCCAGGACGCCGAGGAGTACGCCGCGCGCGCCGCAAGGCACCGGAAGGAAGGACGGTACGCTGACGCGGACATCGCGCTTAAGTCCCTCAAGGACGCGGTGCGCTCCATCGACTATGGCGTCCGCCACACCGTCGAGAGGCTCGATCTCCGCATCACCAACCGCTTCGGCTTTGTGACTTCCCTTGACGACAAGATCGCGGAGAACCAGCACGCGATAGACGACACCTCAAGGCTCATAGAGAGTTTGGGGAAGTTCACGCTCGCGCATTTTGACGAGGTCTCTGGCGGCGACCGGGAGGTCTACCGCATCCTCCGCGCGCTCTCCGACAGCATCGACGAGTCCAGAAGGCTCCTCTCCGCGGTCCTTACGAGGCTCTCGATGCTCCTCATGGTGTTCCGCCGCGAGGAGCGGGAGACCGGAGTCCTCAGGAGCTTCTCGGAGTGGTTCAGGAAAAATAACGGCGCTGCGGTGCGGGATTTGGGCGATGATGAGGAGATCCCGCGCCTCCTCTGGATCCCGGAGGCTCTGCGCTCCGGCGGGCACGCGGACCTCGGGAACGCCGCTGAGAGCGAGACACTCTCCGAGATTATCGACAGGCTCCCTCAGGCGAAACCGGCCGCTGCCCCGAAGGCGCCGGAGCCGGCGGCTACTGCGGTAAAGCCGGGGGAGAGAACAGAGGAGCTTCACTACGGCGGGTTCGAGAAGGATTTCCGGGAATTTGCCCTCACCGCGGCGTCAGACCCCAGGAAGGACGCCGACGCTGCGGAGTACTACAGGGAGCACGGGCTCTCCGCGAAGTACCGGCTCGATCACTGGCTCTTCGGACTCCTCTCCTCGTTTGCCTGCATGCCGGAGGAGAGGCGCCGGGTGTTCAGGATCGTGCCGGTGAAAAGGGCCTACTTCGGGGACGGCACTGATGGAGGGAGCAGCCCCTCGGGGACGTTCGAGCTCAGGAACCTCCTGGTGTCGGTAAGGAAATACGGAGAATAAGAAACAGGGAGGCAGGCAGCGGCTGCCGGATAGAGATCCTGCTCGCGCTCTGGCTTACGCGTGACCGCCGTCAGAGAAACGGTTTGGGCGGAGAGCCTCATCCGCCCCGAAAAACGAGGTGATGTCGGCACGGAAAACCGCCGGATCCGAGAGAATCATCCATGCGGCAAAGAGCGGCAGCGTGGAGCGAGACGGCATATGCGCCGATTACCGGAATCATCCCTGCGGCAGAGGGCGACAGGGCCGCGCGAACCATCCCTCTCCCGTCAGTGAGCGTGAAAGGCTTTCCCAAAAGAGTTCCACGGTGCTTCTACGCATTTGACGTGCCCCTCCCGGAATACTCCACCTGCCGCCCAACCCCACAAGATCGATTAATCCATCGATGAGCAATCATCTACAATGCTCTCAATCAGCACATGTATTCCTAAACATCGCTTATACCTGACGGAAGCTTGAGTGTAACTTAGGGTGAACAGGATTTCTGCCGTCATCTGAACAAAGTTCTCAAGAAAGCCGTAAGGAAAAGACTCTTTCTATGACATTGCTATACGGTCACAATCGATGCTAACCCTTGATATTCTTCGGAGTAATTCGAAGATGGAATCGGTAGTGTGCTGGAGTTTACACAGATCTAACCAAATTCATAAGGGGGCTCATTATGTCATACCTGTGAACATTAAAATTTGATTGCCAATCTGCTCCGGGTATCATTAAGATATGGAACGGCTGTTAGGCACTTTGCCGACGAAGTGTGTTAAGTCATTCATAACAAGGCAATCCCAGTAAAATTCACAACTGAATTTCTGCGCAGTTTCGGCACTGTCTTACACCGCATACCGAGATGCGGAGTGGTTGCAGCAAATAAAAAAACATGACAACCATAGAAACTGATAGACTGTTACATGGAATGAAAGACGGAGCAAGCCATGAAGAAACTGCCCATCGGAGAACAGGACTTCGAATTTGTAAGAACCAAAGATATGGTTTATGTTGATAAAACCGACATCATTTATCAGATGATCAAGAACAGCAGGATGAACTTCATATCCCGCCCGCGCCGATTCGGAAAGAGCCTGCTGGTATCAACTTTGGAAAGTCTCTTTTCCCGCGGCACTGAAATGTTCAAAGGACTTGCCATCGAGAAACTGTGGACAGAAACTACGTACAAGGTTCTGCGTTTCGACTTCTCCGGCATTCCATGTAATTCCCTGGAAAATTTCCAAAAAGCCGCGGTCAGGAGATTTTTGCGTGTAACGATCAAATCCGGCGCACTTGATAATAAATACACACCAGAAAATTTTACAGGAATTGCTGATCTGATGGACCAAATCACCATAAACTCAGATCTAGACTCAATTGTTCTGCTGATTGATGAATATGACAGCCCTCTGAACACTAACCTCGGCAATCAGGAGCTTTTCAGTGAAATCCGTGAGGCTATCCACGATTTCTACGCATCGGTCAAGGGAAACAGTGGCAAGTTCCACTTTATTTTCGTTACTGGTGTATCCCGTTTCAATAAGGTCTCGCTGTTCAGCGCAGGTACAAGCATCAGTGACATAACCTACAGTCCTCTCTACAGTCAGCTGCTCGGATACACAGAGGATGAGATCAGAACTTATTTTGGAGATCACATTAGGGCTGCGGCCGCATATTTATTCAAAGTAAATCCCAGTGAAGTGAAAGATGCACAGATCGGTCAGATTATCGATGAACTCAGGAGTCATTACGATGGCTACTGCTTCGACAAAAAAGCATCAGTACATGTATACCAGCCATGGTCAGTGCTGCAGTTTCTGTCGCCTGGGGGCGATCATGAGTTCTCTGACTACTGGTTTCAGGACAGTGGAATGAATTCTCTCCTCGATAATTTTGTCAGATTCATCGGAGGGGTAACCGCCGGTGACTGCAGTTCACATTCAATTGACTGGAACAGCTTCGTGATGAACACTGATCTGAACAGCCCGTCAAACCGACTGTCCATCCTGACACAATGCGGGTACTTCACTATCAAAAAATCCACTAATAAACGTGTCCACGTCGGACTGCCGAATCTGGAACTGCGCCACGCCTGGGCATATCTCCTGATGAACAGGATCCGAGACGCAAACCAAATACCTGACGAGCTGACTGACAGTGTAGATGACGCCTCCCAGGTCCTGCGCAAGCCTGATTTTTCCGAGGAGGATCTTGCCGTACTATTCAATGGCATATACAAAGTCCTGAACAGCAACAACAAAATCGGGAACGAGTACGCGGCATGCGACACTCCGGCGCTTTACTGCCTTGGTTCCGGTTACGATGTCAGAACCGAGGTTCAAGAGAAAGGCGGACGGGCCGATCTTACTTTTGAATTTCTGGATCGCCGGATAATTATCGAAATGAAATGCGTCCGAGAAGGAGAATCGGCGGAAAAGAAGCTAAGTGAGGCTGAATCGCAGATCATGGCACATGATTACGGCAGTTATATTCCGGTCAAACCGCTCCGCAGGTTCGCCATGGTTTTCTCCGTCCCTGAACAGAAGATCGTGCTGACAAATGAAGTCAAGGCTTAGTTGTCCTCTCAGCGGCAGCGGAGCCAGGCAAGGATGCCGATACCGCAAGGTTACTACGCTGAGCACGGGCTCTCCGCGAAATACCGGCTCGATCACTGGCTATTCGGGCTCCTCTCCTCGTTTGCCTGCATGCCGGAGGAAAGGCGCCGGGTGTTCAGGATCGTGCCGGTGAAAAGGGCCTACTTCGGGGACGATGTTGAAAACAGGAACAATCCCTCGGGGACGTTCGAGCTCAGGAATTTGCTGGTGTCTGTAAGGAAATACGGAAAGTAAGGAACCGGACAGGCTGCAGCTTCCGGACGGAGTTCAGGCCCGCGCTCTCGCTTACTCGTGAGCGCCGTCAGTGAAATGCGCCGTGCTGAGAGCCTCCTCCGCCCCGAAAAACGAGGTGCTGTCAGCACGGTAAATTGCAGGATCCGACAGAATCCTCCCGGCGGCAGAGGGCGGCAGGGCCGCACGGATCATCCCTGTCCCGTCAGTGAGCGTGAACGGACTTCCTATAAGAGTGCCGCCATTACACTCTATATTTGACGTGACCATTCCGGCATATTCCCCCTCACGCTCCGGAGTCAGATTCGGCATAAGCATGATGATGACATCGGCAGCCTGTGCGTCCGGGTGCTCAAGGAGAAACCTCCGGAGCCGCCCTGACATCTTGTCCCCGGCCGTAAACGGCGCAAAGCCTGCGACATGCCGGAAAGATTTTTTTATGCCGCTGTCCCGGTATCTCCTCACGCTCTCAGTCAGGCGGTCAAACGCATCTGCCGGCGCAGTGACAATTGCGCTGACGCGGCTTATCAGGGCATGAATTCTCATGCCCTCTGTACCGATGAACTTCCGGAGACGCGCCAGGTCTCTTAACTTTTCAGCGGCAAGCAGGAAGGTCAGGAGATCAGGATCAGCGGCTATGCTGTCCCTCCGGAGCCCAGTGAAGAACTCCGTGACGCTCTGAAGGCCCCGGAGAAGCGCTTCGCCATGGCTTTCGTGCACTGCCACGCACCTCTCCTGTCTCTCCGGCCTGCCGGCAGGCCTCACGGGGATGTCAGCGATGTCCTCATCAGGGATCCATAAATGAGGGGTATGTTCTGAATCAGGCATGCTGCTCCTATGTTTTTTCGCTGTATTCAGATGATGAAATGCCAAATGCAGGATAGCGCATCTGAGCGGCACGCAGCTTCTTTCATCTCATCCACGGCCCTCACCGTCCTGTCGCTGGCCCTTTTTTTTGCGTTTCCGGCCGCCCTTCAGAAACCCGGTAAAACCCCGCCAGCTCCTCATCAGAAAGTTCCTGAGAGTCATCGTCATAGGAAATCGGCATCTGCCCGGCCTTCTCCAGCATCTTTTCCTCACCAGTAAGGGGCTTGCCCGGCTCCAGGGGCTCATGAACAATCATAACAGTCCTCCGCTTCTTTTTTATTGGCTGTTCTGACAGAAATTATCGGGGAAGTCGTGAATTTCAGGTCCTGCACAGCCCCTTCTGCAAGGGCCGGTGAGAGATACAGTTTCCGGAATGATTTGCTGCCGATCGGTCCAACGAGATTAAATCACCGGCTGTTACGCAATCAGCTCCAATGCTATCAATCAGTATATGTATTTTTTATGTCATTTTACTTATACTGAGGGAACTTAGGGGGTACTTGGGGGGTACTTGGGGGGTACTTGGGGGGTACTTGGGGCTGATACTCTTTCCCTAAAATTCCACAGCTCAGGTGGACTTGTCCTGGATCCGCATCACAGCAGGCTGCTTCCCTGGTTTCCAGCCTCTCAAGACTCTCTCTTTAAAACTGCGCCACAACATGAGAAAGTTCAGGAGAGTCATCGTAATATGAAATTTCCTGACTCACAAGCAAGACTTGTGTTTGTAGAATTTTTCTAAATTGACACCGCATATGACACCATCTACAATTCACCACCCGATGCATGAACCAATCAGGAAAGCCTGTGCCCTGATGGTGAAAAAGGTCATAGAAAACGAGGAGAAAAATGATGAAGACTCTTGATGAATATCTTGAACTGCCGTACCGTATGGTGCTCACACCTGATCATGACGAGGGAGGATACACAGTATCCTTCCCTGATCTGCCGGGATGCCTGTCTTCAGGAGAGACCCCTGACAAGGCAATAGCAAATGCAAAGGAGGCAGAACGTGAATGGATCACGGCTGCTATCGAAGACGGCTGTCCCATCAATGAACCTGACAACATTGAGAATTACTCCGGCCAGTTCAAACTCCGCATCCCAAAAAGCCTGCACAAAAGCCTGTCAGTCCATGCAAAGCAAGAAGGTGTCAGCATGAATCAGTACTGCCTGTATCTTCTCACCAGGAATGATGCGCTCAGGCATTCGCAGACATGAATCAGCTGATGCTTCGATCCCCTCCTGCCTGACGAAAGGTGATTCAGAAGCACCGATACCATCGAAAAAATCTGATGTCAGCTGACAGCTCTTCCGCGGCTCATCGGAATCTGTCAGAATCAGCCCGGTGCCATCCTTTTCCGGAAGCTGACAGGACCTAGAAGTCCCGCTTGTACAGCAGATGTCATAAATACTGTTGTTAATGCCATTTCTGAGGTACGGGAAGACTGACCTGGTGTACTTTTAAAAAGTTAAGGAGCAGCAGCTGCCATCATACTTAGCCGGACAGCGGGACTCAGCTGCCGGCTGTGTTCTCCAGCCTGAGCAGCAGTCCGGAACAATGCTGGCTGCAGAGCGGTGCCAGGTCTCACAATTTATTGAGGAATTCGCAGCCGTTCTGATCACCGTTGCCGCAGGCGGTCTGAAGCCAGTAGCGGGCTTTGCTGATGTTCTTCTCAACACCAAGCCCCAGTGCGTACATGGTGCCGAGAACCGTCTGGGACGGGGCGAACCCCTGATCAGCAGCCTTGCGGTACCACCTGGCCGACTCAGCATAATCCTTCTCTACCCCCATGCCTGACGCATAGGCAGCCCCGAGAAAGGTCTGGGCATCAAAGTCGCCTTTTTCGGCTGCCTTCCGCCACAGCCTTGCGGCCTCTGCGTAATTCAGGGGGACGCCGTTTCCGGTGCTGTAGGCAAGTCCCAGGCCGGTCTCTGCCGGAGCATACCCCTGCCCTGCGGACTTCCCGAACCAGCTCACAGCCTCCCGGTAATCCTTGATTACGCCGCTGCCCAGGTAGTAGGCCTTGCCCAGCTCGAACTGCGCCCGGGCATCGCCCTGCTCCGCTGCCTTCCGGAACCACTTTGCCGCCTCAGCGTAATCCCTTGACGTGCCTTCGCCGCTGCTGTAAGCCCCGCCAAGAGCGGTCTGCGCATTGACATTGCCCTGTTCAGCGGCCTTCCGCCACCACTTTACCGCCTCCGCCGGATCGTGATGATCATAGCAGCCGGTCATGTAGATATAGCCAAGCACATACTCGGAATCCGGCTCCCCGCGATCAGCCCCATCAAGGATCTGCGGAAGGCCCGGCGGGCAGAAGGCCGCGGCAATTTCCGGGAAGGCCAGGAAGCATGCGGCAGCCGCAATGCATAGTTTTCGTATCATCAGTTTTTCCTCTGAACTCAAAGTTTTCGAATCGGATCGTGTGAGCCCGCTGTGAGGCTGCGGAGTTCCCATGCAAGGCTGGGCCCCTGCGTCAGCGGATACTTACCCCTGACGCCTGCGGGCCGCAGGCGCCGCTGATGCCCCGGGGTTCCCGGCGAGGCTCATCCGGCAGGCGTCCTCTTGAACAGCAGCCTTTCTTCACTGGCCGCTCCGGGAGAGCAGCAAATTAGCGGAGTCAGCCTTTCGGCTCCGACCCGAACCGGTTCTGCCCGTAAGTCCCGGGAATGCACCCGAGAATGACCAGCTCGATTAAATTGGTCAGATCCTGAACGCCAAAGAAACTGCTGTCATCGCCGAACTGGATATTGACCACCAGGGCGATCAGGTCAATCACCATGACAGGAATAACCACATAGCCGGACACGCTCATGTCATGCAACCGCCTGACAAAGATGAAATAGGCCGACACCATCATAGCCAGACCGACGGCGACTGCGGCAATGCCCGCGGCTATGATGGCCGCCTGCGCGCCGCCGCTGTACGATTCAGGATTATCCGGCACACGCCAGAGCAGATAACCCAGCAGATCCCCGATGCAAATCAGGATCAGATCCCTGATCCAGAACTCCTGCCGCGGCATGCGCCCTTTCCCTGAAAACCAGCCGCGGAGCGACAGCAGGCTGAAACGGCATCCTCCCGCAGCCCGCGGTCCGCTGTTATTTCCTCCAGTGCCGCCAGCCGCGCCGCTCACGGGAGTGCCGCATTTCGGGCAGAACGCACTGCCGTCCGGCAGTGCCGCACCGCATTTTCTGCAGAACATAGCGAACCTCCGAATATCTTTTCAACCGCTCAGCTTACAGCGGTAAATCACGCATCAGCCGCCGGCTCTCATCCGGTTGCCGCCACGGATGCTTCCGCTTTCCTGACTGCAGGCTGGCGCAGAAGACGCGTCAGCCCGGGCCGAACCGGTTTGATCCTCTGGTTCCGGGGACAAAGCCCAGCCAGATCAGCCCGCCGATTGCCACGACGAATCCCGCATATGGAATCATGCCTCCAATCCTCAGCAGAAGCACCCACCAGCCGGAGAGTTCCATATCGTGGAGCCGCCTCACATCGAGGGAAATGCCGGAGACAATCAATGCGATACTTGCCAGTACTGCCACGACAGCACCGATAATTATCAATGCCTTGAGGCCGTCGCCTGCCGGCCCTCTGTTCCCGCCATCTAGCGCTACTCCGGCTGCCACAATGACCGACACGCCGATAGCAATCAGAAAGTACATGAGTATGCTCCTGCCCCACCACTCGAGCCTTGACATGCGCCCAGAGAAATCGAACCAGCCGGCGGGCGAGAAAACGCCGTAGCTCCTGTCGCTGTACATGCTGCAAGGTGACTGCCGGCTGGGAACCGCCTCCGCCGGCATTCCGCTGCCTGCTGCGCCGCTCACCGGTGTGCCGCATTTCGGGCAGAACGCGCTGCCGTCAGGAATCAGAGTTCCGCATTTTCTGCAAAACATTTTTCATCAACTCCCTGTTTCTCTGCAATTATTCCAGAGACAACCTGCGCAAACTGTCATACCGGAAACCGACATCGTTATCCGTTTTCCCTGAATCAGCAGAGATCCTTCTCTTTGCAGGTGGACTCCGGAGCGATTTTCCAGCTAAGGGCAGTATCGCCGCTGCTGTAATTAGGATAAGGAACCAGGATCTCGGTAAAAACCTTCTCTCCGCCCACCATGATGTTCTGCGAGTACATGGCGATAACGCCATCTTTCACCTCTGCGCCGAGGACGTACTTGGACTGCGTTTCTTTTACAGCCCTGGCAAGGTTCCAGCCGGTTCCGCTCCTGTCGTCGGAGCATCCGTCAAGGGTTCCGAGATCGAAATAGCAGAGCTCTACCTGCTGCTTCAGAGGGCCGGCCGCGGTCGTTACCTCGGTGAACTTGGCACGCGCAGTGTACTTCGAGTATGCGGGAAGGGCGACTGCCGCAAGAACGGAAATAATTATTAAAGGAATAACAATTACCCCGGCAATGATGATGGCGATCCAGCACCCCGTTCCTTTCTTCCCTGAATTCAGGTCTGGTCCATAACCTGTGCTGCCGGCGGCTCCGCCGACAGGCGTCCCGCAATTCGGGCAGAACACGCTGTCATCAGGGATCTGCGCTCCGCATTTTGAGCAATACATTCCTTATTCCTCCTTGTATGCCTTACGGATCCCGGCAGCAGGGCATTCCGAAAGACCAGCGGCAGTCTTCTTTCACGAAGACTTTGCTCCTCATGCCATGCATCAAGTAGCAGCTGCTGCCATCATCCGTTTCCCTGAATCAAGAGATCCGACTGCCTGCAGGCAGACTCAGGCGAAACTGCCCCGTTCAGCATGGCGGCATTCCGGGGGCCGGCATCCTGGGGAACGGAAATCAGGGCAAGGCAGTCAGTCCCACCCGCACTTATGATGTTAGAGGCCATGGCAGACGCCGCTTTCACCAGAAAGGCCTGTACATGCTCCGACTGCGTTTCCCTGACAGCCTTCACCTGGCAGCAGTCCCTGAACTGCCGGCTGCCGCCGGACTGCATGAATGCCATTCCCGAGCCCGCGCTTCATGGCAGTACCGGTTTATCAGAGCCGAAGCTACGGTGACACCGTTTTTTGCCCCAAAAATCCGGAAAGTATATGCCATGTGCAGAATGTAAAAAAAGGGAAATAATTTGTCAAGTTTTTCGGGGCATGCAGCAGGTTCTTATGAATGATGTTTCACATTTTTAATGCTGCCTATGAAATTTCAGGCAGCATTTCAGGCTGAGAACGAGGTCAAAGTTTAGTTCCACCGGACACCGGGAAACCCTGATCATCCAAGGCTTTTTTCCCGCAGCAGAATGGCAGGGCCTGTGAGAACGGGAGCGCGATGACGCTTCCGGAATGAGAAGCCCGGGGTGCCAGCCCCGGGCTCAGAAAAAATGATGCTCACGGGGAGCGCCAATCACGGAGCTCCCCTCATCAGCCTCAGGCGAACACGACAGCGAGGACCATGCCGAACATCAGCATGCGCCCTGCCTGTAAGCCGATGCCCTGAGCCTCCGGAGGCTCAGCTTTGACTTCTCGTCGCCCTGCTGCGCTGCCTTCTCCCACCAGCTGCGCGCTTCCTTAATGTCCTTCCTGACGCCGGTGCCCTTGGAGTAAAGGCAGCCGAGCTGGTACTGCGCGTCGGCGAAGCCCTTCTCCGCCGAATCCTTGTACCACCTCGCCGCGTCCGTGCTGTCCTGCTTTACGCCATAGCCGTTTCTGAACGCCTCGGCGAGCTTGTACTGCGCACAGGGGAACCCCATCTCCGCGGCCTTCCTCCACCACTTCACCGCCTCAAGGTCGTTCTGCAGCACCCCGTAGCCGCCGTGGTAAGCCTCAGCGAGCACGCACTCTGCGGTTGAGTCTCCATTCTCTGCCGCGCTCCTGAAGATCCTCACCTCGTCCTCATCGATATTCTGAACGCACTCTCCGCGGGCGTAAATATTGCCGAGCTCCCCGATTGCCCTCTGATGCCCCTGCACAGCGGCCTTGCGGTAAAGCTCAACAGCCTTCTGCTGATCCTCCTCCACGCCGTGCCCGACCTCATATGACCAGCCGAGCTCGAATAGTGCCTCCGGGTCGCCCTGCACCGCGGCCTTCCGGTACCACTTCACCGCCTCGTTGTAGTCCTGCCGCGCGCCGCGCCCGAAGGCGTAGGCGGTGCCCAGGTTGGCCTGAGCTCCGGCGTTCCCCTGGTCAGCGGCCTTGAGGAACCATTCGACCGCCTTCCCGAAATTCTGCCTGACGCCATGCCCGCCGTAATAGGCAGCGCCGAGGCACGCCTGTGCGTCCGCATGGCCCTGCACGGCGGCCCTGAGGAACCACTTCACCGCCATCCCGCAGTCCTTCTCCGTGCCGCGGCCGGTGAAGTACATCGCGCCGAGGCAGTACTGCGCGTCGGGATCCCCGGGGGCCGTCTCCCGGAAGCCCGCGGAGAGCCGCGGCGATGCTCCCTGCGGGAGCTCGCGCTCGGCGGCCGCCCTCATGTACCAGTTGATCGCCATTGCGGGATCCTGCTCCACGCCGAGCCCCTCGTCATACATATGCCCGAGATAGTACTGGGCCCTCGCGTGATCCTTCTCCGCGGCCCTCATGAAGAGCCGTGCCGCCTCCGCGTAGTTCTGGGGGTCCGCGACGCCCGTGTTGTAGAAGTTCATGCCCTGGATGAAGAGCCTGTTCCCGGGGTTGTTCTCGTTGTATAGATCCATGGCGCTGCGCTCGCCGGCCGCAGGCGCCGCCCGGTCCGATACCTCAAATATGCTGCTGAATGCCATGGCTGCCTCCGCTCTCGAATAAGAAGTTCCGGCGCCGCGAACCCCGGCCATAATCAGGAAAATGTCCGGGAAAATCCGCGCCGGCCCTTTTATTGTAAGGCATACCTAACCAAATGTAAATACTCTATCACATGATTTGTTAGCTTCCCCTGACGTATATAAGACAGGCACCAGCCACGGGGCAGGAGCCGCCATTTTCAACGGAGGCAGGCCGAAGAGACATCACATGGAAGGAAGGCGCGGCGGCACAGGCTGCGCCCCGCGGACAGAGAACTGGATGCGGCGCCCGGAGCAGGCCTCTCACTTTCTCCGCCGGCGGCGCCTCAGCCATGCGGAAAAGGCCCTGCAAAGCGGGGGCAGGGCCCCGAGCGGGATGCCGCAGAGCGCGCCGAGAACGGCCCAGTCAATCGACTCCCTGAAGCTCCTGGAGTACGGAACGACGATCGCGCCCGCGACAGCCCCCAGGATGGCGCAGAGGATCGCGGCTCCGGAAGCGGCGAATGCCACTCCGGGGAAAAGCCCCTCACTCTCCTCACCTGATTCATCGTCACAGTCATCGCCGCGGCCGGCTTCTGCCGTGCCGCCCTGATGCGTGTCAGCAAGGATTCCCTCCGCCTCGCTGCTCCCGTGCCCCGCGGCGCTCCGGTACCACCGCTCCGCCTCGGCGTCATCCCGCAAAACGCCGTCTCCGTAACGGTATGCGTCGCCGAGCCGGCACTCCGCTCCCGGATGCCCCTGCTCAGCGGCCTTCCGCCACCATCTGACGGCCTCCGCGTCATCCCGCCCCGTGCCCTCCCCGAAATGGCACATTTCGCCAAGGCGGAACTGTGCTTCCCTGTGCCCCTGAAGGGCTGCCTTCATGAACCAGCCGAAGGCCTCTTTGTCATCCTTCCGCACTCCGTCGCCGCCTGCGTACGCGGCGCCGAGGAGGTACTCTGACTCCGCATCGCCCTGCTCCGCGGCCGTCCTGAGCGCAGGTGCCCAGTCAGCATCATCTGCTCCCGCTGCTCCGCTTTCACAGGTGACGCCCCCGGTCCTGCCCTCAGCTGCGTCTCCGGCCTCTCCCCCGCCCGCGGGACTTCCTCCGGAGATCCCTGCGGCGCTCCCTTCATTCCCGGCAGCACCGCGGCCCCTGCTTCCGCGGCAGGCATCAAAAGGATCAAACCCGTGATAAAGAGGCTCCCTCACCTCCCTGATGACCCCGAGCGCGTACGACAGGGAGTCAGCCGCATAGGAGGAGAGATCCTCCCTGAACTGGAACTCAGAGGAAAGTGACCTTTTGAAATCATCAGCAGATCTGAGGTACCCGGCGCTCTCACCTCCCGCCCCCGGCGCCTGGCGGCTGAGCTCCTGCAGCGAGCCGTTCTGCGCGGCGGCCAGCATCACCCGCCTCATGGCAGGATATTCGTCAAATGCCCTGAAATCCATAAGGAGGAACACGAGGCGCTTCTCCCCGAGGACGCTTGTCCCGTGTTCCCTTATGATTTTCCAGAGAGCTTCATGCAGCTTCACCAAAGCCTCCTTTCCCTCATGTGATCCGCCTGCGGCGTGGACACCGCACCATCAGCGTGCTTAAGGCAGTGAGTGATTTTACCGCATGCGCGCCGCGCATAATGATGGGATACAGATTCAGGCTGCCTGTCAGCTGCTTCCAGCAGACGGATGAGGCTCGGCCCTGCTGCGGCCGGGATCTCACCCGCCGTCACCTGCCGCGCCCGGAGAGGCTCCATCCTGCGATGGCGCCCGCAATTATGAAAAAAAATAAGACCGCTGACGGGCCGGAACGGCGGAGCACGGTGCGGATCTGCCCCGCCAGGAGATGATAAAGATAAGGCGGGTTCCGGACGGCGTCCGGAGCCCTGATCATGCCAGAGGATCCGGGCCGTAGCTGTTCGGACCCTTCGTCCCGCTCGCGAAGCTGAGCCAGATGAGGAAAAGGGCAGGGATGGCATCCTGCCCAGTGAAGAAATACAGGACTGCCAGCAGGAACGCCAGCCAGCCCGGGAGATTCAGATCATGGAGGCGCCGCACCGAGAGGAAAAATGCGGAGAGGCCCGTCAGCGATACAACAGAGAACAGGACTGCGAAGCGGAGTGTCCACGGATCCACAGGCTCTGAATCATCGGCCTGCGTATTGTACAGCCAGGCATAGGCAGAGAATAAGATGATAAGTAAAATCCACCTGATCCACCACTCGCGGAGCGCCATGCGCCCTTTCGGGGAAAGGTAGCCGCAGAGCAGCCCAAGTACGTAGCACGCCCAAATGAACAGATTTGCCTTGTCACCTGAAGATCCTTCCGCGCCGGGAGACGCGCCGGAAGTCTCCTTCCCTGAACGGGCGCTCCCGGAGCCGGTCCCTTCCCTCAAAGTGTCACCCGGGCTCACCGCCTTCCCGGCACTGGCATCCGGCCTTTCATCTTTCCTCCCGCCGCCCCCGGCTCCGGCACCGCCTGAGGAGGAAGCCGGGCCAAGGTCCTCGGTGCTCTTCTGCCAGCGGGAGCTGCTCTTTGGGGAATCCGCTCGCCGGAGAGAAGGCTCCTTCACGGTAACAGCAAGCCCGAGGGCAAAGACGATGCAGTCCGATGCGTAGCGGGCGTACTCCTCACTGATGCCAAGGCCCTCCGGGAGGGATTTGGCAAGTCCCTGCGCATATGACACGGTCTTAGGGAGGCTCCCGTCCTGGCTGATGCGGAAGAGCTCACTCCCGAAGCCCTTCTCCGAAATGGCGGCCATGACCTCTCTCATGTCCGGGAAGTCAGAAAAGGCCTCATAGTCAGAAAGGAAGGAGACAAGGCGGCTGTCCTTGAGGGCGCCCAGCCCGCGGTTCCTGACGATTTTTCTGAGCGCGTCCTGCAGCTTCATTCCCGTATCCCCGTTCTTCCTGTGCCTGAAAGAGGAGAGCCGCAGCCCTCCCGCCGCATCGGAGGACGCGGCTCCCGGGAGTGATTTTACCGCATGTGTACAAAAAGTGAGCAGACAGGTACGGATTCCACCAGAGCTCCCGGGGAACAGACAAAGCTCCGGTCAAGGACCGGAGCAGCATGGGAATGAACGGGAATCAATGAGAACACAGATCGGGAAGGCGCAGGGATGACGGAGGGCTCCGTGATGCGCCTGATCAGCACCGCGGAAAAAGCTCTGCGGCCAGGTCTCCCGGATTCTCCCGGAAGAAGTATTGGGCAGCTTTACGCCTCACTCCCCCGGCTGCCTGCAGAATTACGCCGCTCAACCAAGAGCGGCAGCATGCCAGCGCAGACGGCCGTTAAAATCCGGATGTTTGCTGTACAAACAGTTGCCGGAACTATTCTTAGTCTTAATTGCTTTCAGCTCGTCCTCGGACGACTTCTTACGGCGATGGCACTTTAATGATGCTTCGAAAAAACTGAAGCGTCATTTCCAGTACATAACTGTAAAAGGTCATAGTTCGCTCTCCCGGATAAAAATCATGTACGCGTGAAGCGCAGGCATCGCCACGGCTCACACCCGATGAGTACCGGATAAAATCCGGGAAACCGTAAAAGCCCGAAGGCTCACTTCCGAGAATAAAGCGTCGCCGTGTAATTTCAAGAATCAGAGCTTTCGTTTGTACAGCATGTCACAAACATTCATCTGCGCATAAACACTAACCAGAAGCATGGCATTTATGCCGCATCATCCAAACCTCCGGCGGGCATGCTCTGTTCTCTGCGGAAGCTGGGATTCCATGTTTCATGAATCGTTCAGAGACAGAAAAGGCGCCCGCGGCGCCATGTTTTCGATGAAGCTCTCCCTTGTCATTTTCCCGGGTGAGAGCAGAAAGACTGAACGGCCCTGAACTGATTCCCTGAAGTCCTGAAAAGCAGCCAGTGAAACGCACTCCCGTCCCTCTGCCGGCTGCACTTCATTTCTCCGTCCGGCCTTCATGAGCACTGAGGTTCCCCAGCCTATCTCTTCACCCCGTAGCCGATCTCCGAGAGCCATGCCCCGATCTCGCTCTCAGAGGGATGCTCGGCGAACCTCTTAGCCTCCTTCCACTCCTTCCAGGTTCCCTTGTTTCCGGTGAGCTCTTCGAGGATCTTCGCGCTCTCGCCCGCCGGGCTCGAGCCCGAGGTGCAGAACGGGATCACGGTCTTTCCGGCGAATGAATGCTTTTCGACAAAGGTGTAGAGGACCCTCGGAGCCTTGCCCCACCAGATGGGATAGCCGAGGAACACCGTGCCGTAATCGCCGAAGGCCTTGCTGTCTGCCTTAATCGCAGGACGCGAGCCCTCATCATTCATCTCGACGGACGAGCGGCTCTCCCCGTCGTGCCAGTTGAGATCCGCGTCGGTGTACTTCTCCTCAGGCTCAATCTCCATGATCTCGGAGCCGGTGAACTTCGCGATCTTCTCCGCGACAGCCTTGGTGTTCCCTGTTGCCGAGAAATAGACGACAATGCTCTTGGTCCCTGCCCCGGGCACCGGAGCGCCCTCAGCCTCCCCGCCGGACGCGGAGGCGCAAAGCGGCAGCGCCGCAAGAAGAACCGCTGCGAATATTCCATTTCTCATGTGTGCTCTCTCCTCATCCACTTGCTCAGATTTCTGCTTCATTGTTGCATACGGAACAGGCAGCGTCCAATGATTATGGGTGATGCGAAGGTATAAGAAAATGTTATGGAGAGACACCAGACCTGTTAAGGTCAGGAAGCTCCGGGGAAGAGAGCTGACGGCAGTGTGCCGTTGATGCGCTTCAGATGAATCCGGGAAAAAACGCCTGAGGCAGTGGAAGGTCCGGCGGCAATGCCGCAAGGTACCCTGGCGCCCCGGGGAGAAACCCGCCGGACAGCATTGCGCTCCTCCGCCCGAAGAAGGAGGGAGCAGGCGGCTCCCGCTCCCTCCCCGTTTTCCCATCCCTCAGCAGATCAGGCTGTGTACTGTTACTTCTTCAGGGCAAAGCCGGTCCCGTTCACCCAGGCGCCGATTTCATCGTCAGTGGGATGCTCCGGGAACCTCTTCGCATCGCGCCATGTCCCCTTGTTTCCGGAGAGCCTCTCGAGAGTCTTCCCGCTCTCGCCCTCAGAGCTTGAGTGCGAGGTGCAGAAGGGGAGCACGGTCTTTCCGGTGAAGTCATGCTTCTCGACGAAGTTCCAGAGGACCTTGGGCGCGGTGCCCCACCAGATGGGATATCCGAGGAACACGGTATCGTAATCAGCGAGATTCTTCGTGTCAGGCTTTATCGCGGGACGGATGCTCTCATCGTCCTTCTCGACCGAGGTGCGGCTCTCGCCGTCATGCCAGTTGAGATCCGCCTCGGTGTACTTCTCCTCTGGAACGATTTCCATGAGGTCGGATCCGGTGAGCTCCGCGATCTTCTCCGCTGCCGCCCTGGTGTTGCCCGATGCCGAGAAATAGACGACGATGCTCTTTCCCCTGGCGGCCTCTGACGCGCTGCCCGCGTCTGCCTGTTCCCCGGCAGCCGAAGCACCGAAGGGAAGCGCCGCAAGGAGGAACGAGGCGATGAATGCTGCTGCTCTTTTCATGGTGTAATCTACGTTATTCCATCAAAGGACAAGGCGCATTCTGACACAGACTTTGAGGACAGTCAAATGAATATTTCACATACCGGAATACTATGGTTAAAGAGGAACGGAAAAGCGCTGTCCCGGTGAGAGACAGAGCCAGCGGCTCAGAGCTTCGTCAGGTCGAAGCAGAAGAGCCTGATGTCCTCAAATGAGCCGTCATTGTGGCGGTAGGCCCCGGGGACAGTGCCCAAAGGCTGGAATCCGATCTTCTCATAGAGCCTGATCGCCGCAGTGTTCGAGGCGACGACCGCGTTGAACTGCATGACGCGGAAGCCCAAATCCTTTGCCCTCCGCAGGGACTCCCTCACGAGCGCCTCCCCGGCGCCCTTCCCCCTTGCAGAACTTGCTACAGCGTAGCTCGCGTTCGCGATGACCCCGCAGCGCCCGATGTTGTTCGGGTGCACGATGCAGAGCCCCAGGACCCTGCCATCGTCATCCACAGCGACGCCGCTGAAGGACTGCGCGGCAAAGAATTTCTCCGCCTCGTCAGACTTCAGCTCCCCGACCTGCGGGAAGGCGTTCTCCGCCCTCACCACCTCGTTCCAGATGTCCCTCATGGCGGGAACGTCGGCTGTCTCAAAAGCCCTTACGAGCATTTTTCTTCTCCGTTCCAAAAGATTCAGGCCGGTATTTTAGTCCTTATGGAAGCTCTCGGCTGCGGCAAGGACCTCCTCCATCGCCTCCGGATCAAATTCCCGGTTCTTAAAATAGACTCCCACATCAGCGTCGGTGATTTTCCGGATGACGCGGCAGGGGTTGCCGGCGGCTATGGACATCGGCGGGATGTTCTTCGTCACGACGCTCCCCGCGCCGATGACCGTGCACTTCCCGATGGTGACGCCGGGGAGGATGACGCTGCAGCCACCGATCCAGCAGCCGTCCTCAATCGTTACCGGGATGCCGTACTCATAGAGGGTTGCCCTTGAGGCGGGATGCACCGGGTGCCCCGCGGTGAATACCGAAACGTGGGGGCCGAAGAGGACATTCTCACCTATGACGACCTTCCCCACGTCAGTGATGGTGCAGCCGTAGTTCGCGTAGAAGCCCTTACCGACCTCGATATGGCTCCCGTAGTCGCAGTAAAAAGGCGGGATGACGACCGGATGGTCGCTCTTCCCGAAGATGCCCGCGATCGCATTCGTGAGCCCCTCCTCGTCCGTCGGGTCCATGGTGTTGAACGCCCTGAGCTTCAGCCGGCACTTGTGCATCTCATCCATGAGCTCAGGCGACACCCTGTAGGCCATGCCGCCGGCGCGTCTTTCGTCCTGTGTCATCGTCCCTCCCGAAAAACAGAAATTCCGCCAGGGAGCGGAGCCTGGTGATTATAGCGGAAGCCGCAGACCGGAACTTATAAAGCTGTTTGGGAAATGAGCGGAAAATCACCGCAGGTAATGGGTGCCTTGTCACACATTTTAAAATGAAAGTTATTGCCCATTACGTTATATTTTGCTAATGATAAAAAAACATAAAATGCGAATAAAAGAAATTATCAGGATTTACTGCTCACCATGAGGTAGACTGTTGAACAGAATGCAAGAGCGGAGCAAGCTATG
>Ga0256406_1002206_pt1 | contig 28434 bp, 25 predicted proteins | sample RumenRJG_03DNA_FD_185986 | JGI IMG/M metagenome (GOLD analysis project Ga0256406, IMG submission 185986) | Bovine rumen microbial communities from Lethbridge, Alberta, Canada - RJG_03 | ecosystem: Host-associated > Mammals > Digestive system > Stomach > Rumen | place: Canada: Alberta | collected... | reverse complement strand
GGGGCTGTCGCATTTGAATAAATGTGGCAGCCTCTTAACTTGGAAAAAGCAGACAGTCTCCGACAGGATCAAGCGATCCAGTCGTCGTCAGTCTGCTTCCTATTTTTTTCGCACAACAACCAGCGTTGCTTATTCAGTTTTTGTCTTCTTTAGGTTACCTCGTACAAATGAGTTCCGAGTTTTCCTTTCTGTATCCTTCTATGAAGATTATCTATGTTCTGGGCGATCGCCATCAGCACGCTTTCGGCGTAGACGTTCTCTTGGCCACGACACATGAATTGTCGAAAGGCTCCATCTTCTTTCCAAAGTGCGAAAGCTCCTTCTGCCTGAATGCTCCGGTTGACTCTGAGCTGTACGCCTTCTTCACTTGTGATCCGATCCAGACATTCTTTACGCTGCCTCTCGAATTTTCTGGAAACTGTGAGCTTCTTGAATCGCTCTTCTTCAGGGATCTTCCAGTTCTTACCTTTCAAGCACTCAGCTTTGTGTGGGCATCCTGCGCATTCATAACACCAATATACAGTTTGTTTGCGGACATATCCGCTTGCAGTTCTCTGATGGTGTATACCGTGTGCATAAAGTCTGCAGCCATTCTTACATGTGTAATAGTCTCCATCGGGATTATATGGCATATTCTCCCTGCGACTGATGTCTGTTTTGTATTTCCTTGTCTTGGAAATCTCGTAATTTGCAGGCTTGATCATGGCCAGGATACCTCTGTCCTCAAGGAAGCTGTAGTTTTCCTCGCTTTCATATCCTGCATCCGCTACGACTACAGGATATCTGTGATGAAGTGCTTTCTCCATGCCGGTCAGGAATGGTATTAAAGCGCTTGTGTCGGTAGGCTTCGGAGACAGAGTCAGCCATGAGATGTATCCTGAGTCGACTCCAAGCTGAAGGTTGTATGCCGGCTTCAGCTGGCCGTTGAGCATCGCGTCTTCTTTCATCCTCATGAAGGTCGCGTCAGGATCAGTCTTTGAGTAACTGTTGCGATCTCCGAGAACTTCCAGCTTACGTGAATACTCTTTGAGTCTTTCGATATATTCCTCCAAAAGCTCGATGTCCTTCTGCAGCTGTGTCTTGCGGCATCCGCTTCCGTGCACGAATTCTATACCTTCTTCCTCTTTTATCTTGTACAGTTTCCTGAGAATTTTGCTGAGATGCTTCTCTTTGACCTGACCTCGCCATATCTCTCTGAGACCGTATGTCTCAACACACTCCTGAACCAGCAGCGCGGTCTTGTCCAGAAGCTTTGCCTGATTCTTTGTTACAGCTTTCTTCCAGACGAATGTGTATTTGTTAGCGTTGGCCTCTATCTTCGTTCCGTCGATGAAGATCTCTTTGCCGCTGATCTCTCCGAGATCCATCAGGTAATTTACTGTCATGGCAAGATACTTATCTGCGACCTGTCCGAAATGAAGCGATCGAAACCGTGCTATGGTTGCATGATCGGGTGCGGACTTACCTTCAAGAAGATACATGTAGTTGATGTCTCTCCTGCATGCTTTTTCAATGCCTCTTGAGGAGTAGTTGTGTTCATGGTAGGCGTACAGCATTATCTTCAGCATCTGACGAGGGCTCACCTGATTTTCCTTCACTCTGGAATAGGTCGAATACAGATCTTTTAGATCCAGTTCCTCCACAAATTGACCCAAGAGCCTCACGCAGTCGTTGTCGGGAATGACATGCCCGATTTCGAGCGGAAGTTTTAGTTGATACGGCCTCGAAAACAACGTATAATTTTGACGTAAAATGTTTGAGTTTTGCATATATACATTTTACCACCAAACTCCGCGTCCAAGAGGTGCGGAGCTTTTTGTTTTTTGATAAAACCAAGCATTTGCAAAGTCTTCAGGTTGCTTGCATCAAAAGAACCCGCCGCGGGGCGGGCAAGTTAAGAGGCTGCCACACTATCTTAGTGCGACAGCCCCATCTCCGACCGTCGGTGGTGGGTAAGCGATCCCCGACTGACGTTCTCAGGAGCTGAAGCTCCCGGCGTCTGTTGACGGTGTCACATTAACGTTACTCCTCAAACAGAAGCTGCGCTATGTGCATCCCGTCAGCACCGCCAAGAAGCAGTCCTTCCAGACAGTAATGGCAGTAACAGACAACTTTACGGCCCGGTAGGCTGTCGCAGTAATTCTGCATTATCCTTTTTTGTTCCTCATCAGTGTGTGGAATGAATTTCCCTTTTGCAGCTTCCACATAGTGTTTCGGCGCCAGTTTAGGATTGCGCGGAGGCTGAGATCTGTACAACGATGCTCCGCAGAATTCAGTTTGTCCGTGATGCTCTTCCGCCTCCAGGTACGCTATCTGCATTTTATCCAGCAAACTTCTCACTGCAGATTGTTCCTTGCTGCGATCCCTCGCTCTCCAGCAGTCCTGTATCACGACCTCTGTCTCTGAATAATTCGCAAATATAAAATTTTCATCCTGATCTATCAGTTCCCATAAGGAATGCACATCTACACCCGGATGAAGTTCCTCAATAATATTATTGCAGTTGTGACATAGCGAGTACACTGCATCACCGGACTGAAATATAGCGGAGTCCGGCAGTTCGCCCCATGACTTCCTTAGTTCTCCTTCAGGCATCTTTTCAGTGAACTCTGTTAATTTATAATTAGGAACACAGCAGCGCACGATCTCAAAGCCGAATCGCTTTCTGACATATTCCTGAATTCTTCTGCTCAGCTTAGGAAATTTGGATGTAAAAACACAGCTTGCAATGTAATAAGTCATTTCTATGCATTTCCTTTCATCCGCTTAAACTGCTTTTCTGTTCAGCATGCGGCATGCAGCAAAAACGATTATTGAAATCGGAAGCCACGCCAGGCTGTAATCCGAGAGCGGCAATACTTCATATCCTTTTTTCATTGCGTCGAAGCCAAGTGAAAACATGTCGTTGTATTTTACAAGCAGCGCCCACAGACTGATTGCGAAAGATGTTATGACGGCCCACTTGGCCGCCGTAAGGTTTGCCCTGCTGTCGTAATTCCTGCAGAAGCAATAATAAATTGCTACGACTATGGCTGGCGGATAGCATGCATCCAGAATCGGTCCGATTACTTTTACTATGGTATCGAGATCTGCAAATGAGACAATTGCAGAAATGACGCAGGATGCTATACAAAAGTTTTTGTATTTGAATAATGCCGGGTTTTTAGAGCCAAGTAGTTCCTCCCATATTTCAGAAGTCGATGAAACTGCACCGACCGCAGTCGTGAGAGCTGCCGCTACTAGCGCTATGTTAAAGAGGATTCCGCCCGCATTTCCCCAAAGCACGAGTACCATTTCCGTGTACAATGCCGAAAGCGTTAGATCTATGGTGCCTCCCGTGTTTGCTCCGGCAATCATGTGTCCGAGTATAGTCACGGCCAAAAGACCCAGCCCGATTACGCCCACCTTTATGAGATTCCTGTCTATCGCCTTGCCTTCAATCCCGGCATTCTTTATTCCGTGGATCACGATTATCCCGAAAAGAAGCGCGCACTGGAGGTCCGCCGTGGCATAGCCTTCAAGAAATCCGTATATGACAGGGTTCTGTTTAAAAGATGGCGCAGCCCACTCTCGTGAGATCGGAGAAACTATACTCTTCACGATTACAGCTGTGACTACTACGAGGAGAACCGGAAAGAGTATCTTCCCCACTTTGTCTATTACGGTTCCCGGGTTTGAAACGAACCAGTAAGTGATCAGATAATAAAGAACGGAGAAGATTATGACCGGCAGCATGCTCTCTGTTTTAAGTCCGGTAATCTGAACGATTGCTGCCCATGCCGCCGCACTCATTCTCGGCACCATGTAAAGAGGTCCGATTACAAATATCGTCAGGGCAACGAAGAAAGTACCGAAGCCGGGCGCTATTCTTCTGCTCATTTCAGAAAAAGTACCGTTTCCCTTTACGAGTGCAAGATATCCGAAATACGGAAGTATCACCCCCGAGAGCAGCACTCCGATGAAAACCGGTATAAGAGCCGTACCCGCATCCTTTCCCCACTGAACAGGGAAAAGCATGCATGCCGCACCGAAGTGCATCGAAAACAGACCGCCTCCCATTACCATTAATTCTTTTATGCTAAGATTCTTTTTCATCATTTCCTCTTCATTCCGCCGGTTTTCTTACTTGCACCGGCACTGACTTCGCCGTCAAATCCTTATGATGATTTAGTTGTATGCGGAAATGACGGCAATTATCTGCCGTCATCACCTTCGCACAAGTTTTGCACTTTGTAAAGAGTCTATTTTTTCTTGCTGGATGTTGGAACGTGTTCAGTTACCTTTATCATAACGAAAGTCATAATTGCCGTGTAAGCTACAGTGATGAGAATATCCATTTTGTACCTCCTTATATATTTTCTATTTGCGCGACCCTTGCGGGTCCTTCTTTCTGATATCAATATAGCGTAAGAATATCCAAAAGAAAAATTAATGTTTATAATTATTGATATTATTTTTTATAATGTATAAGATATGAGTATGAAAGACGCCAGACGTCGCTTGCTCCAATCAAGCGAGTTTGTTGAAGCTTCGCTCCTGGTTGAATACTGTTCTCTGAAATCGAAAAGAGGTTTTCATGAATACGCTCAAGATGATAAATGTATTGCTTACATCGATAGATAACGGCAGCCTGACTGCGGCAGGTGAAATACTGGGATATACACAGTCGAGCATGACTCAAATGGTTAAGGCTTTTGAAGATGAGGTCGGATTTCCGCTTCTGATAAAAACAAAACGCGGTGTTGAACCGACCGAAGAATGCAAGGCCCTTCTGCCTTCTATGCGAAGCATATTGCTCCAGGAAGAAAAAATATATCAGGAGATAGACAGTATACGCGGAATACACAAAGGCAAGATCCGCATCGGAACTTTCGTAAGTACTTCCACATCATGGCTGCCTCAAGTACTATCTTTCTTTCAGGCAAATTACCCGGATGTAGTATTTGAAGTGGAAGAAAGCGGACAGGATGAAATGCTGAGGGGAATTCAAAACGGTTCTCTGGACATTGCCCTGATGAGTCAGCCGGAAACCGACGCTGTGGATTTCATACCGTTGCTGGAGGATCCTATGATGGTGGTCTTCTCAGAGAAACACGATTTGGGGTCTTATGACATCGTTCCCGTAAAAGAGCTCGCAAAGCACCCGATGATACTTACTTATCAGTCTTACGACCGCGATGTGCAAAAGATATTCGATGATGCAGGATTTACTCCCGATGTTAAATATTATTTCAAAGATGACTTTGCGGTTCTTACTACAGTTCAATACGGGCTCGGCATAGCCGTCCTTCCTGAGCTTATCATAGACAAGTTCCCGGGCAACTACGACTGTCGCATGCTGGATCCGGAAGCATACAGGACACTCGGCGTAGGTATTCGATCAGAAAAAGATGCAGGCCCGCTGGCCCGCTTCGTAATCGAATTCCTGAAGCAAAATGTAAAATGAACTTACTTCGTGAGTTTCAAGGGACCGAGTCTTGTCTTGTGCCCGGAAATAAAGAAAGATTGAATGAAAGAAAAAAAATACCCTCGTTCCGAGTTTTGGGGTCTTTAACTTCTTTTGGGGTCTGACCCTACTATTCGAATTCTATCGTCGAAGTCGTCCTTCGACATATCTTTCATTTCTGATTTTCCGTAGTCTCTCATTATCCTCTTCGTAGTTAATCTGAAGCGCTGCCGGGGATCGTAACTGTCACTACAGTTCCGCATTCATCACCGGATCTGATGTCCAGACTCCCGCAACACATCACCTTTAGTCTTTGGCGGATATTATTCAGAGCGATATGCGGTTCATTTTCATCGGCAGCTGTATAACCGCGGCCATTGTCCTCAACTATTATCTCGCTTCCGGAGTCCGTCTTTCGCGTGCGTACGGAGATGTGAAGCGGTCCGGAATACATATCCCTTCCGTGCTTGACAGCATTCTCTACTATAGGCTGAAGAGTCAGCGGCGGCAGTTTAAACAAAGTATGCGGCGTGTCGTAATCGACCGACAGACTGTCTTTGTACTGCGCCTGCTCTACCGAAAGATAAGCCTTCGTGTGTTCAAGTTCAGAACTAAACGGTATCGGCTCTTCGCTGGCGATTGCCGTGAAATTCTTTCTCAGATAGGTTGTAAAGTCTTTGGTTACCTGACGAGCGAGCTGAGGATCCTGATTGCACAGGCAGTATATACTCGTCATGGTGTTGTATATGAAATGAGGCCTCATCTGCAGCACCATGATGCTGGTACGCTGATTGGCAATCTCCTGCTGATGACGCATATCCTGCTCTATCTGATTCGACTGTATGAGTCCGTACATCGAAAGAGCGGATATAACGAAACTGATGTCGAAAATCGGATAAGCATCTGCAAACATCAGTAATATTATTGCTACCGTCATCGGAAATATTGCTACAAGAAAGCTAAGATATTCTTTATGTGAAAGCCTATCTTTGCGCTTTATAGTACCTGCAAAATTGGCCAGCATACTCAGCACGAGCGGCACCAGCAGAAGCGGATATAAAGGTCCGTTCTTATACTGTCCGTCCGCTGTGATGGTTGAGAATCCACCTATGAATGGCGCGCTTAAAAGCATAGCGACATACACTGCCCACAGTCCAAGCACAGTGCGAAAAAGTCTGCTCTCATGCGGGTTTTCTCCGCAGCAGTGAAGCAAATACAGCGTAATCATAGGTAGCGGCATCGAAAGAAAGAGGCATTCCAAAATCACAAACAGATATATTGCTGCAACAGGCACTTGATGATACTGGATGTAAAATTCAAACAATGTAGAGCTGCATCCTATCAGGAGAACAAGAAAATAGCAGCGAAAGAACTTCTTGCTCCAAGCGTCAGTGGATGGCATAATGGCGACAAACCACAGACCCATCGCACTCAGAAGCATCGCTGCACCCAGTATGAAAGAATAAAAATAATCAATCCAATTATTCAACGTTTTCGCCTCCTAACTGAATCGGATAATGCAGTTTCCTAAGTTGCTCTCTTAGGCTATCTGCAGTCATGGGTTTTAGAATAAATCCGCTGGCCTCTGTGCTCCACGCATCAAGTGAGTAGTCCGGATATGCGGTCAGGAACACCACATTAGTAGCAGGGTTTATCTCGCGTAGAGTGTGGCATAGATCAAGTCCGCTGCTGCTTCCCATCTCTATATCCAGTACAGCCAGATTCACACGGTTCATCTTAGCATAATCTATCGCTTCCTGAGGCCAGATAAAGCCTGTGATTGTAGCGTGAGGCAGGACTTCTTCTAGCACATTCAGGCTGTCAGAGAGAATGACACTGTTATCGTCCACCATTATTATATTAGTGTGGTCATCACTCTGAGCCACAACATGAAGCAGAGTATTGATATCAACTTGAAGGCAATTCGCAAGACGCATTATCATCGCGGCGTCAGGAAGACGAGTGCCGTTTTCCCAGCGCGCAATGGTGGAATGATTTACAAACATCTTATCTCCGAGCTGTTTTTGTGACAGCCCTTTTTCTTCTCTTAATTTTCGCAGGTTTTCTGCAAATATTTTATTCACACATATACCCCCGTGTTGTTTGTAATTATAATACTCCAACTATTGCCCGGCTTTCCGCCGGGCAACGTTTGGATTGTTAGGGTAGGATAACTTGTTTGTATTTCTTGTACACCCTTATATAAACCTTATCCCTCCATTCTTCTCATTTCAATGGGAGTTTCCAGAGTGTCAAACTGCGTCATGCAGAGTAAACTATTTTTCCCTCGAAGTAAGTCGCCTGAGCCTTGGCAGTATGTATCTCATCCACCGGACAGGACAGCACATCCTTGTCAACAAGGAGGAAGTCCGCATATTTACCTTTCTTGATGCTGCCCCGTTCCTCTTCAATGAACATCTGCTTTGCGCAGCCTATGGTCAATGCCGTGAGAGCCTGCTCTCGAGTCAGGCGCTCTTCAGGCCACCAGGGATCTCCTTTCACAGTCGGGTGAATGCATGTAACCGCAATCTGCATAATACCAAAGGGGTCATCGGGGCAGCCGCTTAGTGCAGGGAAATCCGAGTGCGAGGACACATTGATGCCGTAGTCGAAATAAGTTTTCATTGGATACGACTTATCCTCCATGCCTGCCGGAACTATGGTTTTCAGGCTCTCGGCTGCTCCTGTTGGCATATTATGCCATAGCAAGCCTGCGGTTGCATAGATGTTATGATCCGCCATACGCTGCCAGTCGGACTGATCAACATTACGCACATGTACAACTGTATTACGCATTTCATCTTTTCCGCCGCCGACGAATGCGTTGACACATTGATTCACAGCATTATTGCCCATTGTGTGTATATGCATGGACAGGCCCTTTTCATTGGCCTTACACGTAATGGCTGTAGTCTCCTCTTCCGTCCAGTTAACAAGCCCCTGATGCCCGTCAGGATATAACGGATCCACGAATCCTGTACCACCTTCCACCGTGCCGTCCATAAAGAGCTTGACCCAGTTCGGTAATACGTGTCTGGTAGCGTATTTTCTGACGTCATCGGCTTCGGCAAGGCTCTTATCCACATCCATCCAGCTTTCGATCTCGTAGCTCAGCCCCATGATAAACTGCATGTTGCCGGCCTCGTCCTCCTGCTTCGCAGCCTGATAGAAATGGTCGTTATAGAAGTATTGGGACCATCCGTCCATATACATCGTATAACCCTCTGACAGCAACTGCTCCTGAATCGTTTTTATGGTTGATTTTGCAACATCTACCGAGAAGAGCTTGTCATTATCCAGAAAGGAACGTACATAGGTCCCGGCCTGTTCCTTGAGAAAACCGGTAGGTGTACCGTCAGAGCCCATCTCAATTTCGCCTCCGCGTATCTTCGTCTTGAGCACGGTGCCGTCCTCCTTCATTATCCCTGCATTAACCAGAGCAATTGTATTAACCAATCCCTTGTGACCTTCCTCATCCGCAAAGTAGATGGGAATATCGTCGCATATGGTATCAAGCTGCTGACGGGTTGGCATTTTTTCTGAAAAACTATGGTAATTCCAGCCGAAACCGAAAACGGTATTGATCCCGTTTTCCTTTGCCTTCTTCACTGCAGCAGGGACAATCTCATTAAGGAACTTATCCACCTCATCCTGTCCTCCGACGACTGTTCCTACCATAGGCATGGCATGCCCAGTAAAATAATGTGCATGGCCATTGCCGCATGAAGGCATCACAAGGCCCTTGCCGGTATGGTCTATGACCTCAGTCCTTTCCTTTTCAATAAACGCTTCTGCACCCTTTCTGTCACCCGCATAAATGTATTTCCCATCTTTTACGGCAAATGCTTCCACTACCTGATCGCCTTCGGAAGTGAATATCTTACCGTAGACAACATAATCCGCGCCATTTCCGCCTGAAAACTTACCTGCTTCTTTCATTATATTCTTTTCCTCCTTTTGGGTCTGCAGTGATGAGGGATTCACTCCTGCATCACTCTACTGACTTGATCTCAGCCTGTAAATCTGTTTTCCATACGTTTTTCTTTATCTCCGTCAGTTCACTTTCTTACCGCAGAAATACACCTCACACGGCTTGTTGTAGCTGAAGCCCTCTTTCTCTGCAGTGAGCAGGTCTTTGTCAAATACCAAAAAATCCGCGTCCTTGCCGACGAAGGTACCATTGCTTCACCTGACCGCATTTATTACCTTATATCCCATTGAATCATACCTCCTCTCTTGATTATCAGAATAGGGTTCTACCATCCCGGATACTTACATCGTTTCAGGCAGATCCGGAGTGAATTCATCATACAGTTGATCAAAATCATCCTTAAGTTCCTCTGTGACGCACTCGCGCAGTTGCGCCCATTCCCGGATATCGATTATGTCCGAGCCGTCATACCTTTTCAGATAGACACCTATCCATGTCTTGCGACCTGTCTGTATCACATCAATAAAAGCCGCTTCATACGGAGTCCCTTTTAGATTCTCCTTTATAACACTGCGGATTCTGTCCATGATTTCTTTACGCGGTGAAAACAGTATAAGCTGTCTGAACCCTCCATGAAGTTCCCTGAGCGGCTCAAATATGAGTATAAGCGACATGATGACAGCAACACCCGAATCTATATACGGAGTGACAGGTTTCCTCAGTGTGCGCTTTTCAATCGCTTCGCGGTTCAATCTTTTCTCCAATCTATCACCCTTGGGGTTTTGTGTCTCTTCCAATTATGATGATAGATAACAGTATTCACATCAATAGGGGTTTCCAGAGTGTCAAAGCGTTTTAAAACCCCCGCATATGCAGAGGTTTAAGTGTAAATGTGACAACTCATAATGATTCCTTCAGCCAGGATACGAGTGCATCAATAATCCTGTCTTCGATAGCATCCGGAATCAAGCCCTCGTCCTTTTCAGGATCTGTCATGCGTGGAATCTTCTCATTTTCGGAATCTTCCGCAATCACTATATCATTGAGAGTGATGTGCAGACCTGCTTCACGCAGGCTGTCCGATAGGATGGAAATGAGCCTGGATTTTACAAAATCGGAGGAGAGAAGTTTGACCGCCTCATTCTCAATCGTTTCAGCCTTTGCAATCCTGAAAGCAAGCTTTGCCGCTCCTCCGGCGACGCCGGTCAGCGCCGGACTTTCAACAAGTTTTTTGCTGTCTGTCTTTATCTGTACTGCATTCAAGCTTATCTTCGGCCCCGGCTTATCCAGCGCGTATAATGCGCCTATTACAAAAGCATCCACTCCGAGCATTTCCTGAATCGCCGCATTCGCTGAACTTACAATCGGGCCTTGTTGATCTTCGAGGAGCCATACTATAATCTGATCCCTGGTGTCTGTATCAAGGAAACCAAGTAGCTTTCCCACAATAGAAACCGTGTCATCGCCTAGCTTTACAAGTAGTTTTTCAACCTCGGTCGGATTGGTCTTTGATTTGCATTCTTCCGTCAGCTTCGGTATCAGACTCTCAAAGCATTTCACATAATCGATTTTCTGAACTTCAAAACATATTTTCAGCATATTCCCTCCTACATCACTACAATCAGTGAATTATAAGACTTCTTTAACTGACTGTTTTTCTTCTCTCTGTTTCTTTCCTATTCTCTCAAACAAAGGAAAGATCTTTGGATATACGCCCACTATCAGAAACATTATGACTGCATAACGGGCTGTTCTGACCAGAAAAGCTGCGAGGCTTGTCCCTTCAAGAAACTGTTTGTCAAAAGGAAGCTTCAGCAGCGAATTTACTGCAACATATATCAGGAGAGCACCAATCACACGCAGTATCATTGCCTGCATCCATTCAATCAATCTTACTTCCCATTCCATAGCTGCTCTTCTCCCTTTTATGAGTCAGATTCAGGTTCTGTCACAAAGTAAACTACAAGACCGTATGTGATGGTCGGACGAATCCAGATCTCCGTGAGCAGAAAGCTTGTGTAGTCGTTTATCGGTTCGATAATAATCGCATAAGTGTAAAGCCACGCAATCACCATATCTACTATGCAGATCATCCACAGGTTGCGCTTTGAGTAGGTGCTCCACTGCTTTCGGGCGTAGAAATATGTAAGCATTACCAGCAGCAGCACCGAGAATGTGAGGCACAAAAGATGAATGGAGAAAAACTTCAGTGGCGGTGCGAAAAGTATGTCGCGAAGCAGCACCGCGAGGCCGATGCATAATGTACACCAGTAATTGAACTGCATGGATGTCTAATTATCTCTGCTTTGTCTCATGCTATCTGAGATCATACGGACCTCATCACCTGTAATAATAATGACATTCGGATTCTTTCCTTGTACTTCAGCTATGGATTTTTCATAGCTGTCAATAAAGAACTCAATGCTTTCCGTCATCATGGCCAAGGCGGAAAAATCGCTGCTGTCCGATGCTTCCTTGTTCTTCATCTCCATCGTGCCTGCATCAGCATGGCTGATCTTATTGCGTATATATCCGATTTGATAATATGCGTAAAGAATATCCTGCAGTGTTTCGAGGTTTTCACATGCTGTAAAACCCGTGATCACCGAAGGATTATGGTTTCCGACGGACTTAGTCCTGAGAACAGCATACGCCCGCTGCGGATTATCACTCTTTTCTCTGCGCTTTCCTCGGTCATACGATTTGATGAAATAGTGATCGATATAATCCATCTTAAAGTATTCGTATGGCCTCAGTTTCATACGCTGCTGCGCGAACTGGCGTGAGACATAATCTCTGTGTCCCTCATCATTGCAGTAATAGAATATTCCCGATTTCACCAGATTCTCCGGAGTCCTGGACTCAATTAATGTCAGTGTCTGCTGGTAGAACTGATGTCTATAGGCCTATTTCACCATCTCTATGAAGTTGATGTCCCCATCACCTTCCAAAAGCACTCCGTAGTCCTCTCGGATGCTCTCTGCGATTATGCTAAACAGCACACCATAGTAACCGGATTCCCTCCAGAATTTTTCACTGCGGAAAAGCTCGCGGAGACTGAGGATGCCACTCTCCATTTCCGATATATTGCACATCGAAAGCCCTACATCCACATCACGCATGGCATAAACCATGTTTGCAATGCTCTCGTTGCTCTCTCCGCTCTTTTCCCAGATGTCCGCAATCATGTCCGCTTTACCGTACTTCGTAAAGGCCCGAATTGCATGAAACAATTCCGTGACTCCAAAGCCCTCGGTATCATCTCGTACGATGCCGGCCATGCACCTCTGAAGGCTGCGCACCGTGAATATCTTCTTTAGCTGAACTTTGCTTTCCGGCATGGAAATCAGTATGTCCAGCATATTCAAAACAATGAATGTGTCCGCTGCATCATCACTATTCAGCGTAACATACAGGTTTATATCCTCTTCATCTTCTGTTATGTACTTTTCTGCATTCATCATGCTGTCTACCCACTGTCCGCTATCTTCAAATTCGACTTCCGGAATGAGGCATAGGCGCGCCTCTTTGTTTGCAGTCAGCATCTGCATCTTCAAAGAAGAATCCATTTCTGCATACAGATATTCCTTCACCCATTGCTTGCAAGAGCTCTGATTACCACAAAGATCCGGGTAGGTCTCAAAGAGTGCCGCCCAAAAGTTCTCATATAGGCCGTCACCTTGAGCCAATTCATCAAACAGCAGGCTGACTTCTTTACTCTTCAATTCCGCCTTCTTCTCCGGAAAGTCGCGGATAAAGCGCATCAGTTTCTCACGAACTTCTTCTGACATGCTCTCATCCTCTTGCCCCCGGCTCTGTGTCATACCATCAGCAAACTGCAAGATACGATCCCGAAGCAGACCGTAAGTGGACATCGTTGACTTGTCTGAGCAATTCTGCTTGTTTTCGAAGTTGAGAGATACAGGGCCAAGCTCATCACCTTCATCATAACTGCCGGCTCCGCCGATGACTGTAATCTTGTCAATGTCATACCGGGAAAGTACGGTTTTTATACCTGCTTCCGCGTCAAGAAGAGCATCTGTGTAATCGCGTCCGGATTCATTTTGAACAGAGAAAAAGCGCACAGGAAGATCAGTTTCCATAGCGCTCAGAGATGTCAATAGTATATTTTGTGCCATCTTTTTCGATTCCCCTTTTTATCTTCTATTGTTCCTGCACTTCTGCCTGTTTGCGTGCTGCAATGAACACCAGAATCTCTTCAATAATTCCGGCGACTCCTCCAACCACAAGGCCTATTCCTATGAAGGTGAATAGCACCGACATCTTTTCAAACGGGTAAAGCATGGCGGCAAGGCCAAGACCGGTGGTCAGAACTCCTGATATCAACGGAATTACCAGTCCGAGTCCCATCCTGCGGAAGAAAAAGAGATTCTGGATGATGATAAGGCCGCGGATGAGTACCATAATTCCAAACAGAAATGGCACTAGGGCAAGGAGCATTTGCTGCTTCTCTACGACGAAGATCGCAAGTATGATAAGCAAAGCGCCTACAGCAAAGCCGTAACCTTCCCTATGGCCGCCCTCATCGACTTTCTGGAAGAAGTGTCCGACCAGGTACAGCAATCCCATGATGCCCATCGAAACTGACAGTACATAGCAAAGCTTATCTTCCACGCCCTCCGGGTGAATCAAAAACACTCCACCCAGTATTAAGTAGATTGCAGCCAGCACAATATTTTTCCAGTTGAGTTTTCTCATAATGTAATTCCCCCTCGATAATATTTCTGTTTAGAAGAACATCAAATATCTGATTTATTACAATTATGATGATAGAAAAAAATATTCATATCAATGGGGGTTTCCAGAGTGTCAAACTCTATTGTTCTCGGAATTCTTGTTTCATCAGATTTAACGGTATATATTCTTTACTGGGAATTGATATTATTGTTCTCGCGAATGATATTATTTGCTTTTTAATAGCATGGAGGTAAGCGATGAAAAAATATATGATTATGCTTCTGTCACTCGGACTGGTAGTATGCCTTTGTTCTTGTGGCAGCGGCTCGCAGCAACAGTCTGGCAACGATTCATCTGCCGATACAGAGACTGTCGAAGATGCGACAGAAAGTGCAACTGTTGAAGAAAAAAAATATCCTGATGCCCTTCCGGAGGATAATGGCAACATGACCGGCGTTTATAAATGGGTCGAGATGGCTGACAACGACGTTAACGCATATCTTGTTATCTGGGATGATGGAATCGGTGTAATTGATATGCTCGGTGTCGTAGAAACTGTCAAATATGACGATGAAACTATGCAGAGTTCCGGTGAAGGTGCACTTCCTCAGAAATACACCTACGAAGATGGAACGCTTACCTGGACAGCTATAGAAGAAGGTGAAGGTCAGGTATCGACTTTTGTTAAACTGACTCCGGAGGAGCTGGCCGAGTATAAAGCGAAAGGCATCGGCAGCAAAGAATAATTATTACGCCACTAAACCGTAAAGACTCATAATAGCGAGATGATATAAAGCGGTCACAATTGCGACCGCTTTTTTGAATTTGCAACCACTTTGGTATTATTATGTTTTAATATATTTTTGTTTGCTGCTACTTGGTTTGTCCGGAATGGTTCTTCTCAGTCTTCCGCTTTCAAGAAGTGGTCTTACGACATTTGCCATAAGATATTCTCTCGACCCTATTCCGCAGAATTCCTGTATTTCTTCCCTTGTTCTAGCCTCAGAACAGTAATCCAATAATTCATTTATTTTTCTTATATCAAGATTTATCTCAACTACATCCTCAGCCTGCTCAGTAGACTTGCTCACTTGTCCACTTACAGAAGACGTTGCCTCAGCTCCGACCTTCGAAAATGTAAAAGGAGTTAAGTCTATAACAGGTCTGTCATTTAATATGATAAATCGATTCCAGATTGCTCAAGTGAAGAGCAGCGTTCAAAAATCTCATCCGGAACAAGATTGTGTGTAAGCACCCTATGATGTAAAAGCAGGGCGTGATTCAGAAACATTAATTGCAAAAGCGGAACTGCTCTCTCCAGAAGGTATTCCCATGAGTGATGTCTTATTCTATGGTATCTCACGTGATAAGTCACTGGCTATAATGGTCACTGGCATAACATCAGTGGTTCCTAGTAACGATGCTAAACTTCCGCTGGATATGCAGTATCCTAAAGCCTTTTTTAGACTCCGTGAAAAATCCGTTAATGAGTTGCTTGATACTAAAACTTTGATTTTGTTTATTTCACGGGTACAATAGAATCCGATCAAAGAACATCGATAGGGAGTCTGAAGATGAACCGGAACAGAATTCGATATTTGACAGATAATTTTGCTGCAACGCCCGATGAGCTTTCTATGCTCCGATTGGAAGGCTGTTCAGATACCTCTGTATATATCCAACTCCTTAAGCTGCGAGGCCTAAAAAGTGAAGAAGCTCTATACTATCGAATGATTGAGGAAGAATGCAGGAAAACGGAATGTGACATCCTTAAAGAAATCTCTTTCATACACAGCACTAATCCCGATTTCGAAATCAATCCGGAAAGATACTTCAAATACGGTGCCTACGCGCTTGATGTTCTGAATGAAAAAGAAAAGCTGGCTCAATGGATAGACCGACTGAGCCGATATCTATCCTTGCAAGATTATATTACCCGTAAATTTGATATTGAAAGACAGCCCTTTGCTGTTTTTGAGAAAGAGTTGGAAGAGGCCCGCACTATTCTTTCGGGATTGCTGTCCGACGGCAGAAAAAAAGAGCTGATCAACGCAATCAAAGATATACGACCTGATGTTTTAGAAAACAAAACGGAGTATGACAGAGTGGCAGTGGATATGGAACTTTGCATAGGCGTGCTCGGTTTTGTGCCGGAAGAATATGTTTCTTACCATTTCTGGGAAAAAACAGTTCAAGAGCGTTTGGAATATGTTTCGGACCGTCTTCGGAAAAAGGTCTCAGAACTCCTCAACTCAGAGGAAGGAAGAGAGATTCTGACCAATAAATACCTGGCCTATCAGGAACTCGAACCTCTTTGCGGAAGAAAAATACGCCAAATGGATGCGGATGGAGGATATACCGCCTTTGAACAGGCCTTTAGAGAAAACCCCGTATTAATCAAAAAGAATAATTTCCAGTCTTTGGGAAAAGAAATTGAGAAGATTGAAGCAAGGGAGAATACAGACCTCATCGGCATCTATGAACGGGTAGCAGCGAACGGAAAACTCTTTATTCTTGAAGATATGATCAAAGCTCATCCGGATCTTAAGAAGCTGAATCCGGATTCCGTCAATACTCTACGCGTCGTAACCCTGCTGGATAGTGATGAGCCAGTGGTACTGGACTCATTTCTCAGGATAGGCCGAAAAGGCAGTTTCGTGGATAACGGTGGTGTCGGTGGTATTTTTGTTCATGTAGATCCGTCAAGCGGCATCACAGATAGCCACGGAATCGATGAGCGAGGGTTAATTTATGAATCTCACCCGGATCATCAATACAGTTTCTCGGAGATACGTCTGCCTCTTTGGGAGGAGGCGCTTAAGACTGCAAAACAGGCCGCACTGACAATCCCGGGAGCAAGGTATGTGGGCTGGGACATTGTCTGCACCGAGTATGAGCGTTGGATTATCGTTGAGGGCAACGCCATGACTATGTATATCGGTCAGCAGGCACCATTGGCAGTGGGAAAAAGAAGAGCTCTGCTGGAGGCAATCCGTTATGAGGATCTGCTTAGATCAGAGCCTTTGCTTCGCGAGTAGTATTCTGTTCACGGACTCATCTAGACGCGCCTCACTGATCTCACCGCTTTCTACAGCTTTTAACACTGCATTGACAGAACCCCTGAAGTTTCCGGGCTTCATAATCATATCGCAGCCCCCTTTAATTGCCTCGACGCCGGCTCTGCAGGAAGAATAATCATTTCGTATGGCATCCATCACCAGAGCGTCACAGATAATGATTCCCCGAAACCCCAGACGGTTTCGCAGAATATCGGTCAGCATGGTTTTCGACAGAGAAGCCGGTCGTCCGTCTCCCGTTATTGCAGGTACAAGAACATGTCCGCTCATGATAAAAGGGATCCCCTTTTCAGCTGCATCCTTAAACGGAACAAATTCAGCCTCTTCAAACTGCTCAAGTGTGCGGTTCACGGTCGCATAACTGAAATGTGAGTTGTCGTTAGTCCCCCCGATCCCCGGAAAATGCTTATAACAAGGAAGTACTCCGTGTGCGAGCAGCTGCTCGGAAAAAATATATACCAGTTCCTTTACCTTCTCCGAATCGGTCCCGAATGATCTGTTTTTCAAAAATGTGTTTTTCCCGTTTGTTACCACGTCTGCTACCGGAGCGAAATCCACATTGAACCCGTATTTATGAAGATAATTCCCGACGATATCTCCGCATCGGCGAATCTGCATTTCAGCGTCCGAAAGTGCTGCCAGCTGTCCCATTCCGGGTGGATGCGGCGCTTCGGGAAATCCTTGCCTGCCCACTCTGGTTGCCACGCCGCCCTCTTCGTCAACGCATACAAAAAGCGGAATTCCGGTTTGTTCCCTGTAAAACTGCTGCATACCGGATGTAAGAGCAAGCACCTGCGCTGCTGTTTTCAGTGAGCGGTCGTATAAAAGCACCCCTCCGACGGGAAACCTTCTGAGAGAATCTTCCACATGACGGGTATGCTTTGTCACGCGATATCGGCCTGTAAGCTCAGTAAGTGTCACTACATGCATCTGAAGCACTTTCTCGTACAGTGACATTTCAGATGCGTCCGACGGACGATAGCAGCACATGGCATCGTGCGGCACTATCTTCGCATGAACGGAGTCATAGAGGTCCTTTATTTCACGTATAGCCTCACGCCCTTTATTATATTTGAATTTTATTCTTTCAATATTTATCATTTCCCCGCTTGATATCAATTACAGCTGTCTGCACTTTCTCTGATAATGCCGCAAATCTGACTGATTTTATCCTCTGAAAGATACGGATGCATCGGAATGCTGAACACTCTTTTCGAAAGCTTATCTGTTACGGCAAGGGATTCCGAACGGTGTGAATGATTCTCAAAAGCAAGCGTTCTGTGGATAGGCGTCGGATAAAAAATCGCAGTTGGAATCCCATTGCTATTCAATGCCTGAAGGATTCGTTCTCTCTCATCAAAACTGTTCGCTTTCAGCGTATACTGCGCCCAAGAGGAGACATATCCGTCCAAGACAATCGGCACCGCAATCACATCTTTCAGCTGTTCCGTATAAATTTTTGCGATTTCTTTTCTCAAAGCCAGTTCTCCTTCAAAACAATCCAGCTTTTCAAGAAGAATTGCAGCCTGTATAGTATCCAGCCTGCTGTTAAGACCTATCCGGATATTGTCATATTTGTCCTGACCTTGTCCGTGATTTCTGATTGACTCCACTGCTTCCGCAAGGTCTTCGCGATCCGTAAAAATCGCTCCGCCATCACCATAGCAACCCAAAGGTTTGGCCGGATAGAACGACGTCGCTGAGATATCGCCAAAGCTGCACGCCTTTCTGTCAGCGATTCCTCCGCCGAATCCCTGCGCAGCGTCCTCAAGCACGAATAGCTCGTTTTCACGTGCAATCAAGCAGATTTCCTCATACTCTGCAGCTTGTCCGAAAAGATCTACCGCTATGATCCCCTTTGGTCTCAGTTCACCGCAATCTCTTATCCGGGATATGGCATTCCTTAAAGAATCGGGAGACATATTAAAAGTATCTTCCCTGCAGTCGACAAATACCGGCGTTCCCCCTGCCAAGACAATACTCTCTGCAGAAGCAAAGAAAGTAAAGGACGGCACAAATACCGCATCTCCTCGGCTTACTCCGAGTGCCATCAGCGAAATAGTCAATGCGTCAGTTCCGCTTGCACAGCTCCTCACATACTTCCTTCCGGTATATGCTTCGAGTCTCTGCTCAAGATCCCTGACCTCAGGTCCCTGTATAAACTGTTTATGCTCCAGGACGTTCTCAATCCGCCGCTGCATCCCGTCCTGAATTTTCTCATATTGTCTGTGTAAATCTATAAATTGCATATTCAGTCCCGTTCTTTTAACCTCGTCAGTATTTTCATTACCCGTACAGCGGATGCTCCGTCAGTCAGAGATTTCGTTCCGAGTTCTGCACTTTCGCAGAACTGTGTGAGGCTCTTTTCTAAGGCATCGGCTTCTTCGGTCTCTACGATGCAAAGATCATGAGGCTCATTGTTATCGTATATCATCAGCTTATTCGGAGCGACAATCTCATCAAAAATAAGGGTTTTATCTGTTCCACCCAGAACTATCCTGCGTTCTTTGTCCGGAGAAACCCAGCTTGCGGTCAGCTCTGCTGAAAATCCCGGATATTTTAGTAGCATAAAGGCAATCGATGCTTGCGAAAACCCGAGTTTTTCACTAATTGAACATGCTTTAACAGGTTCAGCTCCGTCTGTAAGGTAATCGATGATTGAAATATCGTGTACAGCGAGATCCTGCAGAACACTTACATCTGCCCTGGCTCCGCCGAAGCTGGTCCTCCGCATTTCCATATACCTGACATCTCCGAGATATCCATCCTTTAGCAACTCCTTCATTTTTCGGATCGCCGTATGGTGAATCATGATATGGTCCACATGGATTATGCGTTCCTTTTCTTTTGCAAGCTCATAAAGAATCTCAGCTTGTGCAAGGGTCTCAGTGAAAGGTTTTTCGATAAAAATATGTTTTCCTGCGGCAAGAGCCTTCTCTGCCATCTCGAAATGCGCTACTGTTGATACAGTCAAAGCAACCGCATCTATTGAAGTATCCTTCAGAATTTCCTGATAACTGTCTGCATAAGTAAAGAAATCACCGTATGTACGGCGAAGCTGCTCAAGCCGGCTCGAGTCTTTATCATAAACAGATACCAGTTCTAGCCAGGGAGCTTTCAGAATTGTGTTTAAAACTCTGCCTCCCCAATATCCGCAACCTATCAGCGCAATCTTAATCATCCTGCATCTTCCCTGTGTAATTACAATAAATCGAACAGATTATAATGTTTCATTTTTCCCGCATAAAGCTCCGGTAACAGGGACGTTACACGGACATTATCATGATACCGATCTGCGTATTCCCTCCCGGATTTGCCGAGACTGATCCTTCTCTTCCTGTCCGCAAGGAGACCGCTCACGATTTCGCTTAGACTGTCGAAGTCAGCGCTTACAATCGGAAGAAGAGGATGTTCGCGTCTTGTCTGTTCTGATATATATGTTATGACCGGCTTCCCCAAAGCCATCGCTTCTATGCTGAATACACCGTATGAACCGCCGGAGATCTGATCGATAATGATATCCGCCGTGCGATATATTTCCCGCGCTTCCTCCGATGTCTTTCCTTCTACGAGCACAAGTTCATAATCATCTTTGACATGCTCCAGGGCCTCCAATATGTGATCCGTTCCCTTAAACCGTCGATCGGTCGGGGCGTGAACTATGCGCAAACGCTCATTACCTGTTTCATACTGCGGACTGAGCTCACTGATATCCACACGCAGAGGAACGATATATACGGGTTTATCAATAGACTGCGGAAGGTATTTATACTGGCCCGCACTATGCAGGATAATACCATCGCTTTTGTCAAACAAATGCAAAAGCCTCTTCTGTCTCATCAGCTTCTCTTCGGGGTCTATGTATTCCTTTGGTGCAAACGGAAGAGGTTCTTCATTGAATATGTATCGGATCTCCGTCCCGTGAAGCTCCGCAAAAATCCGAACATCATTCTTTTTAAACAGATTAAGATCGGACTGATTCGGAAGCAGGGTGTCTCCTGCATGGGAATGAAAAACTCCGATTTCCTCAGCCATTTGTTCTGCAAAATCACGTGCTGCCTGCATATCCGTTCTGTCCAGAATAATGTCTGCGAATCTGTAAGAGTTCTTAGCATCCGAAAACAGCGCCAGCTGTGCATTTACACCATTCTCGCGTAGGCCATGAACTGTATACTTACCCTGTCCCGAAATCTCTGACATCCCATGCAGTACATTCATCTTTTCCGCATCCCTTCTCTTTCTTCCTGTTTCAGCTTTTCTACAAGCTGAACAAATTCATTTCCCTCTTCATATACGCTTTTATATTCAGGTGCCCATTTATCACCCGGAGACAGCAGTATTGTCTGTCCGGGATCAGCCATCTTCACAGCTGCATAAAATGCTTCTTCGAGGGAAGCGGTCGAAGCAACATCCTTAAGTACAGCATTATCTCTACGGGCTGCACTTCGAAAGCCCTCCGCATAACGTGTTCTTGCAGGTCCGAATATAGCGACGCCCGTGCATATTTCGGCAACAGCTTCGGCCAGAGACCCGATATCCATCCCGGCATCTTTTCCGCCGGCAATCAGCACGAGCCGGCCCGGGCGATACATTCGGATCGCTGCCTCCGCCTTTGCGGGATTCCCGGATTTCGCGTTATCTACAAAGAATATCCCGTATGCTTCACCACACGAGACATTTCGGTGATCAAACGGCTCGAAAGTTTCCAGCACCCTTCGTATTATCTCATCTTCTATTCCGAGCTCACATGCCGCCGCTGACGCTGCCAGAGCATCAATCACATTGCATTCTCCGGGAATCTTCAGATCCGACGTACTTATCAAATCATGTATATGCCCATTCAAGCGCACCATCATACGATCGTTCTCTATAAATGCAGCATTATCCCGACCGCAGTCCTCTGTGCCTACGACACAGACACGCAAGCCTCTGTCGTCCAGACGTCTCATTATCTCCTTACAATAAGAATCATCTGAACATACAATCGCCAGCTCATCTTTATCAAGATTGGTAAAGATTTGTTCCTTGGCATTTGCATAGGATTCCATGGACCGATGCCAATCCTGGTGATCTTCACTTATATTCGTAAGTACTGCGATGCTCGGATGCAGTGACGGAGCATTTATCAGTTGGGAATGTGATAACTCTGCAACCAGCCACTCATCTGCAGTTCTGGCTGCTTTTTCACTTACAATAGGATACCACTCATTTCCCGCCGGTACCGCATTTTGACCGGAGGTTCTTATCATCGCTGTAAGGAGCGCGACAACTGTAGTCTTTCCGCTTGTCCCGGTAACACCTATCCAACGCTCACTGTTTTCCCGATAGGCCAGTTCCGGTTCGCTGATCAGTTCCTTAGAGCATTTTTCGGCACTTTTGTAAAAATCGGTCCAAAATGATATTCCGGGCGAAGCGATGCAAAGATCGTATTGCCCACTCACTTCTTCCCCGCATACTACTTTAACGCCGGCTTTCCTAAGCGTCTGTTCCGTTACGGCATCTATCTTCTCTCTGCCGGTGTATAGCGTCAATTCATCCACTCTATGTCCAATCAGAGGGGAAAGATAATCTATCAACGCCTGACCTGTCATACCCCAGCCCAGCACACATACTCTTCCGTATTTTTTATTTACAGCAAAACTCTCAGGCATCTTCATTTTTTATTATTCCCGGATATGTTTTTTATGTGTGCCACATAGGCAGAGTGTTCAATTGCAAAGTTGCCGGAGTATCTCTCACCCGAGGGAACCTGCTTGGTAACAACTGCTCCTGCAGACAGTTTTGCATCCTGTCCCACAGTGACTCCGGGTGCAATGGTCACGCCGACTCCAAGGGAACAATTATCCTCCAGCGTGCATAGCCCGGCCAATGTAACGCCTGCAGGCAGCAGGCAGTTCTTCCCGATTCTGACATCGTGAGATACGTGAACCCCGTTGGATATTTTCACATTGTCATTCAGAATGGTCGATCTGAATACGCCTGCCTGAATCACAACTCCCGCGTGCAGGCTTACTCTGTCTCCGATTACAACGCCACATCCGCCGTATACGCGTCCGGTCTCATCTCCTTCGCCGTAGTAATAAAAGGGAGGTGCACCTATGATACAGTTTTCCATTATAGTGCAGTCTCTTCCGATTGTTACGTTTTCCTTTATCACAGCTCCGGACTCTATCACTGTTCCGGCACCGATCGAGACGCCCTTAGCGGCTATCATCGCAGTTTCTGCAATAACGGCAGTCTCGTCAATGACAGTGCACCGGAGTTCTTTCTTATTGTAGATTTCATTATGAATCTCGAAGAACGTCGTACGTGGATGCTTGGAAATTAGAATTCCTCCGCCAAAAGAAGTCTTTACTGCTTCTGAAAGCTCCGGTGTGCATATAACCCCCGCAAATGATCCGTTCAAAAGGCTTTCCAAATAATCACGTCCGATCAGATATGTAATGCAGCTGCACTCCTTCTCATGATCTTTGTCAATCAGTGCCGTTTTCCTGAAACTACAATCCTGCAGCAAGTTTACATTTTCGCTGCAAACAATCATTTCTTCCGACAAACGATATTCATTATTCATTTTCATATAACTCCTTGTATGGTTCGCAACGCTGCATTAACTCGTTGTGAGTTCCCTGATCCAGTATTCTTCCGTCTTCCATATATATAATTTGGTCTGCATCGATGATGGTGGATAATCTGTGCGCGACCATTATTACCGTATGTTTCTCTCTTATATTCCGTAGAGCTTCTTTGATTTTAGATTGGGTAATATTGTCAAGAGCAGAAGTTGCCTCGTCCAAGAGAAGAATCTTGAAATCCTTAAGCAGGCATCGGGCAATAGCAAGCCGCTGCTTTTGTCCGCCGGACAGATTGGTGCCACCCTCTCCGATTATAGTATCGTAGCCCTCCGGCTTATTCATGATATCTTCATCAATACATGCCATCTTGCAGACCCGGCGCATTTCTTCCTCTGTCAGGTCAGGCTTTACCATTCGCAGATTATCACGAATGCTGAGATTAAGAATGTAAGGATTTTGGCTTACGACTGCGATATTCGATCTTATCGTCTCCTGATCCAGTTCTCGAATATTCACGCCATCTAAAGATACGATTCCCGATGACGCTTTGTAGAGCATGCTGATTAGGTTCAGCACAGTAGTTTTTCCGGATCCGCTCTTTCCGACAAGTGCTGCAGTAGATCCGGCCGGAATAAAGAGCTTGAAATTATTCAGAATAAGGCGCGGAGTAATTTCAGGATTGGAATTTTTATAGGAAAAGCTGACATTTTCAAATCGTATATCTCCCTTTACTTTATCCAAATGCCTGCTGCCGAACTGTTCTTTAGGGAATTCAACGCTCCGGAGCAGAGCATAAACCCTCTCTGCTGAAAGATTGAAATCCTTTATGAATTCCATGAGCTGTCCCAGAAGCAGTACCGCCGGAGACCCGAGCTGCGTATAATACGTAAACAGCACAATTGCCATAACCGGCTCCATTTTATTTTGAGCGATCATCAGAGCGAGGAGCGCAATATAGACGAAATACCCGACTTCTCCGAGGCCCTGTCGTGTCAGTCTATACTTCCAAGCACGCTCCTGCATATACATTCGTTTATCATTTGCGTCTTTGATGCGTTCGGAAAGCTCGTCTCGGAATTTGTCTTCGCTGTTAAGCAGCTTCACATCTCGCGCCCCTTTTATCATCTCGCTCACGAAACCCGTGAAGCTCTCATTTGCCTCGCGATATACCCTGTCATCTTTTTTCATCTGCTTCGCTCTCTTCAGCTCAAGAAATGATTGTATGGATATAAGAATCAAAACAACAAGAAACACAGGAGGACTTGCAACCAGAATAGCTGCGAGAATACCGACATAGTTGAACATTTGAGAAAACAAATCCGCCAGTGTATTGAATCCGGTCGCCAAAGCCGAGGTGTCCACGGTAAGTCTTTGAATGAACAGGCCCGTGCCCTTTTCATCAATACATCCGTTCGTGATGCGCAGCACTCCGTCAACAAGCGCTCTTTCGAGGTTTGTTAAGGTCTTGTTATACACTATGTTGTAGCATCTGTTTGCAACATATAAAGCCAAATCCGTTGCTATCAGCACCACCATCAGCACAGCTGCAATCATTAATATTTTATTGAAAATGCCTGTCTCCAAATTCACAATAACTCGTGCACTCAGTATAGGCGCTATAATTTTCAAGGCAACAGAAACAAGCTGGCTTGCAACTGCAATCACAAATGTTTTCCGTTCACCTTGCATATATTTCCAAGATAGTTTGATGTTTTTCAGAAGAGTATTATAGACCGGTACGATAATACTTATCGTATTATGGCCGTGGGAATATTTCCATGCAGGCGGTTCAAATGAATCCTGAAGGATTCGATTGAGAATAGGAGAGGGCTCTTTTATCGGATCAAAGGCTTCCCCTTCTGCGTTTATATCAATGAAGAGATCTCCCTGCTTTTCTTTCATGCTGATGGAATAGTTCGACTCCTCGCCCAGAACATCCCTGTATATTAAAAGCAGCTCTTCAACCAAGAGCCTCAATTTTATAATAAGCTTCTTATCTAAGCCTGCATTTTCGGCAATTTTATCTACATCGCAAAGACATTTTTTAATATGCTCCGGACTGAATGTCCCGTTTTGTATCATTTCATATCCTCCGAAGACTGCATACTGTTTCTTTCCGGACAACGCTCAGAACCATGTGTTATAACAGTAAAATTATAGCATATTTTATCAGAGCCTTAAGCAAAGAGCGTTGGAAAAACAAAAGCATATCTCGCATTATATAACCCGAAGGCATTGAAATTTCGGCTCTTCGGGTTTTGATTGACTATTCCCACTCGATCGTGGCTACAGAACTAGCTTATCTGAATATAGCTGTTCGTACATTAGCTTGTCACTTGAGAACAAAGATACTGCAAGGTCTTCTTCCGTCTCTATATAGTTAATTTATAGAGCATTCACTATCGAAATGTATATGCTACTCTCTATCGAGCAGTTTTCTCTCGTAGCTTTTATGCAATTCCTGTTTCTTCTTATCTGTCATGTTCTTCTATATCTTCTATCTTGTCTTTCTTCTTTTCGAAAGAGTTATGCTTCCGCCTAATACAATCACGGATGCAATTACGAGTGCAATCCAAAACCAATTGTTGTTGTCATAGCACTGATTTTCGGAAGACTCCGATTTCAGCCACTCTTCCAGCTGATTAATAATCTCTTTTTGAGTCTCTTCCGGGAAATCTCCGATACCGATATAATGGTCTCCGCCTTGAAGGAGATATACTTTTACGTTCGGATTATCGCCGTCTTCAATCGGCATTCTCAGTGCAGCCCACGGATCGTCCGCGCCAAGCAGCATCAGATGTTTTGTTTCCGTCGTTTTTATATCCCTTGTAACAGCGTCATAATAATGACTGCTGTATTTGAATACTTTTTTCTGCGCCGGCGTAAACATAAGATCTTGGAGTATGGTCGGCTCCATTTCCTTTGTGATGGACAGGTTCTCAGCCGGCACACCTACCTCCTGCATGGCCTGGCGGAGGTAGTCGAAGTTGTAATGGTATTGCCCGAGCTCTGTGCAGGCACTGATGTAGTAAGGGAAAAACGGAGTATTGGTGGCCCAGTCGAATGATTGGACCGTTGTAAGTATCTCGATTTGTTCCTCGAGTTTCGCCTGCTTTTCCTCTTCAGTATCTTCCGACTTAAGCATGACTCTCGGAAACAGAGTTTTTACGTCTTCGCCAAGTTCTGTTGTCTGATTTACTTTCCTTTGCCACATCTGAACGGCAAACTCAAGAACGGTTATGTCGAACACTCTTTCAGGAGTCGCAAATTCCGTGTAGGTTCCGCCGTCCTTTTCGAGCGCCTCCTTAAAAATAGGCATGAGCTCCTCTTTGTTACGCATCAGCTCCACCTGAAAATCCGTGAACAGTTTTCGCAGCTCTGCCCCGTCTTCACGGTCATCACCTATCGTTTTATACATATTATCGTAAAAACGCTCGTCATCCATACCGCACGAAGTTGGTGCGCAGTACGGCAGATAGACATCCATGTCGTCAGGATAATAATATGCATAAGCATTGGTCATAATGCCGCGATAACTTCTGCCATATGCAATCCATTTGTTTTCTCCGAGCACTTTTGACAGTTCGGTATAAATCTTGTGATAATCCGCCGTGGAGTTCTTTAGATTGTAATACTCATACCAGTACTCAAAATTGCTGTTATCATCTCTCATTCCCTCCGGACGCGAGCCTCCAAAAAACCTGTGCTCTACCTGGATGTAGTTTGCGTTTAAGAGGGCCGTCAGCCCTTCCGGGTCAGTATCGACTGCAAACAACGATTCGTTCATATTGTATCCGTTGGTAAGAAGCGCATTCGCTTCTGCGTTACTGCGAATCCCAAGTTCTACCCTTTGGGTGAACGTTCCTTTCTCGGGATGTTCCCAGTCCAGCGGCTGTTCGAAGTACAGCATAAACTTTTCATCAAGGTCGCCGGTTTCTTTTTCCATTTCAAGTTTTGTTACCTTGGTGACGCCGTCCAGCTTGGCCAATTGATGTTCTATAGTATCTGAACTCGCAAATATATTCTCCGTATTAGTAAAGCCTATTCCCGTGGTGAGGATTAATATGCTCACCAGCCAAGCTATGTGTTTTCTCATATAGCTTCATATCCTTCGCTATTCTTTAGTGCGTTGACTCGTATCCTTCGTCATTTGCATCATTCGTCCGGCAGTCGCATTTCTCTTTTTTTATAATATTCCGTCTCGAGTTATAGAATGGTTATGTATTTGACAAGTTGCGCCGAGACTGCGTGCGGAAATGCGTCGATTAAAAAAAGACCTTAGGGGAGAAAGCTCTCTCTCCTAAGGTCATATTGTCGTGGGGCAAACTCTTTTATTCTGCAAGGCAAATTTTGCTATCCTCTCGTTCATTACTCTCGATGTGAAATTTGCGCACCGCTCTCCCCTCACACACCCCTCTCTACAATCTATCTCTCTTGTTTCGAAATCTCGTTTCATAATTACGACTAGAGGATGTGTACACAATTCCTGAAACAATGTAACTCCAATGGATTGATGTTGGAATAAGGTCTCTTCACGAGGGTTTATTCGAGTTCTGGGTCGAGTATTCGAGCCGGAAATCGGTCCATAAGAAAAGACCTTATGAGAGAAAGTACTCTCTCATAAGATCTTAGGTTATTGACTGATTTGTGGCTTGGGGTAGAATACTGTTTCTTGCCCCTTAGACGCTAATCAATGTTGCCTCGTGACAA
>Ga0256406_1002205_pt1 | contig 28434 bp, 20 predicted proteins | sample RumenRJG_03DNA_FD_185986 | JGI IMG/M metagenome (GOLD analysis project Ga0256406, IMG submission 185986) | Bovine rumen microbial communities from Lethbridge, Alberta, Canada - RJG_03 | ecosystem: Host-associated > Mammals > Digestive system > Stomach > Rumen | place: Canada: Alberta | collected... | reverse complement strand
GCAAGTCCATCCATCGACTTTGGGCTCAACGATGCCAAAGTACTGATGATCCCGGTCAATAACACAGCCATGGAATCCGTACCGGAAGAGACATATGCAAAGATCGCCTCAGATGTATCCGCGATCCTCTCTTCAAATCTGGCTGATCATACGCTTTCCGGCAGTTCTGGTGATTCCATTCTGCAAAGCATCAACACAGCAGTGGATGCGGCAAAGCAGGCTAAATCAGATGCGGCAGCACAGGCTTCTGCCTCAGCTGAAGCAGAACAGCAGGCTGATAACAGTACCGGTATTCAAGACATTTACAGCAACTATAACTACAGTAACTACAGCGGCACACAGAGCAATGCTGCTACCAATACCACACGGCAGCAGCCTGCCGCGCAGCCGGAATCAACTGATACGAATCAGAACAGTGGACAGACAGGCGGTAATTCCAACCAGAATCCAGAACCTGCTGAACAGCCTGATAGCAGTAATAAGGGGAATAATGGACAAAGTACTGACACTGAATCCCAAACGGACAGTGGTGGTTCAACAAACGAAGGTTCATTCTGAAAAGTTAGATCATATTAACAAATTGGTGAATTTTGATACTTACGACATTAGGCTGGTCTAACGTTCGTGAATAATTGCATATCCAGCCATTTTGTAACTTCGAATTGTCCTCCAGGGTAAACATCTTGATCTGACTGCCATGATGTAAGGATCGTCAAATATCTTTCTGCGCATGTCGCTGACTCTAAAGAACTGCGTTCTTTTTCTCAGCCATTGAACAACTTTCAAGGCAATCTCCTGTAAGTCCATTCCGATACACTTCTGCTGTAATGTGAACAGTGCGGCGTACCTGTTAATATAGATACTGCTGACAATTCTGTATCTGCGTATCTTTTCATCTATCTGGCTGTGCAGGTTATTGACTGTATTCAGATGGTCTATCTGATTGATACTGGTACCTGATTTCAATTCTTTATGAGGACAGCCGAGTTCTTTTAAAACGTTGACATATCCTTGGTTGTCATCAGTCCAGACGTATGTGCCTGGTTCGATATGGCTGCAGGCTTTCAGAAGTTTATCTTTGAGCGGCCGGCTGGTATTTATCGCTTCGGCGTAAGAAACACCTTGCCGTTCAATGATGGTTTCCATACATACCTTCTGATGTGATATGCCTTTCATCGTTTTTTCCTTTTTCTTGATAGTTACAGTTCTTTGTTTATCATTGACTGCTGCTTCTACTAATCCTTTGTGGCATTCGTTGATATATTTCTCATCAGCTTCGCAGGGCTTGGATATGGAAGTTTCCTCGTTCAATAACTCTATGAATGAGAGAAATTTATGCCGCATCCGAAATACGGTACTGACATGGCGATTGATTTCCGCAGCAGTTTCTGCAATGGGAACACCGCTGATTGTATCTTTGATTACCTTAATCCAGACGCCTTCACTGGCATGAGAATAAAATACAAGCTGTCCATATCCAGTTGTAAAGCGATGGCCGCAGATCGGACATTTCAGCAGAACTTTTTTACGGACTCTGCTGCCATTGCAATCTACCGCATATGTATAGCCGCCTCGTTTAAAGTGATCAACAGATTCATGGCATTTCGGACAGGTGGTAAACAGGCATTGATCACTTGCACGGTTCAGCACAAGGAAGTCATTAATCTCGCGGTTAAGATGACTGATTTGATACTGGCAGAGAGATTGCATGATATCAGCTGTCAGATATTCGGGATTGCAGGTTTCAATTTGATTGTTGTCAGACATAACAGGTTTCCTCCGCATCAGAAGAATATCCTAATGTCACCTGCTTACTGATCATGGCTATGCACACCAGCTATAAGTTCACTATTTTGCTAATATTTCTAAAAGTTAAAGAAAGACTGTTTCGATTCTTAAGACAGATCGAAGCAGTCTTTTTCATATTGACAGGGAATGAGGATATGCTATTGTATAACTGTACTAGATAAGTAATACATTAGTACAGGAAAGGATGAATCATGCCATGGAAATTCAACGGAAGTGAGCCGATCTATCTGCAGATTGCGGATGAAGTAATCATGCGGATGATCAGCGGACAGTATGCGCCGGGTTCCAAACTGCCTTCTGTTCGTGAACTGGCTGTTGAGGCAGGGGTGAATCCCAATACAATGCAGAAGGCATTAGGGTATCTGGAAATGAAACAGCTAGTTCACAGTGAAAGAACCAGCGGAAGGTTTGTAACGGAAGATCAGAAGATGCTTGATTCTCTAAGGCAGGAAATGTGTGCACGGTATATCAGTGCATGTGTTCGTCAATTGAAGCGGATCGGCATCAGTGGCGGGGAGCTGGAAGAAGCTTTAAAAAAGGAGATGGAGAAAGAAAATGGCAGTTGTTGAATGCAGAAATCTGACCAGGAAATACGGTAAGTTTACCGCACTGGATCAGGTAAATCTCTCGATAGAAAAGGGAAAGATCATCGGTTTATTAGGACCGAATGGTTCCGGCAAGACAACATTGATCAAGCTGGCAAACGGCTTACTGACACCGACTTCCGGTGAAATCCTGATTGATGGACGAAAGCCGGGTGATAAGACCAAGGCATTATGTGCTTATCTGCCGGACCGGGATTGTCTGCCTTCCTATATGAAGGCAGAGAGTCTGTTGAAGCTGTATGGTGATTTCTACAGTGATTTTGACAGGGCAAGAGCGGAAAAGATGTTAAGTGAGCTTGGCATTGACATGAACAAGCGGATGAGTGAAATGTCCAAGGGCATGCGGGAAAAGATTCAGCTTTCGCTTGTCATGAGCAGAAGAGCCCTGGTGTACTGGCTGGATGAGCCGATCGGCGGGGTGGATCCGGCTGCCCGTGACTTTATTCTGCAGACAATCCTGACAAACTACAGCCGGGAAGCTTCTGTTGTCATTTCAACCCATCTGATTGCGGATGTGGAATCCATTCTGGATGATGTGGTTTTTCTGAAGCAGGGAAAGATTGTTCTGCATGAAAATGCGGATACGATCAGAGAAAAAAAGCAGATGAGTGTGGAGGATCTGTTCAAGGAGGAATTCAGATGTTCGGAAAATATTTCAAGTGGAAACTGAAGGAATACTTCAGAACCATGTGGCCGCTGCTGGCCGCATGTCTGATTGTGGAACTGGTCATGCTCATCAGTAATACGGCCGGTGTACTCGGCCGGCTCAGTACGATTTCCATTCTGATCTATGGGGCGGTGATGAATGCTCTGATGGTCATGATTGCGGTTAAAATCGTACAGAACTACTGGAAAGATACATATGGCAGAGATGCTCATTTCATGATGAGTCTGCCGGTATCATCTGATACAAGAATGCTGGCGCATGCCTGTGCTTCATTTATTCTGATCTTAGCATCCCTGGCTGTATCCGTACTGCCGTTTATCTGTCTGATGATGAGATACGGCATGTCTGAATACAATGAATTGAGAATGGCATGGAATGGGACTGAAGTGAAGTATGCTGTAGTGCTTGTGATTGTGATGATTGCAGAGATTTTCAGTACGCTTTTCCAGATCTATTTTTCTGAAGGCATTGGTGCACTTGTGCCTGGCTATGCTGTACCGATCGGCATTGGCGTGTTTGTTGGTACCGGTCTTCTGGAAGGAAAGATATTGTCATTGATCAATTATGAGGTTTCATTCAACATCTCGGTTTCCGCGGTCAGCGGCAATTATTTTATGCAGAAGAATGGCGGTATGGGCATTCTGGCGGCAATTCTGATTATTACGCTGATTGAAGCAGCAGTGTTCTATCTTGTGGAAAGGTTTCTGCTTGAGAAACATTACAACCTGAGAGGCTGATTACATGATGCGCAGACCGCAGGCATGGATGGCAAAAAGGATGGCAAGAGTTTCCGCTTCCGAAGGATCACATGCATTGTCACAGCCTTGTCTGACGGCAGATCTTGCATAGTGAATAAGCTGATCGGAGAAAAGACCCTGGCCGATTCTCTGATCTGCCTGCTGTTTCAGTGCTTTGCGAAAGGAACCGCAGACGGCGCCTTCGGAAGCGGAAAGAGCAGTATGATTCAGCTGCTTCATATGAATCGCATGCAGTTCTGCTTTATCAAACTGAGATAAATCAAAAGGGCACAGCCATTTCTTCCACATCTTATACTCATAAGAGGGAAGGATATGGCTGTTTTCTGTATCATTGTCATTCAGAAGATTGTTCCAGGTTGTCATTTCGTTGAGAAAAAGATAAAGTTCATTGAACTGTTCTCTGATGCGGCGGCAGTCTTTGCCGTCCCAGTCCATCTGTATGCGCATATTATGCATGAAAGGAATGGTGATCACGCCTTCCACATCGGTGGTGTGATACAGGTCAGTAATAATTGCAAGAGGATCGTATTGTGTCATTGGTATGATATGCCTCCTGGTTTAATTGTATGATAGTCGTGTTATGAGAGTAAAAAAGAATCTTCTGACAGGAATTATCCTGTGTCTTGCTTTAACCGGATGTACGGCTGAGACAGAAGAAAAAGCAGCACCTTCTGCAGCTGCAGAAACAACACCGCAAATCATCGATGTAACACCTTCTCCTGCTGCAGCATCCACACCATCAGGTGAAATCACATCCTCCGGCTTTACCCTGGATCAGCTGCCGCCATACAGCGGCAGTCCCTATGCTGTGGTCAATAACAATCATCCTTACTTTGATGAAAGTACACTGAAAGCAGAATCCTATGAAGCCTACAGCGTATTGGATGATCTTGGCCGGTGCGGGATTGCGGAAGCCTGTATCGGACAGGATCTGATGCCGACGGAAGAAAGAGGCTCCATCGGTATGATCAAGCCTTCCGGCTGGCATACGGTACGTTATGATGATCTGATTGCGGATAAATACCTGTATAACAGATGCCATCTGATCGGCTATGAACTGACGGGTGAAAATGCCAATCCTCTGAATCTGATTACCGGAACAAGATATATGAATGTGGAAGGCATGGAACCGTTTGAAAATGAAACCGCAGACTATATCAGATCAACCGGCAGTCATGTCCAGTATCGGGTCACTCCGGTATTTGAAGGCAATAATCTTGTGGCTTCAGGCGTACTCATGGAAGCAGAATCGGTAGAGGATAAAGGACAGGGGCTGATGTTCTGTGTGTACTGCTATAACGTACAGCCTGGTATTGTCATCAACTACGCGGATGGTTCCAGTGCAAGAGCGGAAATATCTTCTACAGCGACGGCCGCATCATCTGAACAGATGACCTACATCGTCAATACAAATACAGGTAAATTCCATCTTCTGACATGTCCCAGCGTCAGTGACATCAAAGAGAAGAATAAAATAACATATTCAGGAAACAGGGAGGATCTGATCAGCCAGGGATATGAACCCTGCAAACGCTGCAATCCCTGATCTTTTAATGCAGGCACTCTGTGTCTTTTTTCTTACCATCGGTAAAATGGAATCAATAGAATAGTACTTCACACAGACCAGAATCACATCCGGCGTTTCTCTTTAATCATCTGCAGAAGCTGCTTTGACTGGAATTGTCTCGGTTGTATCATCCCACAGATGATGGACGGAAAGCCCATTTTTGTGCATGACGGACAGATTCTCCTTTTGCAATCAGCGTGCAGTCCTTTCCTGCTGAAAAAATAAATGTATCTGTGCGCATGGAGGTACACCAATCGCATGCGAACTATGTTAGGGTAAAAACAGAAAAAGCATCCTGCCATGGGAGAGGTGCAGAATGCTTCGGGGAAAGAATAAAGGGAGATTATGTTTTTCCATGTCAGATGCTCGCTTCATCTGACGCTTATAAGAATAGTCATCAGGGGTGAAGAGTTCATGTGTACAATGTGAACACTGACTGAACAAATGTGGGAACATTGTTGCAATGGTAGAATAGAGGCAGTGAGGTGTTTTATGGGTAAGATTCTGATTGCGGATCATTACAGAGGAAGTCTGGAACAGATGCGGAGGGCACTGGAACAGGGAGGAAAGCTGAGCGGGATCAGTATGCTTACGCTGTCTTCTTTCAAAGAGTCTGAAGAGATGCCGCGGGAAGCAGTGAATCTGTCTTTTCATCAGAAGCTGATGAAAAGACAGAGTGAATTTGAAATCTATGGCGGGATGTTCCGCTTTCCTTCTTTCATCAATGAAATCCTGATGTTTGCCGGGGAATGTGTACTGTATGGAATTGGTGCAGAAGATCTGCCGGAAGATAATAACAGTGAAAAAGAACTGCGCCAGATTGTAGCACTGGCGCTGGAAGAAGAGCTGCCGGAAAAAAGAAGTCTCAGAATGGCACAGGGGCTGAAGGAAAGACTGCAGACTTTAAAGGAAAAGAATGAAGTCAGCTGGATTCCTTCCTTTGCCTCAGATGTATTCAGTGCGAAGGTGAATCAGATCATTGCTGAAAGTGTGACGGAAGAAAAAGAAGAAAGAAATGAACCGGTCATGGTCAGAAGATATGCGGATTCGGATCATCAGGAGCTGGAAGCGATTGTACAGGATATCATTGGAAGATTGAATCAGAATCCATCCTTCCGCAGCAATATCATCCTGACCAATGCCGGTGTGCAGATGCCGGTGCTGGATCAGGTGATGCATCAGTACGGCATGCATTACAGTGCTGTTCATCAGGTGAGTCAGCTGCCGCTGTTTCAAAGATGGTGTGCCCTGGCGGATCTTGCCCTGGATATGAATGACATGGAGAAGTTTCTGAATGCAGTCAGTGTCAATGCGTTTGATGTCATGCCTTCCGGCAGTGCACTTGCGTTCATGCATACTTCGCTTTCTTCCTATGTCCTGGATACCAGTCTTCCTGAACGGATGAAACAGACGTGTTTCAGCGCTTATAGTGAAGAGATCAGAAGGGGCATGGAAGAGACACAGAAGTATCTGGATCTGATTGAGGATAAGAGAAAAGCGCTGAAACAGGCAGAAAGCGCGCAGGATCAGGCTGTGGCAGCGTATGAAATTGTGCGGCATGCCTCAGTATTGGAAAAACATGAAGAAAAGGCCATGCAGGAAGGGGCACAGCTGAGACGCATTTTAAGCAATTGCCTGGGCTATATGGAGACAGAGGATGATCTGGCGTATCTGATTGAAATTATCAGGGATAAATGCGGGTCAGGGATGGATCTTTCCTGTGATTCGGTGATTGTAACGGATCTCAGACATCCTGTTTCAAGGGCAGATATGACGTATGTGGCCGGATGCTGTGAAGATTATTATCCGGGATTCAGTATCCGCAATGGCTTATTTGATGAGGCTTATGTCAAGAAGGTTGATAAATATCCGGGTATGGAAGAAAGACTGGATCTTTATAACCGTGAACTGGAATGGGTGAAGTACAGCGGCAATCAAATTGTGTATTCCATGGCCAGTACCGATACGGACGGCAGGGAAAGAAACTGGTATGTCGGGCTGACAGCTATTGCGGATCAAAAGAAGTGGGAGCTGAAACAGCTGAAGCCCATGGCAGTGGATCCCGGTTTTATTGATCGGGACGATGTGCAGAATGAATTCATGCAGGAAGGCACAATCACTACTTCCGTGACTGCCTCGGAAGATTTTTTCAAATGTGCGATGCAGTGGTTCTATAAGCATGGCATGAAGATCGATCAGAGAACTCCATTGGGACTGGATGCGGCTGCCATGGGAACACTGTGGCATCAGATGATGGAAGCAGCACTGAAGGAAAGTGATGACCCCAAACAGTACTGTGAAAAGGATGAAACATGGATCCGCGGATTTCTTGAACCTCAGTTTGATGTACTGCGCCAGCTGTTGCCGGGACAGGTCACGGAAGTGAATCTGACGGAAGAGAAGATGGTACAGAATGCGCTGAAGCTGTTTGCCTGGCTGCGTGATATGGAGGGCAATACTTCCTATGTTCCCTCTGAAGCGGAGCTGGCCTTTGATGGGGTTGCGGTGACACAGGATGAAAAGGTAAAGCTCAGAGGCAGGATTGATCGGGTGGATGAGTTCGGCGGACATGAATTTCGTATCATTGATTATAAGAGCGGTGCGGATAAGTATTCGCCAACTGAATTTGCCAAAGGGCTGCAGACCCAGCTGATCAGCTATCTTCTGGTGTATGAAAAGCTGTGTGAACAGCAGGGCAGATCTGTTCATGCGGCCGGAGGCTGGTACTGCCATCTCAACCCCCAGCCTGCTGATGCCATTGGTGCAGAAACGGCAGGCAGAGGAAAAAAGGCGGAAGTCGTGCTGCGCAGCTTTGATGAAGAGACGTGCTGGCAGGAGGAATATCATAACCGGCGTATGCCGGGGGTTACCCTGGATGATGAACAGGCGGATGGGCTTGATTCAACCGGCGGTACATACAGTGCGCTGAATTCGCATCTGCCTGCAGGCAGTGAATACATGAGTATGGAAGATATGCTGGATCATATTTACCATCTCTTCTATCGGGGTGTTATCTCTGGTGTATTCAGGGCAGATCCGGTGGAGGGAGCCTGCACATTCTGTCATTTCAAAGGCATATGCCGGTTTAAAGGAAGAGAAAGGAAAGCAGAGAATCTGCTGGAGGTGAAGTAAGATGCCGTTTGATCATGAACAGACAGAAGCGAAGGATCTGGTTGGAAAGGATCTTGGCCGCTCCATCATTGTCAGTGCTTCGGCCGGTGCCGGTAAGACAACGGTATTGGTAGCCCGTATTGTCAAACGGTGTCTTCAGGAAGGAATCCCGATCCGGCGTATTATGGCGGTTACCTTTACCAAGGCTGCGGCAGCTGAAATGAAGCGCAGAGTCTTTACCAGCCTGCAGGATGCATTAAAAGAGGCTGAAGGAGAAAAAGCAGAGTATATCAGAGCACAGATTGCGGATCTCAATGCGGCGGATATTACCACCATTGACTCCTGGTGTCTTTCCATCATCCGCAAATACTACAATGTCATCGGTCTTGATCCGCAGCTAACCAAGAGAATTGTGGATGAAGGCAGTCTTGGCTTACTGCATGATATGGCTTTTGATGAAGCCTTTGCCGAGGTACAGAAAGAAAATCCTGAGGCAGCGCTGGCTCTGGCCGAGATCTTTGATCCAAGGTGTGAAAAGACAGATGAACTCAAGAAAGCGGTATGGAAAGTGCTGGACATGGCATTAAGTGCCGATGATCCGGATGCGTTCTTACAGGAAAAGTGCCTGGATAACTATCCTCATGTGCATCAGCTGAAGGACTTCCCGCCTCATATCCTGGATCTTTTCTTTCTCAGCTACAGTACCGAGCTGAATGATATGAGAATACTGGTGGAACAGGTCAAGGCATTCTGCACGGACAATGACTTTGATCCAGCCTACGCAGCCGCATGCGATGTCATGCTTAATCAGTATGATATTTCTCTTTCTGCTTTGGCAGAACACGACTGGAACAAGTTCCTTGGTACATTGACACCGCTTAAACGAGTCACATTCAAGGCTGTACCGCGTAGAAAATCAGGTGCGGATGAAGCTCTGATGACGGATTACAGTGAGCTGAAAAAGCCGTACAGTGCAGCCTTCAAGGCTTTTCTGAGCAGTGTGTACAGTGAGAATGTATTTGTCAATGATGCCAACCGCATGGCTGAAATAGTACCGGTATTTGCGGAACTCTGTCGAAAGACATCTGCTGTTACCTCACATCTCAAGGAAAAGAATGCATGCATGGATTTCGGGGATCTGGAGAGGTTTGCTCTGATGATTCTGGATGCGGATCATGGTCTGATGGCTGAGCGGATCAAAGAAAGCTATGATGAGATCATGATTGATGAGTTTCAGGATACAAGTGAACTGCAGAATGCCATCATTGAGCGTATTGCCCGCAGAGACAATGTATTCCGGGTAGGGGATGTCAAACAGTCCATCTATCGTTTCCGTCAGGCCAAGCCTTCTTTGATGAGAAGTCTTCTGAATGAACCGGAAGATCAGTATCATATCAGTCTCAACCATAACTACAGATCACAGCAGAGTCTTGTGCAATGGAACAATGATCTGTATCAGATTCTGATGAATATCGACGGGTTTGAAGATACGTACCAGGGGGATGATGTCGTTGCCATTGGAGAAGGAACCGGACAGAAGGAAGATCCGGTGCCGGTGGAGTTTCATATGTCTTTCTTCAAGGGAACGGACATGAGCGGGGATGAGATGAAGGCGGAATGGATTGTGCGCAAGATCATGACCATGAAGAAGGAAAGTGAAGCCGATCCGGATCCGAAGAAACATCTTTCCTATAAGGATTTTGCCATTCTTACCCCAAGTCACGGACCCAAGCGCATCCTCAATACGGTCTTCGATCGCTATGGCATTCCGATCAATGCCATCACCAAGACCGGTTTCTATAACTCGGTTCTGTGTCAGACTGTCAAAGCGGTCATTGCCTGCATGTATGATGAAAGCGACAGTGTTTCATTAGCCATTGTGCTGTCTTCGGAGTTATTCGGTCTGAAAGAGAAGGATTTCATGGCTCTGCGCAGAAACTGTGAAGCAGCCCATCCATCACAAAAATACAGCTTTGTCAAAGCTGTGAAGGAAAGCGGTATTCCGGTGTATGAGCTGATTCATTCCCTGCATGAGACGGCGGTAAATGAAGGGGTTACGGCATTTCTCAAACAGCTCGGACTGATCAATGATTTCTATGAACAGCTCAACAGCCAGGAGAAAGCCAACTATGAAGCGCTATTTACCCTGGCCATGAACAGTGAACCGCTGAGTCTGGATACATTCTATGAAACACTGGTCAATGGAGAAGATGACGCATCACTTGAAGCCAACAGCCATGGGGCGGATGAAGATGCGGTTACGGTATCCACGTTCCATCATTCCAAGGGTATTCAGTATCCGATCGTCTTTATCTGGTCCTATCGCAGCTTTGCCTCAGACAAGGGAGCGGATGCTCTGATGGCCCTGGATGATCAGATGGGACTTGGTCTGAAGGCAGTGGATCCCATCCATCAGATCCGGCGGGGTTCCGTGCAGTACTGTGCCATTCATCTGGCCGATCAGAGGGCTGAAGCCCAGGAACATATCCGCCGCATGTATGTCGCGACAACAAGAGCCAAGAACAGAATGTTCTTAGTGGATGCGGTGGATAATGAAAATACTTTGCATAAGCTTCTGCATACTCCGATCCGTACGGAACGCAAAGGCATGAGCCAGCTTGTGCTCAGTGCCATGGGCAGGTTTGATCGTAAGACGGCCCAGCAGTATGGGGAAGCGGACGGGTATCTTGTGGCAGCACTGCAGCAGAACCTTTCCGGATGCTATCCTTACTTCCGTCTGGATACAGAAGAAATCAGTGATGATGAAATCGCAGACTGCATCAATGAGAAAGAAGAAAAGGGCAGTACTGTACTGCCAGCCTTAAACGTGAAGCAGACAGTTCTGCCGCCTCTTTTCACCCCGAGTTCGACGGAGTTTACGTATCTGCCGCCGCTGGATCCTGACATGCGTCAGAAACATGGCGGTACAGACTACGGTACCCGCATGCATGAAATGGTGGAACAGCTGCCGGACCGGGTATGGACACTGGAAGATATCAGAGATCCTGATCTTTCGATCAAAGACAAGGAACGCCTGGTTCACTTCTCTGAATCAGAAATCTATCAGGCATGTCTGCGTATGGAAATCCACAAGGAATACAGTTTCTTTGTCATTGATGAGGAAAACAGTCATACGATTCATGGCGCCATGGACTTTGTGGCATTTGATGACAGGCATATTATTCTGATTGACTTCAAGACGGATCAGTTAAAACCGGAAGAGATCAGAGAAAGATACAGTGTACAGCTGCTGCAGTACAGACGGGCGCTGGAGCTGATGATGCCGGGCAGAGATATTTCGGTCTATGCCTATTCTTTCCATAATGAAACATTCATTCCGATTCAGTAAGGGTGTGCAGATGCACACCCTTATTGCATGAAAAAGGGAAACCGGATACCGGTTTCCCAAAGGGTCAGTTAATAAAGTCCATGGAACACGGATGATAGCCGCATGCTTTCAGGAACGAAACGGCCTGGAAGTCAGGGTTTTCAACATGGATCTGCAGTCTGCCATAGTCATCCTGGGCTTTCTGCAGTAAAGCTTTGCCCATGCCGCGCCGTCTGTATTTACGGGAGACAAAAAGATCAATGACAACCGGCTTTTCACTGTCATCCACCACGATAAACCCGGCATAGCTGCCTTCATCCACGGCGGCCAGCACATGTCTGTGTTCACCGTTCAGCTCATCCCCGTTTTCGGCAAGCGGTACGATCAGTGCCTTGTTCTCTTCCGGTACTTCTGTAATCTGGAAGACAGGCTGTTCTGCTTTCTTTTCTTCCTGATCGGACAGGGTTGTGTGGAAGGCTTCATCATCGTAGAGATCGAAGTCTGCTTCCTTGAACTCGGTCATTGGCTTGACATAAGGCTCATAGGGAACCTTATTGATGTCGCACCATCTTCTGGCAAAGCTGATATAGCAGGCTTCCCGGAAGGCATACCATCTGCTGAGAAGATCGAAGCGTTCAGCGGTACCTCTGAAACGGCGGAACGCACCTCTGCCGACAATGGCGGCAGACAGATGTTTCTTCGCTTCGCCTTCCGGCAGTCTTTCAATGAACAATTCCATGAGCCGGTAATCATTGATTTCATACCGGGAAGGCAGATTGACACAATTAACGGCATCGGTCTGTGCTCCTTCATCATCAATGTCGCCGGAATAAGGACTGTGCCACTTGAGGCGGTCTGCTTTACGGTCATACCAGACGTTGGTGTCATCGTCGACCTTGAGCAGGACGTCGACCACTTCTTTCAATTGTATTGACATATTGTTTTACCTCTATGTCAATTATAGGACGAAAATAGAGGAATGACAGGGTGCGGCTGGATAAAAATCAGGAACATGCCGGGAAAAAGGTCTTTCAATATTCAATCTGCTGGACGATGCGTCTGCCGTCTTCTTCATCATAGTACAGAGTCAGGCGGTCCTGGGCATGAATGAACAGTACCTCTGCGGCATTATCGGCAGTTACTTCAATGGTATACACGTTTCCTTCCGCTTTGAGATAGATATATGTTTTAGAGCCGATCACAGCGTTCTGTACTTCATCAATGACCACATTGACATGTGAAAGAACAGATGTGTCCACGCCTTCACCGCCGCCGATCTGGGCAGTCAGGGTATTCAGCGCTGCCTCCGTATTGCGACCTGCCTTGACGGTATACACCTGCTGATAATCCTGGGCATCTACCATGGCATACATTTTGACAAGGCCGGCACTGTCCTTCAGCGACAGAAGATATACAGGCTTGCTGGCAATGTTGATCAGGGTCGGGAAGGTTGCGGTATAGCCATAGTTCAATACCTCACCCTGGGCAGAGTTCATGACACTTGTCTCTCCTGCACCTGATACCGCTATATACTGTGCCTCATGGGTGCGCAGGTTTACCAGCATGAAGCCGATGTTGGAATCTTCAGAAGCGGAAGAGGTCATGCCGGTATACAGCCAGACATCGCCATCCTTGGAGATGTAGTTATAGCCCTCAGAAGGCTGAATGACTCCTTCCTGGCCGAAGAGTGAATTCCAGAATCCCTTGCGGTATTTTCCATAGTCTGTCAGTTCCGTATTGACTAGTTTTTCCGGATATACCCGATCGACCCATGAAGGCACTTCATCCAGACTGTACTTCTGACTTTCACCGCTGATCGGATCAAACAGAATCACGCCGGTGACTTTCTTCAGCGCATGCAGACCGGTATACCCGTAGGTTGAGCAGACATACCATGGTCTGCCGTCATCATCAATCTCAAATGTCGGTCTGCCAAATAATGCTGTGGGATAGCTGAAGCGCAGACGCCGGTACAGATTATCATTGAACCAGGCACTGGGTACATAGCGCATCTTATCTTCCAGCCGCTGCAGGCGGGCGGAACCGGTTGTTGTATTGACAAGAATATAGCCGGGAATGCCGTCTTTCCGGTTGCGCAGATATTTGATAAAGCTCTGATAGGCAAGCGGTGTTACCCGGTATGTTCCATCCTGCCAGGAAATCTGACTGTATTCCGAGGAGACTTCAAACTGAGAGACAAGATCGCTCATCTCACCCATTACCTTGTCGCCAAGGTTCTCGGCACTGTCACGGTCAATGATCGCAGTATGATTGAAGGAATAGGCCGGCACACTGCTGAAGTCTTCATTTGTTACCGTAATACGGGCGGCATATGTACCGGATAGAAACAGCGGAGAAAGAATCAAAGCGGACAAGGCCCAGGCAATGGAAAACACGGCTGCTATGACTGTGATCAGATATATTCTGACCGGGATCTCTGATGATTTTCTATAAGACCGTTTTCCCTTATGAATGTGATGTACGATGGTCTTTTTTCCTTCGGGTCCTGCCAGGATCACCCAGAGTACGGCCATGCATGCAAGATAAATCCACATGCCTGTACTCTGTATATTGAAAGGCGGATAAAAAGCATAATACACAATGGCGCATACCGCTGCCCAGATTCCCCATCGCAGTCCTTTTCGATGCATAATTGAATTTCCTTCCTGTCACTCTCTGTAAATACTGATCTTCTGTTTTTATCATATCGAATGATCAGTTCTGGCGCTATGCATACTCTGTATAAAGAAAATGTAGTTTCTGTAAAGTGGATAATTTCCTGCTCTAGAAGGAAATAAGCAGATGAGATGGAAAAGAAGAGCTCAATGAGCTGCAGCAGCCTTGTTTCGTGCCGGAATAAAAGCGGGTAAGGCGATACAGATTCAGGACAGCAGAAGAGAAAAGCACGCGGTCTTTTCGAAGGGGGGAATTGCCGGAGCCGTGTGCTTCTCTTTTTGTTTTGAGGGAAAGAAATATATGAACTTTTTATGATGTATCATCAGATGTCTCGCTTCATCTGACGCATATAAAGATACAGGACAGCTGTGAAAGGGACAGGGAGGGGATGTGAACAGTACATGAAGAAATATGGGATTGCTGTAAAAAGTAAAATGTCCAGCTGGTCTGTGGCTGGACATTTCAATTGCCGGTATTACTTTGGGGAAAGAAATTTATGAAGTTTTTTAGATCCATCAGATGTATTTCTTCTGACAGGGCTAAGAATACAGAAGCTTTGTGAAATAAAAACGGCAGCCAGCGTGAACTGTTTCTGAAGATTCATGTATTGAAATCTGAAGGTGGAATGGGATAAGTAAAGGAAAACGGCCGGTATTTGGGGGAGGGGCCGGCCGTTTTCATGTTTGGGAAAGAATTTATGAAAGTTTATTATGTTTTGTTATCAGATGTCTTGCTTCATCTGACGCTTATAAAGATACAGATCGTGTGTGATACATGCAGGAAGGAAAAGTGAACATTGCATGAAGAAATATGGGAATATGGTCAAAGCGGTATATCTATCTTTCACTGAGAGAGTACGAACAGTCATTTTTATTCCTGTACAATGAGGATAGAAAGAAAGAGGAAAATGTCATGAAGGAATCATTGAAACCATTGTTTACACCTTGGTCGATCGGCAGTGTGACAATAAAGAACCGTATTGTCGTTACGTCCATGGGCGGAACAGATCTGTTCGGCTGGATGGAAAGGCCGCATTTTGATGAAATGGGTGCAAAGTTCATTCTGTCTGTGGCAGAGAACAATGCAGGTCTTGTACTGCCGGGCTGTCAGCCTGTTTATAATCCGATCGGCGGGCAGTGGCTGTATGAGAATGAGAAGATGTATAAGGATCTCTCTGAATGGATGCCGCAGTTTCATGCGACCGGGGCGAAGCTGTTTGTGCAGCTGACGGCAGGCTTCGGCCGTTCGTTTACGATCAGTCCGATGATGGAAAAGCTCTACTGCAATCCGATTCTGCGCAAAGCATCAAAGCCGTTTATGGATCTTGATAAGATCACGGCTACGGCATCTCCTTCTCCTAACAGATGGAGTGACAAGGTGCCAAGCCGTGCCCTGACGATTGATGAAATCAGAGAATATATTGATGCTTTTGCCAGATGTGCAAAGCTCTTGAAGGATGCCGGGGTGGATGGTGTGGAAGTGCATGCGGTCCATGAAGGCTATCTTCTGGATCAGTTTACTCTTCCTTATGTCAATCACAGAACGGATGAATACGGCGGTTCTTTTGAGAACAGATACCGTTTTCCGGTACAGATTGTCAAGGCGATCAAAGCTGCCTGCGGCAGTGATTTCCCGGTATCGCTGCGCTATAGTGTTGTGTCCAAGACCAAAGGGTTCCGCAAGGGCGCACTGCCGGGGGAAAGCTATCATGAAGCCGGACGTGACATGGAAGAATCTGAGAAAGCCGTAAAGTATCTGCAGGCTGCCGGCTATGACATGCTGAATTGTGATAATGGCACATATGATGCCTGGTACTGGGCACATCCGCCGATCTATATGCCGGAAAACTGCAATCTGGATGATGTGGAACACATTAAGAAGTTTGTGGATATTCCGGTTGTGGCAGCAGGACGTCTTGATCCAGAGACAGCAGCGAAAGCAGTCAAAGAGAATAAGATTGACGGTGCCGGCTTTGCCAGAAGATTCCTGGCCGATCAGCAATGGGTTACCAAGCTGATGCAGGACAGGGAAGAAGAGATCCGTCCGTGCATTCTCTGTCATAACGGCTGTTTCAATATGGCCCATTACAAAGGCACCAGCAATGATCAGGATCTGTATGATTCCCTGCATCTGTCCCGCTGTGCTGTCAATGCGGAAACCATGCAGTGGGATAAGCATTATATTCAGAAAACAAAGCATCCTGAGGATGTTGTGATCATCGGCGGCGGCATCGGCGGTATGGAAGCAGCCAGGGTGCTGAAGTTAAGAGGCCATCATCCGATCATCTATGAAAAGAGCGGTGAACTGGGCGGTACGTTTATTCCTGCTTCCAGTGCTTCCTATAAGGGGAAACTGAGAGAACTGCTGGACTGGTACAGAAACCAGATGAAGCGGATGGACATTGAGGTACATCTCAATACGGAAATCTATTCACTTGATGAGTTCAAAGGAAAAGAAATCATTGTGGCTACCGGTTCTGTACCAAGAGTACTCAGGAATGTGCCGGGCATTGAAAATACCATAGAAGCCTGTGACTATCTGAATGGGAAAGAAGTCGGGGATACGGTGGCTGTGATCGGCGGCGGATTGACGGGCTGTGAGATTGCCTATGAGCTGTGTCTTAGCGGCAAGCATCCGATCATTGTGGAAATGAAACAGGATCTGATTGCCCAGAAGGGAGTATGTCTTGCCAACAGTTCCTACCTGAGGGAGTATTTCGCGCTGCATCAGGTGCCGGTGTATCTTGAAACAGGACTGCAGGAAGTCAAAGACAATGCCATTGTCATTCATACCCCGCAGGGAAATAAAGAAGTGCCGTGTGACAGTGTCATCACTTCCACCGGCTATCTGCCTGCACCTTTAGGCGGTGTCAAAGACAGCAGACATGTGCATCTTGTCGGTGACTGTTATCATGTCGGCAATCTCAGAACGGTGATCTGGCGGGCTTATGAAACTGCCATGAAGATCTGAAAGGAGAAAAGAAGATGGAATTAACAGCAGAACAGAAAGCCATCTATGATGGTGCCCAGGGTGAAACCATGGCTAAGATCATGAAGACGCTGGTCCGCTATGGTGAGCTTTTCGGGGCAGAGAAGATGGTACCGGTAACCAGTGCCTATGGCCACATTGTAACAAGCTTCGGCTTAGGCGTTATCAAGCCGGTTTATGGATTGATGGAGGAGCTGATTGATGCAGGGGTTACATCAAAGCAGAAATTCAGTATGGATCCCCGTCCGCTTGATCCAGCTGTGCCGAAGAATCCGCTGGAAGATCTTGTCTTCAAACATTTCATGTACAGCTGTCAGACTTCCTATGAAGCACAGCTGAGACAGATCGGTCTATTGGATGAAAAGGCCGCTACCTGTGCCTGTTATTTCCCGGAGGTTGGCAATCGGCCCAAGGAAGGTGAAGTACTGTCCTGGGCGGAATCTTCGGCGGTTGTGTATGCCAATTCCGTTTTAGGGGCCCGGTGCAACCGTAATTCCGGCATTCTTGAAATGTTCGGCTCCATTGTGGGCTATGTACCGTACTTCGGCTTACTGACGGATGAAGGCAGAAAGGCATCCTGGAAAGTGTATGTGAAAACATCCAGGCGTCCGGAGGCACAGCTTTTAGGCAGTGCTATCGGAATGAAAGTCATGGAAGATGTACCGTATGTCTATGGCCTTGATACCTTCCTTGGCACAGAACTCAATGAAGAAACCGAAGCGTATCTGAAGGACTTCGGGGCGGCCACTGCTTCTAATGGCGCTGTCGGTCTCTATCACATCGACCATCTGACGCCGGAAGCGAAAGAAATGGGCGATGCCCTGGTGAAGGCAGATGCCCGTACCTACATCATTGATGATGCTGAACTGGAAAGGGTCAGAGAAAGCTATCCGGTGATCTGGAAGAATGCAGACGCAAAGCCGAAGCTCTGTTTCATCGGCTGCCCGCATCTTTCTCTGTATCAATTGAGAGACTGGACCCAAAGACTGGGCAAAGCATTAACGGCGCATGGCCGGCAGAAAGTTGCCATCCCTACGGTATTCACCACTGCTCCTGGGGTTTTGGAAACATTCAGAAAGACGCAGGACTATGAAAGGTGTGTGCAGATGGGTGTTGTTCTCAGCTGTATCTGTCCTTTGATGTATATGGACAATCCGCTCTGCAGCAAAAAGCCGGTCATAACCAATTCCAACAAGCTGAGAACCTATTCCTCAGCCCGTTATGAAAAAGATGATGAAATACTGGAAATGATTGCAGGAGGGAGTAAAAGATGACTGAATTTCATGGAAGAGTCGTTGTCAAAGGTGAAGTCACGGCTGAAGCCCTTGTCTCACATGGCGGTTTCAACACACTGGCAAGCTTTCAGACTTCCTTACTGATCGGCGATAAGAAAGCAACATGTTCCGATCAGAACAATCCGGATCTTTATAAAAAGCCGATGGCAGGCAAGGCGTTATGTCTGCTGCAGACCATCGGTTCCACCACCGGCGGCATGGTTCTGTTTACAGCTTCTTCCTATGGAAGAAACTGTGCATGCATGCTGTTTGCAAACCCGATTGATTCTCTGGCCGCGGCCGGTGCGCTTCTGTCAGATATATGGACAGATGCGAAAATGCCGGTCATTGACAGCCTGGGAGAAGAATTCCTCAATACCGTACATACCGGGGATACAGTAACGGTAAAAGAAGATGGTACGGTGATTGTATCATAAGCAAAATGTCCAGCTGGTCTGAGGCTGGACATTTTTCTGCATTTTTCTTGAGGAAAGAAATATATGAAGTTTTAAATGATTCTTTATCAGATGTCTTTCATCTGACAGGAATAAGAATACCGGCATCCTGTGAAAAACAGAGTCAGTCAGCGTGAATTGTTTCTGAAGAAGTGTGAGTAAAATCTGAAAGCGGAACAGGAGAACAAAAGGAAAACGATCGGCATATGGGGGAGGACCGATCGTTTTCATTCAATTTGAGGGGAAAGGAATTTATGAATTGTTATTATGATAGTCTGCCAGATGTCTCGCTTCATCTGACGCCTATAAAGATACAGGGCAAGTGTGAAGCTCTTCGAACAGTAATGTGAACGTTATCTGAACAATTTTGGCAGAATTGTGTCAGAAGGAATGAAAAAAGGAAAAGGATCCGGCTTATATGTGGGGAGAGAACGCCGGATCCTTTTCTGATTTTTTGGGGAAAGAAATAATGAACTTTTATTATGTTGATCAGATGTCTCGCTCCATCTGACGCTTATAAAGATACAGGCTGTGTGTGATACATACAGGGAGGAAAAGTGAACATTGGATGAAGAAATGTGTGAGAAGTGTCAAATCAGTTTTCTTTCTGACTCTGAATCTTATCCAGATAGCCTGCGGTGATAATGCCGGAGGGAAGCGCAACAACCGCAATGCCGAAAACAGAGGAGATCATGGCAACGATTTTGCCGATGACAGTAACCGGATAGATATCCCCATAGCCGACGGTAGTCAATGATACAGTTGCCCAGTAAACAGCGTCAAAGAAGCTGTCAAATGTATCAGGTTCAACATTGAAGACAATGAGTGCGGATACAAGGATATACAGGATCGCCAGGGTGCCTACGGCAGCCATGGCATCTCTGGATTCATCGAATACCTGTACGATGATCTCAATGGAATGGGAATAGCGGGCTGCCTTGAAGATGCGGAAGACTCTTAATGCACGCATCATCCGCAGTACTTTCATCAGCCGGAAGATACGCAGTATTTTGAATGTACTGCTTAAAAGAGTCAATGAAGGCAGGATGGAAATCAGATCGACTAAAGCCATGAATGTGAATGGATAGCGGATGAATGAGCTGAGTGTATGACGGCTGAATTTGTAGTCAGCTGTCATCCAGCGAAGAAAATAGTCAATGATGAAAATCACGGTGACAGTTTTATCGACGCCCTTGATTACCGGACCTGCTGTTTTGAAGGTCAGGGTGATCAGACTGATGACAATGGATGCCAGTATAATCATGTCATAGACAGCACTGAGCGTATCTCCTTCGGTGGACGCTTCGATGATTTCATAGATTCTTTTTCTCATGATGGTGTTCTCCTCTGTGTCTGAATTTCATTCTACCGCAAACATATATGAATCACTGCTCAGGTGTGGTGAAAAGACTGCTATGATAGTAGGCAGATACGGAGAGAGATATGCGTGATCATCAAAGACTGGAACAGCACATTGTACATGGACTGCAGGCTGCTTTTCTGGATGGAACCGTCATGGCGGATGAAAAATATGAGCCGGGACTTGTTACCAATAATTACCGGGAAGGGAAGAAAGTATCTTCTGTCATTGAAAAAGAACTGAATGCCTGTGAGACATATGTGATATCTGTTGCCTTTATTACCTGGGCAGGATTGGCACCGCTGCTGGAAAGTTTCAAAGAACTCAAGGCAAAGGGAATACGGGGCAGACTGCTGACAACGGATTACCAGCTGTTTTCTGAACCTAAGGCGCTGCGGTTTCTCAAGGAACAGGCAGGACTGGAAGTCAGGATGTACCGGACGGATCATGATGCCAATGGCTTCCATACCAAAGGCTATATATTCGCACATGGTGAATACTATACGATGATTGTCGGCAGTTCCAATCTGACAGTGAAAGCCATGTCGACCAACCAGGAATGGAATGTCAGGGTCCTGTCGACAAAGGAAGGCGATTTTGCCAGACAAACTCTGCAGGAATTTGAATCCTTATGGAACAGTGAAGCCAGTGAGGATTTTGATGTATTCATAGATGCCTATACAGCAGAATATGAAGAAAACAGGCGGGTCAGAACATACATCCATCAGATTGAAGAGAAGAAGGAACAGAAAGAAATACAGCCAAATGCCATGCAGAGGAAGTTTCTGCAGAATCTGAAAGAGATGCAGAAGGAAGGAAAGCGAAGAGCGCTTCTGATTTCTGCTACCGGGACCGGAAAGACATATGCCTCGGCATTAGCTGTGAAGCAGATGAATCCGGGCAGGATGCTGTTTCTTGTGCATCGGGAACAGATTGCCCGCAAGGCAATGGAAAGCTATCAGAGGATATTAGGCGGCAGTAAGGAAGCGTATGGCGTGCTCAGCGGCAGCTCTCACAGTCATGATGTGAAGTATCTTTTTGCGACCGTTGAAACAATGACAAAGGAAGAAGTCTGTACATCCTTTGCAAGAAATGCCTTTGATGTCATTGTGGTGGATGAAGCACATCATGCGGCTTCGGCTTCCTATCTGCGTCTGATGGACTATTTCACCCCGAAGTTCTGGCTGGGGATGACCGGCAGTCCGGACCGCATGGACAGCTATGATGTCTATGAGCTGTTTGACAATAATATTGCCTGTGAGATCAGATTGCAGCAGGCCCTGGAAGAGAATATGCTCTGTCCGTTCCATTACTTCGGCATTACGGACAGAACGGAAGATGATACTGCAGAAGTATATGATAATTCGGATCGTTCTCTGGAAGCACTGACTTCTGAAACAAGAGTGGATAATATCATTCAGAATGCCAGGTTCTTTGGATACAGCGGAAAGAGGGTCAAAGGGTTGATTTTCTGCAGCCGCAAAGATGAAGGCAGGAAGCTGTCTGAGAAGATGAATGCAAGGGGACTCAGGACCGTGTTTTTAAGCGGGGATGACAGTCAGGCGTATCGGGAAGCGTGTGTGGAACGGCTGAGTGAGGATGAAGGACTGGATTATCTTGAATATCTGATTACGGTGGATATTTTCAATGAAGGTATTGATATACCGGAAGTGAATCAGGTGATCTTCCTGAGACCGACACAGAGTCCGGTTGTTTTCATTCAGCAGATGGGCAGAGGACTGCGTAAGACTGAGGATAAGGAGTTTGTTGTCATTCTTGATTTCATCGGCAATTATACAAACAACTACATGATTCCCATTGCCTTGTCCGGCGACAGATCCTACAGCAGAGATACCATGCGCCGCATGGCATTTGAAGGCAGCCGGAGTCTGCCGGGACCTTCAACCATTTCCTTTGATGCGATTTCCCGGGAAAGAATCTATCAGTCCATCAGTCAGTCCAGAGTAACTTCATCCTTCCGTAAGGAAAAGTACTTTGCCCTGAAGGCAAAGCTGAACCGCATTCCTACGGTCATGGATTTTTATACGTATGGGGAACTGGATCCCCGTCTTTTCATCACCCGTACAACGCAAAGCTATGATGCTTTTGTCAGAAAGTGTGACGGGGATTATCAGATCACGTATACAAAGCATCAGGAAACAATCCTTGCCTATGTAACAGATCTGCTGCTGAACGGGATGCGGCCGCATGAGCTTGTGATGCTTGGCATGATCATGGACCATGAAAGTCTGAAGGAAGAGACATTTGAACAGAAGCTGAAGCAGATCTGTCCTTCTGTCATCTATCGGAAACAGGATTATGATTCTGCCATCCGTATCCTGCAGAATGCCTTTATCAACCCACCCCAGGATCGTATGCGCTATGGCAATACATGCATACTGAATGAGAGAAAAGAAGTATCACCGGCCTTTGCCATGGATCTTTTGGATGGCAATTTCAGACAGGAACTGCGTATTCTTGTGCAGTATGGCATGAAGCAGTTTGAAGATAAGTATGCAGAACAGCTGGATGAGAATAATCTGGCTCTCTATGAGAAGTATTCCCGAAGGGATGTATGCCGGCTGCTGGACTGGCCGAAGGATCAGAGCAGTACTATTTTCGGCTATAAGATTGCATATCATACATGCCCGATCTTTGTGACATACCAGAAGATGGAAAATATTACGGCTGAAACAAGATATGAAGACCAGTTTCTTTCCAATGATCTTTTCTCCTGGATGACCAGACACAATGTCAGACGGGAAGATCAGCAGGTAAAAGACATCATGCATGCGGGAGAAAACGGTATGAAGATACTTCTCTTTATCAAGAAGAATGATGCGGAAGGCTCCGGTCATTATTACCTTGGTGAAGTGGCGCCGGCAGAAGCACCGGTACAGAAGGAAATCACAAAGGAAAACGGGAAGAAGGAACCGATTGTGAATATCATTTTCAGGCTGAAGAAGAGCGTCAGGGATGATCTGTATGATTATCTGACGGAGTGATGCTGTCTAATTGTACCGGTTTGATGCCTGATCATTTCCGATGTTCTTTTTTCCAGGCTTCGATCTGTTCCTTGCGCTCTTTGATGCGTTTTTCGCTGCCTTCTTCACTTGGATGATAATATTGTTTTCCAATGAGAGAATCAGGCATGCAGAGCATCGGGGTGATATGGCCGGGATAGTCATGGGCGTATTGATAGGCTTCACCATAGCCAAGCTGTTTCATCAGTTTTGTCGGCGCATTGCGCAGCTGCATGGGTACTGGTTCGTTTTCCGTGCGGCGGGCATCTTCAGCGGCAGCTTCATAAGCGGTATATAATGCGTTGGATTTTGGCGCCAGGGAACAGAAGACGACGGCTTCACTGAGATGGACATTGCATTCGGGCATGCCCAGATACATACAGGCCTGATAGGCGCTGACGGCAATTCCCATGGCCCGGTAATCGGCCATGCCGATATCTTCAGCCGCAAACCGCACAATGCGCCTGGCAATGTAGAGGGGATCTTCCCCAGCTTCCAGCATGCGTGCCAGCCAGTAGAGTGCCGCGTCCACGTCGCTGTTGCGCATGGATTTGTGCAGGGCACTGATGGTGTCGTAGTGGCCGTCTCCTTTTTTGTCATAGTGCATGGCTTTGCCTTTGATGCACTGAGCAATGATATCTTCTGTGACATGATATGTGCCATCGTTACGCTCAGCTGAAAGGACGGCCATTTCCAGCGTGTTCAATGCCGTACGGGCATCACCGCCGGCAGCCTCAGCGATTTCTTTCAGAAGTGCATCTTCAATTTCGACATGCATGCCGCCAAACCCTCTTTCATCTGTAAGGGATCGTTTTAAAAGAAGGAATATGCTGTCTGCAGAAAGCTGGTGCAGGACAAAGACGCGGCAGCGGGAGAGAAGCGCGCTGTTGACTTCAAAGGATGGGTTTTCGGTGGTGGCACCAATCAGGATGATAGAACCTTTTTCGACATAAGGCAGGAAGGCATCCTGCTGGGCTTTATTGAAGCGGTGGATTTCATCGATAAAGACGATCGTCCTCTGGCCGCTGCGGCGGGCTTCTTCTGCTTCATGCATGACGTTTTTGATGTCTTTGATCGAGCTGTCAACAGCGGAGAAGGTGACAAAGCGCGCACTGGCGGTGTGGGCAATGATGCGGGCCAGGGTTGTTTTTCCACAGCCGGCAGGACCCCAGAGAATCATCGAGGGAATTTCATCCTTCTTGATCATGGTGCGCAATATCCTGCCTGGTCCAAGCAGGTGTTCCTGGCCGACATATTCATTGAGACTGACCGGGCGCATGCGGTCGGCAAGCGGGCTGGATGTATCATCAAACAGTGAGATGTTTTCGGTTTTCATATGTCTATTTTAGCGCATGGCAGGAAACATTACTTCTTTTCAGAAACGGGCCGTCTGACCGTACTGATGAGCTTTGTATGTGAGAGCCTTTCGGAAAGTGTCTGATGATGCGTAACCATATGTACAAAGCCGATTAACAGAATCAGCAGATAGATGCCGGCATAAATGCCGCCCAGAACCAGGACGGCACTCTGTCTTAGTCTGATCAGAGTCAGACTTTCCAGCATCAGCCAGGGAATGAAGAAAAGGATGGTCAGACGGATGGCTGTATGACAGAACAGCTGGTACCAGTGTGGCTTTGTGCCGGATACATCTGCTCTTCTGATGCTGGTGACTTTCTTGCCTGGGGTAGAACCTTTCATCAATAGAGGCATCACAATAAAGTAGAGCGGTATGGCAAGCAGAAGTCTGCTTTCATGCAGGTGAAGCGACAATACGCTGTTAGTAAATTCCAGTATGAAAAACAGAATGCAGGCACAGAAAAGATCAATACAGAAGGATGAAAGTCTGCGGAAGAAAGAGATGGATGTACCGCGCTGGTAGGAGACATTGTCAATCTCCTCACGGGATGGCAGAATCTTCATAAAGGGAATCGCCACGGCATACCCCAGCATTCCTCCGGATGTATTGACAATCAGATCATCCACATCAAACAGCCGGTAGGAACCTGGGTAGATGAAGTAAAGACCGGAAAGCTGGGTCAGTTCAAAGAAGAGAGACAGCAGGAAGGATAATAATACGGTCTTTTTGAAATCACATCTGAAATAGATACGCATGTACATGCCAAACGGCATGGTCATGAACAGGTTGAACAGAGTGATCAGAAAATCACTGCTGTTAAGAATGTATAGGGGCGGCATTGCGATGGCACGGATGCGATGACAGGCATGGATGATATCCTGAACAAAGTGAAACGGCACCAGCTGCACCGCTCTTCCATGCAGTGAAGCTGCTGTTGCCGGATCCGGCAGGGGCATAATGACAAGACAGTAAATGCACAGCATATACAGCCAGAAGGAATAGACAATCATAATGCGCAGGCTTCTGATGGAACCGTATTTGTGATAATTCCAGGCAATATAGAACACGGAAAAGAATAAAGCAACCCATGGATAGATCTGTATCGCTGCTCTGATCGCTTCATAATATGTGCTCATGGATAAGATTATAGCGAAATAGAATGCAAACAGATAAAGAGGTTTTGTATATGAAGAGAAAGAAAATGAACGCGGCACAAAGAGCGCTGTATGATACAGCTCATGCGCGTAAAGGCGGCAGAAGGCTGGCAGGTGCCGGAAGGGCAGGCACGCTGGTGCCCGGATCCCGTTATGCAAGACGCCAGAAAGCAAGACAGAAAAAGGAAATCAAAGAATATTCAGGAAAGTGACTTTACAACGATAGAAGCATAAAAGAGCGGCTGGCAGAAGGTTAATATTCTCCCAGCCGCCCTTTGCGCTCAGCTGTATGAAACACCAGCCAGTTATTTCTCCAGAGAGGGTTAAAAAATTTCTCCTGCAGGTGTACACGGCTATGGGCATCTGAAAGATGATGTTTTTGTACACTGAAAGTGTCCTTAAAAGAGGACAGAGAAGGAGAAGATCAGGCAGGACATTCACGACAGGATTATTTCTTATCAGGAACAGATTGCAGAAATGGAAGCGGCAGAATAAAAACAGATCGTTCAGGATCTGTTTCTGCTCTGATGATTCAGATATCTGGTTCTGTAGCAGTTCATGGTACGGCAGCGGATGATATCGCCGAAATGAAAGATGCATTCTGCATGTATGGCTGCAGTTCTGGCTTCAGGGCCAGAGCGTATCCCGGCTTTTCCATGAAGAAGCCGTTGCCTGAGTGCAGCAGGAAGTGAAGGGGCATTTGATGAATTTTGGCAAGGTGCTGGCGGTCAGTGATTGACAGGTACTTTTCGTGTGAGGCTTCTGGATCAAGATCACGCCAGTTGGTACTGGTATTGAAGAAGTCTTTCCAGGCTTTCAGCACCTGTTCATCCGTAATTTCCATGCGTATTAATCCGTTATTGTAGAAAGCGGATAGAACCGGCATTTTATAGACCTTTGACATGGAGGTTGTTTCCAGAAGGTGCAGGAAATCATGTGCTGTTTCATCAGAATAGATTTCTTCCTCTTCTTCATTCAGCCAATGCAGGTCGTGCAGGTATTTCAGATAGTCACGGAATGGATTTTCCTTTGTGTGGGCAATGGTATAGTCGTACATATCATCACTCATGTATGTGAAAAGATCCATGCGGGTAGGAATATGTCCGATCTGATCTCTGACTCTTTCCACTTCAGTTTGAATCCGCTGACGAACGCTGAGAGAACGTTCATTCATCTTTCGGAAAAGATCAATGAGTTTCAGATCAAAGTCGACGATACAGTCATCGGGATACTGGTATGTATCAGGACTGGCAGAATGTTCCGGTCCGATCCCGGAAAGAAGAGAAGGAGCGCGGGAAGCACGGGCATAGTTGCCGATGAAATCCAGCACATTCAGATACTGCTTGCCATCAGCTTTACGCAGGCCTCTGCCAAGCTGCTGCAGAAAGATAACAGGTGATTCAGTCGGCCTTAAAAACAGAACCATATCAAGGTCCGGTACATCCAGTCCCTCATTGAACATATCAATAGAGAACAGTACTTTCAGCCTTCCCATGTGAAGTTCATGCAGGGCATCTTCCCGGTTCATGGCGTATTTTCCCTGGGCACCGCTGTAGACAGCGGCGGAAGGAATGCCGCGGTTGCAGAATTCTCTTGCCATGTCTTCGGCATGGCTGCGGGAAGCGCAGAAACCAAGTGCTTTTTTGGAAGGATATTTCAGGTAAGACTGATAGATCAGTTCATAACGGTGCTGATTGCCAATATATGCTCTGTTCAGATCTTCTTCCCGGTAATGGCCGTTCTGAAAACGCATGGCATCATAGTCTGTTTCATCATAGATGCCATAGTAATGGAACGGGACAAGATAGCCCTGGTTGATGGCTGTATAGAGATCGATTTCAAATGCGACATTGTAATCGCACAGTTCATAGATATCTCTGCCATCCATTCTTTCCGGTGTAGCAGTTAGACCGAGAAGGAATTTCGGATGGAAGTAGTTCATGATATTGCGGTACATGTCATTGACGGCATGATGGAATTCATCAATGACGATGTAATCAAAAGCATCAGGAGAGAAACGGGTCAGATACTGTTTTCTGCCCAGGGTTTCAACAGATGCGAAGATCATTGTCTGTTCTGTATCTTTTGTGCCGGCTTCAAAGAAGCCGCAGCTGTCAAGCGGCCTGACCCGCTGGAAGGAACGTGCGGCCTGATGAATGATTTCATGGCGGTGCGCAATAAAATTTGATAACTTAAATCAAGCCCTTTTTCGGAGATTTCTTCTATAAATTCATAAGCTTCAGAATTTTTCTGATCGGCCACCACGAAAAGAGGAGACAGGCTCCCCGTTTTTGAAAATTCG
>Ga0256406_1002204_pt1 | contig 28440 bp, 30 predicted proteins | sample RumenRJG_03DNA_FD_185986 | JGI IMG/M metagenome (GOLD analysis project Ga0256406, IMG submission 185986) | Bovine rumen microbial communities from Lethbridge, Alberta, Canada - RJG_03 | ecosystem: Host-associated > Mammals > Digestive system > Stomach > Rumen | place: Canada: Alberta | collected... | reverse complement strand
GGCGATGGCAGTGCAGGTTGATCTGCCGGACGGAACGTACACGGACCTGATCAGCGGAAGAAGGGTAGACGTTTTTGAACATACCGTCCGGCTTGACGGGGAACCACTGATCTTCTTTTACTGAGCAAATGAAGAGAACCTGAGTAAATGAAAAAAGGGAAGTTTGATTATAGCCATGAAATGCCGTATAATCGTGCTGTAAACGTAATATGGTTCGCATACCATTATTTTACGATAAAGCCCGAACTTTTCGAAGCCCGGGCTATTCGTTTTATAAGAGAAATCCGGCCGCCCGGCCGGATCTCACCCGATTGAAAAGGCTGACGCAACTAATTGTCTTAGTGCGACAGCCCTTTTCATTTACTTGAACCACTCTTTCGGAAGCTCACTTTTTTCTGCGTAGCGGTCTTCCCGTGAAACCATGCCGCCACTTTCTGCAACGGTCACGTAAATCTTTTTCTTTCCATCGATGAGTGTAATATAGCACAGCCCATCTTTGTCAAATCTGCCTGTCAGATCAATTTTCTGATCCTTGTAAAACAGATAGAGGTGATGGCCAATCGTATCCGTTGTCGGCATGTTCAGGTAATCCTGCATTTCCGCAGTGGTCAGCGGCCGCTCACTTCCGTCTTCATTGAAGGCTACACCGCCTCCGCCCTGCACTTCACTGCCGGAAGAATCCTGAATGCTGTAATGCGTAATCTGATCATCTCCGTCTCCCACCGTTATGGTAGCCGTTGTCTGGTCGCCATGCAGCCATACCTGAACGGTTCGCTGGATCCCGCCAACATCGGCCGTATAACATATGGCTCCGCTGCCGCAGATGGCAGCAGCGGTAATAGCCGCAACCGCCGGTTTGGGTAATCGGATTTTACATTTCACAGGTTTACTCTCCAGATTGAGCGCAAAATTTTCAGATGTATGTAATGCAGAGAATGCTCTTTTAAACTTTTCTTTATTCGTCATCTGTCCATTCCTCCCCGAGTTTTGTCTTCAGTAACTGTCTGCCTCTGTAAAGCCGGCTTTTCACCGCATTCGCTGACAGATGCAGAATTTCCGAGATTTCACTGACGGAATAATCCTCGTAATAATACAGATACAGGATGATCCGGTATTTTTCAGGAAGCGAGAGAACCGTTTCCACCAGTTCGCGGTCTGCCGGCTCCTGGAAAGGAATTTCCTGCATGTAATCTCCGAAAGCTTCCCTTTTCCGGTGCCAGAAAGACTGAACGACATTTTTAGATCTGTTTACAGCGGTTCTGATCAGCCATGCCTTGATGTGCTGTTCATTCTCATATTCACAATTGCCCTCGATATACCGAAGGAATGTTTCCTGGACGATGTCCTCCGCGTCTTCCTGATTGCGGCATATACTGAAAGCAGCTCTGAATACACATTCCTGATACTTGTCCGCCACCTCTCTAGCAGGCAATCGCATACTTGCCTCACACTCCTTTTGCTCATTTGAAGGTCCCTTCACCTATAATACAAATGAAACAGGAATTTGGTTGCAGAAAGTTTAAAAAGAACAGTACGCGATCACAGATTCCCGGATTCGTACTGCAGGAATACCGGAAGGAATACTGAAAAATCAGGAGGGCATCAGGAGGGCACAGAAGAGCATTAAAAAGAAGCGTCCTCAGACCTATCGTCAATACGTATGATCTTACGGACACTTCTTTCTTATTATTTCTATTTCATATTTCATTCATGAACCTGCATCACAAAACCAGGGGATGTGATGACACGGAGATGTAATATTCCAGGGATAGAACTTTACATATGCCAGCCGGATTTTTATGGCCGGTTCATGCATCGGCTCTGGTTACTTTTCTTCGAACAATCAATGCCATAGCCAAAGCAATAACGGAAAGCAGCGCGGCAATCAGGTATGCGGTGGCGTAATTGCCATTGTGGGAAAGCCGAACGGCCATCTGCGGACCGATCAGACCGGCGAACCCGAAGGCCAGATACATGACTCCGTAGTTTTCTGTAACATGCCTGGAACCAAACAAATCGGCCGTTATGGGAGTGATCGTACTTCCGAATCCTCCATAGCAAAGGGCAGTCACTGCAAGACAGACAATTGTCAGTACCCGCGCATGGGAAAAAACAAGCAGTCCCATCGAAATAACAGGCAGACCGCAAATGATGGAAAGAGTTACATATTTATTGAAATGGTCCGTTACCGTACCCCACAGGAATCGGCCGATCATACTCATAAAAGAAATCAGGGATACATAGAAAGAAGCCTGGACCGCTGTCATTGCAAAGCTGTTCTGCATGATGGCGGAAACCTGGGATATTACCATCATTCCCGAGGTACAGCCGAAAGTAAAAGCAATAAAAGCTACATAAAACAAACTGGTTTTCACCATCTGACCGCGGGTCAGGTCTGAAAGAGCAGTTCTGGTATGGCTGCCGTGACTGGAAGCTGCAGCCCCCGCCCGTTTATAGGTGATATAATCCTCCGGGACCGGTTCAATCAGAAACGATGCGACGCCAATTACAACCAGGGCGATAACACCGGCAATAGCTGTGGCAGATGCGAGACTTCCTGAGTCAATCCATCTGGCAAGTAATGGAGACCAGACGATAGATGCACCGCCGTAAACTCCTGCAATGGCACCGGAGACAACCCCCTGTTTATCCGGAAATAACTGAGCATTATATCCCATAATCTGAGGGTAGATCATTCCGCTGCCAATTCCGGTACCCAGACCGCCGGCTTTTTCCCGACATATTCCAAAAGGCTCCGAACTGCCGAAGTGGTTTTTGCACTTGTTTTTTCCCCGCACACGACTTCCACCAGAGTCATAAGATGAGGCGGATTAAACCAATGAGCGATAATCTGTCGTTCCGGATGGTGAACAATCCCTGCTGTCACACTGAAAATATCCATTCCGGAGGTATTGCTCGCAAAAATACAGTCAGGTCTGCAGTACCGGTCCAGCAAAGAATAAATTTCACGTTTTGCGTCTTTATTTTCTACAACGGTTTCAAAAACAATATCCATCTTATCGGCAACTTCAGGAATATGATCATTTGTGATCAGCTGCAGATTGTCCCAGACTCTGCTAAGATAATTTTCATCTGCCAGATTGTTCTCCAGCATTCCACGTACGGCGATGCTGATGGCATCTTTAGCACGGTCCAATGTATCCTGATGCCGGCTGGTCATCCAGACTTTCAGCCCGGATGCGGCCAGAACCTGAGCCATGCTGTTGTAATCTAATAATGATATACTGATAAAAATATAGAAGGCGGGTGTTTTTCGGCCGGTAATAATGCAGGAGGAGGACTACATTGACTACGCAGGAATTAGAATGCTTTGTTTCCGTTGCCAATCATCTTAGCTTTGCCCGGGCAGCTCGTGAACTGTATTTTTCGGTTGCTACCGTCAGCCATCATATTCAGCATTTGGAAGATGAACTTCATGTCACGTTGTTTGTAAGGAACCGACATGGGGTGAATCTTACGATGGCGGGAAGGATCTTTCTTACTGACGCTGCAGCAATCCTGCAGCAGGAACACACAGCACTGGACCGGCTGCGGGACAACGGTAAAAACAGAGAATTACGATTTGGATGTGCAAGTCAGGCTGAAATTATGCTGCTGCAGCCGGCTCTTATTTCCTTAAGACGGCGATTTCCGGAGACAGAACCGGTAATTATGATTGATGCATATGACAGGCTGATCGACAGGACCGTTTTCGGATTTCAGGATTTTATGTTTGCCAGCAGTCATATGGCAAAAAAATCCGGGCTTCAGTTTAAGAAGTTTACGCTGATGAGAACCTGTGCCGTGCTCCCCGGGGATCATCCTCTCGCGGGAAAGGCAGTTCTGTCTTTTGATGATCTTGAAGGTGCGGAACTGATTTCTCCACGTCAGAATCTAATTCCATCGGAATCGAACAATCCGGTCCGGGATCTCCTGAATATTCATAGTCTGCATCATCATGATCTGTTCCCTGAGAATGACGAAGTGATCGTAGCTATGGTGCAGGCAGGTTATGGAATAGGGGTGCTGCCGGAGTACAGGATCCGGAGCAATCTTGAAAGCCAGAACCTTAAAGTCATCCCTATCAGGGAAAATGTAGATTTTCCGTATGGAGTATTGTACCGGGACCTGCCAAAGCGGGAGGATGTGGTTTTCTTTCTGAAGGCGGCAGAAAAAATACTGCTGATGCACGGAGCGGAAAACTGTGGTATTATAACTAAATAACGGCAAAAATTTATATGTCAGTTTGTATTATAAGAATGTTCACAGATAATCAGGGAGGTTTTTATGGTTAAATTACACGAAGGCGGCGTTTACCTGGCTGGCGGTAATGAAATTATCCCCGAGAAGGAGGCGGAAAAAGCCGGCTGCAAGTTTGACAAGAAGGAAGCTTACAAGGGTACGATTGCTTACAGCATTCTGAAAGCTCATAATACAACAGAGGATATGGAGAATCTGAAGGAGCGCTTTGATGCCATGACCAGTCATGACATTACCTACGTCGGAATTATTCAGACAGCACGCGCTTCCGGCATGACGAAATTCCCGATCCCGTACGTACTGACCTGCTGTCATAATTCTCTTTGTGCCGTCGGAGGTACGATCAACGAAGATGATCATGTTTTCGGACTTTCCGCAGCCAGAAAATACGGGGGCATTTTCGTTCCCCCTCACATGGCGGTCATTCATCAGTATATGCGCGAAAACTTTGCCGGATGCGGAAAAATGATCCTCGGTTCCGACAGCCATACCCGGTATGGAGCGCTGGGGACGCTGGCCATCGGCGAAGGCGGCGGAGAGCTGGCAAAGCAGCTGCTGCGGGATACCTATGACATCCGGTATCCGGGAGTGGTCTGCGTTTATCTGACTGGAAAACCGCAGCCGGGCGTCGGTCCGCACGATATTGCCCTTGCGATCGAACGGGAGGTCTATAAGAATTCTTATGTAAAAAATAAGATCATGGAATTTGTAGGCCCGGGGGTGGCTTCCATGACGACGGATTTCCGTAACAGCGTGGATGTTATGACAACTGAGACGGCCTGCCTTTCTTCCATCTGGCGCACGGATGAGGACACGAAGCGGTTCCTTGAAAAACATCACCGGGGTGGTGATTATAAGGAACTGAACCCGGCCGGTGTAGCTTACTATGATGGATGCATTGAGGTGGATCTTTCTGCGGTTGAACCCATGATCGCTTTGCCGTTTCATCCGAGCAATGTATACACGATCCGTGAGCTGAATGAAAATGCAGGCGACATTTTCCGCGGTATTGAAAAGCATGCGGCTGAAATCACAAGCAATCCGGATATCCATTTTACGCTTACCGATAAGATCACGAACGGCAGGATTCATGTGCAGCAGGGCGTTATCGCAGGCTGTGCCGGAGGCAACTATGTCAATATTATGGATGCGGCTCATATCCTGGGCAAGGCTGCCTGCGGCAATGGTGAATTCACCCTGGATGTATATCCGTCCTCTCAGCCGGTATATCTGGATTTGATAAAGAAGGGTGCAATCGCATCTTTGATGCGCAGCGGAGCGGCTGTCAAGACAGCCTACTGCGGGCCGTGCTTCGGCGCCGGCGATACACCGGCAAACAATGCACTCAGCATCCGGCACACCACACGGAACTTCCCGAGCCGTGAAGGCTCCAAGCCGGGAAGCGGACAGCTTTCCGCCGTTGCACTGATGGATGCCCGCTCGATTGCAGCAACGGCTGTTCACCAGGGGGTTCTTACTCCGGCTACGGACCTGGCGGACGACTATGTGGTACCGGAATACGATTATGATGACAGTCCGTATAAATCCAGAGTTTACCAGGGCTTTGGCAATGCGAAGATGCAGGAGGAACTGATCAGCGGTCCGAACATTAAACCGTGGCCGCAGATGGAGGCGCTGGCGCAGAATATTCTTCTCCGTGTGGATTCAAAGATTATGGACGAGGTTACCACGACCGATGAGCTGATTCCGTCCGGAGAAACTTCATCCTACCGTTCCAACCCGATCGGTCTGGCACAGTTTACACTGTCCCGCCGCGATCCGGAGTACGTCGGCCGCGCAAAGCGGACCGGAGCTATGGAACAGGAGAGAATCAGTGCGAAGGCACCGGTTGAAAGTCTGAAGAGTGTATACGAAACGATTGCCGGGATCACGCCGGAGGCAGATCGGGCGGAAATCGAGATCGGCAGTATGATTTACTGTGTACGTCCGGGCGATGGTTCCGCACGTGAACAGGCAGCCAGCTGCCAGAGAGTGCTGGGGGGCCTTGCGAACATTTGCAGTGAGTACGCAACGAAGCGTTATCGTTCCAATGTGATGAACTGGGGGATGCTTCCGTTCCAGATGAAAGAAGAGCCCGCCTTCGAGGTCGGCGACTATATTTACGTACCGGGTATCCGCCGCGTGCTCGAAGGAAGTCCGGAAAATATGAAAGATATTCCGGCGTATCAGATCAGCGCAGATGGAGAGGTTAAGAAAATTTCCCTTTACATCTCGGATATGACAGACCTTGAAAAGCAGATCGTACTGGCAGGATGTCTGATTAATTTTAACCGAAATAAACAGAAAGGCTGAAAATGGACGGGGCAGAAAAACCGGACCGGCTCCCGGGGAAAAAATCCGCACATAAGCCCCTGGTTCAAAGTTTTGGCTTTGCTTTTCAGGGAATCGGCGCCGTCATCCGGAAGGAGAGAAACTTCAAGATTCATATGACCATGGCGGTCATGGTCGTCCTTGCAGGTATCGTCTGCAGGATATCCGTTACAGAATGGTGCATCTGCCTGATCCTCTTTGCGCTGGTCATGAGCCTGGAGATGGTAAATACTTCTATTGAGGCTGTGGTTGATCTTGTGACAGAGGAGCGAAAACCCCTTGCCAAACTGGCAAAAGACACAGCTGCAGGGGCGGTACTGATATCTGCTATCCTTGCGGCGATAATCGGACTGATCATTTTTATACCAAAGGTGTGCTGATATTTCAGACGCCAGAAAGGTCCGGAAAGGATCTGCTCCGGGCAGAAAAATTACTCTTGATTCGTTTCAGCCAATGCTATATACTTGTTCTGTAAAAAAACAGGAGATCTTCGGGGCGAGGTGCAATTCCTCACTGGCGGTAAATCAGAAAAAACTGATGAGTCCGCGACCTGCCGACGGCAGCTGAACCGGTGCAAACCCGGTACCAACAGTAAAGTCTGGATGAAAGAAGATGCTGATTTTAGTTTGATGCGAGCCCTGAAATTATCAATTTCAGGGCTTTTTTGCGGCCGAAAAGCTGGAAGCAGAAACCTTTCAAGATCTCCGGAAAGAAAAGGAGACTGAAAATGACAGATTCAACAAACACAATGGCGTCCATGAAAGCCAGAGAAAACACAATGAAACAGCAGCGAAGAACGGAAGACAAAGTCAGAATTTCATCGGCCCGCTACATCACCATGACAGGACTGCTGTCAGCGCTGGCATTTGTTCTGCAGCTGATCGAGCTGCCGGTACCGATGATCATGCCGGGTTTTATCAAATTTGATTTTTCTGACCTTCCGGCATTGCTGGGAGCCTTTGCGCTGGGACCTGTATGCGGAGTCATCGTAGAGCTGATTAAAAACGTACTTCACGCCGCTGTCGCCACCGGATCCTTCGGGGTCGGAGAGCTTTCCAACTTCATCCTCGGAGCCGTATTTACCGGAGCTGCCGGCATTATCTACAAGAGGAATAAAACAAAGAAAGGGGCTGTCCTTGCATCCTTCGCCGGCGCCATCATTATGGCTCTCGTATCTGTTCCGGCTAACTATTATGTAGTGTATCCGGTATATTATAATTTCATGCCTGAAGAAGTGATTCTGGGAATGTATCAGACAATCATGCCGGGTGTAAAGAGCATTTTCCAGAGTCTGCTGATATTCAACATGCCATTCACGTTTGTAAAGGGCATGATCGATGTGGTCATCACATTCCTGATCTACAAACACGTATCGCCGCTGCTTAAAGGCACCAGATAACAGCCTGAAACAGGAATAAGCGGGTTGGCAGTACGGCACGAATTCAAAGTTTAAAAAACAGAAAAACGCGCTGCAGCAACAGCCTATACGGCTGAATGCTGCAGCGCATTCGTTTAAGTCACCTTTCAAACCGGAAGAACGCAATCAGATTTTTGTGATCCCTGTGTACCCATATGGAGGCATCCTCGCCATCTCCGGCTTCAATGCTGCTTTCGTAACGCCCGTATTCGTGACCTTGTTCCTTGCCGGTGTTGTCGGCAGAGCCGAAGTCGTGGTTGTGGAAACGGGTGGCGGCATTCAGAACCTCCTGAATATTTCCGCCTCCGTCCAGGTAGGCCTTTCGGATTCCCCTGGAAAGATACACAGGCTCTGTATTCACGTAATTGTAGAAGGCTGTTCCTGTGCCCGCATCGATCACGTACTGCTTTATGTCACTAAGTTTGCTCATTTTTACATGCCTTTCCTGTTGAATTTTATCGTATAACTACAGTGTATGATGATATGAGTGTCAAAAGTACCTTTTGCCACTGTAATCATATTATTTTTTAGGAATGACGATCTTACCGTCACGCACGTCAAACAATTTCAGAATGACGCAGGTACCCTTCAATTCCTGCTTGCGATAGCGGGTGTAGTCTGACTCCGTCAGATAATCTATAAAGATATCCCCTTCTTCCTGATCATCCGTTTGACGGAGGCTGAGAATGAACGCAGCGTAGCGGATCCTCGGGGAGGTATCCTCATCGTCGGACAGCGGAATAATATTAGACAGCGGAGCGAGATAATTCTCATCATCCTGTGTTACCGGCTGTGGTTCAGGTATTGAAAAGTTGAAATCTTCATCGGGATCAAAATCATCGTCCTCATCGTACAGGTCCATATCATCATCGTCCGCTTCAATCTGATGAGCAAGATCATACAGATCATCCATATTGGCAATTGCCTGGGCAATACGGATTATTTCTAACTGAGCTTCCGCGTTGGAAGCAAATGTCTCAAATTTTTCTCCATTGACGTAAAGTTCACGTCCGTCAGCACGTACATTTTTGATTTCCGCAATTTGGGTTGAAGCTTTGTTTTTAATGTACATAACTTTCTCCTTCCTTACCGAATGTTGTGAAGTCAGGGTCAAAGGGTCTTTTGCCTCAAATGGTGCCACGAATTGTTCATGTTCGGGCGGATTCCAAAGTCATCCTGTTACTGTGTTGTCTTGATTTTATCATAGTTCGGGAGAAAGAAACAGGCTGCTTTTCCGGAAAGCTTTTCATCCGGCTGTGCAGCCTGCCTGCTGACTGCAGCATTCTGGATTTATCATTCTAAATATTTAAAATAGTATAGGAACGGGATAATAACTTTGATATTATAAGTTAAGACCGGATTAAACGAGAATCCGGAGGTTGGGAGATAGCAAAGAACGGAATAAACAATATGGGAGGAACTATGACTTCGATTGAGAATGATTTTCTGAAGATCAGCACATCGGAAATGGGAGCTGAACTGATCAGCATTTATGATAAGGAGAAAATGCAGGATGTTCTCTGGAATGGGGATCCCAGGTTCTGGAAGTATCATTCCCCGGTTTTATTTCCTTTTGTCGGCAGGGTAAACGGAGGCAAATACCGTCATCACGGAATTGAATATTTCATGCCGGCGCAGCATGGTTTTGCACGGACGTCCCGGTTCACCCTCTGCTCCCGGACAGAAGATTCGGTAACCTACGCGCTGGAATCGGATGCGGAGACTGAAAAAATATATCCATTTCAATTCCGTCTGGAGATTACCTATAAGCTGGAGGTACGAAATGTCCGTGTTCTCTGGAATGTGATTAATCTGTCCGAATGTCACCATATGTATTTCTCCATAGGAGCCCATCCGGCTTTTCGCCTTCCAATCGGACCGGGCAGGAAAAAGTCAGACTTTTTCATTCACTTTGAAGGAACAGAAGAGCCGCGGTATATTTTGATGGATTTGAAAGCGTCTGCCGCGGATCCGGGCCGGCGGTACACAATGGAGACTGATCACGGGTATGTCCGGATCCGGGATCACATGTTTGATATCGACACATACATTTTCGAAAAGGGACAGATTGAGGACATCAGTTTGTGCTATCCGGACCGCACACCCTTTGTAACGGTACACTGTCCCCATTTCCCTTACTTCGGAATCTGGAGCCCGTCCGATGAAGCACCGTTTGTATGTCTGGAACCCTGGTTCGGCCGTGCGGATGACAGGGGATTTGACGGAGGAATGTCCGAGAAGACAGGGATACAGGTTCTTCCTCCGCTTTCATCTTTCCGGGAGAATTACATTATTGAAGTAAACGAATAAAGCAAATGAATAAAGCAAATGAATAAAGCAAATGAATAATGCAAATGAGAATAAAAGGGCGGCTGTACGGAACAAAATCCGTACAGCCGCCTGTGCTGCACATATACATAATGGCGTGCAGCCCTGTTCCGGTTTCAGCCTTTCAGAAAGCAGACCAGATTGGTGACAATGATTGCAACGATAAACCCGACAAAGAAGCCGACAATAACTTCCGGAAGCGTGTGTCCCATGCTTTCCTTGAAAGGGTGTTTCCGAACTTCCCTGAGACAGGGATCGCTGTCATTTCTGGTTTCCGATTCGTGATTTAACAGTTTTCCAATCTGACCGCATTGGTAACGGACGTTCAGTGCATCGAAGATAACGATAATCTGAAAAAACAGAGCCATGGTAAATTCAAAACCGCCGGTACCGCATACAATCATCGTGGAAACGGCCAGACCGGTGACAGTAGCTGTATGTGAACTTGGCATACCGCCGCCCTGAAGCATGGCCGTCATATCACTGCTTTTTTTGCGAAGCAGGAGATATTTAACCAGCTGTGCCATAGCCCAGCTTAAGACAGTCGAAAGAAAAATCGGGCTGGTGAAAAGGTCAATCAGATACGTCAGAATAATCATGCCGGCATTCCTTTCAGTGTTCGCTTGATGAAGGAAGCCATCCATGCCGTGTGCTCATATGGATCAATTGCCTTTTCATCCCTCGATGCGGAAAATTCACGAACTGCGCAGTATTTGTCCGCCACGGTAACAAGAAAAGCTTCCTTTGAATGCGGAAAGCTGAAAGGTGTCAGCGGCCACATGTGGCTCAGAATAATGTTCTTTTCCTTGGTGTTAAGCTCCCAGACTTTGGAAGCGTTGGTGTACGCTGTCTTCGGGTGCCCTACCCCATGCCGGAAAGCGCTGATCGTCATGTCCTTCGTACAGTAGAGGTAGTAATCGTGAAGCATGGCTCCGGTTGCCAGCGATACCTCATCGATTTTCCAGTTCCAGGTCTGAGCCAGGTAAAAACTGTACCTGGCAACATTGATGCAGTGCTGTAATGTATTGTTGCCGTGATGCTGACCAAATTGCTGCATCTTTAATACGTTCCCGTCATTAAGAAGACGGGTCATTGTCTCATTAAAGAGCGCTGTAGAATTTGTCTCCAACGGTATCATCTCCTCAGATATTTCTAAAATATTGGTTTCTGACGCCTCTATTATAATAAAATGTTTACATGGCATAAACTATTAAATTTTCATTAAAGTCGTTCTAAAAAACCGGTTTACAACCCTTTTGAAATCTGCTTTACTGATAGAGGCTTGAAACTGATTTTTTGTGAGTGTCAGAAAGGCAGGTATTGGGTATGAGTTCTGAAGTATTAAAACCGATCAAAGAGGGGAAGGTCCGCGAAATTTACGATAACGGAGACAGCCTCGTTATGGTAGCTACGGACCGCATCAGCTGCTTTGATGTTATCCTTCACAACAAGGTAACGAACAAGGGAAGGGTGCTGACGCAAATGTCCAGATTCTGGTTTGATATGACCAAAGATCTGGTTCCGAACCATATGATTTCCGTGGACGTCAGCGATATGCCGGAATTTTTCCATAAACCGGAATTTGACGGGAACAGCATGCTTTGCCGCAAACTCCACATGATCCCGCTGGAGTGCATTGTGCGCGGGTATATCACAGGCAGCGGCTGGGCCAGCTATCAGAAAAACGGAACGGTCTGCGGAATTAAGCTGCCGGAAGGGCTGAAAGAATCCGAAAAACTGCCGGAACCGATTTTCACACCATCCACCAAGGCGGAAATCGGAGAACACGACGAAAACATTTCCTATGAACAGTCCATAGACTATCTGGAGAAGCATTTCCCGGGGAGAGGGCAGGAATATGCACAAAAGTGCCGCGATCTGACCCTTGCCCTGTATAAGAAATGCGCGGATTATGCAGCCTCCAGAGGGATAATAATTGCGGATACCAAGTTTGAATTCGGCCTGGATGACGAAGGAAATATCGTGCTGGGTGATGAGATGCTCACACCGGATTCAAGCCGCTTCTGGCCGGCCGATCAATATGAGCCGGGCCATGGCCAGCCTTCCTTTGATAAACAGTTCGCCCGCGACTGGCTAAAAGCAAACCCGGACAACAACTGGACGCTGCCGCAGGATATTGTGGACAGAACGATTGCCAAATATCTGCAGGCATACAAGATGCTGACGGGCAAGGAGCTGTGATGTAACCGCCCGTGCATTTAGAGAATGAAAAAAGCGTGTGATATGTGTCCGCCGGACATGTGTCACGCGCTTTTTTCGTCTTTTCCGGGCTGCAGGGTACGGCTGTTCAGGAGTTCTTACCTGCTATAATAATTTCCTTGCCGGCATCCCTTACCTTTTGAATATATTCATCGGGCGTTTTGCTGTCGGTGATGATGACATCGAGCTGCCGGAGGGGAATGCAGTTAAAGATAGAGCGGACATTCCATTTGGTGTGATCCATTAAAAGGATCTTTTTATCGGCAATGGAAGCGAGTGCCCGCTTGGTATTTGTCAGCGTCTGGGAGTGCTCAAACGAACCGCCTGGAATTTGAAAAGAACGGCAGGAGATGAAAGCAATATCCGCATGGTATTTCCCGATTGCTTCCGGATCGTCAATCAGAAGTGAAAGGTTGCTGTGATGAAGAAAACCGCCGGGCATCATGACAGACACCATTTCCAGCCCGGAAAGCTTCATGGCGGCTGTCAGCGACGGAGTGATGACGGACAAAGGCATGTGATCCGGGAGCAGATTAACCAGCTGCTGGATGGTCGTGCCGGAGTCAAGGCAAATGCTCATGTTCGGCCTTAAAAATTTCAGAGCTTCTCCGGCGATTTCCTTTTTCTCTGCGGCGTTTTCATTAATTTCCTCATAATAGTCAGTCCGGCGCGCATTTTTAAGCAGATAAGCATATCCCCGTTCCCGTCGAACAAGGTTCTGCTCCTCCAGCTGATCCAGGTTGCGGCGAACCGTCATTTCTGTACAGCTGAGCTTTTCAGCCAGCTCCCGGATGCTGATGGTATTCTGCCTTTCCATAATTTCAATAATTTTGGCATGTCTGGTCAGGTTCATAGGCTGTCAATCTCCGTGGATGTTTTAATAGAAACATGTATCAGGTACAGTATACGGCGCTAATTGGCAAAATGCAAATATATCATTAACAAATGTTCTAATTAGAACATAATAGAACATTTATCGATAATTTTGTGTTGACATAAGAAAATTCCAGCCCTATAATGAAAACAGAAAGCGAGAAGGAAACAGGAGGGGCTGCAGATGAACCGTTTTTATATACTGGGCATTGACCAGAGTACACAGGGAACAAAGGGCGTCCTGGTTGATGACGCAGGAAGGATTGCCGGGAGGTACGATCTCCCTCACAGGCAGATTGTCAATGATCAGGGCTGGGTTTCCCATGACCTCGAGGAAATTTATAAAAATGTGATCGGCGTTTGCCGCGGTGTAATTGAAAAAACCGGAGTTGATAAGCGGCTGATCCGCTGCATAGGCATTGACAACCAGCGTGAAACGACAGCCGCCTGGAGTTTAACAGATGGGCACGCCCTGGCACCGGCCATTGTATGGCAGTGCGCAAGGGCCGCCGGGCTGGCGGAGAAACTGGAGGAAACATACCATTGCAGTGATGATATTTACAGCCGGACAGGCTTGAAACTGTCTCCGTATTTTCCGGCGGCAAAGATGAGCTGGCTGCTTCAGAATGATCCGGCAGTCCGGAAAGCGGTGCAGGAACACACACTGGCGCTGGGAACCATGGACAGCTTTGTGGTTTACCGGCTGACAGGCGGAAAGAGCTTTCGAACGGATTATTCGAATGCCAGCCGGACACAGCTTTTCAACCTGCATACGCTGACCTGGGATCAGGAGCTTCTTAAGCTGTTTCGCATACCGGAGGGCTGTCTGCCGGAAGTTACAGACTCGGATGCAGCCTTTGGGGTTACGGATCTGGAAGGTTATCTGGAAGAACCCATCCCGATCATGGGGGTTCTCGGTGATTCTCATGGAGCCCTTTTTGGACATAACTGCCGCAGGAGCGGCAGGATCAAAACCACCTATGGCACGGGATCGTCGATCATGCTGAATATCGGAGAGAAATTTAAGCCAAGTACCCACGGCCTTTCGACATCGCTTGCCTGGAAAATCGGAGGGAAGGTTTCCTATGTTCTGGAGGGGAACATCAATTATACCGGCGCGGTGATCAGCTGGCTGAAGAACGATGTAAAGCTCATTCAGTCAGCCGGCGAGACCGCAGATGAGGCAGCCGGCGCCAACCCGGCGGACAAAACCTATCTGGTGCCTGCGTTTTCCGGACTCGGGGCTCCATGGTGGAACAACGATGCGCGTGCCATGCTTTATGGCATGAGCAGAACCACCGGAAAGAATGAAATTGTCCGGGCGGCGGTGGAAAGTATTGCATACCAGATTACAGATGTTATTGATGCAATGCGCAAAGATACCGGATTGAGAATAGATGAGATCTGCGTGGACGGCGGTCCGACAAGGAATGACTATCTGATGCAGTTCCAGAGCGACATCGCAGAATCTTCAATCCGTATCCCGGATGCCGAGGAGCTTTCGGTGCTCGGTGCCGTGTTCACGGCAGGAATTGCAGCCGGTCTGTACGATTCGGACCGGGTATTTGACTCCATCCGATATAAAGTTTACAGCCCGAAAATGGCGGAGGATAAGAGAAACGAAAAGAAAAAAGGCTGGCAGGAGGCCATCCGGAAGCTGATTGGCTGAAATTGATTGGATGATTACAGTGTCAAAAGTCCGCCGCCACGCATGCTTGCATGCGAGTGGCGGCAGGACTTATTGACGCGCCCTACATGAGGCATGCGAGTGGTGGCAGGACTTATTGACACGCCCTACATGAGGCATGAAGTGGCGCGAAAACGTCACGAGAATGCCGAATGTGGCAGCGTGGTGGGAGTTGCGGAGCAACGAAACCACGCGTAATCATAAATGAGTGGCAAAAGGTACTTTTGGCACTCATATCATTGGATGAGAAAGAAACAAACGGATACAACCGGAATTAAACCAGGAATTTAATGGATAGGGAGGGTGCTATGTGCTTGACGGCAGAAAAGAAAAAAGAATTAATGCTTAAGGCTGCGGATATCCGTCAGAAGACAGTCGAAATCATCATCAGAGGTAATGGCGGCCATATCGGCGGCGATCTTTCCGAAACAGATGTCCTTGTAAATCTTTATGATTATATGAAATTTGATCCGAAGAACCCGAAATGGGAAGGAAGGGATTACTTTGTTCTCAGCAAAGGCCATTCGGCGGAAGCACTTTATGCAATTTTGAATGATATGGGTATTCTTTCACAGGACGCTCTGGAACAGTATGGGAAAACAGGAGCTTTGCTGGGAGGACATCCGACCAAAAAGGTTCCGGGAGTGGAGGCAAATACAGGATCCCTGGGACATGGCCTTGGCCTTGCAACCGGTATGGCGCTGGCCCTGAAAATGGATCATAAGCCCAACCGCGTATTTGTTATGACCGGAGACGGGGAGCTGGCGGAGGGCAGCAACTGGGAAGCTGCTATGAGCGCCGCAAAATTCAAATTGACCAACCTCACCTGGATTATCGACCGCAACCATCTGCAGATCAGCGGGGATACCGAGGACGTTATGCCGCTGGAAAATCTTCATGACAAGGCAGCAGCCTTCGGATTTAATGTCATTGAAATTGACGGACATGACCATGATCAGATCCGCGCGGCTCTGGAGAACCGGACGGAAGACAGGCCTACCTGCATTATATCCCATACCGTCAAGGGCAAAGGCCTGTACTGCGCCGAAAATCAGGCGTCCTGGCATCACAAGACACCCACCGTGGAACAGTATGAACAGATGAAGAAAGACCTGGATGAGTACAGAAAGGGGCTGGAATAATCATGGAAAAAGCGACATTAAGGGGTGCATTCTCAAAGAAGGTTCTTGAAGAAGCGAAGAAAGATAAAGATATCATTGTAGTCGCTACCGATTCAAGAGGCAGTGCCCAGCTGGGCGATTTTCCGAAAGAACTGCCGGACCAGTTTGTCGAAATTGGGATTGCCGAGCAAAATTCCGTGACGGTTTCCGCAGGAATGGCAGATGTGGGAAAAAAGGTATTCGTCATCGGACCTGCCAGCTTTTACAGTATGCGTTCTGCTGAACAGGTAAAGGTAGATGCAGCCTATTCCCACAATCCGGTTATGATCATCGGCATCAGCGGCGGCATCAGCTACGGCGCACTCGGCGCAACGCATCATTCTCTGCAGGATATTGCCCTGATGAGAGCGATCCCGTATCTGGATGTTTACATTCCATCTGATGCGACACAGATGAAAAGCCTGGTTGACAGCCAGCTGGCGGACCCGAAGCCGTCCTATGTCCGTGTCGGCCGCGGCGGTGTCCCGGTTATTTATCCGGAAGGCACAAAGTTTGAGCGGGGCAAAGCCGTAAAACACGGAGACGGCAGCGATATCGGCATTATTGCCTGCGGCCAGATGGTGTACCGCGCTCTGGAAGCCGCGAAGATGCTGGAGGAAGAAGGCATCCATGCAACTGTTCTGGATATGTTTTCTATAAAACCGTTCGATACGCAGGCAGTTCTTGACCTGGCAGAAAAGACCGGCGCCATTCTGACCGTGGAGGAAGCGAGCATTTACGGGGGCCTTGGCGGTGAAACAGCTGAGGTTCTGGCGCAGAACAATCCGGTTCCAATGAAGATTATGGGTATTCCGGATGAAGATGTTCCGAACGGCTCCGACACAGAGGTGTTGGAGTATCTGGGCCTTGGCTCAAAGGGAATCTGCGGGCAGGCAAAAGCTCTGATTGCCAGAAAAAAATGAAACAGAAATCCGGCAGCGCCGTACGCCGGAGATTATCATGAGGTACCGAAACCGGTAACCGGGTAACTGTCGTTTTCCAGCGGCGGAATTTTAGTGAGGTCAAAAGGAGTATTCTGGTAAACCAGATTCAGCCAGTTGGTGTAGATACAGTTGGAACTGGACCGCCAGGACAGATTCGGCACCTGATTGGGATCATCATTCGGATAATAGTTTACCGGAATGGAGGGGTTCAGCCCGCGGCTGACGTCACGGCGATATTCCGCATCCAGCTCGTAGCGGTCATACTCTGTGTGGCCGGTTACGAAGATCTGTCTGGAAGAATACGCGAGAATAACACAGCTTCCGGTTACCTCACTGGCAGCAACCACGTAAAGCTCCGGATTCTGATGCACGGCCTGCTCGTCAATACCGGTGTAGCGGGACTGGGGAACGTTGAAATAGTCATCCACCCCGCGCATCAGAATTTTTTTCCGGTGCAGGACATGCTGCGGGTAAACACCGCTGAGTTTTTCAGGCAGCAGGACCTTACGAATTCCATGATGAAAGTATAGTCCCGCCTGTGAAGCCCAGCAGATATGGAACGTCGAATACACATGAGTCCGCGACCAGGCCATGATTTCGGTCAGTTCCTGCCAGTATTCAACCTGCTCAAACTCCATCTGTTCAACAGGAGCACCGGTGATAATCATTCCGTCAAAATAATCATTCCTGATTTCACTGAAGGTCACATAAAACTTGTTCAGATGAGACGCCTCCGTGTGATGGGCGGTGTGGGTTGCCGTCATCATCAGGGTGATCTGCGTTTGAATGGGAAAATTGGAAAGACAGCGCAGAATGTCCAGTTCCGTGGCTTCCTTCAGCGGCATCAGATTGAGAATAAGGATCTTCAGCGGTCGGATTTCCTGCATGGAAGCACGGTCCTCATCCATTACGAATATATTTTCATCCTCCAGTATCTGTTTGGCCGGCAGATCGTTCTGAACCAGTATAGGCATCGGTTCAAGTCCCCTTTCACATACAAGTCAGAGTGTTAAGTATTCAGACTATATTACAACAAATCAGTGCTGCGGGTCAATGCGTGCATGTAAAAGCATGATTTAATTAATTTGGTAAAAATATATATAATCATTTATATAAAAATTTAATTCAAAATTTATAATCACAATATAAATAGTAACCTGTAAGCAGACATATAATCGTTAAAAAAGATGTATCAAGGAAATGAAGAATATTAATATGCATAATAAAACATATTAATATTTATTAAAATAGTCAAAATGACGGTATAAATAAATTGAGATATTGAAAATTCAAATAAAATGTTTATAATATGTCTTAGGCAAAAGGGGTATTTCTCCAACGGAACGTAATTGCAACAACAAAATTTTTTATTTCAAGGAGGGTTTCAACATGAAAAAGCAGATTTTTACCGGTCTTCTGGCAGCAGCTATGGTCACGGCTTCGATCGCCGGACCGGCAATGGCGGAGAATGCAACAGAAGGTGCAGCATCCGGAGAACTTCTTCCGGGCGGCGGCAATAAGATCATCTACTGCATCACTCCGGATACTTCCAATCCGTATTTCGCAACCGTTCAGAATATTGCTGTGCAGGAAGGCGAGAAACTTGGATATGAAGTGAAGACAGCATCCCATAGTGATGATGCTTCCAAACAGCTTGAGCTTTTTGAAGCAGCGATCGCGGATGGAGCTGCAGCAATCATTTGTGACAACGCAGGCGCGGATGCTTCTGTAGAAGCCGTTCAGAAGGCATATGATGCGGGCATCCCGACGTTCCTGGTAGACCGTGAAATTAATCAGAGCGGAATCGCAGCGGCCCAGCTGGTTGCAGATAACGCGCAGGGGGCTGCCGCTATTGCAGAAGTATGGGTAGAGGCCATGAATTATGAAGGCAAATATGCTGAACTGCTCGGTCTTGAGTCCGACACGAACTGCCAGGTTCGTTCCGAAAACTTCCATTCTGTGATTGATGAATATCCGGATCTTGAGATGGTTGCCCAGCAGTCTGCGAACTGGGATCAGACAGAAGCTTATGAAAAGGCAGAGTCAATCCTTCAGTCCAATCCTGAAATCACAGGTATCATCTGCGGAAACGATACGATGGCATGCGGCGCTGTACAGGCTTGTCTGGACGCAGGGCGCGATGATATCAAGATCATCGGTGTTGATGGTTCGGATGATGCTGCCAAATACATCAAGGAAGGACACATGGTTGGTACTGCCCTTCAGCAGATCGCTCTTATCACAAAGACAGCCGTTGATGAGGCGGATGCTTACCTGAATGGTACGGCTCCGGAAGAAGAGAAGCAGCTGATCCCGTGCATAGCTATCACGGCGGACAATGTTGACAATCTTTCCGCATTCGTTTATACGGATCCGGCAGCCGAGGGTGCAACGGAAGCTTCAGCAAAGTGATGGAATAAATAACACCTGATTTCTCATTGTGTGACAGGCTGTAATCTCACACCGTGTGAGTAAAGACAAAGGCGGTGCTTAAAGCGCCGCCTTTATCTTTAAAAATTGTAAAGGCAAGGAGAATACTCATGAAAAAAATGACTTCCCTGATCGCTGCCGCAACAGCAGCAGCCCTTCTTCTGACAGGATGCACCGTTGTCAAAATCGGTGAAGAAGGAAAGTATACCGGAGAAACCGAGTTCTCAGCTGACGCTCAGTCAAGCAGTGACTGGAGCAAGGTAGTAGAAGAAATAAAATCAAATGCGGCTGAGGCAGCCGGCACATTGAGCAGTGATTTTGGCAAAGCAGCAGCCGTAACCGGTGAGGCGGATGTTGCAGAATACAATACAAGCTCACCGAAACACTATCTTGTTCTTACTATGGATGGATACACTGGAGACAAAGAGGTGCGTCTTCAGATCGAAGGCCCGAATACCAGCACAGCTTTAAGAGATCTGCAGACGGTCAGAGAATTTAAGGATTTCACGAACCAGACGGAGTGGTCCGAATACGCCAAATCCCTGAATAATCAGGCTGTAACCAACATCTGTGATCCTCTGGATCTGGATAATAACGATCCGGCAGGGAAGAAGGTTACATTTACGGGCGGCGCATCTCTGAGCGCAGCTAAGGATGCGATTATTATCGTACCTGTTGAACTGACGATTGAATAAAAGGAGGAACATTTATGTTTGATGACCCGAATGTTGTTCTCCATTGCGAAAAGATAGATAAGATTTACCCCGGCACAAAGGCACTGGACCAGGTTTCCTTTGATCTTCTCAAAGGGAAGGTGAACGTACTGATCGGTGAGAACGGTGCCGGGAAATCCACCCTGATGAAAATGATTGCGGGAATCGAGCAGCCTAGCGCCGGCAAAATGTACATGAACGGACGGGAAGTCGTTTTTAAGGATACCAATGCAGCCAGAGCGCGGGGCATCGGTATTATCCATCAGGAACTGAGCCTTTTTCCGAATCTGACGGTGTACCAGAATATCTTTATGGGACATGAAAAGAAGAAAGGCCTGTTTCTGAACGATGACGAACATCGAAAAGGCGCAGAAGCGGTGATGAAGAGACTGGAGCACGATATCGATCCGAATACGCTGGTCGGAGATTTGAGAGTGGGGCAGCAGCAGATGGTCGAGATCGCCCGCAACCTTATTCAGGATGACCTGAAAGTGCTGATCATGGATGAACCGACATCTTCTCTGTCTGCAGCAGAGGTTGATGTCCTGTTCCGGATTATGAGAGAATTGATTGCCAATGGAATTTCCATCGTTTATATTTCCCACCGGCTGGAGGAAATTCTTCAGATTGGGGATCATGTTACAGTTCTTCGGGATGGAAAATATGTAGCCGATGCCGATGTCAGGGATATCGACCTGACATGGATTGTCGAGCGAATGGTTGGAAAGAATACGCAGTATCACCGTTTTGAACGTTCCATTGATCTTTCAAAGGCAGAGAATATTCTGGAAATAAAGGATCTGTGCCTTCCCAAGCGGGGCGGCGGATGGACTTTGGATCACGTAAGCATGAACCTTAAAAGGGGCGAAGTTCTGGGGATCTACGGTCTGCTCGGCGCCGGACGAAGCGAACTATTCGAATGCCTGATGGGTATGCATCCGGAACACACGGGCGTTGTCATCTACAAGGGAAAAAAGATGAAAATCAGCAGCATTGCCGGCCAGATTCAGGAAGGCCTCGCACTGGTGCCGGAAGATCGTCAGTCGCAGGGGCTGATCCAGTCGCTGGATATCTGCAAGAACGCTTCCATAGCGTCTCTGAAGAAGTATCGAAAAGGTATTCTGATGGATGACGGCAAAGAGGAGAAGGCAGTCGACGAATGTATTAAAGAGCTTCAAATCAAGGTTGCGGATAAACATCTTCCGATCCTTTCACTGTCCGGCGGCAATCAGCAGAAGGTTGTTATTGCCAAGGGACTTCTGACAAACCCAACAGTACTTCTTCTGGATGAACCGTCCAGAGGTATTGATATCGGAGCCAAGACAGAGGTATTTGAGATTATTCATCAGCTGTCCGAAAAGGGACTTTCCATCATCGTTGTATCCTCCGAATTAAAGGAAATCATGGCGATCGCCGACCGCATTTATATTCTTTCAAACGGAAAAGTTACCGGAGAGCTTTCCGGCAGCGAGATTAACGAAGACACGCTGGTTCGAGCTTCCTACGCAGGTCTGGGGACCGGCAAAAAAAGTGCGTGATAGAAGGAGCTAAATGAAAATGAGTAAAGAAAAATCATCATCCGGAAACAACAGGTTCCTCATGACCATCCTGAAGGGACGTACGTTTATTGTTCTTATCCTTCTGATTATCGTCTTCAGAATTCTGAAAAGCAACTTTCTGGAACCCAGTACCCTTTCCATGATCGCCAAGCATGTGTCTTTGTACGGCATTCTCGGCCTGGGCATGACCTTCGTCATCATTACGGGCGGCATTGACCTGTCCGTTGGTTCCGTTGTCGGCTTGTGCGGCATGCTGGCCGGAGGAATGATTCAGCAGGGCCTGACACTGAAACTCTTTGGAGTAACTGTTTATTTCAGTGTTCCCATGATTGTTATTTTTATGCTGCTGTTCGGCATCTTTGTCGGCTGGGCAAACGGTATGATTATTACCAAGCTGAAGGTGGCTCCGTTCATCGCCACCCTGGGTACGATGTATATGTGCAGAGGTTTCGCAAACCTTCGTTCCGGCGGCGATACGTTCTCCCACCTGGAAGGCTACAAGGAACTGGGCAATCGGGGACTGAAAACATTAGGAAGCAACTGGATGGGGATTCCGGCGGGCGTCTATATTTTTGCTGTTCTGGCTGTAGCTGCAGCGATCGCACTGAGAAAGACGTCCTTTGGATGGTATGTCAAGGCTGTCGGCGGCAACGAGAAGAGTGCAAAACTTTCCGGCATCAAGGCGGACCGGATTAAAATATTCTGCTACATGATTTCCGGATTCTGTGCTGCATGGGTTGGTATCATCAACACAGCACAGCTGTCCGCGGCACATCCGGCAACCGGTGACGGCTGGGAAATGAACGCCATTGCGGCAACCGTTCTGGGAGGTACGTCCATGGCCGGAGGCTCGGGGACTGTTCTGGGCACCGTCATCGGCGCCTTTGTTATCGGAGTTATCAATGATGGTATGACCATGTGCGGGGTTTCCGAATTCTGGCAGAAGGTTATCCGCGGCGCCGTAATTATCCTTGCCGTTGTCATTGATACCGCACAAAGAGAGCTGCAGGCAAAAATGGCACTGCAGGCAAGAAACGAGAATAAATAGCTTTCGCTGTCGAAACAGTTCATTTCATACAAGTTTCAGTTAAAAATGTTTGCATGTTGAGACTGACAGTTTATAATCAGACTGTCAGCCAAAGAAAGGCTGGGAATATGAAGCATATTAAAATTGGGTACGCGCCGACACGCCGGAGCATTTTCAGTGCGCCGGACGCCATAAAATACAGAGGACTTACTGCGGACAGACTGAAGGAGCTGGGGGTTGACTTTGTCGATATCACCGATATCAACAGGGAAGGCCTTCTTTACAACGATGAAGACCGCATCAGAATTGCAGAGAAGTTCAGGCGTGAGGGAGTGGACGGTCTGTTTCTTGCGCACTGCAATTTCGGCACCGAGTATGAGTGCGCAAGACTGGCCAGAGATCTGAATGTCCCGGTTCTTCTGTGGGGGCCGCTGGATGAAAGACCGGAACCGAACGGTGTCCGCCTGAGAGATACACAGTGCGGTCTCTTCGCCACCGGCAAGGTTCTGCGCCGCTTTCGCATTCCGTTTACGTACATGACCAACTGCCGCCTGAATGATCCGGTGTTTGAGCGCGGAATTAAAGACTTCCTGGCGGTTTGCAGCGTTGTAAAAACCTTCCGCAGTATGAGAATCCTTCAGATCTCCACCCGACCGTTTGATTTCTGGTCCACGATGTGCAACGAAGGAGAGCTTCTTGAAAAGTTCAACATTCAGCTGGCACCGATCCCGCTGGGCGAGATGCTTGATGAAATGAAGAAGGCGATCCGTGACGGAGATGAAGTTAAGGAAGTCATGCAATACTGCCGTGACAACATGAAGATCAGCGTTTCGGACGAACAGCTGGAGAAGATTGCCGGCATGAAGGTCGGAATGAAACGGCTTCTTGTAAAATACGGATGCCAGGCCGGAGCTATCCAGTGCTGGAACCAGCTGCAGGCAGAAATCGGAATTATGCCGTGCGCAGCCAATTCTCTTCTGAATGAGGAAGGCTATCCGATTGTGTGCGAAACAGATATTCATGGTGCAATCACAGCTTTGATGGTGGAAGCTGCTTCCATGGACAACAGGCGCAGCTTCTTTGCGGACTGGACCATCCGTCATCCGGACATCGAAAACGGAGAGCTTCTGCAGCACTGCGGTCCGTGGCCTGTTTCCGTATGCCGCGAAAGGCCGGACATCACCATGCCGCTTGCCTTTGATTATCCGTGTGCCATCACGGCCGAAGCAAAGCACGGTCCGGTTACGCTGGTCCGCTTCGACGGAGATAATGGCGAATACAGTCTGCTTCTTGGCCATGCGAAGGGCGTGGATGGTCCGAAGGGCATGGGCACTTATCTGTGGGTTGAGGTTGAAAATATCAAACGCCTGGAGGCGAAGATAGTAGAAGGACCGTATATTCATCACTGTGTCGGCATTCATGAGGATGTCCTTCCGGTTCTCTATGAGGCGTGCAAATACATTGGCGTGAAGCCGGATTTGTATGATCCGGTCGAAGAAGATGTGAAGGCCTACCTGCGCGGCGAGGGAAGCGGAAAGAAGTTCTGATCTGAAATTCGCTGCAGCCGCAGTAAGAGTATTTTCTTAAGGGCAGCCGGACCTTCGGCGGAAAAAAATACCGCTGAAGCCGGGTATCCTTCTGAAACGCCTGTGTGAAGCTGGAAGATGCCGGAGGTTAGAACAGGGAATAGGAGAGAAAAGTGAAAGTCAGAATAAAAACTATAAGTGAAGCAACAGGCTTTTCTCCTGCAACGGTTTCCAACGCTCTTAATCATAAGAAGGGTGTCAATCAGGAAACGGCTTCCGCAATCTTTCAGAAAGCCCAGGAACTCGGGTATTTTGAAGAAAATAAAATCTCAAAAATCAAATTTGTCATCTATAAAAAGATAGGTCTGGTTGTTGAAAACAGTCCCTTTTTTGAACTTATGATGGCCGGAGCAGAAGCGGAATGCCGGAACCTTGGCATGGAGATGACGCTTGTCTATCTGGATGAGCGGCGCGATGATTTTAAAACTCAGTTTGCAGCCTTGTGTGACGCGAAAGATTCTGCGGTCATTTTGCTGGGAACGGAAATGGAGGACAGGGACATCTATCTGATCCGGGAGCTGAAAATGCCGCTCGTTGTGATTGATTACTGGAACAGTGACATGAGCTTCAACGCGGTGATGATTGACAATGCTGATTCGGTAAGACAGGCAGTCAGATATCTGATCGGTCTCGGACATCGGAAGATAGGTTATCTCAAGGGAAATTTCAGAATTCGGCCGTTCCGTTCCAGAGAGAAAGGATACCGGGATGCGCTTCTTGGCGCGGGCATTCCATACGATGAGAAGTATACGGTGCTGCTCAGACCGGATATGGACGGCGCTTACCATGATATGGAACGCTACCTTTCCGGCAAGCCGGAGCTTCCGACAGCGTTTATCTCCGACAACGATATGATCGGACTGGGAGCTATGAAAGCAATGTTTGAGTCCGGCGTTCGCATTCCGCAGGACGTGTCGATTATCGGTTTCGACGACCTGCCGTATTCCTCCATGGCCTATCCGCCGCTGACAACGGTTTTCGTTCCCAAAGAGGAAATCGGCCGTGTTGCCGTGCGGCGGCTGAACAATATTATTAATGGCGGTGATATGAATGCTCTTAAAATCGAGGTATGCACAACATTCCGAAACCGCAGCAGTGTGAAGGATCTGCGGCAGAAGCAGGATTGAAACATCCGGTATCGGACCATAAGCCTGCTGAATCGGAGAAACCAGATTGAACTCAGTGAAAAGCCGATGAGGTTTATTTTGGAGGCGGTGTTGCAAACACCGCCCGTTTTTTGTATGATTACTTTAGCCGGGAAAAGTCCCCGGCAGGGAAATGGAAAACAAAAAACAAGAAACAGAAGATTAAGGAAAAGGAGGCTTTGAGTAAGATCATGTCACAATTAATTCTCATTATTGTCGTAATTTTGATCTTGTGGGCTTTAATTGCCAATGTTCGCGTTGTACCGCAGGCCCAGGCGTATGTCATTGAAAGACTCGGAAAGTATAAAACAACCTGGGAGGCCGGACTTCACCTTAAGGTTCCGTTCATTGAGAGCATTGTGAAGAAGGTGTCGCTGAAGGAGCAGACGCTCGATTTTCCGCCGCAGCCGGTGATCACAAAGGATAACGTAACCATGAACGTGGACAGCCTTATTTTTATGAAGGTGATGGATCCGAAGCTTTATACGTACGGTATTGCCAACGCAACCATGGCCGTCGAGGGAATGGCAGCCACCACGCTCCGCAATATCATCGGTGAGATGGAACTGGATGAAACACTGGTCGGCAGGGATGAGATCAACGGAAAAATGCAGCAGGTGCTGGATGAAGCCACAGATCCCTGGGGCATCAAGGTTACCCGTGTAGAAATCAAGAACATTCAGCCGCCGGAGGAAATTGCCGAGGTCATGAGCAAGCAGATGCGTGCAGAACGTGAGCGCCGTCAGACCGTGCTGGAGGCACAGGCGCATCAGGAGGCTGTCGTTGCCCGCGCCGAGGGTGACAAGAAAGCCAAAATACTGGCAGCTGAGGCAGAGCGCGATGCGCAGATCGCTCTGGCAGAAGGCCGCGCCAAATCCATTGAGATGGTATACGAAGCAGAAGCGGAAGGTCTTGAAAAGCTGAAGAATGCCAATGTAAGCGATACCGTTTTGAAACTCAAGGGAATCGAAGCACTCAAGGACGTTGCGGATGGAAGAGCTACCAAAATTTTTATCCCGTCCGACATTACATCTACGGTAGCAGCCCTCGGAGTGGCCGGCGAAGCGCTGGGCATTGGAAATGCAACTGCCGTTGATAACTCGCCGAAGATGAGACCGGCACCGAAAAAAGATCCGTGCATCGACGATGAGACCGGCAAAGGCGGGCTTGATGCGGCGGCAACGACGGAAGCTATTAACGAAGAAGTAAAGGCATCATCCGCAGATCAGAATGATGTACTGGACTAATGGATGAATGAGCAGAATAGGAAGGACCAGTTAAAATGGATTTAAGAGGCAGAAACTTTCTGACACTAAAAGACTATACACCTGAAGAAATAACGTATCTGCTGGATTTGGCGGCAGAGCTGAAGGCGGTCAAGAAGAGCGGCAAGATCGACCGCAGGCATGAGGGCAAAAACATCGCTCTCATCTTCGAAAAGACAAGCACCCGTACGCGCTGCTCCTTTGAGGTGGCGGCTCATGATATGGGCATGCAGACCACCTACCTGGATCCTTCCGCTTCTCAGATCGGCAAAAAAGAAAGCATCCGCGATACCGCCCGCGTCCTCGGACGAATGTATGACGGCATTGAGTATCGCGGCTTCGGACAGAACATCGTCGAGGAACTGGCAAAATATTCCGGGGTTCCCGTCTGGAACGGCCTTACCAACGAGTATCATCCGACCCAGATGCTGGCCGATATGCTGACAGTCCGTGAGCATTTCGGAAGGCTGAAGGGAATCCGCCTGACTTATATGGGCGATGCCCGCTATAACATGGGGAATTCCCTGATGATCACCTGTGCCAAGCTGGGGCTTCACTTTACCGCATGCACTTCCAGCGAGTATTTCCCGAATGAGGAACTCGTGGAACAGTGCCGTGCCTGGACGAAGGAAAGCGGCGGAACAGTCACGCTGACCGAGGATGTGGACGCGGGAACCCGCGGCGCCGATGTGATCTATACGGATGTATGGGTTTCTATGGGAGAGCCGGATGAAGTATGGGCTGAGCGCATTAAAATGCTTTCTCCCTATCAGGTAAACCGTAAGGTTATGGAAAACGCCGGACCGAAGGCTGTGTTCATGCACTGCCTGCCGGCTTTCCACGATCTGGACACCGGAATTGGCCGGAAAATCCACGACCGTTTTGGCCTTGACTGTATGGAAGTGACAGATGAGGTCTTTGAGGGACCGCAGTCTGTGGTATTTGATGAGGCGGAAAACCGCATGCATACCATCAAGGCGGTTATGGACGCAACCCTTCGCTGACGGCGGATATTCTGCTGAAAAAGGAAGGACAGGCGGGGAGCGGGAGTTAATCATGGGCAGAGGAACAGTAAACCGGCGGAGCGACCATATCCGGCGGGACTTAAAATTACGATGGGAGAAAAGAATGATTTGCGAGGCTCAGCTAAGCGGAATATGCTCATTGCTGATTATCATTCTCGGACTTCTTTATCTGATGGACGCACTGCGCAATCGCTGGACACTGACCGTTATTATTGTGCTGGCGGTGATCATGAATGCCATGCTGATTTTGCATGCCCGCGAAAAACGGCGCGCACCCTCGAAGAAACAATCACAGTAATACTATGATATGAGTGTCAAAAGTACCTTTTGCCACTCATTTATAATTACGCGTGGTTTCGTTGCTCCGCAACTCCCACCACGCTGCCACATTCGGCATTCTCGTGACGCTTTCGCGCCACTTCATGCCTCATGTGGGGCGTGTCAATAAGTCCTGCCACCACTCGCATGCA
>Ga0256406_1002202_pt1 | contig 28488 bp, 21 predicted proteins | sample RumenRJG_03DNA_FD_185986 | JGI IMG/M metagenome (GOLD analysis project Ga0256406, IMG submission 185986) | Bovine rumen microbial communities from Lethbridge, Alberta, Canada - RJG_03 | ecosystem: Host-associated > Mammals > Digestive system > Stomach > Rumen | place: Canada: Alberta | collected... | reverse complement strand
GGTGTCGACGCGCCGGCCGTCGTCAGTTACGTTCTCTTCCTAGACGCCCATCGGCCCCGCGCCGCGCTGCTTGGTCGCCTGCGGGACCGCCTCCACCGAGTACGTGTCCAGGCCCTTCCCGCGGTAGCTCGGGCCGCGCATCATGAACACGGACGCCTTGTCGAAGATGCGGTCCAGCGTGCACAGCAGCGTGTCGTCGCCGGTGAAGAACTCGGGCCAGTCGCTGGCCACGGCGTTGCTCGTGAGGATCATGGTGTTGGGGCCCTCCTTCTCGTAGCGGCGGTCCACCACGTCAAAGAAGAGGTCCGTGCACTCGCGGTCGAACCTGCGCCTGCCCACCTCGTCTATGATGAGGCAGGAGGGCTTCACCAGCGCGCTCACCACGCGCGAGGGGTTCCCGCGCCTCATCGCGGACTCGAAGCGGTCCTTGAGCTCGCTCGCCTTTATGTAGTAGGTCTTGAGCCCCTGCAGGCAGCACGCCCGCCCGTAGGCCTGCGCGAGGTGGGTCTTTCCGATCCCTCCCGGGCCTATGAACGCGACGTTGCGCCTGGCGTGAAGGTCCGCGAGCGCGGGCAGCCCCGCGAGGGCCTTGGCGTCGCGCCCCTGTATCCTGTTGAAGTCGAAGTTGTCGAAGGTCTTGGGCTCCTTCCTGGGCAGGCGGGAGAGCCTCAGCAGCGTCTCTATCGACGCCTGCCTGCGCTTGTCGCCCAGGTACGACAGCGTCGCCAGCAGCGCCGAGAGCTCCGGCTCGCCCATGTCGTGGTCGGAGGCGAGCGTCGCCAGCTCCGCGGGCTCAAGCGGGAGCCCGATCGCGGCCGCCGCGTCGCAGACGGCGGCGTACGCGTCGTTGGCGGCCATGGTCACATCACCATCCTTCCGAAGTCGAACCTCTCGAAGCCCGGCCCCGGCTGCGCCGGCGCGGCCTGCGCCACCGTGGTGGTGACCGCCTGGGTCGGCAGCTCCTCGGGCTGGGCGTCGTCGGCCCACTGGCCCTCGCACCACGAGTCCTTGCGCGACCACGTCACCTCGTGCGCCACGAGCTCGCGCGAGAGGTCGTCGCTGTATATGTGCAGGCAGCGGCCCTCGCGGCTGACGCGGCACTCGCGCCGGTCGTACCACCAGGGCACGCCGAACCTGCGGCCCTCGTAGCTCACGAAGCCGTCGAAGGTGATCTTGCGCCTGGGGCACAGGTAGAGCTCGGCGCCGTCCGCCCCCTCGAGGCCGTGCGCGTGGGCCGCGCACTCGGCGGCGTGCACGTCGGCGGGCACGCACGCCAGCGCCCGCCGCCACCGGCCGGACTGCTCCGCGCACCAGAGGGCGGCCTGCTCGTTGAGGTCGGTCAGGTCGGTGAAGGTCCTGCCCGCGAGGAAGTTGTCCTTCACGAACCTGATCAGCCGCTCCGACTTTCCCTTGGTCCAGGGGTGCCTTGGCTTGCACAGCCTGGTGGAGAAGCCGACGCACTCCATGAAGGCGGCGTACTCGGCGTTCCACACGGGGCGCCCCTCGGCGTCGCGCCTGGTCACGACGCTCTTCATGTTGTCGGTGAGGACGTAGTCGGGCACGCCCAGCGTGGCGAAGGCGTGGAGCATCCCTATGAACAGGCACTCCTGCCTGGCATTGGGAAAGAACTCCACGTGGGGCGTGCCGCAGTGGTGGCACACCATCGCGAGGCACGCGATCCTGTAGGAGCGCCCCCTCCAGTCCTCGACGTTCACGAAGCCCCAGTCCATCTGGTGCGCCTCGCCGGGGCCCGTCTCGAACCTCCTGCCGCGGTTGCCCTGCGGGGCGGCCGCCTTGCGCCTGGCGGGCAGGAGGTCGAGGTGGGCGGCGACGTAGGTCTTGACCGTGGTGAGCCCGCCGCCGTAGCCCTGCGCGACCAGCCTCTCGAATATCACCTGCGAGTTCCTGGTGCCCTTGCGCAGCAGGTCGTCGATGGTCCCGGTGTAGCCCGAGAGCACCGTGCGCGCCACCCTGAGTCCGATGCGGCCGTGCGGCTTGACCTTGAAGCCGTTGGCCTTGATGGTCCTGGCTCTCTGGCGGGATATGCCCGTCCTCCTGCAGAACTCCGCGAGGTTGCATGCCTGCGGATCGAAGTCCCCGGCGCACTCGGCGGCCATCGACCCCAGGGCCTCGTCTATAATCTTCTGCAGGCCATCGTTCCTGTCATCCATTCATCTGTCCTCCTATCGCCGGCGCGTCGACAACACCAGCATAGGGGACACGGACGGGAGCGATGGTTGTTTTCTCTTGACTCGGATTGGTTGGTTTAGTCCGACCATTTATGGTTGATATAACCCGGCGCTAACACTATCATTCCTGTGGCCCTTCTCCTCGATGGCAGTCCGAGAGAAACAAGGTGGTAGGATACTATCGTTAAGCTTGTTCAAGTGATTTGGTGAGAGTCAGCGAGATTGGGGGCAGGCTCGCCAGGTCGTTTCTGCCGAGTAGGTTCACGAGGATATGTTTGGCGAGTTCTCCTCCTTTGGAACTGATTGTGTAGTGCGTCTAGTGGGGAACCCTGCTAAGCTCTCTGAAGCGAGAAAGAGAGTATCTGCATGAAGGGCATCATCCTTGCCGGCGGCTCCGGCACGCGGCTCTACCCGCTCACCACCGTCACCAGCAAGCAGCTCCTCCCCGTCTACGACAAGCCCATGGTCTACTACCCGCTCTCGACGCTCATGCTTGCGGGCATCCGCGACATCCTCATCATCTCGACGCCGCGCGACCTCCCCAACTTCGAGCGGCTCTTGGGCGATGGCTCGGACTTCGGCATCTCGCTCTCGTACGCGGAGCAGCCCGAGCCCGACGGCCTGGCGCGCGCCTTCCACTACGGGGCCGGCTTCGTTGACGGGGATGCCTGCGCCCTCGTGCTGGGCGACAACATCTTCTACGGCAACGGGCTCTCGCGCCACCTGCGCCGCGCCGCCGCCAATGCCGAGGCGGGCCGCGCCACGGTCTTCGGCTACCGCGTGGACGACCCGGAGCGCTTCGGCGTCGTGGAGTTCGACGCAAACTATAATGCGGTCTCGATCGAGGAGAAGCCCGCCCATCCCAAGAGCAGCTACGCCGTTACCGGCCTCTACTTCTACGACTCCCGCGTGACGGGGCTCGCGGCGAGGGTGCATCCCTCCGCCCGCGGCGAGTACGAGATCACGGATCTCAACCGCATGTACCTCGAGGACGGCTCGCTCGACGTCGTGACGCTTGGGCGCGGCTATGCCTGGCTCGACACCGGCACCATGGCCTCGCTCTTCGAGGCCTCGCAGTTCGTGCGCACGGTTGAGACGGCCCAGGACCTGCCCGTCTCCGTGCCCGAGGAGATTGCCTACGAGAACGGGTGGATCACTAGGGACGAGCTGCTCGACGCGGCGGAGAGGTACGGGAAGTCCACCTACGGCCAGCACCTCAGGGTCGTGGCGGAGGGCGGAATCGTACCCGACTGCAGGAATAGGGAGGACTAGGACATGGCAGAGGTCGTCTTCGAACCGCATAACATCATCGTGACCGGCGGCTGCGGCTTCATAGGGTCCAACTTCGTGCGCTGGGTGGCGAGGGAGCATCCCGAGGTCCACATCACGGTCATCGACAAGCTCACCTATGCAGGGAACCCCGCAAACATAGCAGGCCTCCCGGAGTCCCAGGTGGAGCTCGTGGTGGGCGACATCTGCGATGCGGAGCTGCTGGACGAGGTGGTGCCCGGCCACGACGCGATCGTCCACTATGCGGCGGAGTCCCACAACGACAACTCGATAGCCGACCCCGAGCCCTTCGTGCAGACGAACGTCGTGGGAACCTACAGGCTCCTGCAGGCTGCAAGGAAGTACGGCATCCGCTACCACCACATCAGCACGGACGAGGTGTATGGGGACCTCGCCCTGGACGAGCCGAGGCGCTTCGAGCCTGACGACCCCTACAGGCCCAGCTCGCCGTATTCATCCACGAAGGCATCCTCCGACCTGCTGGTCCGCGCCTGGGCGAGGACCTACGGCCTTGCGGCCACGATATCGAACTGCTCCAACAACTACGGCCCCTACCAGCATGTGGAGAAGTTCATACCGAGGCAGGTCACGAACATCCTCTGCGGCATCCGCCCGAAGCTCTACGGCACGGGGGAGAATGTGCGCGACTGGATCCACACCGAGGACCACTCCCGCGCCGTCTGGGACATCCTCACCAAGGGCACCATCGGCGAGACCTACCTCATAGGGGCCAACGGCGAGAGGTCGAACATCGACGTCCTGAGGGAGATCCTCTCCCTCATGGGCCAGCCCGAGGATGCCTTCGACTGGGTGCGCGACAGGCCCGGCCATGACAGGCGCTATGCGATCGACCCCACGAAGCTCGAGCGCGAGCTCGGCTGGAGGCCGGTGCATACCGACTTCGCGGAAGGGCTCGAGCAGACCATAGAGTGGTACCGGGAGCACGAGGCCTGGTGGCGCCCCGCCAAGGAGGCCACCGAGCGCAGGTACGCGGAGCAGGGCCAGTAGGGGGAAGAAGCATGTCCGATTTCGCATTCGAGAAGGATCTCTCCGTCACGGAGACAGGGATAGAGGGCCTCAAGGTCGTGGAGCTCTCAGTGCATGGGGATTCCCGCGGATGGTTCAAGGAGAACTGGCAGAGGGCCAAGATGGTGGCGCTCGGGATTCCCGACCTCCATGTCGTGCAGAACAACATCTCCTTCAATGCGGAGAGGGGCGTCACGCGCGGCATCCATGCGGAGCCCTGGGACAAGTTCATCTCCGTTGCCACGGGATCGGTCTTCGGCGCATGGGTGGACCTCCGGCAGGGCTCCGCCACATACGGTAAGGCCTTCACCGCCGTCCTCGACCCCTCCCGCGCGATATACGTCCCACGGGGCGTCGGCAACTCCTTCCAGGCGCTGGAGGACGGGACCGCCTACACCTACCTCGTCGATGCCCACTGGTCGGCGGAGCTCAAGAAGACCTACACCTTCGTGAACCTTGCGGACCCCGCCCTCGGCATCCAGTGGCCGATCCCGCTCTCCGAGGCCACGCTCTCGGAGGCCGACCTGCACCATCCGATGCTTGCGGACGTCGTGCCCATGGCGCCGAAGAGGACGCTCGTCACGGGATGCAACGGGCAGCTGGGGCGCGCCGTGAGGGCGCTCGCCGGGGAGAGGGGCCTCCTCTCCTCCTTCGACTTCTGCGACATAGACACCTTCGACATGGCAGACTCCGAGGCCTACTCCCAGTACGACTGGGACCTCTATGGAACCGTCATCAACTGCGGCGCCTGGACGGCAGTGGACAAAGCCGAGAATCCGGAGGGCCGCATCTCCTGCTGGAAGGCCAATGCCCAGGGCCCGGCGCTCCTGGCCCGCACCTGCGCGGAGCACGGCATCTGCCTCGTCCACATCTCCTCGGACTATGTCTTCGACGGGACGAAGGAGCTCCATACGGAGGACGAACCCTTCAGCCCCCTCTCCGTCTACGGCCAGTCCAAGGCGGCAGGGGACCTTGCCGTGGCAGGATGCCCGAGGCACTACATCCTGCGCTCCTCCTGGGTCATAGGGGATGGCCACAACTTCGTGAAGACGATGGCCGCGCTCTCCGACAGGTGCGCGAACCCCGAGGACAATCTCTCCGAGGTCACCGTCGTGGACGACCAGCTGGGAAGGCTCACGTTCACCAGGGACATGGCAGCAGCCATATTCCATCTCCTGGGCACCCACGCCGCATACGGCACCTATGGCTGCACTGGATCTGGCGCTGTCAGGAGCTGGGCGGACATAGCTCGTGCGGTCTTCGAACAGAGGAACGAAAACGGCGATGCCGTGCGTCCGGTCACGACCGCCGAGTACTATGCATCTGCGAAGGGCCCCATCGCCCCCAGGCCGGTGCACTCCGCGCTCTCGCTCCAGAAGCTCGAGGCAGCAGGCTTCCACATGCCCGACTGGGAGAAAGAGCTCGAGGGGTACGTGCGCGCCCTGGCGTAGGGGGTTCCTATAGTCTTATCAACACCCAACACGCAATGGGTCGCACATTTCTAGGCATGTCGAAGTGGGCCCTCCTCCTGGAGGGCCTTCTCGTCTCAGATTCTTAGACTTGGTGCCAGGTGATGCAGGGCCAAACGTTCCGCATGACCGCGCATATCACCCTGAGGCGTTTGCGCGGAGCGCTTCTCGTCATCAATACGTATACGGGCTGAAATCGCTCAGGAGCGCCTGGCGGCAGCGGCCTTCCCGGACGTGCCGAACACCCTGGCCTGCGCCGCTCTTCTCTCGCCGGGTGCATGCTCGCCGGTCCACTCGGCGGGCTTCGCCGTGCACTTGGGGCATCCAGGCTCGCGCCTGGCGGGGGGTGTCGCACCTCCCATGGGCGGGGCAGTGCCTGACCGCGGCCCTCTTCTGCTCTAGCACGTGTTGCTCGAGGCTGCGGTCCGTGAGCCTTCCTCCGTTTTCCTGCCACTCCCTGTGCCAGCCCACCAGCTGTGCGCGGCTGGGATACCCGGGCTCCCGTATGGTTGCCGTGGCCTTGAGGCCGTACTCGATGCAGGGCCCGACCGCCCTTTTCCTCCGTTCAAGGGAGTGCACGCCATCCTCCAAACGTCATCGTTTGGTACGGATTTCCGGTACCACCCCCTACCGTTTACTTCTGCTTGACAAAACACACCGGCCTCGCCGGTAGTGTCGGGAATGTTGGTGTAACGGCCTCATTGCTCTGAGGGGCGGACGCCGTCCTGGACCTGAGATCAGTTGCCTATCCTATGCCGCCTCCAGCTCGTCGGCAAGCTCCAAGCTCGCCTCAATGGCTTTCTTGGCGATGAGACGCAGCTCCTCTTCCTGTTCAGGGGTTGGTGGCTGCGGTTTCTGCTTTGCTCTCTTCTCGTCGTATAGCTCGGCGATCTTTGACTCTGCGAAGTAGCGCTTGTCGCTCCACAGCTCGTCTTCCTCGCACATCACGGCCCCTGCCAGGCGCTCCAGAGAGCGAACTGACGGGAATACCTGCACGGCCCTTGAGCGGCGCTTGATCTCGCGGTTGGTGCGCTCCTGCACGTTGTTGGTCCTGAGCCTCTTCCAGTGGGAACAGGGGAAGTCCAGGTAGGCCAAGGCATCCACCTCGGCCTCTTCCATGATGGCGGCTGCCTTGGGACAGCACTCCTCGAGCATCTCGCATGCCAGGTGGTAGGCACAACGCACCACACCCGCGTCCTTGGCCCGGAAGACCGGGGCGACGATCTTGGCGACCCGCCTCTTCAGCTGCCACGTCTTGGCCTCGCGGACGCAGTCGCGCGTGAGGTGCACGACGCACCTCTGCCAGGCGGCTCCCTGGAACTCCTCGGCTATGGCGCGCTTGAGGCCCTCGTGGGCGTCCGAGACGACGAGCTCGGCCCCGTGGACGCCACGCTTCCTGATCGTGGCGAGGAAGCCCTTCCAGGAGTCGTGGGACTCGGTGTCCACGACCGATATCCCCAGCACGCGCCTCCAGCCCTCTTCGTCTGAGCCGATGGCCGTGACGACGGCGGTTGAGGCAACACGCCCGTCCCTTCTGCACTTCACGTAGGTGGCGTCGAGCCAGAGGTAGGGCGTTCTGATGGCCGAGAGGTCGCGGGAGAGCAGCTCGTCCACGTCGGCGTCCAGGCTCTGGGCAATGGCGCTCACCTGGTCCTTGGAGAGCCTGTCGACGCCCAGCTTCTCGGCTATCTTCTGGACCTTTCTGGTGCTGGTGCCCGTGGCGTACATCTCGGCCACGGCGGCCACGAGCGCTCGGTCGACCCTCTGGTAGCGCTCTATCACGTCCTCGGGGAAGAAGCTGCCGCTTCTCAGCTTGGGAACCTTGAGCGTGAGCGTGCCCACGCAGGTCTTGAGCTTGCGCTCGCGGTAGCCGTTCCTCGTGTTCTTCTGCGCCGCGCACATCTGGTCCGCCTCGGCGTCCATGATCTCGTTCACCACCGACTCGGCGAGCTGCCTGATCAGCTCTTGCAGGTTGATGCGGCCGTCCTCGAAGCGCGGCATGCGCATCGCGGCCATCGCCGCCTCTGATATGATTTCCATGCGGTCGTCGTCCTTTCCTCGAACCTGACTTGTCGCGATTTCAGATTCTAGGACGGCGGCCGCTTCCTTTCAGCCCGCCTGGTTTAGGCGCTTACACCAACACTGATAATGACAGTAAGGTTGACTTGGCCGCAGCGATGGCCGACGATTCCCGCGGAGCATAGCTCCGCAACGTTGGGCTGCGGCTGCGCGCCGACCCGCACACCAACCGTCGCCTCGCAATGGCTGACCTGCGAAAGACTTGTCGCGCGCGGCCGCAGGCGACCTGGACGCCAGCCATGACCTCATAGGAGCATGGGCGGACACCCGGAACCAGACACTCCGATTGTAGCGCCCCCGTCAGTGTTATGTCTGGCCGGAGTCCCAGGGCGCCTCGTCTTCGGGAGGTTGGCATGCAAGACGTCGCTAGCACGGTGTACGCGGGCGTCGACACGCACAAGGACAAGCACGTGCTGTGCCTGCTCGACGGTCTGGGGAGGAGGACGTTCGTCGGGGAGTTCCCCGCGGATGCCGACGGCTACGACGCCCTCGCCCGCGCCATAGGCGATCCCGGAACGTGTCCCGTCGTCGGGGTCGAGGGAACGGCGTCGTTCGGCGCGGGGCTCACGGACAGGCTGCAGAGCCTCGGCTTCAACGTCCTGGAGGTGCTGAGGCCCAAGCGCGACAGAAGGCGCAGAGGGGCCGACAAGAACGACGCCGTCGATGCCGAGCTCGCCGCACGGCATGCGGCAGCCGGAGACGGGACGTCGGTGCCCAAGTCGCGGGATGGGTGGGTCGAAGCCGTGAGGCCCCTCGTGCGCGCGAGGGACATCGCGGTCAGAATCACCACCGAGACCTCCAACGCCGCCAAGTCGCTGGTCAACACTGCGCCCGAGCGCATCAGGGCAAGGTATTCCGGCATGGGGACAAAGGACATGATGCGGGCGCTGTCGCGTAAGAGGGAGGAGAGCGGCGACCCGGTCGCCGACGCGCTCATGCTCTCCCTGCGCGCAATCGCCAGGACGTGGAGGGAGCAGGACCTCAGGGCCGCCGAACTCGAGACGCAGATAGTAGAGCTGGTCAGGAGGAACGCGCCCGCGCTCCTCGAGGTGGAGGGGTGCGGTCCCCTCTCGGTGGCCGAGCTCGCGATAGCCGCCGGCGACAACCCAGACCGCATGGACTCCGAAGCGGCATTCGCCTCCCTGTGCGGCGCGTGCCCCATAGAGGCGTCCAGCGGAAAGACGGTGCGCCACAGGCTCAACCGCGGCGGGAACAGGAGGGCAAACCACGCGCTGCACGTGATTGTGCTCAACAGGATGAAATACGACGGCAGGACGAAGGCCTACGTCGAGAGGAGGACCCGAGACGGCAAATCGAAAAGGGAGATCATGCGCTGCCTCAAGCGCTATGTCGCGAGGGAGGTCTACCGTGCCCTGCTGCACCCATCTGACGCCCGGCATCAGTCAGGCGACGTCCTGAAGGCCGGGAGAACCGCAGCCGGCCTGACGCAGAGGGAGGTGGGCGCCATGCTGAACGTCGAAAGCGTCAGAATCAGCGAAATCGAGCGCGACGTCCGCAAGCACTTCGAGACCAGGGACCGCTACGCACACCTGCTCAAGGAGCTCGCCAAAGACCCAGAATCATCGCTTGACACACAATAGGAGCGTCTTTTACGACACGATCGTGATTGCCGCAATCTCAACTCCAGCGGCAGATAGTTGCTCGGCAAACAATTCCGGCGTAACCGCACGAGTTGGTGCATCACCTGCTTTTGCCGCAATGGTGTGGCAATGAAGATCGATTACTTTCATCAGACCCCTTTTGCTAGTAAAACAACCGCTCTCTACCTGTCCAACCCATCGGCCCTTTCGCTAATCGTACCCTTGCAATCATTTCCACAAACGATTCGTGCGTGCCTCATTTTGTGACGGCGCGGTTTGGGGCGCTGCTATGCATCAAGAATCATGGCAAAGGTAAGAAGGAGCGCATTCGCGTAATCGAGGAAGGACTTCACCGCGTAGGTCTTGTCAAACCAGGGTGCGTGCTCCGCGAAGCGGTCCCGTGCGGCCAAGAGAGCGAGCCCCGCCCTCGATCGGCTGCCTCCCCTCGGGACGTACACGTCGTAGCAGATGAGGACGGCGGCAAGGTCCATCGCGACCCTCACGGATCCGACCTGGGCGACGACGTCGGGATCCATCCCGTAGTCCTCGACGAGTGCCCTGCGGATCTTGGGGTAGGCGCCGCTCTTCTTTTCGTGGGAGGCGAGCCCGTTCAGGAGGCAGTCGTTGTGCGCCGCGGCGTTCCTGAGCTGCTGGGTGCATCGGAGCATGCCTCGGTACGAGGAGAGCATCCCCCTCTCCTCGGGGTCGTCGATAGCCCCCGCCTTGCCGAAGCAGTGGCGGTAGAGCCTCGTGAGCGGGCCGAAGGAGACGAGCTCGAGGAGCGTCCAGAGGGGAATCGGCCCGTCCGCGTACTTCCTGACGAGGGCTCCGGAGTACGGGGAGCCTGCCATCCCGGCGATCGCGTGCTCGACGTGTCGCGGGTCTCTTCCCTTGGTAACTTCCGACAGCGCCACCGCGGCTTCGTTGGCGGCCGAGACGATGGCGGGGCGGCTCTCGAGGTCGCAGCGCTCGAGCGTCGAGGTGGCCAGCCGGATCGCACTCGCGCCGGCGCTCTTGTCGAGCGCCTTCGTCTGCTCGGAGACGACTGACGCCGCTGATTCCTCCAGGAACGTGTCGACGACCTTGAACGGGTCCGTGCCCGCGCGCATGGCGGCGGCATTGATCCTCACCTTGAGGTAGTGCTCGATATCGAGCGCGAGGTCGAGGACGAGCGAGCGCAGGGCCTTGTCCAGCTTCGAGAGCTCTACGAGGTGGCCGAAGTCGAGGTTGACGTAGCGCCCCTTCTCCCCGGGCTTGCAGGAGTACTTCTCGAAGTCCTTGGCGAAGGCCTTGAGCTTGAAGAAGAAGCTCCTCTCCTCGAGAAAGGCGACCGCGTCCTCCTCGCCCATGAGCTCGAACGACACGTTCTTCTCGTCTCTCAGGTAGGACACCTGGGCACGGGCGCTCATTATCGGTATGGTTGCGTCAGCTCTCATCGGGCCTCCATTGATACAAAAATCGCTCCGGCACGCAGGCGCCCCGGAGCGATAAAAGCACGATGTGCTTTTTGGTCAAGCACAGTGTACCCCATTCTCCTGGCGAGGTGAACACCGCTTCGTGGCTTCACGCCGCCCTCACCTCCGCGACATGCTGAAGATGAGGGCGTCCTACCGCTCGACGTCCGAGGGCTCCTCCCCGCCGCGCATGGCGGAAAACTCTCGCGCGAGGAAATCAATGGTCCAGGCGAGCCCCTCGTCGACCTCGCCGGCGGACCATATGCGTCTGAGCTCCCGATACACGCGCGCCATCTCGTGGTTGAGGAAGTGCTTCGTCACGGGGAAGATCCGCTCGTCGGGGTCGAGGCCGAGCCCGGAGAGTAACGCCTCCATCTCCTCCGCGTAGAAGCGCGGCATGGCGATGACGCGCTTCGACTTCGGGATCTTCGGGTCGGTGAGGACGTCCTGCGCGTCGATGCTGTGTTTGATAGCCTCGGAGTTGCGGGTTTGAGCGCCGAAAGATTTTGGGTTGGAGATGCGGTAGCCGGAGAGATCGCGCCCGAGCGGCTCCGCCGCGTCGGCGTCGAGGCTCCGGGCGATCGCGCCCGCCTGGTCCTTGGAGAGGCGTCCCACGCCCATCCTCTCGGCTATCCGCCGCGCCTTGCGGGCGCTCGTTCCCGTGGCGCACGTCTCGACCACCGCGGCCGCGAGTGCCCTGTCACGTCGCCCAGGAAGAAGCTCCCGCTCCTGAGCTTGGGACCCTGGGCGCCGGCATCCCCACGCACGTCTGCAGGCAACGCTCCCCGTGGCCGTTCCTACTGCTGGCGCCGCCATGCACGCCTCATCGGCCTCCGCACTCATCACCTCATTGACTATGTACTCCGCCAGCTGGAGTGTCAGCTCCTGCATGTAGGTCGTGCCGTCCTGGAACTCGGCAGGTACCCGTGGGTAACCTGTGCCGTGAGGGTCGCCTCTGGCAGACTATGCATTGCGGCTGGGATGCTTTCCTGCTTACGCCAGCTTTCCGATACGACCGCAAGTGCAGACGGAGCGAGCCTAGAAGCTTGGTGCCTAACGTTGGTACGTCCACTAAACGCGGAGAAGTTCTTCTCGCCCTGAATTAATGTCCTCTGGATGTGTCAGAGTCTAGGTGGGTTGATGGCGGTGCGACGACGCCTTGCTTCTGGGGCGTTCGGAGGCGAGATCATGGCAGGTTCCGGTGAGCTTGGAAGTCTGACCGCGGCGGCGAGGTCGCTGTGGGGCAAGTCGGATTACGGCGAGGGGGAGTGCTGGCTCCCGCTGTACGTGCACCTGGCTGACGCCGCTGGGGTGGCCGGCAGGTTGTGGGACTGCTGGCTTCCCAGGGCTACGAGGGGTGTTGTTGCTCGGGCCGTCGGCGGGGAAGATGGCGGGGACGAGGCGTTGGCAAGGTCCCTACTCGTGTTTCTTGCTGGCGTGCACGACGTTGGAAAGGCTACGCCGGTGTTCCAGGCGAAGGGCGTGCCGTTTGGCTGGAGCGATACCCGTGGCATAGCCTGGAAGCCCGAGCGCGCGGGGTTCGTGCTGAATCGCGACCTGGTGGGGAAGCGGGACCCTACGCATCCAATTGCCGGAGAGCTGATTCTGGAGAAGTACCTTGCCCGGCATGGCTCGCCGGATTGCGGAGCATCTGGGGTGCGTTCGCTGTCCAGCATCGTTGGCGCCCACCATGGGAACTTTCCCGCGCGGACGCGCCTGCATGACGGCAGCCATGACCTGCTCGCGCTGGGGTGGGGCGGAGAAGGCCACGAGGCCTGGGAGGAAGCCCAGGACGAGCTTTTGGGCTATGCCGCGTGGCTTGCGGGGATTGACGACGAGCGGCTGGGCAGGCTCGCGCGGCTGAAGCTTGACGTTGCGGTGGAGAGCCTGCTTACGGGCATGGTGATCATCAGCGACTGGCTGGCGAGCGACAGCGACCTGTTTCCGCTGCTCGACGTCTGCGACGTGGACGACGGCATGGACCTCGCGACGCTGCGCCGCAGGCTGGAGCGCGCCTGGGCCAAGGCGCGTATTCCCGCGCCATGGTCGGAGCAGAGGCCTAGCGTGGAGCCGTTTGGGGAGTTCTTCTGCCATAGGTTTGCCCTGCCTGCCGGCATTGAGCCGAGGCCGATACAGAAGGCTGCCGAGCGGGTGGCGTGGGATGCGAAGGACCCCGGTCTGCTGGTGATCGAGGCGCCCATGGGCGAGGGCAAGACGGAGGCCGCGTTGGTTGCCGCGGAGCTCTTGGCGTACCGCCGGGGACTGGGCGGCGTCTGCGTGGCGCTGCCCACAATGGCGACGACGGACGCGATGTTCGCGCGCGTGCGCAAGTGGCTGGACAGGCTTCCGCGCGACGGGAGCCTCGAGGAGAAGGACATCTATCTTGCGCATGGCAAGGCGGGTCTGAACGAGGAGTTCCAGGGGCTCGTGAGGGAGTCCAGACGGCATAGGAGCTTTGTGGGAAACGCGCGCGAGGGCGATGCGAGCGAGTTCGAGTCTGAGGGCGCTACGGTCTCCGCGTGGATGTACGGCCGGAAGAAGGGCATGCTGTCGAACTTTGTGGTGTGTACCGTCGACCAAGTGCTGATGGGCGCGCTCCACATGAGGCACCTCTCGCTGAGGCAGCTTGCGCTGGCCAACAAGGTTGTGGTGGTTGATGAGTGTCACGCGTACGACCTGTACATGAGGCAGTACCTGGATGTGATTCTGCAGTGGCTTAGCTATTGGCGGGTCCCGACGGTGCTGCTTTCCGCGACGCTTCCGGACGGGCAGCGCGAGCGCATGGTGGAGGCGTACCTGTCGGGACGAAGGCTGTCCGAGAAGGTGTCGGCGCCTGGTGGGGTAGAGCAACGTCATGTGACGAAGATTCCCGCTTACCTGAGGAAGAAGCAGGGCGTGGCGGCATCAGCTGGAGCGGCGGCGCCGGCCAAGGCAAGTGTTCCGCACGTTGGGTATCCCCAGATCACCTATACGGACGGCACCAAAGCCCTGTGCGTGGGTGCGGAGGCATCCAGCCGAAGCGTGCCCGTGTCGCTGAAGTTGATTGACGACTCCGTTGACACCTTGGTCGAGTTGCTGCGGGATAGGCTGCGCGACGGCGGATGCGCGGGAGTGATTTGCGACACCGTGGGGCGTGCTCAGGAGGCGGAGCGTGCCCTTGCCGAGGTATTTGGCGAAGACGTTGTGACGCTGGACCACTCGAGGTTTATCGACCTTGACCGAATGAGTACGGAGGAGGTGCTGCGCAGCGAGCTTGGTCCCGCCGCGAGTGTTGGGAATGGGCGGCGCCCGCATACGCGCATTGTTGTGGGCACTCAGGTTTTGGAGCAGTCCCTGGACATCGACTTTGACCTGCTTGTGACGGACGTTGCCCCCATCGACCTGCTGCTGCAGCGGCTTGGCAGGACCCATCGGCACAAGAGGGGAGAGGACGAGTGCGAGAGGCCCAAGATGCTGCGCGAGGCGTGCTGCTACGTTCGTGGCATCGACGCGATCGATGACGGAAGGCCGACATTTGCCAAGGGTGTGACGAACGTGTACGACGTGGCGACGCTCATGGAGAGCCTCTCCGTGCTGGGGATGACGACCGAGCGTTCCGGGGTGGACATTTTGCTTCCGCGCGACATTCCCCATCTGGTTCGAGAAGCCTACTCTGACCAGGTCGAGCGAATCGTACCAGAGCGCTGGGGGGAAGCCTATCTAACGGCACAGCGCGACCGGAAGGCGAGAAACGACGCAAAGGTGCAGCGTGCTCGGACGTGCCTGCTACAGGACCTTGCGTATGCGAAGAAGAACCACTGGACCCTCGTGAACCTTGCGGACAAGATGTCGGTTGGCGAGGATCCGCGCGATAGCGACCGCGGCAACAGGGCCGTTCGAGACACGCAGGAAACCATCGAGGTGCTCTTGGTGAGGAGACTGCAGGATGGCGAGATTGCTCTTCTCCCCTGGGTGGGGAATGGGTCCGTTGCCGCAGGGTCCATGCTACCGACGGAATGCGAGCCCTCGCGCGAGGAGTCTCTGCTGCTTGCCGAGTCTGCCGTCAGGCTCCCGATAGCAATTTGCCCAACAGACAAACTAGACGGTTGCATCGAGGAGCTTGAGCGTGGGTGCGTGAACTACGTGAGATGCTGGCAGGAGTCGCCGTGGCTGGCTGGGAGGTTACTGCTGCCCATGGAGGAGTCGGAGCCCGGCGTGTATGAGTGTGAGCTTCTTGGCAAACGGCTGAGGTATACCCGTCGCGGAGGCTTAGCTACCGTTCGTGAATCCGAATCATCAAGATAATAGTTGAGATATAAGATGGCACTAGAACTTGATTGGTCCCCAGCGAGTTTAGGAGGGGGTGTATTGGCAATTGATTTTGGGGCGACCCAGGTCTGGGGATGACCCGTATTAGCTTGACGGGTTGATTTGATCCCCGCATCTGCGGGGCTGAAAGCTGGACGTCAATCTAATGGAAGGAGGATGCATGCAGAATCTGCAGAGGGAGGTGCACTTCAACCTTGTTGACGAGCCTTGGATACCGGTTGCCTACATCGACGGGAAGCTCGGTGCCGTCTCGCTGGAGGAGGCGCTGCGTGATGCGGTGCGGATACGAGAGATCGAAGGCGACCAGGCTCAGCAAGTGCTGCCCATTATTCGCTTCCTGCTGGCGGTGCTCTATCGCTCGCAACCCTTATCCGATGGCGACAACGAGTCGGCCTTGATGGAGGAGTGGACGGAAATCTGGAAGAGGGGGCACTTCGACCTGGAGGCAATCCACGGGTACCTCGACACGTTTCGCGACCGCTTTGACATCTTTGATGCGCACCACCCGTTCTACCAGGTACCTGGCCTCGAGTACGCCGGAAGGGAGCCAGATGGCATCGGCGAGCTGGTGGCTGACGTACCAAAGGACGAGAAGTTTCTCTTCTCCATGAGGAACAGGAACAGGCTCCAGAGCCTGAGCTTTGCCGAAGCCGCAAGGTGCCTTGTCTTCCAGCAGTCTTACGCGACCGCCGGCATCAAGACTCCCGTGAAGGGATACTCCGGCGCCAAGGCCGGCAAGGCATACGCGCCTAAGGGTGCCGTGGGTACGGGCATGCTCGGGGCGGAAGGTGGCATCTACCTTGAGGGGAAGAGCCTCTTCGAGACCCTGATGCTCAACTGGGTGCTGTTCGACGACCGCAGGAGCGGCGTCCCCATAGTTGGCTGCGAGGAGGACGTTCCGCCATGGGAGAAGGACGAGACGACCCCCGACCACAGGGACCCACTTCCCGGGGAGCCGTACGGCCCCGTGCAGTCGTACACGTGGCAGAGCCGTCGCATGCGGCTGGTTCCCAACGACGAGGGCACGGCAGTCGTCGGCGTCGTGAGCTGCTACGGCGACATTCCCCGCGTGATCGATGCCAGCGGGTCGGAGCCGATGACGGTGTGGAGGGAGAGCCAGACGCAGCAGAAGAAGCTGGGACTTCCTTACGTTCCGCTCATGCCGCAGGTGTACGACCCTTCCAGGCAGGCATGGCGCGGCCTCGCATCCATAGTCTCCTTCAGAGGGAGGGACCCGCGTCCTGGCGTCGTCAGGTGGTTCGAGAGGCTGTGCGACAAACACGTCATTTCGCAGGATGCGATGCCTACCGTCGCAATTCACACGCAGGGCATGGAGTACGGAACACAGAGCAGCGTATTCTCGGACGGCATTGACGACAGGTTCGACCTGAGCGTTTCTCTTCTGGATCACGACTCCAATGAGTGCGCGCAGGCCCTGGAGGTCATCGAGAAGACCGACGAGGCCGTGTCGAAACTTGTCAACTGCGTGTCGAACATTCAGCGTGCGGCGGGGGACAAGTCCTCGAAGGCGGTGGCGATGTCGGAGCGGACGCGCGTGAGGGAACTGGCGTATTCGGAGCTCGATGGCATGTGCAGGGCTCGCCTGGCGGGATTCCCCTCTGGCACCGACCCTGTTGGCAAGTACTGCAAGGCGTGGAAGGACGACGTGCATCGGAAGATCCGCGCGGCAGCCAGCGAGTACGTGGAGAGCAGCGATCGGTCGTACTTTGACGAGCATGACTCCATGACGGTCGGAAGGGCCCTGGCCATTCTGTCGGCAGAGCTGAACAAGGTGCTTGGGGTGATTGAGCCTGGTCCCGCCAAGGAAGGCGAGGGCAAGGTTGGGCCGCATGAGGACGCGGCCGAGTCTGAGAGGATGTGAGAGGGGTGTCCATACAGAGGTCTGCGCGCGCGATTGCCGCGTGCACGAACGGGAAGGTACTGAAGCTGCAGTCCGGCTACCTGGCGGGACTCTCATCGTCGAGGGCGAGCCTCGCCCGTCTGAGGAGGCTCGGCACGTCGCGAGACACGTCCTGGATGTCCATCGGGGATGACCTCTTCGAGGGATTTCCCGAGCTGGGTGCATACGAGGAGGAGAAGGGGCTCAACAGCGTCAAGGCGGCTCTGCGGTATTACGCGATGCTCCAGCAGTCCAAGAGCGTGCCCGTCGCGGTGTTGCAGAAGGACGCGAAGCGGAGTGTCTCATTTGGCAGTGCGTGTCGAGCAATATCGCTGGAGAACAACGGTAGCGGTGCCCCGGGAGTCCGGAGGCGCATGGCTATGGTCGAGGCCGCAAACGACTTCGGCGGCGTGCAGACCGCGATGCGATCGCTTGTACAGCTTATGAGGGCGTCGAAGGGCGTCATCCAGCTTGACTTTGGCAGGTTGGCATCGGACCTGTTCCAGATACAGTTTGACGAGACCCGGAGCGCCGTGTTCATGCGGTGGGCGCAGGACTACTACAGAGCGGCAAACGGGAACAAGGCAACAGCCGAGGACGCGGAAGAGTAACGGAGGAAACCATGTACCTAGACATCTATGCAATCCAGAACGTTCCCCCCTGCGACATCAACAGGGACGACACCGGCACTCCCAAGACCGCGATCTATGGCGGCTACCTGCGCTCCCGCGTCTCGAGCCAGGCGTGGAAGCACGCGATGCGCGAGGAGTTTGCCAAGACGTTGGATTCCAAGGGGCTCGGTGTCAGGACAAAGCACGCAGTTGGCCTCATAGCAGACGAGATCAAGTCTCAGCGGCCTGACCTCGCGGACGAGGCGGAGGGTCTTGCCAGCGCGATTCTGCAGGTGACGGGCGTAAAGGTGGAGAAGTCCAAGCGGGCGGGCTCCGAGGAGGGCTCGGCAGTCTCTCAGTACCTCATCTTCATCGCGCGCTCGGAGGTCGATAAGCTCGCGCGCATCGCGATAGACGCGCACGAGGCGGGGGAGGACATCTCGAAGCCCACGAAGGAGCTGAAGAAGAAGGTCTCTGCCGCGTTCCACGGTGCCCAGGCGCTGGACATCGCGCTGTTTGGCAGGATGCTTGCGGATGCCCCAGACCTCAACACCGACGCGAGCTCCCAGGTGGCGCATGCCATATCGGTCGACAAGGTGACCCAGGAGTACGACTACTTCACCGCAGTGGACGACTGCTCCGCGGACGACAACGCGGGTGCGGCAATGCTCGACACCATCGGCTTCAACTCCTCGACGCTCTACAGGTATGCGACCGTCTGCCTTGACTCGCTCTCCAAGCAGCTGGGCGATGCCAAGGCGACTGCCGAGGGCGCGAGGTCGTTCCTCTCGGCATTCGTGAGGTCCATGCCCACGGGCAAGCAGAACACGTTCGCGAACCGCACGCTGCCGAGTGCCGTCCTCGTGGCGCTGAGGAATGACCAGCCGGTCAATGGCGTCTCTGCGTTCGAGGAGCCGGTCGCCCCGCGCGAGGGAGTCTCGATTTCCCATCAGGCGGAAGATGCCCTTGCGAGGAAGCTTGGCGAGTTCTCGAAGGCGTACGGCGACGCGCCCGTGGATTCGTGGTGGTGCGCGCTCGACGGAGGCACCGACGCCCTGCGCGAGTTTGGCAGCGAGGTGACGATTCCCCAAATGCTCGAGGAAGCCAGTGCGCGCGTGCTGGATGTGGTGCAGGCCGGTGAGGAGTGATGGCAGTCCTTTTGCTGAGGCTCTCTGGGCCCATGCAGTCCTGGGGCGACTCCTCCCGGTTTGTGAGGAGGACGACGCGGACGGAGCCCACGAAGAGCGGCGTCGTGGGGATGCTGGCGTCCGCTCTTGGACGCTCGAGGGAGGATGCCCTGGACGACCTGGCACAGCTTGAGTATGGCGTCAGGGCAGACCAGCCAGGCAGCCTGATGGTCGACTTCCAGACCGAGAGGCCGTCCGAGGGAAGGGGCAAGCCGATGCCGCTTTCCTACCGCTACTACCTTGCGGACGCAAAGTTCCTCGTTGCGCTTGCTGGACCACGTGACCAGCTGGACGCAATCGACCATGCGCTTGGAAACCCGCGTTGGCCGCTTTACCTGGGAAGGCGCTCCTGTCCTCCGGACGCGGCACCCTCGATGGGCGTGGCTGACCGGTACGCAGACGTTAGGGAGGCGCTTGCGGCGGAGCCCTGGATCGCCTCCAAGGGGTATCGACGCAACCACAGATGGCTGTCCGAGCTTGAGGTGGCGTGCGATGCGCGCGAGGGCGATCCCGCGGAGAGCCAGACGGATTATCCCGTGAGCTTCAGCGGCGCGGGACGCACGTATGCCAGCAGGGGCGTCTATCGCTTTAGGGTGCCTTTGGGACAGCTTTCGGGCGCTGACCATGTGGGTGCCGCCCACGGCACGAGGCACGAGGTGGTGCCCCCGCACGACCCCATGGGATTCTTCTGAGAGGGGAGGACGGACCTTGTACATTTCTAGACTGCCGCTGAACACGGCGCGCAGGGACGCCGCCAGGCTGCTGGCCTCCCCATACAGGATGCACGCCGCGGTGGAGAACGCGTTTCCGCCTGGCACGACGAGGGACTGCGACGAGGGGAGGATCCTGTGGAGGGTCGACTCCTACGGTCAGCACGGCGGAACCTGGCTCTACGTCGTCAGCCCGGAGCGACCGGACTTCTCGCACATCGCGGAGCAATGTGGCTGGCCATCTGCGGCTCCGGGCGAGACAAAGGATTACGCTCCCGTGCTGGACGCGCTTGTGGCTGGCCATGTCTGGCGCTTTCGTCTTAAGGCGAACCCGGCGAGGAAGGTTGCCACAGACAAGGGGAGAAGGAACAATCCCGCGGTCGTGGGCAAGATCCAGGGGCACGTCACGGTTGCGCAGCAGCTGGAGTGGCTCGAGGCGCGCTCCGCGCGAAACGGCTTCGAGCTTGCCAGTGAGCCCGATGGGTCGAGCTCCGTTGTGGTGTCCCAGCGTCATGCCGAGGAGTTCCGGCGCAACGGCTCGAAGGTCACGATTGACACTGCGGTGTTTGACGGCGCGCTGGTCGTGAAGGACCCGCTGCTCCTGAGGCAGGCGCTCTGTCACGGCATCGGGAGGGCGAAGGGCTTTGGTTGCGGGCTCATGACGATCATGCCCGTTGGCTAGCCGCTGTCGCACAACTGGATAGATAGTTTGATTGGGAGGGGCGCCATGTCCGATTTGCTTGCCGGTATGGGGAGGCCGAGTCGGAGGGGCGCCCCTCCGCCCGACATAGTCGACCTGGTGCGCGTGGAGGACCGGATATCGTTTCTGTACTTCGAGCACTGCAAGATCAATCGTTCGGACAACGCGATAACGGTGAGGGACGATACCGGGACGACGTACGTCCCCGCGGCATCCGTCAGCGTGTTGATGCTTGGCCCAGGAGCCGCCATCACTCACGGGGCCGTGGTTCTTCTCGGCGAATGCGGCGCAACGGTTATATGGGTTGGCGAGAATGGCGTGAGGATGTACGCATTTGGTAAGCCGCTCACGCACTCGAGCGCGATGTTGCAGACGCAGGCGCGACTGGTGACCAACCGACGTACGCGGCTCGCCGTGGCGCGGCTGATGTATGCGAAGCGCTTCCCCGGCGAGGACGTCAGCCGGCTCACGATGGCGCAGCTAAGGGGTCGCGAGGGGGTGCGCGTGCGCCGCGTGTACAAGCAGTGGTCGGAAAAGACCGGCGTGGATTGGGACCGCCGCACGTACAACCCTACGAACTTTGATGACTCGACGGAGATTAACAAGGCGCTATCAGCCGCGCATGTCTGCCTGTACGCGCTTGCGCACGCGGCGATCGTTTCTGTGGGGTGCTCACCTGGCTTGGGGTTTGTGCACACGGGTCACGAGAAGTCCTTTGTGTACGACGTGGCGGACCTCTACAAGGCAGAGCTGTCGATTCCCGTTGCCTTCAAGACGGCGGCAGACGGGCCGGAGGACATCGGCGCAGAGACGCGCCGCCGCATGCGAGACGCGGTGTGCGACCTCAAGCTGATGCAGCGCATGGTGGATGACATCAAGGACCTGCTGCTTTCCGCCGCGTCGTCCAAAGAGAAGGTGGCGCTTGCGGGGAAGGAGGCGCTTGACCCTGCGGCCAACCACCTTGGCCTTTGGGACGAGAAGAGCGGGGAGGTTGCCGCTGGCAGGTCCTACGGCGCGGGGGAGGCGGGTGACTGAGCGTGGTTGTGGTTGTGCTGACTGCTTGCCCCGTTGGACTTCGCGGCGACCTGACGATGTGGCTGTTGGAGATATCGCCGGGCGTGTTTGTGGGGCACGTCTCCGCAAGGGTGCGAGATGGCTTATGGGACAGAATTCTGCAATCGGTCCGAAACGGCAGGGCGATTATGGCGTACTCGGCCGACAACGAGCAGCGTCTGGCGTTTAGGACCTATCAGCCCGACTGGGAGCCCGTAGACTGCGAGGGCGTCGAGCTGATTAAGAGGCCCAATGGGACGGAGGATGCCAAGCTGCTGGGTATGCCGCCGACGGGCTGGAGCAATGCGAGCAAGTTTAGAGCCGCTAGGAAGTATGGCAGGTAGCTGCGTGCGAGTGGCAATACGTCCGCGTTCCGTACCTGTCGTCCGCGGCCTGTACCTGTGGGTATGAAAAGTTGTAGCACCGAACAGTGGACTGAACCTTGACAACCGTATACGAATTGGACTTTACTATCGAAGCGATGCACTTCGTGAAGTGTGCTCCCCGCATACGCGGGGATGATCCCATGCGCTCCAACCTCAAGGCGCACGGCTGGGCGTGCTCCCCGCATACGCGGGGATGATCCCAATGCCGTCACGATAGACAAGATGGCAAGCGAGTGCTCCCCGCATACGCGGGGATGATCCGAAGCTGCGCAAGCTGTGGCAGGCGTCGCAGGAGTGCTCCCCGCATACGCGGGGATGATCCCCTGAAGACGACGGCGCAGAACGTCGGCAAGGCGTGCTCCCCGCATACGCGGGGATGATCCCGTCATCTCCGCCGAAGCCCTGGAAGACGGCATGTGCTCCCCGCATACGCGGGGATGATCCCGTCTTGTCCGAGCGCTTTGCCTTGTTGCCCCAGTGCTCCCCGCATACGCGGGGATGATCCCGCTTCCTGCGCCCGCGCACTCATCGATAACGGGTGCTCCCCGCATACGCGGGGATGATCCTTGCCAGTGTGCCAGCGACAACTGGGTGCGCCGGTGCTCCCCGCATACGCGGGGATGATCCCGAGCAGAATTGCCCTTGTGTGATTAGGCAATAGTGCTCCCCGCATACGCGGGGATGATCCTACGTCCCCCGCTGCACCTGCGCGTCCAAATCGGTGCTCCCCGCATACGCGGGGATGATCCCACCTGCGCGGAGATTGACAAGCTCATCCAGAAGTGCTCCCCGCATACGCGGGGATGATCCTGAAAGGAAAGGGCGTAAAGGCCAAGGTCGACGGTGCTCCCCGCATACGCGGGGATGATCCCCTCGCGCGGCAGCTCCATGCAGTCCTTCCACGGTGCTCCCCGCATACGCGGGGATGATCCCGCGCGCGGCGGCATTGTGATGCACGCGACGGGGTGCTCCCCGCATACGCGGGGATGATCCCTCATCTGCTTTGCACCAGTTCCGCCGCTCTTCGTGCTCCCCGCATACGCGGGGATGATCCCTCACCGAAGACCTCGACTGCCTTGCCAACGCCGTGCTCCCCGCATACGCGGGGATGATCCCGCCTCGGACGGCAAGGCCAAGAAGGAAGTCGAGTGCTCCCCGCATACGCGGGGATGATCCGCAAAAAATGCCCCGCCCACCAGCCGAGATGGCGTGCTCCCCGCATACGCGGGGATGATCCCATCAGCAATTTATGTCCAATACTGGGACTAACGTGCTCCCCGCATACGCGGGGATGATCCACCTCATTTTGTACTTTTTCGTACTTGTCGCCTAGTGCTCCCCGCATACGCGGGGATGATCCCCTCCCTACACGATTCTCCTGAGAGCCCTCGCGGTGCTCCCCGCATACGCGGGGATGATCCCGTGAACGACCTGTCGCTCACGGACGCACAGGGGTGCTCCCCGCATACGCGGGGATGATCCCCACTAAGCGAGGGTCGGCAGAGTTCGACGTGAGTGCTCCCCGCATACGCGGGGATGATCCTGACGTACCGTCTCCCGTCGTATAGGTCACCGAGTGCTCCCCGCATACGCGGGGATGATCCCTCACCAAGTCGATTCAGGAGCACAACAAGCGGGTGCTCCCCGCATACGCGGGGATGATCCCCACACGTCAATTGGGAAGTTGTCTGTGGTATCGTGCTCCCCGCATACGCGGGGATGATCCCTTTTCTTTGGCGGTTTCAAAACTTGTATCAGAGTGCTCCCCGCATACGCGGGGATGATCCTATCGGCCTGAGACATGCCGGCCTGCGTGCCAGGTGCTCCCCGCATACGCGGGGATGATCCCCTCGTCGCGTGGCACGCGCATGGGCACCGGCAGTGCTCCCCGCATACGCGGGGATGATCCCTGAAGCTCGACATATACGACACCACGCAGGGGGTGCTCCCCGCATACGCGGGGATGATCCCTCACCGACCATGAGCGCGCGCGAGCTGCGCAGGTGCTCCCCGCATACGCGGGGATGATCCCGAACGCAAGCGAACTAGGAAATGAGGTAACGAGTGCTCCCCGCATACGCGGGGATGATCCCGGCGTACCCATCACCCCGAAGAACGGCAGCGTGTGCTCCCCGCATACGCGGGGATGATCCCCCGCGCTGCCAGTTCGAAATGTCGATGCCGTAGTGCTCCCCGCATACGCGGGGATGATCCTGTGTTGAAGTCTGCCATGCTGCAATAGTCGTGGTGCTCCCCGCATACGCGGGGATGATCCCGCATTCGACGAGCCAGGAATTGTCGCGGCACTGTGCTCCCCGCATACGCGGGGATGATCCTTCCCGTTATGCTACGTGGCATTATCAAGTTCAGTGCTCCCCGCATACGCGGGGATGATCCTAGCTGGTATCGTGCATTTGGACGATAAACTCAGTGCTCCCCGCATACGCGGGGATGATCCCGACGGTTCGCATGTGCGCGAAACTTTTGCAAGGTGCTCCCCGCATACGCGGGGATGATCCTTCACCGACCACAAACAGACAAGCTAATAGGTGGTGCTCCCCGCATACGCGGGGATGATCCCCCGAACAAGAAAGGAAAAAAGAAAATGAAGAAGTGCTCCCCGCATACGCGGGGATGATCCTTGAGCTAGAGAAAAAAGCTAGTGAGATACGCAGTGCTCCCCGCATACGCGGGGATGATCCCGCGCAATATACAAAGTGCCATGGCTTGATTACGTGCTCCCCGCATACGCGGGGATGATCCCGTACAAGGAGGCGAAAGCGTCTCAATCTCTTGGTGCTCCCCGCATACGCGGGGATGATCCTTGTCGTTATGCTGTGCAGCATTATCAAGTTCAGTGCTCCCCGCATACGCGGGGATGATCCCGTGCCCGTCGCGTCCTTCGACCACGCCTGCTTGTGCTCCCCGCATACGCGGGGATGATCCCCACCAATGCGCGCCTCTGTACCACGGCCAACATGTGCTCCCCGCATACGCGGGGATGATCCCACCTTCACGGCACTGCCAACGCCCTTTGCGACGTGCTCCCCGCATACGCGGGGATGATCCCAAGGAGCTGCACCGTGATTACATCGCATCAAAGTGCTCCCCGCATACGCGGGGATGATCCCTTGTCATCTTTGCCGGGATTGACCGAGAAGCCGTGCTCCCCGCATACGCGGGGATGATCCCGTCTGGTTCGCTGACAGCCTGTCGAGCGCCACGTGCTCCCCGCATACGCGGGGATGATCCCGGAAACGTCCGCTATATTCGCATAGTTGACGCGTGCTCCCCGCATACGCGGGGATGATCCCCACAGCGGGTACTACCGACCAGCGCACGACGAGTGCTCCCCGCATACGCGGGGATGATCCCGGATTCGAACGTATGCATGAGTGCGTCGGCTGGTGCTCCCCGCATACGCGGGGATGATCCTCGGCACACCACTTGCGGATTTCGTCGCTAATCGTGCTCCCCGCATACGCGGGGATGATCCCGACTTTGAAAGGTACCCGGCAGTGTCTGTCTGGGTGCTCCCCGCATACGCGGGGATGATCCCATCCTCATGAGTTTTCAACATTCGCGTCTCCCGTGCTCCCCGCATACGCGGGGATGATCCTGAGATCCTGCGCACCTCGCCCATCACGCCGTCGTGCTCCCCGCATACGCGGGGATGATCCCTCCTTGATCTCGTCGCTAATCTTTTTCATGTCGTGCTCCCCGCATACGCGGGGATGATCCTCACCCTGTACCCCAACGGCGTGGCTAGCATAGGTGCTCCCCGCATACGCGGGGATGATCCGGGGCAGGGGCGCAGCTCCTCGCTCACCTCATGGTGCTCCCCGCATACGCGGGGATGATCCGAAGAGACATACGTCAAGTCAATCACCCTGTACGTGCTCCCCGCATACGCGGGGATGATCCCTCCTTGATCTCGTCGCTAATCTTTTTCATGTCTGTGCTCCCCGCATACGCGGGGATGATCCCCACGCGCACGTCTCGCAGACTCGCCTACTCATGTGCTCCCCGCATACGCGGGGATGATCCCGCCGAGCGCCTGGAGCGCGAGAACGCGGCGCGGTGCTCCCCGCATACGCGGGGATGATCCCAGCACGACACAGCAGCTTCTGTCCTTCGCTTGGTGTGCTCCCCGCATACGCGGGGATGATCCGGTGTGGTGGTCGGTAGCCGTAATGCCGACGCTGTGCTCCCCGCATACGCGGGGATGATCCGCACGCATGGGCACCGGCGGCAGGGGAGGTGTGGTGCTCCCCGCATACGCGGGGATGATCCTGCGCCGCGATACTATACCCACAAGCGGATAGAGTGCTCCCCGCATACGCGGGGATGATCCCCAGACGTACCGCGTGGCCATGTCGTGCATCGGGTGCTCCCCGCATACGCGGGGATGATCCGAACAACAACGGCTCCACGACCCTCACGGCTCAGTGCTCCCCGCATACGCGGGGATGATCCCCCGGTCTTCTCCTACGGCTCTGCGCCACTGACGTGCTCCCCGCATACGCGGGGATGATCCTGTGGCTTGCGGTCGCCATCGGCGCGGCCGCGCGTGCTCCCCGCATACGCGGGGATGATCCCGTCTTCGGCAGCACCGCCGAGGACGTGCAGAAGTGCTCCCCGCATACGCGGGGATGATCCTGCCCGAGACCTTGTCGGATGCCTCGTCCTTGGGTGCTCCCCGCATACGCGGGGATGATCCCGACGCCGTGGAGCTACTCACGGATGAGGGAATGCGCTCCCCGCATACGCGGGGATGATCCCTCACCCTTCTTCTTGTCGTCGGCCTTGATGCTGTGCTCCCCGCATACGCGGGGATGATCCCACGGCCATGGTCAGCATGTCAGACAACGTGAAGTGCTCCCCGCATACGCGGGGATGATCCCCGATACCTAGCTGGACCTTGTCCTTCGAGAAGGTGCTCCCCGCATACGCGGGGATGATCCCGCCCCCATGGTCGTGGTGGCCCCGATTGCCGGTGCTCCCCGCATACGCGGGGATGATCCCAACGCGAAGACGGACATAAACAAGACACAATCGTGCTCCCCGCATACGCGGGGATGATCCCGCTATCATTGCCCAAGCATCCATTGACGAGGTGTGCTCCCCGCATACGTGGGGATGATCCGTAGTGGTCCTGCGCGTCGCCCCACACCAGGTAGTGCTCCCCGCATGCGCGGGGATGATCCGGGGCTGCTTGTCCTCAGGCGGCTGCTGTCCGGTGCTCCCCGCATACGCGGGGATGATTCCTTCATACCGCTCGCGCGCGCCGCGCTGTACCGGTGCTCCCCGCGCATGCGGGGATGGTTCCCACTACGATGTGAGCGCAAACACCAACGCGGGAATGATTCTGCCAACTGTAATTTGGAGCGAAGAGTCGCGATGCACCTACCATTAGGTGTCTGCCGCCAGCAATCTAGACACGGTTTGGGGTTCGACGCTGGCACCGACGTTGGGGCTGGCACGGGCGAACTGGCGGAGCTAGATGAGGGAGAGCAGCACGTACGCCACGACGCCAGAGACGCAGCACCACAGCATGGAGCGCGTGCGCCATGCCACGAGCACGACGATTCCGGCGGCGACGATGGGCATGAGGCCCGGCCAGACGCCCGTATCGAACATGGTGGGGGAGAGCAGGTCGTTTGCGACGAGCGCGGCGAATGCCGCCGGCGGGATGTAGCCGAGGGCTTCCGTCACGCGCGGCGAGAGCGGGCGTCCCCGGAGCGCGAGCGCCGGCAGCACGCGGCACACCAGGATGAACGCGAACGAGGTCAGCCACAGGATGAGGAACTGGGTTTGGGTCATTGGGGGCCGCCCTTCTCGCCCGTGGGCGCGTGCGCCGCCGAGGCCGTGGCTGCGGGGTGCTTGTGGTTGGGGTTTTCGTGGTGCGCGTGGCGCGCACGGGGAAGCGCCCCCGCGGCAAGTCCGGCCGCGACACCCACAAGCGCGGCGAGGGGAACGGCGACTCCCGCGGCTCCCGCCCACTTGCACGCGGCGACCGTGAGCGCCGCCGCCGCGGCCGCCGCTGCCGTGGGGCGGGTGTGCGGCTGGGCGTACAGCAGGTAGACGAAGAGCGACGTCATGGCGAAGCCCGCGATGGCGGTGGGGACGTTCACGATTGCTCCGAGCGCCGCCCCGGCCGCGCACGACGCGGCCCAGGTGAGCTGCACGCAGAGGTTGAGCGCGAGGGCGTCTTGCGCGGACCACGCGGCGCCCGACGCGAGCTTGTCGAGCGTGATGCCGTACGCCTCCTCCGTGTAGCTGCACGAGATGGCAAGCGCGCTGCGGCGCCCGAAGCGCTCCAGGTAGGGGGCGAGCGACGCGGAGTAGAGCGCAAAGCGGGTGGACACCGCGGCGACGGACGCAACGATCGAGCCCAGAGGGACGCCGGCGAGCCACAGGTTGCTCATCATGAACTGCCCGCCGCCGGAAAGGAACGTGAGGGCGAGCACGAAGTTCTGGAGCGGCCCCATGCCGGCCTTCGCGGCGAGTACGCCGCACGGCAGT